>Ga0208940_1000440_pt1 | contig 52306 bp, 38 predicted proteins | sample AD_JPNNA6_MetaG_FD_184445 | JGI IMG/M metagenome (GOLD analysis project Ga0208940, IMG submission 184445) | Active sludge microbial communities of municipal wastewater-treating anaerobic digesters from Japan - AD_JPNNA6_MetaG (SPAdes) (version 2) | ecosystem: Engineered > Bioreactor > Anaerobic... | reverse complement strand
CAACACTTGCTCCATCATATCTATGTTTTATAAAATATAGTCTTTGCAGCACCTTTGTATCTGTTTCAAGCGTCTTTATTCTTCTCAATAGCTCTTCCTTTGTCATATGCCTTTGAATTGCTATTTGCTCAGGCCGAGGCATGCAATGATAAACAACTTCTTAAGTAATAAATGTTTGGTTTCATACTATAATATAATTTAAACTTATGTTTTAACATCTCTCGATGGAGTGGTGCCGACATCAGCCTGAGATATAGTGAATCGTGTACACCATGAGGCATCCCAGAGTCATGAACATGGTCACAGCCATCAGAACTCTCGACCATAATGCGATATCTTCTGCCTTAAGTGTCCTTCTTATGCTCTCCGAGCCAGCCAGGAGAAGCGAGGAGGTCACGAAAAGAGCCGCGGCCAGAGCGCTCACTGAGAGCCAATGGTGACCCGTCACAGCGACCAGCAGCCCCCTAAGATCCGCAGATAACTCGTGGGCAATGATTGTGCAGCCGGTCGTGAATATTGTGAATGCGGCTGAAGCCAAGAATGTCGCTGGCTCTCTCATCTCAGGCCTCCAAACCCGTATTTCCGGCTTTGGAAACGATCGCCCCCATCAAGAACATCAGAAGGACCAAGAGGAGCGCCATGCAGGCGATCTCGGCGATGGCGCGCCGGTACCTCCGATCGCCAGCGAAACGATCGTCATCCAGATAATAGATGGTGAGAGATAGTGAAAGGGCTATGATCGGCAGGAATATGAAGACATGCTCCTTAGCCTCCATCAGGATCTGATGCGCCCATGGATATCCCCCGGCCAGGATCGCAGGCTTCACATTCGAACCGTAGTCAGTCAGGTAGTTGTAGCCTCCGGCGATCCAGCAGCCTGCTATAACGAGGAGGGAAGCCGCGAAGCTGGCGATTCTGGCGCGGCCAAGTCCCATCTCCGTTGGATACATAGTTTCCAGAATGATCCAGACGAAGGCCAGAGCTGCCAGTCCTCCAGAGATCGAATGCGCCAGGACCAGGTATTTCGTCTCAGACATCACCCCGATGTGCAGGCCCCAGGCAGAATCGATTACCAGGATTGCGGGCAGGAGATACCCCAGCACCATGTGCAGCCCTCTATATCCGGCACGATCTTTCTTGACAAGGCTTGGCACAATCTGAAGGACCATCCCGATAAGTATGATCAAGCCCAGCCTTCCGTGTACCGACGATAATATGGGATCTGCATGTTGCAACCTGATCCAAATACCGTAGATGATCGATCCCAATACGAATGCTCCAAGGGATACGCCGATTCTCCTGTGGAGCCAGAAGACATCTGTTGAGCTCCCTTTTATCCTTCCTTTAAGCATAGCGCCGGTTGCTGATGCATAGATTGCAAGCGCTAGGGCGATTACGGCTACGGTTGCGTGGACTGTCCAGCTCTGATGATAGATCGCAGCAATGCCGCTGATGACAAGGAGCAACGCCAGACCTGCTATTATATCCGGCATTTCCCGTCCGGGATTCGTCTTTCTGGATATTTCGGATCCGCCCCTGATGTCGGTATGCTTCTTCCTCGGCGCGGTTTCATAATCGCATCACGACTTGCTCCACCATTGCAGGTCAATGAAGTCTTGAGGAGGTCACCTTGCGCCAACCCTTCACGATTCTTTGGCCAATAATCACATCCTTAGAAGCCTTGCATTTACAGCTACTATCACGGTGCTGGCGCTCATGAGCATCGCTCCTGCGGCAGGACTGAGGAGGATGCCGTAAGCGAAGAGCGCTCCGGCAGCAAGTGGGATGGCAAAGGCGTTGTAGCCCGTGGCCCAGATAAGGTTCTGGAACATCTTGGCGTAAGTCTTCTTCGAGAGGCCGATCAGATACGCCACGTCTCTTGGGTCATTTCTGACAAGAACAATATCCGCCGACTCAACTGCCACATCGGTGCCAGCCCCGATTGCAATGCCCACGTCGGCCTGCACCAGAGCCGGTGCATCATTGATCCCGTCTCCCACCATAGCGACCACGTATTGGCTCTGGACCTTCTTTATGGATGCGGCCTTCTCGTGGGGCAGCACCTCTGAGAAGAAATCGTCCAGGCCCAGCTCCCCTGCCACCCATGATGCAACGAACCTGTTATCCCCGGTGAGCATCATGCATTTGATATTCATCGACTTCAGCATTTCAATTGCTTCCAGCGACTCCTTTCTGATGATATCTGCAAGAGCAATGGCACCAACAGGCTTTTCGTCCGAGAGCAGAAAGACGACGGTCTTTCCCTGCTCAGCGATCTTATCTATGAGCGGATTATCTATATCGATGCCCTTCTCCCGCAGATATCCGGGGCTTGTCACCAGCAACCTCCTTTCCCCCACAAGGCCTTCCACTCCTTTGCCGGAGATGGCCTTGAAGTCCTGCACAGGCAAGACATCAAGCCCATGCTCCTTCGACTTGACTGATATTCCCCTGGCTATGGGATGCTCAGAGTTTGCCTCCAGGGATGCGGCTAATCTCAAGATCTCCTGCTCGCCGACTTCGGCAATGGGAACTATATCGGTGACGCCGAACCTGCCTTCTGTCAGGGTTCCAGTCTTATCGAAGACCACTGCCTGGATGTTCCTTGCCGTCTCAAAAGCCTGCCTGTCCCTTATGAGAAGCCCTGACCCCGCCGCAAGGGATGTCGAGACTGCCACGACAAGCGGCACTGCGAGGCCCAGGGCGTGGGGGCAGGAGATGACCATGACGGTGACCGCCCTCTCAACGGCGAAAGCTGATCCCTGTCCAGCGAGAATCCAGGCAGCGAGGGTGAAGGCCCCAACGCCGAGAGATATGAATGTCAGTATTCTGGCCGCCCTGTCTGCCAGATCCTGGGATTTCGATTTGCTCTGCTGTGCTGCTCTCACCAGCTCTATGACCTGCGCAAGGTAGGTCATGGAGCCTGTCTTCTGCACCTCAACCGATATCGATCCATCGCCGTTGATGGAGCCTCCTATGACCCCGTCTCCTGGTTTCTTGGCCACGGGATTCGATTCGCCTGTAAGCATGGATTCGTTGACATTCGTCTTTCCCTCGATCACCACTCCGTCGATTGGCACCTTTTCGCCTGGCTTGACCAGGACCAGGTCTCCGTGCTGCAAGCTCTCGACTCTGACCTCCACCATATCCCCATGCCTGATCAGGTGCGCTTCGGAGGGCATGATCTTGACGAGCTCCTCCAGCGCACGGCCGGCACCGAGAACCGATCGCATCTCGATCCAGTGGCCAAGCAGCATGATGTCGATCAGGGTGGCAAGCTCCCAGAAGAATATCTCGCCTTTCAGGCCCAGGGCGACTGCAGAGCTGTAGAAGTAAGCCGCGCTAATGGCAACGGCAATGAGGGTCATCATCCCTATGTTGTTGTATTTCAGCTCATCGAAGAAGCCCTTGAGGAATGGGTAGCCGCCGTAGAAGTAGATCAGGGTCGAGAGGAGGAACAGGGCATATATGGATCCCGAAAACCGGACGTCGATCCCAACCAGATCCTGGATGAAAGGAGATAGGGCCAGGATAGGTACGGTCAGAACAATCGATATTACGAACCTTCTCTTGAAGTCCTCTGTCCTGTGGCCCCGATGTCTTGATGGGCGAGTCTCGGGAGCTGTGCCATCTCTGCCCACTCCATGCTCTCCATGGTCAGATCGTGGCTTGGCAGGCACATTCCGTTTGTGTCCTTCGCGTTTAGCGTCGGCTCCCTGTATCTTTGGCCCTTCGATCGTACCATGCATGTGCTTTTCTGCGTATCTCCGAATGGTCAGATCTATCCATCCCCTCTACCATCGCCCCAACCGCCACAAAAAATTGGCATAACGTTTCCAGGAAGCATGATCCAGGAACCAGCGAGTTCCTTGAGGTCTCAATAATCCCCTGATCGGATCAGGCTATGACCTTAATCGATTGAATCCCCGTATGAATCCTATTAATGTATATTCGCTTTCTTAATTGAAATAGTTTTACCTCATTCGCAATTAAATATAATTATTTTTAGAACATAGAATTCTCATTTTAGATCCCCATGCGGACTGAAATTGAGGCGCGATAAAGGCATACGGACTAAATTGTGGGGTCTGCTTAACGGTGTGGGGTAGAGAGGACTTCGAGATTGATGAAGGGATTTCATTCTTCCAGGTGGAAGTCAGCAGCGCAAGCACTTCTGCAAGCAGCCCCAGGTTCGCCGCTGAAATGGCCGTGCCAGACCGCCTTATCTGCACCGGCTATTGTCTGTTCAGGAGTCGAGACGGATCAGAAACGCTCTTTGCTCAGTAAAACCCAACTGAAAGATGGAGGATGAGTCATGTTTGAGTTCATAGGCTGGTTGATCATAGGCGTACTGGCCGGCTGGCTGGCCGGAAAGCTTATGAGGGGAAGGGGATTCGGCCTCATCGGCAACCTGCTGGTGGGCGTGGTTGGGGCAGCTGTTGGCGGCCTGATCTTTGGGATTCTGGGGCTATCGTCGCATGGGACGGTGGGATCGCTGGTGACCGCCACAGCCGGTGCAGTCGTGCTCTTGTTTGTTGTTGGCTACCTCAAGAGGATGTAACCGGTGCAGGCTTTCGTCCTCTAGAAAAGCACGACGATCGAGCAGGTCTCCGGGGCCAGGTGCCCCGGACACAAAGCCCCTTTTGAGTCCAGCTGCAAATCCCTGTCTCAAACTGGCCGGAAGGCCATGCTGTGGTCGATTCCGCGACATTACGATTGTTGCCGGTATCTGGGCATGCTCGACTTGCAGCTTTCTTTGTGACAGAGCTGGTAAAACCCAAGACGTCGAGAGAAAAGCAGATTCATGTGGACTAATAGCCGCGATTTCTGCTGGATGGAGGGAGGAATCCTGCAAAGGAGATACGCGTCATCTCCAAAACCCTTATCTTCTGAGCTGCTGACGTGAATTATCGGGGTGCATGGACCTGCGACTATTTCACGCCCCGCATTTCAAGATTCAAGGCATTCTCCGCCTGATCGTCGCATGATAGGCGGGATGAGGTGATCCAGATATGGCCCAAAGACTGATGGAGTATTTCAATAGGCAGCCCAGGCTGGGCGTGATAAGCACATCGAGCAAGGATGGCCGGGTGGACTGTGCCGTCTACGGTTCTCCTCAGATGATCGACGAGAGAACGGTCATGGTGGCGCTCGCCAACGGGCGCACATTTGCCAACCTCCTCGAAAACCCGAATGCCGTTTTCATGATAATGGAAGAGGGCGCCAAAATCATGGAATGGAAGGGTGTCCGGGTCTATCTCAAGATGAGGGAGCATGTAACATCGGGGCAACAGTTGGACGCATACAAGAGCCAGGTGGCGAGTATCATCGGCGAACAGGCTGCAGATATGATCAAGGTTCTTGCCTGGTTCGATGTGACCGAGGTGAGGCCTTTGATCGACTTCGGACAGGGCTGGGAAAAGTCCATCTGAAAAAGATCGTCTTGGGCGGATAAACGGTCCAGATGCGCCATAAGAGTTCTCGTTTAGTACAAGAGAGCCCGCGGTGAGGCATTCTGACAATCATGAGGTGTGAGAGATGGGATCAGATGGCCGATCGGAAGCGACAGCAGGTAGAGGCGATGTCGACGAGGCGGACACCAGGGCGCATCTCCCCCGCATATACAGGATTGGGTTTCATCACAGCTGGCTGAATTACGATGCTCTGTCTGGCCGCTACTTCATCCAGCCCATCAGCCCAGCAGCCAAGAAGTCGCTGTACATCGATGATAATAGGTCTCTGAAGATCTCATCGCTTGGCCCGGATGACGAAAGCGAACAGCATGGCCCAGGGCAGTGCGAACTGGTCAGCCTGGACGATGACGGGCAGATCTACACGCGTGGGCACAAGCTGCAGTGGAGGCTCATCAAGAAGAAGGACCTTCACCGCCGGTTTCTTGGCAAGATCAGCAATATAGAGGAGATAGTGGACCTTTGCTCAAGCCTCCAGCTCAGAGTGGAGTACTGCGGCTGGAAGTACATAGGGCCATGGCGATCCATGGAGCCGCAGGAGGCCGAGAAGAGCATCTCAGGTCCGACGTTAGGGGTGGTGCTGAGGCTCAGAGACGTGGACAGGCTTATTGGGACAGCCTACCACCAGCCTTGTTACGACGACAGGCTGAAATGCCTGGTGGAGATGGCAAGCCAAGGCTTCAGCTACAGGGAGTTTGCAGCCATGTACGCTGTTGTCATGAACCACTGCCATCCGTTCGGTATCAGGACAGAAAGCACGTCTGGCCACTACATTCGATGATTCACATTCGATGATTCGATAGCTCAGGCTCGAATCTCCATAGCCGTTGACCGAGACTATGCCTGAAGATGCGAACAATCCGATCCGGTACCATTTCAGCTCAGCACTGAGGATTGCAGCCAGGACGCCCTAAAAATCCATAATGTCCCTGGAGTATATCGTCCAGTCCGTGGATCTTGCCAGAAATCCTGGACTCGTGAGAACTCATAGAAGACGGCTCTTGACGCATAATCAAATAGTCAATGATCAAATTGAGCCCTCCTGAATTTGGCTTCAAGGCCGCCAGAGCTGCCAAATTACATGGTCCAGCTCTGGCCAGGCCAGTTTCCTTCGTGAAGCCATCCGGCTCTGAGGCTATAGTTGGTACAGTTTGTCGTAGAAGCTGGTATCGAAGAGCTCCTGCTCTGTAACCTCCTTTTGTGTGTACTGAATCTGGTACTGGAACTTGGAGAACTCCAGCGTATCGTTTATCAGGAGATGGGGGTCGGTCAGCCATGCCCCATCCCAGGTCTGGATCGAGTGCTCCACCATGGCAAGGTCCTGACCGGTGTGGTTGGAGTATATGCGGGCCGCCTCATCAGGATGGGCATTCGCATACTCGGTGGCATTGATATGCGTCTTTATTATCTGGGTGACCAGCTCCGGATAATCCCTGATCAATCTGCCGCTCACCCCGATGCCGCAGCAGGCGTGGTTTGGCCACATCTCTCCCGACGTTATGACCGTCCTGCCCTTTTTGGACATCTCTATTATCGCTGGGGCAGGATGAGGCAGAAATACGCCGTCACCCTTGCCTTCGATCATAAAGGCCACGGCATCCCCAGGCCCCATGGCGGTTATGTTCACATCAGAGATATTCACCCCGTTGCTGGCCAGCCACTTCTTCAGAAGGGTGTCCTGGGCGGTGCCTGGCGGAAACGTACCTATGTGAAGGCCTTTCAAAGACGCCGGCCCATCATACGCGATGTCGGGCCGCAAGACCAGGCTCGAGCCGTTTGTATTTACTGCGACAACGATCTTTGCATCCAGCCCCTTGGATACAGGCAGTATAAAGGGACAGCTGCAGAGATAGGCAATATCGAGATCCCCGGCCTCCATGGCTTTCAACTGAGGGCCTCCTGTTGGAAACCCGAATTCCTTTATCTCGGTTATCCCAAATTGTTTTAGATCCTCCTTCCACCATCCCATCTCTGTTGCAACCATCTCTGCCACATGATGTGTCGTAGGCTGGTAACCGATACGCAGGGTATTGATCCTGTCAGGAACATTCTCCGTGCGCGGAGCGGATATACATCCTATAGAAGCAAGGATTAACGCAAACAGAAGAATCAGAGAGACCAGCTTCTTCAAGGCAACCACCTCTGTAACTATGTTCATAAGACCTTAAACCATAATAGTCTTTCGTTACGATAAGGTCGCCCAAGAAAGGAATAGCAAGAAAGACTTGTCTAGAAAGACTTGCATGGAAGAAAGTCGATCTGGACCCCACAACCAGTTTCAGATGCATATTCCTGTATGATTCCGCCACAACTGGAAAATGCCCTCTCCAGAAATCTCATCGCCTGGGGGTCCAAAGGCGCCCTGCATCCGATATCTAAGGCGACTATTCGAATCGAGACCCAGCCCGAGACCATGGAAGGGACGACCATGATCTTCCTGGCTCCTGACACGCAGAACCGCTCCAGCAGGTCGATCAGCGATTCGCTGAAGCGTTCCACGTCCATGCGAACGAACGGTAGTTCCGGACCCGACTCCAGTTCGATGTCTGCCCCGTCAAGCACGTCGATGTGAGCTATCCTTGTGCGAAGAGCATACAAAAAGTCCTCATAGCTATCGGCCTGAATGATCTCCCCATCCTCATATGGTTTAAATCCAATCTGTTCGAGCACGCCTGCCAGGACGCCGTTTATATCAACATCGGTAGCGTAATAGTTTGGCTTGAAGCCCCGATATACGATCGAGTAGTCGTTGAATATCCTGCCAGCCCGCATCAAAAGCGAGCTGTCCAGAACCGAGCCAAGCTCCCTGCTGCCCAGGACCTGCTCCAGTTTGGCGATGATCTGGCCGGCCTTGTGAACCAGATCGAGGTCGATCCTATGGCCACCCTTTAGCTCCAGAGCGAATCTCTGAAATTCGATGAACAACTCCTCGATAGCCTCAAGGTCCATAATTGAGCGAAGACGATCTGCTTCCCCGCCCTCCTCCAGTTCTTCCAGCACGTGAGATACGTATAGCAGCCTTCCCAGGATTATTGATAAGAGCCGCTCCAACTCGACCATCATGTCCTGGGCGTAGGCTGACGTGCTCCTCGCCCAGGCCAGAGTAATCTCCTCCAGTCCCTGCAGGGACTTTACGTCCTGGTACATGGATCGTAGTGTATTCCAGGCGGTGTCGGCATTTACCGTCCGGCCGTGACCGGAGCAGCAGAGGAGGATGTTCTTCCTCTCAAGGATCCAAAGCACTCTATGTATGGTCTTCAGCAGCTCCGACTGGCTCCAACCATAGGCCCCTGCCATGCCAGAGTTGGGCGCGAAGAACAGGTCTCCGGTAAAGAGCAGCCGCCCTGCCCTCAGGCATATGCTATCGGGGCTGTGGCCGGGAGTTGAGTAGATCTCCAGGAGATCGTGGCCGTTGAGGGGGATAGTCTGGTAATCCAGGGTCGGACCATAAGGGACCTTCACCGACCTGTATTGACAGGAATACACAAATTTGCCCAGCGACAGATCTCTTCGCACATCTCTGCACATATCCCCGGAACATAAGAGCCGGATATCGACCGAGATGCGGTCCATCTTCCTGCCCAGGAGTCGGCAAAGTGTCAGGTCCGGATCTGCCGCTTCCAGGGCAAGGGCTCCTGCCTCCTGGGCAGCCAGAATGACCGGCCAAAGATCACGATTGTTCCGCAGGCGCCCAATGCCCTGGCAGTGATCCATATGGGCATGAGTCAGGTAGACCACCACCGGCCTCGGCCTGTCCTCAAGCATGCCAATAACAACGCGGGCCATCGAATCGATCTGCTCGTCCAGGGCCCCTGGATCTATCCAGGCGATCTGCTTCTCTGCAGAGAGTATGTATGAGTTTGAGGACATCAGGTCGATTTTCCTTATGAATGGGAATATCTCCACCCCTTGCGTTCCGGGGACCTGCTGAAGGACGCCTGACTCTATCATGACCACCAACTGCCGAAAAATCGTGCCGTGGATACGATACACCCACAATCAGGTCAGATTCATATTTAATGATTATCTTTAATAGCCTTGAATGCATCTTATGAAATATGGATCCTCCTGCGGACAGTTGCAGGATAGAACAGCAGGTTTATGATCATCAAGGATCAAAAGTAGCGACTCGGCTAAGTCCACCCAGTGTCTTGGGGACGGGGCCATGATATGAATCTGCGCGAGAAGACCCTGATCGTGGTTGGAATCTCGCTATTTCTTCTGATAGTGATCTTATATACAGCAGCGCAGATCGAATTGATGATCAGCTACTCCAACTTGGAGGAGAACGTAGCCAAGCAGGATGTGGAAAAAGCCCTCAACGCTTTTGAGGCAGACCTCTCAAGCTTAAGAGCGCTGGCCAGGTTCTGGGCTTCCAGAAACGACACGATCTCCCTGATGGAGGGCGACAGTCCTTCTCCTGCTGCCGTCAAATACTTGAACGAAGCCATCAGCAACGAGAGCCTTCGCAACGTGGATATCGACCTGCTCTTGTTCATGAACTCCTATGGCCAGGAGGTCTACCATAGGTACCTGGATGCAAGCGGCGAGGCTCGAAATCTCCCCGAAGACCTTCCTGCCCAGCTGATCCTTTACGGATTTTGTCCGGGATGCCTCGACAAGCGGAGTTCCTCTTCGGGGATGATAATCCTCTCTGGAACACCGATGCTGATCGTTGCCGTCCCTATAGTCGAGAACCAGGAGGCTCACACATCTTCAGGGAGGGTGGTTGTAGGACGCTATTTGGACAGCAGGGAGATCTCAAGGCTATCTCAGATCACCCAGCTGAACCTGACAGTGTATGCCATAAGCGACACAGGGCGAATGCCCACGGATTTTCTGAAGATCCTGCCTGATCTTTTGGAAGGACGTCTCATGCAGGTACAGCTGCTCAGCCAGGATCGTATCGGCGGTTACTCCATCCTGAATAATATATACGGCAATCCACTCCTGGTCCTTCGCGTCGATACGCCACGTAATATCTATCGGCAGGGCATGAGCAGCCTGACGAACTTCATTATCCTGTTCTCCGTGGCTGGATTTGCCTTTCTTGCCCTGACCTTGATATACCTCGACAGAACCGTGCTCTCGATGCTGGCCTTCATCACCTCAGGGGTCGCCAGCATAGCAGAGAGCCAGAACTTGACATCCCGGCTGGCAGTCAAGGGACGAGACGAGCTGTCACATCTGGCCATCTCCATCAACTCCATGATTGAGGCCCTGCAAAAAGCCCATGAGGACTTAAGCGAGAGCGAGAAACGATATAAAGCCGTGGTGGAAGAGCAGTCGGACCTGATCATCAGAAATCTGGCTGACGGAACCATAAACTTCGCCAACGATGTATTCTGCGAGTACCTTTCCACGCATAGGGATAATATCATCGGCCAGAAGATAGACGACCTGATCCCCCCGGAGAATCTGAATACCGTAGAGACTGCCGTTGCAGCTCTGAGCCTGGAAAATCCCACCGTGGTATTTGAGACGAAGCTGAGCAGTCCAAAGGGAATAAAGTGGATCCAGTGGACCAGTCATGCTATATTCGACGGTTCTGCGCAGCTGGCTGAGATTCAATCCGTGGGAAGGGACATCACCCAGCTCAAGCAATCCGAAGAAGCGCTGCGACAAAGCGAGGAACGATACCGTCTGGTCTCAGAGAATACCAACGATGTGGTTACCCTCCACGACATGAATATGCGCTATTTATATATATCACCATCAATGCTAAATCAGACTGGATACAGCCCGGAGGAGTTGATCGGCAAGTCGCCATTGGACATAATCTACCCAGAGGATATAAAATATAACGTGGATTCTCTAGCAGAGCTCATCGCCCGTAAGACGCCGTTGAGACTCGAGTATCGGGTTCGCATAAGGGACGGATCACTGGTCTGGGTAGAGACGACGGCAAATCCGGTACTGGACGCAAACGGCAAGATGGTCTACATACAGGGCACACACAGGAACGTTAATGAGCGCAAGCAGGCTGAACAGGACCTTAAGGAATCCCGGCAGCTGATGTCAGACCTTATCAGCTTCTTGCCCGACGCCATAGTGGCAATCGACCTCGACGGCCGTATCACGTTTTGGAACAGGGCTATGGAAGCCTTGACAGGCGTCGAATCCAAGTATATGCTGGGCAAGAGAAACTATGAACACTCGCTGCCGTTCTATGGGATGAGAAGGCCAATACTCATCGATATGGTATTGAGATCTTACCAGGATATGGAGGGGGAGTACATAAGGTTTCAGCGGGAGGGCACAGCGGTTACTGGCGAGGTCTTTATACCCACATTTGGGCCCAAGGGATCTTACCTCCTTGGAAAAGCTACCGCCCTTTACGATTCCTCAGGCAAGATCATAGGGGCCATCGAATCCATCAGGGACATAACCGAGAGCAGAACTATGGAGAAGCAGCTCGACCTCAATCGGGCCGAGCTTCATGTCGCCGCCCTGATCCAGCAGAGCTTCATTCCGGACAGGGATCCGGATGTGCCGGGATTTCAGCTGGCTTCCATCACCAGGCCTGCCATGGAGGTGGGTGGGGACTTCTACGACTTCATCATGCAGCCGGATGGAAGATGCAGCCTGGTCATAGCGGATGTTGCCGGAAAGAGCATCTCGGCTGCGCTCTTCATGGCGCTGTCCAGGACCATTGTCCGTGCAAATGCCACAAATCAGCCGAATCTGACCGAGGTCCTTAAGAGCACCAACAAGATGATCGCCGCCGAAGCTCCGGAGGGCATGTTCGTCACACTCATATACGGCGTGCTTGACGGCCGGGACCAGAGCTTCCGATATGGCAACGCCGGCCATCCGCCACCGCTCGTCTTCAGATCTAATGGCCGCTCTCTTGAAGAGGAGTCGTCGTCCGATGTTGCCCTGGGAGCGATGGAGGGCGCTTTATACAGGGAGCGCCTCCTTAGATTTTGCAGCGGGGATGTCGCGCTGTTCTACACCGACGGCGTCACTGAGACCATGGATGCCGATGGTCGGATGTATGGGACCGATAGGTTGATCGAGGTGGTCAGGAGGTCCTGCACGAAGAGCGCCCAGCAGATAATCGATGATATCCTGGCAGACATATCCGCCTTCAGCGGGAGCAGAGAGCAACATGATGATATCACCATGGTGGCAGTAAAGGCCCTGGACCCTATTGGAGGTCACCTGAAGCTTCAGATTGCCGCCGACGAGCAGCAGATTCCAGCGCTAATGGACCAGATAGAACGGATGATGTCGGATGGCGGATTTGCCAGAGAGAAGATCCTGGATATGCAGGTAAGCGTTGAAGAGGCATGCGTGAACATAATACATCACGGTTACCGCCATGAGCCTGGAATCATATCCATCGGACTTTATCTGGAAGAGGATGCTTTGCAGATAACGATCGAGGACGATGCTCCGCCCTTCGATCCCACCAAGTTCGATAAGCCTAACCTGGTCCAGAATCTGGATGAGCGCCCCATAGGCGGGCTTGGAATTCTCATGATGAAATCGATGACCGACGATCTCCGATACGATTTTGCAGGCGGCAAGAACCGGCTCACCCTGACCAAGAGGAGGGATTGAGCCCAAGTCGATATCGCCGATGGCAGGAATTGCACGAGGCAGATGTTGGGCTATTTCAGAAGCGAGGGAGAGACGCCCGCATGACCAGAGATTATTCAGTGTCGAGGTGATGCCGGATGGAAATAAGGGAGAAGGCGATCGGTGACGTCTATATAGTGTCTATCGAGGGCAGGATGGACACTGCCAACTCAAAGGATGTCGAGTCCAGGCTGGACCAGGTGATTGAGGACAAACGGGAGAAGATGCTCATAGATCTGGCTGGGGTCGACTACATAAGCAGCGTGGGGCTGAGGGTCCTTCTGGCCTCCTTGAAGAGGCACAGGGAGAGACGGGGCAAGATGGCCTTGATCTCCCTGCAGCCCTTTGTCCAGGACGTGTTTCGGATAACAGGACTTGAGAAGATATTTCCCATTTACAGCAGCGAGGCTGAAGCAATGGCATGCTTCAAGCCAAATGATGCAGAGAACTGCAGTAACCCTTGAGTGAGATAAACGAGCTGAATCGACCTGCCCCGTTAAGGATTACATGGAAATAGAATGGCCGCCATTGTTGAGGGACAGCGTTTGCCCGGCGGTTTTGCGCGCACATCAGGAATTTCAGGGCGTCGATATTGGAGCGATGGTACCATGGATATCAGGGAGAGCATCTTGGGAGACGTGACGGTGATCTCGATATCGGGCAGGATAGATCTCACCTCGGTCGGCGAGCTGGAAGCCCGGCTCAACAAAGCGATAGATGTCAGCTCCATGATCGTTATAGATCTCGAAGAGACAGCCTATATCAGCAGCTCGGGGCTGCGCGTGCTGCTTGCAGGTCTCAAGAGGCTTGGGAGGCAAAACGGGCATATGAGGCTGGCAGCTCCTCAACTGATGGTCAGAAACGTCCTGGAGATCTCCGGACTATGCAACCTTTTCTCGATCCAGCGCAACCTGAAAGAGGCCCTGGATAGCCTTCAGGCGGTCGGGAAAATATCCTGACGCCGACGACCCGTCGATACCATCATGGGACTGCCGGTTGCCGCAACCTGGAAGCAGTGAAACGGCTGTTGCCATCACTTGCAGCCCATGCACTCCTTTTAGTCGAATGAGCCATCCGCCGGCATCCGAACCGTTTTTCGCCTGACCGCTGCCCACAGAACCATCGTCGATAGGTTTTATCGGCCAGTCTCCTCAGTAAATACTTCAGTAAATACTTTCATCGATTCCTGCTGGAACATTGACCTTTTTTGGATAAGATGTGCTTTGCCGCGGGTTCTATTTGCCAAGATCGATTGAAGGGACCGCAGTGCAGGCATGATGGCCCCCCCAGAGTCAGTCCCAAAACAGGTGCGAGCCTCAGACCAAACACAAGACGAATCGGCGATATCCTCAGGCAAACCAGGAAATCCGAAGCCTGCGGCACGATCCGAAGATCGCAGCAGACCCCGGGATACGTATCACCGGGTCCAGCAAGACCGCAGATCCAATCGTCCTCTGCGGAAGGGCAGTGAAAGATTTTGGCAGAAGGGCAAAGAAGATAATACTGTAATGACATTATGAGGAAGATAGATTCGCAAGAACGTGGAGGTTAAGGGATGAAATCGGATCGGATTGGATCGATATGCTTGGCGCTTCTATGTCTTTTTGGTACAGCTGGAGCTTATGATCAGATGGAGGATGCGATGTCCACGGGCTTCGTAGCTCAGGATGCCTCTGCCGCATCGCTCATCCAGGATTTCAGGTGGATTGGATCGGATGGCGACCTGGTGGGGGATGACGGGGTGCCGGATGGAACGGTTGATGGGCACTTCCGGCTGAAGCTGCGCCTTTCGCAGGAGGTTGTTGTGACAAGGGTGAGCCTGTACGAATCCAATGAGGCCGGCGATCAGGCAGTCCAGCCGAATATATGGGACACCGATCCGGGCACCAGCTGGGGATATCTTGGGGTATTCTATGACGGCAGGCTGATAAATAACGATTTGGAGCAGAGCAGGATGCAAGGAGAGGTTGAGCTTGACCTCTACTGCAATGACCTGGGAGTATTTGTTCCCAACAACTCCTTCGGCGTTCAGGTATATATCCAGGCAACCGGGGTGACTGCGATCTGACCGATCAGGCGAGATTTCTGGAGGAGAGCGTGCAGCACGGAAAGCCGACTTCTTTTGGCCATCTGTGCCAAGGGAAGGCAAGGTCGGCACATCTCCGGAACGCAGGATCGATTTTTTTCGCGTCTCCTTCCTTGCGGCCTGCCTGCATTAGCTATATCTACTACAGAACATAATGCAGGGGCGGTCTTTAGCTGGTGGTGGCAGTCCTGGATCGGGAAAGAGCTAGCCTGGTGGCCCTGCCTTTCAAGAAGCGGGGAAAGAGCGCACTGAAGATCAGCGACTTCATCTTAGCCCTCTCGCTTGACCTCAAATGGGGGCCGCCTGACAAGGTACGCGCGCTGCTGGCAGAAGCTGAGAGGGAGGGGCTTGTGAGCGTGCAGGGGGAGATGGTCCACGCCTCAAAGGAGGCAAGCGAGGCCGAGATCCCGGTTGGCTTCAAGCCGGCAGCCGAGGAGGCCATCTTTGAGAGGGCGGTCAAGATGATCACCTCGAAAACCGGCATGAGCCGAAAGGAGGTCATCTCACTGATCAACGAGCGCCAAGACGCCCTTCAAAGGCTTGTCGAGGTGGACGTGGTTGCGTTGCTGGTGGCCAGGGAGCTGGGCCTCGATGTATCCGACATGGCCAAAGAGGCCTACCAGGAGCTCATCAGAACTGCCAGGCCAAAGGAGACGGGCTAATCCAAGAGACCATGTCGGATTTCGCAAAGACAAGACCGTGCGGGATCAGCGCAGCGGCCAACGGTCCTCGTAAAAAAGCCACTCTTGAATTCCGACAGGGCATGATCCCATCCCCGCATAGCCCTTCATAGCGCGTGCAATTTTTCGCACCGCAGATTTTTCAGATCTCTCCAAAGCATCGTAAGCTTAAAGAGATGCTGAGGAGAAGGCCAAATCATGTCCTCTAGGGTACTCTTTGCCACGGTTTACAAGAATCGGGACACCCCCTACGATTATATCGGTGCCAATTCCCGCTCACGGTGGTTTCGGTTCTACTGGCCGCGGATACAGTCTTTCGGGCTGCGCTTCTTAAAGCAGAATATCCCGGAGCTGGAGATACTTGAGTTCCCCACATGGGAGGAATATCTGCGAAAGCTGGAGGAGGGATGGGATGTGCTGGGCCTCTCATTCTACCTGAGCGAGACTCATGAGGCGCTGGAGATGGTGGAGGCTGCCAGGGCCAGGGGCATACCGGAGATCTGGGCCGGAAATTATGGGGCGCTGACCCCGGAGATCCAGGGACGGTTCGACAGGGTCTTCGTCGGATATTCCGAGCAGCAGCTCGCCCCCTACTTCGGCCGCCAGGTGGAAAAGATAGTCCATCCGCCTCTTATCGAATACCTGAACACCCCTTTTGGGATAAAGCTGAACATCTACGGCATCCTGTTCACAACACGGGGATGCGGAGTCGGCTGCAAGTTCTGCCAGACCCCCTGCTTTGCACCAAGGCCCAGCACCCTGCCACTTGAGAGCATAGAGCGTGTTGTGGCCTACTACAAGAAGAACGATATCAACGTGGTCCTGATAGAGGATGAGAACTTCGGAGCCAACCGCCGCCAGGCCGAACGGGTGGTGGAGATACTTGACGATTACGATATGGTATGGGGCTGCATGGCGCGGGCCGATTTCCTGCGTGACAAGATAGACGAGTGGGCACAGATGCGCCGCAGGGTCTCCAGAAGGGATGGATCGGCGCGCAGGATGGTGAGCGGATTTGCCGGAGCTGCCATCGGCATAGAGACGCTTCACCAGCAGACCCTGGACAGCATAAAGAAGAAGGAGGGCGCTGAGGAGATCGTGGATACCGTAAAGCTGCTCCAGAGGAACGGCATGGGCATAGTGGGCTACTACATGATCGGCTTTGAGGAGGACACGGTATCCTCGGTGAAGGAGGACATCAAAAGGCTCGCAGACCTGAAGCTGGATATCACCCAGATATGCGTACTTACCCCGCTTCCTCAAACCCCGATCTGGACGGAGATAAAGGACAGATACGGGATCTTCGATCACGATTACCATCATTACGATGGAAAGCATCTGGTCTGGAACCATCCCCATATCCAACCACAAGAGATGGACGACCTTCTGGACTGGTCGCTCAAGACAGTCTATCCATGGAGCGCTCCCCTTCGAACCTCTTATCGCGTATGGCATAACGCCTACCGCTACGCCGGGATGGCTGGTCTAAGAGAGGTCGCCTCTTATATCAGAAGGGCCAACCGCTTCGATTTCTACCCCAAGGAGCCAAGGCTTCTGGTCTGAAGGGAGCCAGCCGGGCTCTTAAGGCTACCCGATGAGAATCTCTGGATGGATGTCTCGATGAATGTCCTCCTGTTGTCATCCCCGGTTGTGCAGCCGGACTTCGACAGAATAGCCCGGGTGCCAAACCTGGGCCTATCTTCCCTTGCCGCCTCGGTGGATGACCTGTGCCAGGTTCATGTTGCCGACATACACGGCCTGGCTGATCCAAAGGAGTATGCTGGCAGGCTGGTTGGGAAGTATGACATTGTGGGCCTGACCGCCATGTCCTTTCAATACAGCTTTGCCCTGGAGCTGGCTGAGATGGCGAAGAGCGCCGGTGCTCAGACGGTCTTTGGCGGATACCACCCGACTCTATTCTACAGGGAGATCGGCGAAGGTCCAGACCTGGACAAGATAGACTTCATCGTGAGAGGGGAGGGGGAGGCCACCTTCAGGGAACTGGTCGAGGCCCTGGTAAAGGGCAGGCCGCTCGACGACATTGCCGGGCTATCGTATCGCACTGCTGAGGGCATGAAACACAATCCGTCCAGGCCACTGCTGGAACCCTCACAAATAGAGATGCCAAACCGGGAGGCTCGCCTCATCAAACGGGGTTTTTACAGCTTCGATCTGGAGATCGACTGCGTGGAGACCAGCCGCGGATGTACCCAGGGATGCAAGTTCTGCTCGATAAACGGGATGTACGGAAGGACTTTCCGAAAGTTCGATATCGTGCGGGTCATAGAGGATATCGGGGATGCAGAGGCGCATGGAGCTCGGTCCATATTCTTTCCGGACGATAACATAACCCTCGACGTAAAGCGGCTGGAGCGTCTCTGCGATGCCATAATCGAGGCCGGGCTGGACCACCTCCGCTACAAGACCCAGGCCTCTGCCTCGGGGATTGCCTCCAGCCGGCAGCTTGTGGAGAAGATGGGGCGGGCAGGATTCGACGGTGTGTTCCTGGGAGTGGAAAGCGTCAACAAGCGCAATCTTCAGTTCCTGGGCAAGGGGCGCATGTCAGACCAGGCCGAAAGAGCTGTCACCTACCTCCATGATAACGATATCATAGTCTCGACCGGCCTTATCGGAGGCAATCCCGACGACGATGCAGCAGACATCTGGGAGAACTTCCATCTGGCGCGCCGTCTGAAGGTGGACTTCCCCATATTTTACATCAATACCCCTTATCCCAAAACCCCCATGCGAGAGGAGCTGAAGGAGATGGGGCTGGTGGTCAACGACGACTTCCGCCTCTATGATGGCATGCACGCCAACATGAATACACGTCACCTGACTGCCAGGGAGGTCCAGTACGTCACATGGGAGATGAATGCCAAATATTACGATCTAGAGTGGCTTCGATACAACAAAGTGAAACGGCTCTACCCGAGGTGGTTTGCCAGGGAGGCCATCCGTCTGGCGCCGTTTTATGCCAGAAGAAAGCTGTTGCTGACCCTTGGATTGCGCAGCCGGGAGGACTTCTTTTTGGAGGATCTGGCCAGGGGCGAGCTGTGCAAGGGCGTGGCGTGAGGCGAAAAGCCAGCACCGCCTCAGACAATAGCCAAGAGACGCGACAGTCACCTCTGAAAAGAATGACGCCTTTTTCAGAGGGCTGTGCCCAAATCAGGCAGGGTCCGACTATTCGGCCTGACGGCTGGCTGAGGCGCCAACGGTGGCTGCCGTTTTCCTGCAAGGACGCAAATTGCCGTCAGGGACTGGTCTTGCCCCCCATCTCAAAGGGACTCTTGTTGTTAAGGGTATCCAATGGGTTTCCGATCTTCGGCCAGCCCAGATGGGGCCATGCCACGTCGGTCCAGGTGGGAGCCGACCAGGAAGGCCATGACGGGAGGGCCAGTCCGGAGATCAGGTCGCGCTGCAGTGCCTTTCTAACAACGGATTCTCCCTGGGCTACCATCTTCTTGGCTGCAAGATAAGCTTTAGCTCCAAGGTCCATCAGTGCCTGGTTGGCCTGGACCACCTCGTCTGAGAGGTTATCGGCCAGATACCGGTTCAGGTATGTAAGACCTTGCGCTCCTCTGTCCAGGGACCACTGTATGCCCCCGAAGATCGATTCCGAACTGACGCCTCTCAGGTAATCGCTGCCCCCGATCACCCCGGTGGCCAGTGCTGTTACCCCGGCCAGCAACGCCAGTATCAACAGTGTCCGGATCTTTCTCATACTACCCCCTTGACTAATGATAATGGAAATAAGATAAAATAAATGTATCGGTCCATTAGGCACGGTTTATCTCAAGAATATGCTGGCAAGAGGCAAGTACGTTTTCTTCGGCCATCTGGCATTACAAAAATGCCGTTTCTCTACTTGATGCCGTTTCTATGGTTTTATTGATACCTGGGCATAGTTTATCAATTAATAACAACTCTTAAGTAGTTAGATATCGTAAACCAATTACTGACTTTATGGTCTCCAATAGATATACAAAGAAGATCTATGTCCATATCCTTGACGCTTGCAGCAACGGAGCCGGAAAGACCCAGATCGTCTACGAATGCAACCTCAATTTCCGCGCGTTTGAGTCACATATGGACAACCTGATCCGGGCCGGCCTGATCAGAGTGGAGACCGTAGACTGCCGAAGTCACTATTTTACCACAGACAAAGGCAGGGAGGTCCTCTCCCGGCTAAACGCCCTGATAGAGATGCTCTCGCTCTAATAAGCCCGTGCCCTTGATGCTATTTCGATCCTGGCCGGACGCCTCGTAACTGCCGCTCAAAAGAAGTATGCCTGAGTAATGTAGTTGGTGCCAGATCTCCAGATCCTAAAGGCATCCTGCCAGCAGAGCCACGCAGCGAGGATCGGCGCCGCTTGCAAGTGATCCGGCATGGACAGGATGGTCTCCGACAACCAGAAATGCGGTCTTGGCAGGTGCAGCCGCCAGGATCTGGCCGAAGGAGCGGTCGATCGTCATCGCAGCCTGACGGAACCCGTGCTGGTCCTGGCCGTCGTGGGCAGCCTTATCCAGTCCTATGAAGTAGGCGACCACCAGCCTGCAGTGTGCGGCCAGGGCCTCAGCAGCAAGGCGGCCGGACTGCCTGTCGAACTCGGCAGGAGGAAGGATTCGGGGGACGGCTCCAATGTATTCGACAAGCCCGCAATAGACCTCAGCGCCGCCCTTCTCCATTATCACGCCGGTCCTTATCCCGGCTGAGCTTGCCAGGGCCGGGATGCTCTGGATAGGGGATCGTCTGGCGTCCTCGGTATCGCGGATGCCGTGATGCTCGGGGAGAAGACCGCTCAATATCGAGGCGATGGCCGGAGACGTATGGCTGGAGACGGAGACGGCAGAAAACACTTGGCCGGCGGCTGCCAGACTGGGCAGGTGTTTCAGATCCTTTTCAAGATATCTGTAGAGACGAAATCCAAGGCTGTCCACAATCGAAAGCACAACCTGCTCGCAGCTCCAGGATCCAAGTTCCTCCAGGGGCTGTCCGTCGGTCCGGGGCAATGCAAAGTCCAGGAGACGGGAGATGGTGGGGGCTATGTCGATCTGGCTGACAACTGGCATGTGCCTCTGTGAAGGTCATGGGGATTTACCTCTGTCGGATAGTATATGCCCTGGCAGACAGACACATTCCTGGCAGATAAGGTCGAAGACACTCCAAAACCGGGACAGAATTGAATACGATGGCGTCGTAGATGCCTTATTATGGACGAGGATAAATCACACGCCTGCCATACCGGCAGGCCGGATCGGGGGATTGGACCAGATCGGCAGCCTTTAGCAGATACGATAACAATCTGTTCGGCCAGATCCGGCAGCTCGGAGAAGGTGGAGAGAGTGGTGCGCTCGGACGAGGCGTGGAGGGAGATGCTGACCCCGGATCAATATCGTGTGGCCAGGAAGAAGGGTACAGAGATGGCTTTTTCCGGCAAGTATTACGACTTTCATGGGGACGGCATATACAGCTGCATATGCTGCGAAACCGACCTGTTCGACTCACGATCCAAGTACGATTCCGGAACAGGCTGGCCCAGCTTCTGGGCACCGGTATGCGAAAGCAACATCTGTCGCCAGCAGGACGACAGTCTCCTCATGAGCCGCACCGAGGTTCTCTGCGCCCGCTGCAATGCTCATTTGGGCCATGTGTTCGAGGACGGTCCGCCTCCCACTTACGAGCGATACTGCCTGAACTCGGTGGCTCTGAAGTTCTCCGCACGAGAAAAATAGGTGAAGACAACCGAAGGTCCCGGTCGTCTCAGGCTTTTAGCTGGGTTGAGGTGGACCTCGCGGCATACGAGTACCTGGTCTGACCGATCAGCTTTAAGGAGGCGTCCAGTGGCGTCTCAACACCGCGAACGACAGAACGCTCCTCACCCCCGCCAGGGGTATAGCTGCTCCAGGAGCCGCTGTTCAGAGCGCTCCTGAGAGATGCCGAAACCCTGGAAGACCCGCTCAAACGGGACTTTTCCGCATAGCCAGGCCCTCCCAGGAGATCCCGGACATTGGCCTGATATCCCTGGTCTGGCCGCACGACGGAGGAAGCCTCACGGCTTACCTCCTGACCTGTAGCGGTCAGACGCTGCTCCACCATTGCCAGGGTGCCCCGTGCGGATGCCCGATCGGTTGATGTGTAGCTGGCAGCACCGGCCGGATCGGATGCCATAGCGCTGGCCTTGGACTCGTAAAGCAGTCCAGATAGCGGTCCGACTCCTGCAAGGGCGCTGGAGCCTGCCAAAACACCGGCCTTCACCGCAACGGATTGCTGGCCGGATGATGAGCTGCTGCGGGCGTTCATGGAGCTACTGTATCTGATACTGCCGGTATCTTCAGCTGCCATCGAAAGCTTGGTGAAGAGCTGCCCCCATTTGGCCAGGCTGTCGAGGCTCAGGCTTGCCAGGCCGCCTGAAGATAGGCTCTGTCTGGCCCTGGCACCGCCGTAGTAGCTATCGGCATAGCTGATGTAGCTGGCAGACGAAGAGGAGCTCTTGACGACTGCGCTGGCCATGGCATGCTGAGTCGATGGCTCGCCGACAGGTCCGAACTTCCTGGCGGCAGGATCGTCGAAGAGCTTTGGATCCCTGATCTCATCCACGTTTCCGACCCAATCTGCCCAGTTGATCAGCTTGAAGCTGCCAACGGCATTGCTCATGGACTGGGTGGCCAGGGCACCGCGGCTGTTGGTGATCATGGTATTTGAGTAGGCCAGGGATTTGAAGGCCTCAGACATTATCTGGGCGGCCGCAAAGTCCCCTCTGGTATTGTAGGAGAGGCCGCCGGCAAAGAGTCCTGCCCCGTTGGTGGCGCTCAGGCTCTCCGAGATCCCCACGTAGCATCGGCATGTTCCAAGGCGGTAGTTCCAGCTCCATGAGTCTGCCCCATCCAGATAGGCGTAGGCGGAGGCAAAGGTCTTGCCTGGGGTGCCGGTGGAGACGCTCTTGGCCATGGGCCCAGTACCTGAGCCTCTGATGCTATCGGAGAGTGAAAGCTCTCCGGCAAAACCGATAACGGTGCTGCCCTGTATCTCCGATCCCGTGGCAAGGCTGAAGGTGTTTGTGGATTGGATCTGCCCCTGGGAACTCACCCCGCCCATGGAGGCTGTCAGTGCCATTACCCCAGGTGCAATAAGGATCGCAGCTGTAAAGAAGATCGCTGTGAATCTTGTCAGTTGAGTGGTCTCCTGGTTCATCTGTGGTCTTCCTAAAGTTCCTTGGCAGCTCGAAGGTCCTGCCCATCTTATATGGATGACGGCCATTTCTATATCGATGCCCTGGCAAGGTTGCGATAGCTGATTGGGCTTCTGATGTCTTATTCGGGCGTCCATTGGACTGAGGAAATTATAGATGTCTCTCGATTCGATCAGAATAGGGGATGGGCCGCCCGTCCAGGGAGTAGCAAGAAGGGATGAGACAGGCGGTCAAGATAGTAATAGTGATAACCGGTTATGAGTACCTAACCGGCGCGGGGCGAAAGTAATCCAGCTGCGGCGACCAACGCCTGGGGTGGGGCGCGAAAAAAGAGCGCCGATTTGTGACTGCCGATCGGAAGATGCGTTTTTTTGCGCCTCAGTGGCGAGGAAGAGATATATCCAGGGATTTACGGCCATACCATCATGACTCTCATATCCGTCGATATAGAGGGACGTGGCAGAGCTGCATTTCAGCTCGACGACAGAAATCCCGGCCTGGCCCAGGCCCTATTGCGGGTCCTGCCCATCTCAACTCCAGCCGAGAGATGGCAGGAGGAAATTTATTTTTCGCTGCCGTTTGCCTGCGAAGACGAAAATCCCAGCATCTCCGCGCAGAGAGGCGACGTCTCATATTGGTCTCCAGGTCCAGCCTTCTGCATATTCTTCGGAGATAGCCAGCCGATCTCCGCAGTGAACCATCTCGGAAGCATCGTGGAAGGACTTGACGCCGTCGCCAGGGCCAGGCAGGGAGATGTGATCACACTGAGTGTGGCTCCCTGATGTACTCCGGCCTTCAACCGGGAAATTGAGGGCGCGCACAAAACTTGCAGCGAAATTCCTCATGGCGCCGATCCGGACGGCTGGCGCATGCAGGAGATCTCTCTGCGGAACAGCCACATGATCCAGACCACATGCTCCAGGAAGAGACGGTTAAGTAGAAGAAGCGAGAATATGATGCTGGGCAGCTTGATCCCTCGAGGATCGGCCCCCTTAAGAGAAGGTTGGGGTAATATTGACGAGAGTTCTGGTTATCTATTATTCCCGAACCGGGAACACTGAGAAGATGGCCAAATCCGTAGCAGAAGGCGCAAGGTCTGGTGGAGCAGAGGTGACGGTGAAGAGGGTTGAGGAGACGGGGCTTGACGACCTGCTGGGGTCAGACGGCATAATCATCGGCTCGCCAACCTATTATGGGCAGATGGCGGCTGAGGTAAAGAGGCTCTTCGATTCGTCGTCCGAAGTGAGAGGCCAGCTGGAGAACAGGGTGGGCGCGGCATTCACCTCGGCGGCCAGCGTCGGCGGAGGCAGCCAGACCACAATCCTCTCCATACTGCAGGCCATGCTGATCCACTCCATGATCGTCGTTGGCGATCCGATGGAGGTGGGGGGCCACTACGGACCCATAGGCGTGGGCGAACCGGATGAAGAGGCCCTGCTGGCCTGCCGGAAAACCGGCCAGCGTGTAGCTCACCTGGCCAAGAAGCTGGCCTAGACCAGGGATTGACGGATGCCGTTTGAAAGGGGCCAAATTGGGATGTCGATAGAGACGACTGCCGAGAAGATCCGGACCATGCAGATCCGAGGAGCTGGGCTGATAGCGAGGCAAGCCGCCTTGGCCTTGAAGGAGTTCGCGCTTGTCGTGCCTGCCTCAAGCATTGAGGAGTTCAACTCCAGGATGGCAGAGGCCGGGGAGATGCTGCTTCATACCCGCCCAACCGCGGTCTCGCTGGGAAATGCTGTTCGCATGGTGGTCCGCCACAAGGAGTCGGATCTTGGTGTGGCCAGGGCGGCTGTGGCAAAGAACGCTGACGAATTTGTCGAGAGTTCGCTTCAAGCCGTGGGCAGGATCGGGGAGATCGGGAGCCGTCGGGTGCAAAGCGGCGACTGCATTCTAACTCACTGCAACTCCAGTGCAGCCCTATCGGTGATAGAGAAGGCCCACCTCGAAGGAAAAGGAATACATGTCATAGCCACCGAGTCCCGGCCGCGCTACCAGGGCCATCTCACCATCAAGCGGCTGGATGATCTCGGTATCGATGCCCAGATGATCGTGGACTCGGCGGTGCGGACGGTGATGAACGAGGTGGACCTGGTGGTGGTTGGTGCAGACGTCATAACAGCCAGCGGCTCGCTGGTCAACAAGATCGGCACCTCACAGATCGCCTTATCCGCCCACGAGGCCAGGACGCCTTTCATGGTGGCTGCCGAGACCTACAAGTTCAGCCCTGAGACCCTGGCAGGGGCGCCTGTGGTAATCGAGGAGAGGGGCCCAGAAGAGGTCTATCCGGCATACAGGGAGCTTAGGTCTGTGCGGATAAGAAACCCGGCTTTCGATGTGACCCCCCATCATTACATCGATGTGATCTGCACCGAGGTGGGGGCCATACCGCCGGAGATGAGCTACCTGATAATAAAGGAAAGGCTGGGCTGGCAGCTCTCCGACAGTCTCTAAGCCCTGGGTCTTGCCAGCAGCATAGCAGCGGCCGCCAGCAAAAATCCCGGTCCTGGGGTTGTCTTTGTCTCTGGAGACGGTACAGCAGAGGCAGGCTGGGGAAGGGGCGACTCTTCTTCGGCCGCCTGTGATGGAGGCGTGGCTTGCTGAGGTGGGGCGATATCTGTGGAGCGGGCGGATACCCGTATTAGGAATGGCCGGTAGTTGGATGGAGAGCCCTTTGCTGCCACCCCGATCTCGGCGTTGTACTCTCCGGCTGCCACATCCTCGGCCACAAGGAATAGCTGATATGTCACCTTGCCGCCCTGATAGATGAACCTGGACTTGGTATTGTTTTGAACCGTGATTCCTTCGGGCAGTCCACGGAAGATCAGCCTGGCATAGGTATAGTCAGCTCCTATGTTCTGGAGGATCACGGGGAAGCTGACGTTTTGCCCAGGGGATATATCCACATCTGGAACTTCGATCACCTTTACGTAAGAAGACGCACCTGCTAGGCAGGCACAGCCGGCCAGGAGAATTGACAGAACGACGATATGTTCGATCCTCGCATTCATGATTAAATATGATCCGCTTTATATGATAAATCCCTTTGGGATGGAACTCATCATATTTGCCTGGGGGCGCGCCAAGATGGCCTGGCTGAGGATGAAAGGCCAGGCATCGCGTTCGTGGAACCGATTATATCTATCTCGAATGGGGATATATGGGTTTTTCCCAGGTCCTTTTAAAAAAAAGTGTCGTGCGGACCTAGGAAGCCCACCTAATCTCCTTGCCGGTTATTCCGGTCGAACCTTGACAGGCTTTCAGGACATGCCGCTTCCGCCGCTTCCGCCGCTACCGCCCAGTCCACCGCCCATCATGCCGCCGGTGATATCGTCCATTCCCATCAGCGGGAAGGTCAGGATCTTCTGCTTGAAACCGGCGTCAGGCTGGTAGCTGCCGCTGAGCTGGTTTGGCATCTGGCTTGTTGCTGTGCTTGCGGTCGAGCTGGTGTTGGCCTGGGGTGCTGCCGTCTCCGCTGCCGGGGCAGCCGGCGTCGCTACAGCAGTCGGCTGGGCTGCGGCTGCAGGCTGGTATGCAGAGGTGTCAGGATTGAACCACATGGCTGAGAAGGATCCGCTGGCAGTCTGGCCTTTGTTGTCGTACTCGGCAAAGTTCCCGGTAAGGCTATCTCCGTCGTAGACTCCTTCCATGACCCTGGAAATGAGCTTCTGGGCCTTCGGGGATGTCAGGACAAGCTTGACCTCGTCGCCGCTGACCCATCCTACAACCAGGCCGTTCCATGGCTCTGCGCCTTCGGACTTGGCAGCTCCGAACAGCTGGGTACCCGACTGGTTGAGGGCCATGGTCACCTGCTCTCCGCCGTCGAAGGTCACCGACCAGATATACTGGAGGCTGGCAGGCTCCTTCTCAGATGCGCCTTCCTCTGAGATATTTCCGTCACTGGCGTTTCCATCTGCTGGTGGGGCCACTGTCTCTGCAGCGGTCTCTTCTGTTGCCGGTCCTGCGACCTGTGTGCTCTCGGCATCATCTGAGGCAGCGCCCGGTGTGCCGGGCTCAGGAACTCCAGCATCTGTTGCTGTATCGTTTCCGTCTTGGGCCAGGGCCAGCCCTGGCAGGATCAACATCATCAGGATCAATATCGAATACTTCATTCTATCGACCTCTATTCTTTCCACTCCCCTTACTCATAAGGATCGCTGATTTCACCGCACCACTCTTTGCAAAGCTGACTTCCACACTCTACCCGCTGAACAGCATCGTCATTTGACTAAGCTTCAATCCCAGGTCTGGCTCCTCCTTTAAGAATCTGTCGATAAGCAGGAGCATTCCCCCACGCGGGCCGGAGAGATCGAACTCTGATAAGCTCATTGAAGGGCATTTCCATGGACGGTCCCGTGGACCGTGCCAAGGGACTCAATCATCGAGATTGATCCGCCGATTTACCCGGCTGATGTAAGAGTCCATATCGAACTTGGAGCGCAGTCCACGATAGCTCATGTAGCGGACCTTGCCTGTAACCATTCGATCGGCGAAAGCCCTGTCGTGCACCCCTCCGCAGCTCCACGCCGCACCAGCATATCCGTTTGGGTCCCGGCCGTCCATCTGGTAGCGGTCGTTTTGCCTGATCACCGTGGCCAGGGCCTTTTCCGGGCTCTCAGACCATTCAAGGATCTTCTTTGCCCAGTACATCCGCAGATAGCCGTGCATCCTGCCAAGCCCAACCATCTCCATCTGGGCGGCGTTCCAGATGGGGTCATGGGTCTGGGCCTTCTCCATCTCCTGCGGTGTATACAGGTACTCCCTGGGGTCGTCAATGTGAGCTTCCTGGCTGGCCCTGGCCCAGGCCGGAAATGCCGAGACGGAATCATAAGCTGGCTGGTAATAGCAGAAGTTGTCGGACAGCTCCTTTCTGACCACGAGCTCCTCAAGGAAAGCATCTCTTGAGGGGCCAACGTCTGCGGCAAATACCGCCAGGGCCACTCTCTGGGCCGATATCTGTCCGAAGTGGAGGTAAGGAGATAGGTGGGACTGGCAGTCCAGCGAGGGATCGTTTCGGTCGGATCGGTAACGTGCAAGTCCGCCGTCCAGGAATTGGCGCAGCGTTTGCCAGGCTCCTCTCTCTCCGGGGTGGATGTCCTTTACGATGGGAACTGCCTGATCTCCATATGCAAAGAGACCATACCAATCTATATCCTCCTGCGGCAGGGTTCTCTCTGCAGATGGCAGCGGGGGCAGATCCTCGAAAAAACGCTTCATCGCCCGGTGGATGCGGGGGCGAAAGGTGCGGGCAGCATACTCCTGATGGTCGGACGCCTGCCAGCAGGGAACTATGTTGTGAGCGTCTGCCTGATAGACGGGAATATCGATAGAGCCTGCCACCCCTCCTTGCCATTCCCTCTTGATTCGAAGCGGATCGAAGTCGCAGACCACGGATGATGCCCCGACATCCTCCAGAAAATCCGGGACCACCTGGCCAGGCTGGCCGGTCCTCAGCAGGAAGGCGATGCCTCTCTCCTGCAGGTCGGCCTGAAGTTCCTGAAGCCCAGCAAGCAGAAAGGCGTATTGTCGGCGGGCCGCGCCCAGGAACTCGGGGGTAAGGCAGAATAGGACGGCAACAGCCCTTTCGCCCTCTTTGGCAAGCTGGGAAGCCAGGAGCAGCGCCCAGTTATCGCGGCAGCGCATATCCCGGCTCATCCAGTAGACGACAGGGCCCACTCCTGTGGTTGGTCCCTCTCTCAGAAGCCTGTACCTATCCGGATCTACCTTCAGCATCGCACACCCATCAGGCTGGTGCTCTCAGATATCATGCAGCCCTCTTTACCATGAGGGAGATCTTTTCGGGGATCTTTTTTTGGGCATCCTGCCTCATCTGCGGGCAGTGGCCTTGAAGAAAGTGTAGATGAACGTGCCGTCCTTCTGGCCAGTCAGGTGCAGGTCTGATATCCCCTTTTCCCATGAGGCCCGATCGATCAGCCCGGCGTCAATAGCTTCATCGAAAACGCCTTCCACCATGGGGATGATCGTACGGCGCACGAAACCCTCCTGCCAGTCTGGGCGGCTGGCATCGCAATAAACCAGGCGGGGCGAGACCTCCACCTGCTCAAAGCCGGCTTTCGCCAGCATGGGGTAGAGCTGCCGGCCGATCAGCGAGTTGCCGCCCATCTCCTCCTGCACCCTGATCAGGCATTGCCAGGCCTGGAGGGATTGCTGGCTCTCCGGGTGGAAGCGACAGGAGCCGTGATCTCCCTCGATGACCGTTATGGATCCGGACTGGCAGAGCACACGGCGCAGTTCCAGCAGCGCGCCGGTGGGATCTGCCAGGTGCTCTAGGAGGAAGCAGACGAATACATGGTCGAAGCTGCCGTCTCTAAAAGGCAGGCGAAGCACATCTCCCTGTAGGAAGATCGGGCCGGACCGCCCGAGCGATTGACAGCGGCGTCGTGCCTGGGATAAGGATGGTGCGGATATGTCCATACAGAAAAGCTCACATCCTGGGCTGCTCCTGTTCAGGATGGCGGTCTGAGCCCCGGTGCCGCAACCGACCTCCAGGACCCTGCCATTGGGAAAGACTGTGTCGTGGTGGAGCAGGCCCTCAAGGGTCCCTGCCTGATCGTCAAGCCTCTGCCCTTCCCTTCCCGAGTAACCGTGGACGTACGACAAGTATCCACACCGTCATCATGGCATTATATCTGCCCTGCAAGCTCTTGTCTTCATTCCTCTAGCCGGAGGCGGGCTTTACGGCAGAGACCTTCACGCTTGAGACCGCCCCCTTCACCTCTGCTATCTGAGCGGGGCTTAGTGCTGTCATCTCTATCGCCTGGCCGGCTGAGCTGCTGAGCAGGCAGTCCACAGGGAACTCGGACTCGTCCAAAACCTGAACCTGCTCAAAGCCAGCGTCCCTGATTGCTGAAAGATAATCGGCCTTGAGGACTGCCCCGGCCAGGCAGCTGATATAGGCCCCGGTCGAGTTGCGGACGAACTCCGGCAGCTCCCTGCCAAGGACTATATCGGAGACCATCAGCCGGCCGCCGGGCTTCAGCACCCGGAAGGCCTCGGCGAATACCCGCAGCTTGTTTGGCACTAAGTTGATCACGCAGTTGGATATGACCAGGTCAACAAAGCCGTCGGCCACAGGCAGGTTCTCAAGCTCGCCCTGCCGGAAGTCAACATTTCGGTATCCGCCCTGACGGGCATTGGCCTTGGCACGCTCAACCATCTCGCTGGTCATGTCCACACCTATGACCTCGCCGCTTGGGCCAACTGCCCGAGAGGCCAAAAAGCAGTCGAGACCAGCACCGGAACCCAGGTCCAAGACCACCTCGCCCTCCCTGATAGAGGCCAGAGCAACCGGATTTCCGCATCCCAGGCCCAGGTTGGATTCGGCCGGGGCTGAGAGCAGCTGCTCCTCGCTGTAGCCGACCTTTCGGCTCATCTCGTCAAGGGAGCCAGCCTCGCAGCAGGGGCTCTGAGAGGAGCAACAGGAGCCGGCCTTCTTTGCGATCTGGGCATAGCCGTTACGGACAGCCCTTTTAAGCTCGCGTTCTTTTCTCATCATGGGGATAATCTCCTGGCAATTTTTATATAAATTATCTATTTGATAACATCACGAAATAAGTCCAGCTCCACTGGAAAGGAGATAGCAAAACGAGCCTATAAGGCTTTTTGCCGGGCTTTGGGTTTGGCCTGCCCAAGGGGAATCACCGTGCTATTCCTGTTGCGTCAACAAGACTATGTGAACATCAAGATATCCAGAAAATAATCCCACATACCAAAGCCTGCAGTGCCTTCACTGAGATGGCTGCAAGACAGAGTCGGATCAAACGAAGATGTGCGGTTAGTGAAAAGACCTTCCAGGCCAAAATGCCAGGATTGCCGCCCCCCTCAGAAATCGTAAATACGGATGATATCCTGAGAATGGGAGCGGGCCCAGGCTAAGTTGCCCAAGCCCGCTCAAGATTGCCCTTTCTAGCGAACCAGCCCCCGGGAGCTCAGGCTGTCCCGGGCTGAGGGCTTGACCTTCTGCAAGGCCTCCTCGAAGTGGCGGCGCTCGATCCGCTGCTTCTTGATCGACTCCTCGTCCTGGGGGTTGCCTCCCAGCACGTACTCGCGGATGGCCAGCATTACCGCCTCGTTGGCTATCGAGGCCAGGTCTGCTCCGGTGTAGCCCTCGGTCCGCTTGGAGAGGTCGACCAGATCCACGTCCTCTGCCAGCGGCTTGTTCTTGGTATGGATTTTGAGGATCTCCAGGCGGGAGGCCTCATCAGGCGGCCCGATCTCGATCATCCGGTCGAAGCGGCCAGGCCGAAGCAGAGCCGGGTCGATGATGTCAGGCCTGTTGGTGGCTGCTATCACCACAACGTTGTGCAGCGACTCAAGGCCGTCCATCTCGGAGAGTATCTGGCTGATCACCCGCTCGGTCACGTGGGAGTCGGCTGAGCTGCCCCCACGCATCGGGGCTATGGCGTCTATCTCGTCGAAGAAGACCACCGACGGCGCTGCCTGCTTGGCTTTGCGGAATGTCTCCCGCACAGCCTTCTCAGACTCGCCCACCCACTTGCTCAGAAACTCGGGGCCCTTGACGCTGATGAAGTTGGCCTGGCTTTCCGTTGCAACCGCCTTGGCGAGCATAGTCTTTCCTGTCCCTGGCTGGCCGTAGAGCAGGATGCCCTTGGGAGGCGTTGCGTTCATATGGCCGAAGAGGCTGGCGTAGGCCAGGGGCCACTCGACCGACTCCTGAAGCTCCTGCTTGGCCTGGGCAAGTCCGCCGATATCGGTCCAGTGGACGTCAGGGGACTCCACAAGCACCTCTCGCATGGCCGATGGCTCCATCTCCCGAAGCGCGTCCAAGAAGTCCTGGTTGACAACCTCGATCTTGTTTAAGATCTCAACCGGGATGGACTCGACCTCCAGGTCAAGCTCAGGCAGTATGCGGCGCAGCGCCCGAATTCCGGCCTCTCTTGCAAGGGCCGCCAGGTCGGCTCCGACGAAACCGTGGGTGATCTCAGCCAGTTTGGTCAGGTTGACGTCGGCGTTGAGCGGCATGCCGCGGGTGTGGATCTGCAGCACCTCAAGACGGGCATCTTTGTTGGGCACTCCGATCTCGATCTCCCGGTCGAACCTGCCGGGGCGGCGAAGCGCCGGGTCAAGCGAGTCCGGCCTGTTGGTGGCTCCGATGACCACCACCTTTCCGCGGGACTCAAGGCCGTCCATGAGGGCCAACAGTTGTGCGACTACCCTGCGCTCGACCTCGCCGGTGACCTCCTCACGCTTGGGGGCGATCGAGTCGATCTCGTCGATCAGTATGATCGAAGGAGCGCTCTCTTCAGCGGTCTTGAAGAGCTGGCGCAGCTTCTCTTCAGACTCGCCGTAGTACTTGGACATGATCTCCGGACCGCTCAAGGTCTCGAAGTGTGCCTGGGTCTCAGACGCAAGCGCCCTTGCAAGCAGCGTCTTTCCTGTTCCCGGGGGCCCGTGAAGCAGCACGCCCTTTGGCGCCTCAACTCCAAGCCTGTCGAAGAGCTCGGGGTGCTTCATGGGCAGCTCGATCATCTCCCGGACCTTCTTGATCTCTGGCCCAAGTCCGCCTATGTCCTCATAGGTGACCCTGGGAATGGCCTTCTCTTCCTTGGCGGGCTTCTCGCTGATCGCGATCCTGGTCTTATCGCTGACGACCACGGCATCCTTTGACGGGGCGACGCGGACAGCAACCAGGTCGATCTTTCTGCCCATCACGTTGATCTCGATGATGTCGCCCCTGGTCAGCACCCTGCCCTCCATATAGCGGCGCAGGTACTCCTCGCCTCCGGTGATGCGCAGCGGAACGGTCGGGGCGAACGTCACGCTCTCGCCTTCAGCAGGCTGGATGATCTTTACAGGCACCCTGTCGTCTATGGATACGCCGGCGTTTCGGCGGATGTTTCCGTCGAGGCGGATCACGCCAGATCCGGTGTCCTCGGGGTACCCGGGCCACAGCAGTGCTGCGGTCTTCTTCTTTCCCTGGACTGCGATCACGTCGCCGGCCTGCCACGCCTTCTGTCGGAATACCGCCGGATCGACCCTTGCAATGCCCCGGCCCACATCGGTGGGGCGGGCCTCGCCTACCTTAAGAGTGAACTCTTCAGCCATCTCTCTAACCTCCCACTAAGTCTCTTTATTATCTGGTCAAGTACTAATTTCTATCTGGTTTTGCAGCACACGGGAGAATTTCCGGCCTCTGGCAGGCGGGAAAGACTCCGTGGTGTCTTGGACGAGTTCGTGATACCTAACCTTAGTAACCTTTAGTTAGTATCAACAGGTAGTATATAAGGCTTTTGGAAGTCGGTTTGAGAAAAAGAGTGGGGAGGGGATCTCGAGGTCCGAATTATGCATCTGCCACTTGACCGCTGCTGTTGCTGCTATTGGTCGAGTTCCCGGCCTCCACCAATGTTATTGAGAGGTCTATTCCCTCATCCTGCCCGCATGTGGGACACTCAGCAGCCTCGGTTTCGGTTGCTATGAATGATCCTGTCTTTGACTTTCTCACCAGGTCCATCGAATTAACGGTGGTGGCGTTCTTAGATGCAGCATAATCGAGGAACTTGGCCAGAGCATCTAGGTATTCACCCTCTCCAGAAATGGAGGTGCTCAGCAGTATGACCGTTGGTTCATCCCGGGCAGATGACTGATCGAACTTGCTCGCCAGGATACCATACCATTCAGATGCGCTTATTCCGTTCTCCTTCATCTCGCGGTCGTAGAGGGGCATCTTCTTTCCTGAGACCTCGTGAGTGCTCACCGGTACAGCGAAGAAGTTGTAGCCATCCACTCTATATGGCCAAACATCATTTTCATGACCAGGTGCATAGATCAGACCGGCCTGGAACCCAGCATTATACTCAATCCCCACTGCATCCATCGCACGGTAGGTATCCTCGTTCTGGTCGAATGACGGCGGCATGAATCCTTTGATGATTATCTCATTCAGGCCGCATATCTTGGACATCTTTGCGACTTCAATGGACTTGCGGAGCATGGCCTCCTGCTCTTCGAGCGACATAGTGCTCATTAGGTCATCAGAATGGTTCCCTGAGATGGCAAATTCAAAATTGCTCAGTACGCTGAACTGGGCCAATATCAGCCTGATCCTGGATGCAGTTACGTCCTGTGTAAGAAAAATGGTTGCCGATTCTTCTCTCTTTCTGATCTCGGTATAAAGGGCATATAGATCGACCTCTGAAGCTCTGACCTCGTCCTTGTTTGGATTTGCAGGCGCATCAACATCTATCATTAGGCTTACGATCGGAATCTTTTCTTCCTGGGCAGCTCCTGAGAGCATCATTGATATTAGAAATACTCCCAGAAACATATTAATCATCATTTTCATTCGTGTTCACCTGGGGTCGGTTATTCCTGGAATTCAGCCAATCGGCTCCTGACAGAGTCCGTACTCTCCGTCCGTCGTCTCAATGTGATTGTATATATATCTTCTCAAGATTATATCCTGTACTTATCCATAGTACTTAGGGTCTCTTAGCAACGTATATATCCTGAATGTCGACAATATTAGGGCTACTTAATGTAATGCACAGAACGGAGGGACGAAATAAGACTATTGGCTGCTATAATAGTGGTTGCTGTATTCAGCTTATCCTGCTGTGGATTGGCTTACATCGGTCCGTGGGACCCAACAACCATCCCAGTTTGCCCGAATAACGAAGAGCCTTGGACTGTGGATCCCGGAGAGGAGATAACAGTGGATGGAGAATCCTCCCCCGACTTTCCGGATAATACCGAGGTGGAGTACGCATGGGCTTTTATCACCGATGAAGGAGTGCCCTACCCAATATATGATGGCGATACCTTAATCCCAATGCCAGATAACCGTGCAGGCTTCACATTCAACGCTCCTCTGGACCCTGGCTGCTATAAGATGGTACTCACGGTAACATACTCCAGAGAAGTCGAAGGCTCATACGAGATGCTTTATGAAGAGTGCATATCCTATACTTGTATGGACATCTGTGTCAACGAGTATCCCTGCACTCTGTGTGACGATACCTTCTGTGAGGATCTGCTGCCCGAGAACGAGTGTCCGGCGGTGCTCTGCTACGACAATGTTCTCAGTGAATCGTTCAGCGTCCACTGGTTCATCGATGGCAACGATGTGGGCTCAGTCGATGGAACTTCTGAGTCACACTGCATTACCATCGATTGGAGCACCTACACGAATACGATCCACTACGTTGAGATGAAGATATTCGGACCGGACGACCAGGACACAGGTCTGCCAGACCCAGATTGCACTGGAGTCGTGAGCAAGATCGACAGGCCGGTGGCGGAAATAAAGGTACTGAGTTAGGCCAGGTTTGGATTGAAGTATGTCGCAATCTCGATATACTTCAATTCATATTATAATTAAAATATAATGTTGTACGCATAAAATTTGTGGCTGCAAATTTGAGTGCATGAAGGAACTATTAGCCGGAGGGAGCGTGTTCCAAGGATGACCTATGTATTTCGTTATTCTGCTGGCCTAGTCAAATTGATATCATTAATCATGGTCTTGATAATTTCCCAGGCAGGCGTGATGGCAGAGACATGGCCTAACTGCCAAGCTAATGACGGTAGTTCTGCGGATATAGCAATAAACGAGATCAAGATTGCAGGTCCCAGCAGTCCTACCTCCCCGATCGTTGATAAGGCCTATCTATGGGCTTCGGTTACGGTCGGGCCGGGAATACGGGACGACTTTTATTTTATCGGAGATCTATACAAGAAGGATTTTGGCGATACTGAATGGGAACTTGTGGCAAATGATGTCTATGACTGCTTGCTAGCATATATCGGAGACCCACCTGTACCTCATTGTTCCTTCGATGAAGGTGGTACTCTATGGATGCGTTCGGTAAATGAGATAACATATTTTCCATATGGCGTTCAATCGGCCGAGATGCGATTGACCCTTCGCTGGCAAACAGAACCCAACCTAAATAGTTGTTCTTCCACATGCTCTCCAGGTACAACACCCTGCTATCCGTGTTATGCAGGCCAGGCCTGCAATAGGTGGCCTCCAGGCCAGAGATGGAATGGCGTCGTAACTGTAACTCTGGCAAATCCATCCAGCCTGGGAGATTGGGTATGGCACGATCTGAATGCGGATGGAATTCAAGATACAGGAGAGCCGGGAATTGCTGACGTCACAGTGCAGCTTTATTATGGCGGTGTACTGAAGGGAACTGCAACTACTGACGCTAACGGTTATTATCTATTCTCGAATCTGCGAGCTACAACCACTACAAACAAGTATGTTGTGAAGTTCATCAAGCCTTCCGGCTATGTATTCAGTCCCAAGAACGTAGGGACAGATGATACGAAAGACAGCGATGCAGATACATCGACCGGGGAGACCGATCAGATCACACTTCCTGAGAATACGAATGAGCTCAAATGGGATGCCGGAATGTATAGGTACGCCCAAATAATAATAACAAAAGATGCGGTTCCAGACGATCCGCAGGACTTTGAATATACGACGAACATCGCAGGCTACACAACTGTAACCCTGGATGACGATTCCGATCCAACTCTGCCAAACACCATAACTATCGTCAACGTCGTGCCGGGCGTCTATACAGTTACCGAAGGATCGGTCGCATCGTGGCTGCTTGACTCGATAACGATAACTGAGGGCACCCCAGCAGATTCTACATATAGCCTGAATGACCGCAAAGCGGAGCTTCACGTCTCCTCGTATGAGACTGTGTCTGTCACTTTCAAGAATACCAGATGCCAGACCGTAGATGCGGGGGATGATCAGATAGTATGCGGTGGGGTGCCGATTAAACTTATGGGCACTGCGCAATATTATTCGGCTGTATATTGGGGAATAAAGCAAGGTATAGGTAGCATATCATACCCGTACCCGGATAACAAGCTCCAGGTAATCTATACGCCACCGTACTCCGGAGAATCCGAGGCCATTTTGGTGCTCACTGCGACAGGGGCCTGCGATCCTCGGACTGATGAAGCTACGGTGTATGTTGTTGAACAACCAGAAGCCATAATCAGGCGTGTCTAGGTGCGAGGAGTGGATTTCAATATGTTCAAGGATAATTCCGGAAAAGTCTACGGACACGGATGCCAAAGACGGCCTGAATCATTATTGAGCCGACAGTGCCTAAGCATCAGCGCTATCCTTATCTCAATAGTCTTGCTGATGCTCCTCGCATTCCCGATAGCCAGCGGTGCATACTACTCCGGGCAGCTATATACATTCAGCAGCACGCCAGAGAATGAGGCTGAGTGGGATTACCTCTGGACTGCCTTCCCCGCACCTCTGAGTTCATTTGTGGGAGGCATAAATAATAAGGCTACTGTGCAGTGGATAGCACCTTACGTAACTGAGCCCACCGATTATACAATAGCGGTCACGGTATCCGATAAAGTGCTCCCGTCTTGTCTCTACTTCGACAACGTGGCTATCACGGTGGATCCACTCGCCGGCCTCACAATATGCAAGGATTCCGTCCCGAATGATCCGCAGGACTTCGGATTCACTGTCGAGAGCGAGGATTTGCAATTTTCCGAAGCATTTTCCCTGGATGATGATGGCGACACCGAACTGCAAAGTTGCGAGCTTTTCGATAATATCCTTCCTGGTACGTATATAATAAGCGAGTCTGCTTTCCCGGACTGGGACCTCTCAAAGATAGATGTGATCGGAGGCTCCTCGATAGAGTACAGCGCAACAGGCCTGCCAGGCTCATGGGATAGCGAATTCTCTGCTGGCGATCGATATGTCAAGCTGGCCATAGGTTCCGGCGAAGGAGTCAGAATCACCTACACCAACGTGAAGCAGAGCAAGATACAGGTGGACAAGGTCACAGCACCCACCGGAGATATTCAGGTCTTCACCTTCACCGGCGACCTGGGCGAAATCCAGCTTGCTGATCCTGATCCAGTGTTCGAGAGCCCGCTTCTCTCCCAAGGGGACTACATAATCGGCGAGAATGACCAGGCTGACTGGACATTGGCCAACATCCTGGTGGAGGGAGCAAAGTCGTTCAACTTCAGTGCTGACGGCATCGCTAACTGGCACGGTACATTTGCAGCAGGCGACCGCTTCGTCAACGTGACGACTGACCCAGGCCAGATCGCAAAGGTCACTTTCTTCAACGACAAGATGATCCACCTCCTGATATCCAAGGTGGCCCTTCCGGCAGGTGAGGCAGGAGATACCCAGTTCTGGTTCAGCTCCGACGACTTTGGCCCCTTCTTCCTGCTGGACGGAGGCACCAAGGACAGCGGCCCGCTGTCCGAAGGCACGTATGTTATCGGCGAGGACCCGATAGAAGGCTGGGACCTGACCGACATCCTTGTGGAGGACACAAGCGGCATAGACGAAGCTGTGACATTTGAGTTCAGCGCCGACGGCCAGACCGATTGGCACCCCGAGTTCGTACCCGACTCCGACCGCTATGTTCGGGTCACTATCAAGTCAGGAGCCATACCGCAGGTAACCTTCGCCAACACCCAGGAGCAGGAGGAGGAAGAAGGCGAGCTGGTGATCACCAAGGTCTCTGACGTCTCATCGGTCCACCAGGGCCAGGAGATCCACTACACGATCACGGTCTGCAATGAGGGCACCGCCCCGATATTCGACGTTGTTGCAAGAGACGTCTTCGCCCGGGAGTTGCCACCAAGTGCGATAACTGCGATCAGCCCGGCCCCGTCCGCCGACGGCAAGTGGCACATCGGCCAGCTTGATCCCGGCGAGTGCGCCAAGATATTCATAACGGTGACCGTTCCCCTGCAGGAGACGCGGTTCGACATGGAGCAGGGCGTCAGCGGAACCGGTTTTGTCAACGTGCAAAACGACTACGACACGACGTTTGAGCCCTATGTGATCAAGAACTGCGCCTACGCAACGGCCGAGGGCTTCGACCAGGTCTCGTCCTGCGTCTCGGTGACGGTTCTCGAGGAGCAGGGCACCGAGGTCATCAAGAGGCAGGCCGGGTCCGGAACATATGACAGCGAGGAAGTTGTCCAGTACCGGACCCTCAACAAGTCGATCGAGCACTCGACCGAGCTTTCAGCCTCCTACGCTCCGACCACGTTTTGGCTGCCTAACAAGAGGTCGATCAACTACAGCACCAGATGGATCGACAAGACCAAGTCCAGGAACAAGGCTACAGGCGCAGCGGTGACCGAGGAGTACACCTACGCCGACAGCATAGATCGCGAGTCTTCTCATAAGCTGGACGAGAACGGATCTCTGATCGACACGTCGGTCGAGTTCACCGGCGTCGGCTACATAGGCACACGAAAGACTGCTCCTCCCGGCGCTCCTCCAAAGCACGGCGAGCTTCCGTACTTCGACGGCTCCGAGGACTACGTCGGCTCGTTTGAGACCGAAGAGCACATCGACGACTACGGGACTTCGGTGAAGATCAACCGCAGCACCACCGGCTACGGCTATGTTGCTGTTGACCGCAAGGTGAAAGACAGCCAGCGCAGCTACGAGTATGGTACCGGCAGCTACGAGTCTGAGGAGGTGCTTGAGACCCCGACCAACTACATGGCAAAGGACCTTCGTGCAGTTCACGGGGCGACGAACTTCACCTACTCTCCGAACTTCCGGGCAGACCAGAACATCAAGTGGAACGAGGGAATGGAATCGGTCTCTCGCGCCAAGAAGCAGGGGGTATCGGCCAGCTACATAGGCGAGCGTTACTCGGACCTGTCGTATATAGACAAGGAGACCGAGGCCCTGGGCTTAAACGAGATGAGGACCGAGGCCCAGTTCCAGGGCACAGCCGACTACCGGGCTCTTGCTTATGCAGCAAACGGCAGCATGACCGTTGACGACGACGAGCGCTACATGGGCGACTACGAGATCAGCAGGCATGTCTGGCTGACAGGCACCGCCAAGTACGATGCGCCACACCTGACGGTGAGCAAGGAGGGAGAGCTGCGTCAGAACTGGTATCACGGCGTCAACTCGACCCTCGTTGAGTACCAGATAACCGTGACCAACGACGGCAACCAGGGTCTAGCGCCGGTTCTGGTGCAGGACCTCTTCCCGCCAGGAACGCAGTTCATCAACTCGACGATCCGTCCATCGATCCAGACCAACCGCCTGGCCAACTGGACGTTGTCTCAGCTTGCAGTTGGCGAGAGCCTGACAATTGGACTTACTCTCAACGTGACCGATGACGCGTCTGTCAACCTCGTCAACCGGGTACACGCCGCCGGAGCCTACGGAGACCAGTGGGTATGCGCCTCGAACTACTCTGCAATTGAGTCCTCGTGGCTGACCTGCTGCCCGCCGATGGTCACGCTGGACAAGGAGGTCTGGGCAGATCCTGCAGATCCCGGACTGGTCCACTACAGGTTGAAGATCGACAACCAGGCTGACAGCGCGGTCTCGGCAACGATAATCGATCTTTTGCCGTCAAGCATGAGGCTTGCAGAGTCGTCGATCGACCCAAGCTCGTATCGGCTTGGCCAGATCACATGGGTGCTGCCTGAAATCGCTGCCAAAAAGACGGTTTATATCGAGTACACCGCCGGAGCCACCCGAAGCGGCTCGTACTCCAACACAGCCTATCTCGAGGCTGTGTACATAGTTGGAACCGGATCGTCGCAGGATCTCGATACGGCCGATATTGCCGTCAACTCAAGCAGCACCACGCTGCGAAGCTACAGGTATGGGGCATGGGAGCCGCCGCAGTGGATGCCAAGACCATCGCAGGAGGGGCTGAACCTATATCCAGGATAAGGCCTATACAACCAAATAGAAGCGACGAACGAATATGCAATCAGGGATGCCTAAGGAAATGAAGGCATCCCTCCATAGTTTTTCGACTGCTTTTCCTTCCTTTGCCTTTTCCGATCTAATTGGCCACAGATCAATTAAGGCTGGCAAAAAGCAGGCATTGCATCTGAAGACAAAAAAGGCTTTCCTGAAATCTCGTGCTCTTGATTATGATGGCTAATGCGGCGTTTTTTTGGCAGCTCAGGGCCACAAGCTTCCTCCACGATTTCATCATGTCCAATCGCCAACGACAAATCCGCAGGGCTATGTGCCTCGCATCGACAAATAGATATCCCAGAAGCCATCTTTCCAGCCGCTATTTTGCAGATGGCCTCTTTTTGGCCGGCAGTTCATTTATTAAAAATTTTTAATATGTTATGATTCATACTTAGCCGAATTACTAACAAATCTTTGCGGGTGCTATAATAACTATTGTTTACATAAATTAATTAGGAGGATATATGTCTGGGACTTCAAATTATGATTTAATGCACTGCACGACTTTCAGGAGAAAATATATGTGGAATCGCTTGATTCCTGCCCGAGGTCTTGGGCGCATAACGTCGGGCTCAGCATTCTTAGCTGGATGTATATTTATTATGCTATTATTAATATTTTTTATAAATCCGGCCTACGGCTCCTGCACAAACACCTTCCCAGACTGTTGTTGGGGCGCTCCAAAGGCCTCCAGCGATTTTTATGTCAAGGAATTCTACTTTGGAGACGAGAGTGGAGATCCCATCGACGCATGCAACTATAGTTGCGGATCAGGGACGCTGTCAATCTGGGCCACTTTCTATAAGAACAGAAATGCCAACGTCTATGCCATAGCGATCAGCGACGACCTCATAATTACGCCACAAAGCGGAACGCCCACAGTTGTGCAATTATCCAAGTGCTGGGAGAACTTGACTGTAGCCGACTTTGTCGGGTCCGTTGGAAATATAGATATATATGTAAAAAAATTATATACATATGCGTATTCATGTGGAGATCGGGTCGAGCTCAAAGATGTAATGCTGAGTTGGGACAACTCGCATGTGGCAACCTGTGCAAACGCCTCCTGCTCAGGAGATCGACTGAACAACAATTATTTTGGGCCTGCTGATTATTTGGTAAGCCCTCCTCCAAGTCCTGCCATCTCCCTCAACAAGACCGCCTCGCCGACAACTGTAAGCGCAATAGGCCAGATCAACTACAGCTACGATGTATCAAACGCCGGCAACGTGCCTTTGAAGACCGTAATCCTCGTTGACAACAGGACGACAGCCGGGCCAACTTACGAGTCGGGCGATGCCAACATGAACAGCTGGCTGGATCTGAACGAGACATGGACATACAGCGGGTCCTACACGGTAACCCAGGACGACCTGGATTCCTGTTACGACATCCTGAACAACGCAATGGTCACAGCTTTAGATAACTGCATGACCCAGGTTTCAGATCAGGAGATCGAGACGGTATCAGTAAATCCGATGCCAGGAATATCACTCAACAAGACCGCCTCGCCGACAGCTGTAAGTCAGACTGGCCAGATCAACTACATCTACGATGTATCAAACGCCGGCAACGTGCCCCTGAAGACCGTAATCCTCGTTGACAACAGGACGACAGCCGGGCCAACTTACGAGTCGGGCGATGCCAACATGAACAGCTGGCTGGATCTGAACGAGACATGGACATACAGCGGGTCCTACACGGTAACCCAGGACGACCTGGATTCCTGTTACGACATCCTGAACAACGCAATGGTCACGGCTTTAGACAACTGCATGACTCAGGTTTCAGACCAGGAGATCGAGACTGCAGGAATCGTCGAGTTACCCGACATCACACTCAGTAAGACCTGCATGTCCATGAACATAAGCGGGCTTGGAACCATCAACTACAGCTACCAGGTCTCCAATGCCGGCAACGTGGCACTGGACTCGGTAGAGCTGAGCGACGACCGCGCGGATGCCGATCCAATCCTCATCAGTGGCGACAACGACTCAGATGCGCGCCTGGACGCAGATGAAATCTGGACCTATAGCGGGGCTTATACGGTAACCCAGGATGATCTGGACTCCTGCCTGCCCATAGCAAACAACGCCCAGGTAGAAGCACTATCTACCTGCAGCAGGACGCGGGTCAGCGACAACGATAGCGCTACAGTCGTTGTGAACGCCGTTCCTGGGATTGCATTGAACAAGACCCCCCAAACCGCGAGCATCAGCGGTCCTGGGACGATCAACTACAGCTACCAGGTTTACAATACCGGCAATGCTGCATTGAGTTCGGTGACTTTGAGCGATGATCGGACAGACGCCGATCCGATTCTCGTAAGCGGAGATGACGATTCGGACAGCCACCTTGACGTAGGGGAGATCTGGACGTACAGCGGGGCATACACGGCAACCCAGGAAGACATTGACTCCTGCCTGCCCATAGCAAACAACGCCCAGGTCGAGGCCCTGTCTCCATGCGGCAGAGCCCAGGTAAACGGCACCGCCAGTGCCGCCGTGGCGGTCAGCGCCAGTCCAGGGATATCGCTGAACAAGATAGCCCCGGCTGCCAGAATAAACGCGACAGGACCAGTGAGCTACACATATGTGGTATCAAACTCAGGCAATGTGGCCCTTGGTCCTGTGGACCTGAGCGACAACCGAACGGATAGCGATCCGATACTGGTGAGCGGAGACACTGATTCGGACAGCATGCTTGACGTTGGGGAGGTCTGGAGCTATTCCGGCATCTACACTGTCACCCAGGACGATCTCGATACATGTTCCGACCTGGCGAACAACGCTATGGTGGAGGCATGGTATCCGTGCGATAATACGTCCGTCTCCGCGCTATCCAACGCCAATGTCGCGATCATCCGCGCTCCCGGCATCTCCCTGAACAAGACTGCAGCGATTACAAGCGTGAACGCGACTGGGCCGATAACCTATACCTATGAGGTATCCAATTCAGGCAATGTGGCCCTGGGCCTTGTTGACGTGAGCGACTATAACCTGGACGCCGATCCGGCCTATGTGTCCGGCGACACCGATTCAGATGGGCTGCTCGACGTCAGCGAGACCTGGCGGTACGCAGGAAGCTACACTGTCACCGCTTCAGATATTCAGACATGCAGGGTGATAAGGAACACCGGAATCGTAAAGGCGTATGATCCCTGCGGCACTGCGGTTGGGCCTGTCAACTCCTCCGAGGTTGCAGTGGCCACTGTTCCGACACCGGAGATCTCTGTTAACAAGACATCAAATGTCTCGTCTGCCGAGCGGGGAGATGCTATCACCTACACCGCGGTGGTGGAGAACAGGGGCAACTGCGTGCTTGGCAACGTATCGGTCACCGATACGATGGTGAACCTCACCAAGGTATCCGGGGACGAGGTCAATGCCGACATCCTCGACGTGGGCGAGATCTGGACTTATTCAGGCGAGTATACGGTTCCAGACGATTACGACCTCTGCCAGCCGCTCTCCAATACGGTAACGGCATCAGGACATGTCTGCACCGATATTGGGCCGCTGGAGACCGCCAGCAGCTCGGTGACGATAACTCCTGTGGCCGCCCCCGACCTCTCAGTGAACAAGACACATGACGGTTATGAGAACGCCTCGGCTGGAGAAGGGGATCAGATAACGTATCATATCACGGTCGAAAACACCGGAAATGTGGCTCTATATGGGGTCACTGTCACTGACGACAAGCTATATTCCGTACCCATGATCGTCGGGACGATTGAGGAGGGGGGCTCTGTTACCCTCAGCCCGGAGAACTACACAGTGACGCAAGATGACCTGTGCACTGGAGTTATCAACACTGCGAGGGCAGAGGGATATGCATGCTCCCCGCAAGGAGTTAACGTCTCTGCCACCGATACCGATCTTGTGCCTACCATCTACAACGCAGACATAGCCTTCGATAAGGTCCCGGTCGACTGACCTCATGCTGCCTGCGGTAGATCTCCAAAGACCGAAATGAGAGACATGGCACAGAAAAGCAAGAGGCCCCATCACAGGGAGAGCCGCCTGCACCCTAGGATTTAAGGGGCCTCTGGCTTCAAGCCTTCATGTCGTGGTTTTACGGCCTGGATACATCCGTTCTCTTGATAGCTCCTTTTTTTCGCAGCAGACACCTTAGCCATATGGGCCGCATGATATCTCTTGCGATGAAGCCAGAAGGAAAGCGGGCTTTAAAGAAGACTTGGAGCCGGCCTTTTTGCAGCTGGTCGAAGGTAGGCGCTCATTTCGGGCCTCTACGGCCAGCGGATATGACTGAGCCGATAGTTTGCCAAAACCAAATTGCGAAGACCTTAAGAGAATGGGACCCGCCGTTATCACAACGGCGGGGCCAGTAAGCTGCCAGAACGCCAGCTATGCCCAGAACGGAGGGACGTCGGGTTTATCATAGCCAGTTGCTGGTCTGAATAACCTGTAGAGAGGTTATGATATAATAAACTTTCGGATGTCCTCAGGGATTCACCTGGGAGATCCGCCCGGAGAAACCATCTCTACAAGGGCGTTATAGCAGGCCAGAGCATCCCTGCCTTTGTTGGTGGTACGATAAATCTTCTGGGAGTCGAGGTGCTCTTCCTGGATAAGCCCCGCCCGAATGAGCTGCTCCATATACTTCTCGCATGACCTGAAGTTAGTGTTTGAGCCGTAGACTATCCTGGTCTTGACCATTCCGTCCCGGCATATCTCCAGTATCTCGGCACAAATTGCTTCTTTGCTACGTTTTTGTTTCATCCAATCAACATTCTAAAATAATAGCAATTTGACATTATAAATCTTTCTCATATCATTGATCAGCCTAGCAGCAATATGAAATCCGGCGCTTTATCATTACATGGGTATTATCAATCGTATTTCTCGATATGTTGCCATCATTTCAAGGAAAGTCAGGGATTAAAACGAATGAAATTTAATTGAAATGAGTGCGCGAAGGAAGTCCAATATTTAAAAAATGGCTGCGGGGATATTTCGGAAATACCCGCCGACATACCAAGCTCCGCAGCCAGTCTTACCCGTACAGCTTTAGCAAGGCAGACCTGTCGCCATTTCCAAGCGTTCTCTTGATTCCGGAATAGCTGTTCATCACCTGGGACGGGTCCCTCCTGTAAAGCGCGCTGTTGTAGATGTCACCCAGACCGAGGGGGTGCCCCAGCTCGTGCAGAACCACTGACTCCACATCTATCCTTCCACTGGCACCGCTGGTGGACCAGGAGTGATAGTTGTTGAACTTTATATCGAACTCCCTCACTGTATAGTAGCCGCCCACCTTGGAGAGGGAGTACCACGTCTTGGCGCTAGCCAGTACCGATTTGGATGTGTATGGGAAGGCAGCCCATCCGATGGCATTGACGCCGTCATAGTTTCCGGATACCCTCGTGGCATCGAATCCGACCATGCTTGAGTCGGCAAAGAGGTTCTGTCTGCTGGCAGCGTCCCAGGTCTCGGCCGCCCTGGTTATTGCCCCTCTGACCTGATCTGCATTCAGGCCTTCCGCAGCCAGGTAACGGTTATTTATCAGCCTCATCCTGATCTGGGGATTTAAGGTATTGAAACGCCATCCTGTCAAGATGTACGAACTTGATGATCCGCCCAGGTACTGGGTAGAGGATTTCACAGGCCTGCGTGCTGAATACGGAGACTTCAGGTTGAGCGCAGACATCCTGTACGAGCCAAGACCCTCTCCACCCAGCAACAGGCCGCTGGCCGTGACCGCCATGTCCTCCGAACCTGGATCTCCCAGGTATTCATCCAGCACATCCAGCCCGTCCACAGCAGCCCTGACCGTCATGCCGCCTCCTGGAGCGACCAGGCTGCGGGTATCGAGGCTCAGGGACGCACCGCCGTCAACGCCGCCTGATACAAGCCTGGTGCTGCCATCCGAAGATGTGATGGCCTCCAATTCCACAGCCTCCCCGCTCATCTGCATACTCCGCGAGGCCAACAGCTCATCCCCGTTCTCCATTGAGCTTTGAGAGGATAGGACTCCACCGTATACCGTGGCCCTCTGGCCTGACTCGCCACATGGCCCAGTCCCCTGGGAGAACGACACCACGTTTCCGGCTCCTGATATCTGAGAGCTGGACCCGGAGGCCCCTGCCGTGGCCCAGCTGCTGCTGTATAATCTGGTCTGGCCACTGCCCTGGACGCCTGATCCGAGGACATGAAGTCCACCTTCTCCGCTTCCGGATACAGACTCAGAGGCGAAGACCTCACCGTCCCCATCCACCGACAGCCGGCTTGAGACGCCCATGCTGCTCAGAGATATGTCCCCATCAACGACTCCCGCCGAGCTGATGGAAAACCGATGGGTAGCAGATGCGGAACCTTCCTGATTATCCACTCCAAAGGACGATTTTATGGCGCTGCAGGACAGGCTGCATACCATGACCATAACCGATGCAATCAGGCAAATCCTCATCACGTGATTCATGATAATTACACCTAACGATTTTTGTCTTTGTTCATCAAATGTCTCCAAACTCCATATAGATTTTTTGGTACAGTTTTCTACAAACAGCTGGTATAATATTTAACTAAATAAGTAATATTTTCAATAATATATATTCAAAAATTGAGTATTTTACCAATTATGTTTTATATTTGCAAATTTTACTATATTTAATAAATCAATCTATCTTTTAATTCAGATTGAATTTAATGCTAATATGCTTTTGAGACAACATATTAAGATTATTTACTTGATTTGAGATGAAATACCTATGATACTTTCTATTGAGATCGGTGCTTGAAATTGTTCTCGGAAATCCAAGACCTATATTGATACTGATTTCAACGCCGGCTCAGGTGAATGCTGCCGTCCTGAGATAGACATAAATGTATCCACAATATTAATACAAAATTAAGATAATAATATTTAATATCATTTCGATTAGATCTCGTTCGCCAATACTGCACAAAAAAATTCTTCAGTTTAGCAGATCGCCGGAAAAGCCGCCCCCCCAGGTTCTGACAGGCAGGCTGGACTTGAGAAAACGTGGCCTATCCCGATCGTTCTTGGATCGGCTGAGCCCTTCATCGCCACCAGTCGGGGCAGCTCAGACCAGATAACCGGGGCCCAGGTCCAGGAAAGCGACGGGGCAAATGCCATTGAAAATGACGCGCACCGATCGCTTGATCCTCTCCCTTCGACATCAGATCACATCCCTCGCCGCCCAGTCCCCACACTGCCCATTTTTCAGCAGTCCCTCTTTCGCGCACCTTAGATCTCCTGATAGCCAGGCAGAGCTGATTTCAAGCGGAACATTCACTGGTCGATCTGACCAAATATGTGATGACAGAATTCCTCACATGGATAAGCTCAAATGGCCAGCTTCAGCTTCTCAACCACCCTTACATCGATAATCCTGGTATTCGGGTAATTACCGCTAGGGTCCTTCTCGAGCGACTTGACCATGTCCCATATCGTAAGAAGTGCTGCAGTGACCCCACACAGCGCCTCCATCTCAACACCGGTCTTTCCCACAGAGGTCACTTTCACTTCAGATGATATGCTATCCAGATCCAGTTCGAAGTCAACCTCCACAGCGGTTACAGGTATGGGATGGCACATAGGGATGCTGCGGCCAGTATCCTTTACTGCCAGAAGGGCTGCCACCCTGGCCGTGCTCAGGACATCGCCCTTCTGCACGTCGAGCTGGCGGACTGCCTGGATGGTGGACGGACTCAGCAGTATGGCGCCTCGTGCGCATGCGATTCTTCGCATATCCGGCTTGTCTGTCACATCAACCATTCCTGAGGCGTCGCTTATCCGGGTCAAGTCCTTTTCCCCCATGCCTGGCCCACTGCCTGAGGAAGATGCTCTATCACGTCAGTTGCCAAAAGCCCGTATCCCTTCTCGGAAAAGGCGAGGTCTCCGGCCAGGCCGTTTAGGTAAGCGGCCGCCACAGCAGCCCTAAGCGGAGGGGCGATTGAGTAAAGAGCTGCAGCCACCCCGGCCAAGACATCGCCGGTTCCTCCAACCGTCATTCCGGGATTGCCTGTCAGATTGCCCCGGACTGCGGAACCATCGGAGATTATGTCCACCTGTCCCTTTAGCAGAACGACCACCCCGGCCTCCTTGGCATAGAGCCGAACCACCTCGCTGCGACCATCTCCTGGGGGCAGATCCATCCCGCTGATCCGGCGAAACTCCCCCGCGTGTGGGGTCACTATTCCCCTCAGGGGAAGGCCGGGCTGCAGCGCGTCGGCATCAACGACTGCCTTCTGGCACAATGGAAGAATATCCTTGAGAGCCTGCAGCGTCTCCGGCGCCCTGCCAAGCCCCATACCTATGACCACAACGTCATGTTGATCGATCAGACCCTTAATGACCTCCAGGTGGCTGGGATTCAGACATTCCCCTTTCAGAGGGCGGACGATAAGATTGGGCGAAAATCCAGCTATTGTCTCTGCCGCATCCTGCGGAGCCGCCACGGTGGCTATATCGGCCCCAGCGCGCAGAGCGGCAAGACCGGCCAGCGCAGGCGCGCCCCTGTATGGACCACCACCGATCACCAGCACCCTGCCGCTATCGCCTTTGTGGCTGTCCGGCCTGCGGGACCCCACCAGGCGCAGGTCGCCCGGACCTGCGAAGAACTCTGCCTGCTTTGGTATACCGATATCTGCCACCTGATATTCTGCGCCCATTCCGGCTTTAGGACGGTGGAATGTCAGCGTCCGCCGGGGCTTGACGGCAGTCGAGGTGCCCAGGCCGCTGGGTACGTCCACTGCAAGAACTGGCCGGCGGCAGGAGTTTATGGCTTCTATGGCCTGCTTCTCAAGTCCACGCACCTCGCCCCGCACTCCCGTTCCCATCAGGGCATCTAAGATCAGGCAGTAATCTGTAAGGTTCATCTGTGAGGCGTCGCTAACTTCGCGCAGATCGAATCTCAGATTTTGCAATATATTCCAGTTTGCCCTGGCCTCTGGCGTGGTTATCTCTTTGGCTCTGCCTACAAGAAATACCGTGATCCGGTGGTCGGATAGGTGTCTTGCGGCCACGAAGGCATCGCCGCCGTTATTGCCGCGGCCGGCAACAATTGCTATGCTACTTCCTTTTGCCAATGCACGGGCTTCCCTGGCCAGGGCTGCCCCGGCATTTTCCATCAGCTGCAGCGGGGAGAGGCCGAAGTGAGCACAGTTGGTGTCCAGGGCATTCATCTCCTCTGGAGAGATAGAGATCATGTGGAACTAGTAGTCCTCCCAGTTTTATAAGGGATTTGAGAGTTCACCGGGCTCTCCTATTCGATGGTCGCTGCAAGATTGACAGCATCGCCAACTGACTACATATATTGATTATAACCTGTGGCATAGTCACATTATCAGGAGTCTATTTTAGAAGTTCATTTCACCAATAAATGGTCGCTGGATTCATGTTTTTATAAGAATTGCTCCGCAAAAGAAATCTATATATCGTAGAGATTACACCAATAATTAATTCACAAGGTTGAATTCATGAACTATATCGAGTCAAGTGGCATGCAGAGGGTGGTAGTGATAATCAATCCAAATAATTTAAAATTTATGGTCAATTATACGACTATTGATGAAATTTATAAGTCGATACATTCTCAAAATTTAATAAATAAATTTACTTTGAATGCGTTCCGCGGCGAAATGCGATATAGCTCAACCACCTCACATATTTCCCGGAGGGTCCGACCATGCGAATAAGCTTCTGCATAACGCTCTTGATCTTCTTGACCCTGATATTCACAATCTCTTCCGCAGGCAAGCCCGGCGAAACTTTTCCTGATTGCGGATACGGGTGCGTCGCCAGCGATACCACGCTTCAAAGGGCTTGGCTTGGGGATGCCAGCGGAACTCCAATAAACAGTATAGCCTGTTCTTCCCCAACGACGGTCTATCTCTGGGCGGATGTGTGGGATAACACAGGGACCAACAGATATTGTCTTTATCTCTGGGCCACCATCACAAGCGGCGGCTCATCCACTACTGTGAAGCAGAAGGTTCCAACCAGCCTCTACTATTCCGGTTATGTGCTTCCTGGACATAATTACATCCCGATCCATCAGTTCACATGGAGCTGCCAGCCATTGAGCGTATACCTCAATCTTCTGGCCTGGGATACCACGCCAACGACCACATGCCCGGATACCGCTGGCATGGGCTGCAACGATTACTACCAGAACTCCAAGTGCAGCAAGAACTACGATGTTCCAATCGACCGACCCCAGATGTCTCTGACCAAGACCTCCACAAATTACGGGCCCGGCAATCCGGCCACCATCGGCGACACCATAAATTATCAGATCAAGCTGACCAATACTGGAAACGTGCCTCTCAAGAGCATATCCGTCAGCGATCCATTGCTGGGCTCTCTATCAGGACCCACGGGTGATTCGGGGACATCTGGAGTCCTGGAAGTTGGTGAGGTGTGGACCTATACTGGCAGCTACGCGGTCCGCCCGCAGGACGTGTGCCTGGAGATCAAGAATACGGCAACTGCCAATGCCAAGTATTATCCCGGTGGAGGAGCTACAGGTTTCTCCTTAACCCCTGTGACTGCCAGCTATAGCGTTCCAACAAGGCCGTCGGGCGCTCAGATAGCGGTTACCAAGACCTATCAGGAGCCATATACAACAGATTCTCCTGCCAGTCTCAATGATGTGATAACTTATCAGGTTGCTGTCACAAATCCGGGACAGATCCCGCTGTTTGGATTATCTGTGACTGACACACTGCTAACGCTTTCGGGTCCGGCTGGGGACAATGGCGACGGGATCCTGCAATCAGGCGAGACCTGGTTATACTCTGGTACCTTTACTGTAATAGATGTCTGCTCACCTGTCACCAATACAGTTACGGCATCCGGGCATGTGTGTTCGGCCGATTATCCGGATCAGGTGAGCAGCACTGCAACCGCAACCGTGCCGGTGAGGGACGATGCCCTTCCTGTGATCACCGGCTGTCCAACTGATATATCTCAGATCAACAATGCAGGGATTTGCGGTGCGATTGTCACATGGACACCGCCTGCAGCCACTGACAACTGCGGGGAGGTTGATCTATCATCAGACCACGAGCCAGGAGAGACGTTTCCTGTAGGGACGACCACGGTCACGTACACTGCCACCGATAACGCTGGAAACTCGGTCAGCTGCTCGTTTGATGTCACCGTCACAGACGACGAGAATCCGTCGCTTACATGTCCGGACGATATCACACAGACCGCAGACGAGGGAACATGCAGTGCAACGGTTACCTGGACACCGCCTGCAGCCACTGACAACTGCGGGGAGGTTGATCTATCATCAGACCACGAGCCAGCAGAGACGTTTCCTGTAGGGACGACCACGGTCACGTACACTGCCACCGATAACGCTGGAAACTCGGTCAGCTGCTCGTTTGATGTCACCGTCACAGACGACGAGAATCCGTCGCTTACATGTCCGGACGATATCACACAGACCGCAGACGAGGGAATATGCGGTGCGATTGTCACATGGACACCGCCTGCAGCCACTGACAACTGCGGGGAGGTTGATCTATCATCAGACCACGAGCCAGGAG
>Ga0208940_1000436_pt1 | contig 52602 bp, 48 predicted proteins | sample AD_JPNNA6_MetaG_FD_184445 | JGI IMG/M metagenome (GOLD analysis project Ga0208940, IMG submission 184445) | Active sludge microbial communities of municipal wastewater-treating anaerobic digesters from Japan - AD_JPNNA6_MetaG (SPAdes) (version 2) | ecosystem: Engineered > Bioreactor > Anaerobic... | reverse complement strand
TCAATCATGCTTTATATGTAACTATAAAAAATAGCATATTGAAAATTTAAAAATTTAATTTTGTCAATAAAAATTATGATTATAATAATGGTAATAGGGTAAGTTCAATAATTGAAGTATAGAGTAATTGTAATTTCGAAACTTCAAATAACTAAAAATACAAGGAGGCTGTTAATAATTAGATTTTTTACATTCCCTTGCATGGAAAAGTATTATAAACATATATCATCGTATTATTGATATTGGAAAAACTTAATTTTAAAAATGTGTATAAAACGATAGTGTACATAAAAACAACAATTGTGTAATGACAATGCTAAAGAAAAAATTAACAAAAATGAAGTGACTATTGACAGACAAATAAAATATTTTATTTCTTGACAAATATTGAATTACTGACAATAAGTAGTGTTGATTAAAATAAGATTCATTTGAATATTATTAAAAAATAAAGATAGCAATTATTATACCTAAATAGATAGGGGTAAAATTATTTTTAACTGGAGGAAAAAATGAAAAAAGCTGCTGCAAAGAAAGAGGAAAAAACAATAGCCATCAATCCTGCCACCGGTGAAGTTTTAGGAAGTTTCCCCATCAACACCGTTGAAGATGTTAAAAAAGCGGTTGAAGAAGCCCGTATAGCACAACCTTTATGGCAGGCCTTACCTGTTAAGCAACGGGTGCACCATATAAAAAAATGTATTGATTTTCTACAACAGAACGCAGAGAAAATTGCTAAAGTAATTTCTCAGGATAATGGTAAAACAATAGTTGATGCATTGACGGCTGAGATAGTTCCTGCTGTGCTTGCTACAAGGTTTTATTGTAAAAATGCACAAAAATTCCTGAACGATAGAAAGCTACCCATGGGTTCTATATTGTTTGTCAATAAGCGAAGTAAAATAGTGCGTGTTCCCTATGGTGTTGTAGGTATTATATCACCATGGAATTATCCATTTTCCATTCCTTATTCTGAAATTATCATGGGATTGTTAGCAGGGAATGCAGTAATAGTAAAAACAGCTTCAGAAACACAATGTGTAGGTCATATTTTAAAAGAGTGTATTGAAGCAGCTGAATTACCCCCTCATATATTTACCTATATCAATATGCCGGGTAGTATTGCTGGTGATGCATTCATTGAGGCTGGTATAGATAAATTGTTTTTTACTGGTTCGGTAAGGGTGGGCAAATACCTTATGAAGAAAGCATCTGAACGATTAACTCCTCTGGTACTTGAACTTGGTGGCAATGACCCAATGATTGTTTGTGATGATGCCGATCTGTATAGAGCTGCTGCAGGTGCTGTATGGGCAGGTATGCAAAATGCAGGGCAGTCATGCGGAGGGGTTGAAAGGATATATGTCGATAGAAAAGTATATAATAAATTCCTTACAATCTTAAAGGGCATGGTAGAATCATTGCGAGTTGGTGATGGGAGTGATATCTCATCCGATATTGGTGCGATGACAACAAAGAGGCAGATGGAGGTAGTACAACATCATATTGACGATGCTGTTAAAAAAGGTGCAACAATATATGCAAAATCAAAGGTTAATAGTAAAAAAGGCCAGTTTATGCCATGTATGGTACTTACGGATGTTAACCATGATATGCTGACAATGAAAGATGAAACCTTTGGACCCATAGTAGGCGTTATGCCGTATGATACAATTGATGAGGCAATAGCGTTGTCAAATGATTCGTATCTTGGATTAACAGCGTCAGTATGGTCAAAGAACAGATCTAAAGCAATGAAGATTGGCAGGGAAATAAAAGCTGGTGCCATCACAATAAATGATCATTTAATGAGCCATGGATTGGCTGAGACTCCATGGGGTGGATTTAAAGAAAGCGGGATAGGAAGAACTCATGGTGATATTGGTTTTGCAGAAATGACACAGCCACAGGTCATTGTAAATGATATTTTACCATTTGCACGCAGAAATTTCTGGTGGAAGCCTTCTGATCAAAGACAATATGAAGGACTAAAGGGAGCAATTGATGTTCTTTATGCTAAAGGGGTTTCCCATAAAATGAAGGCATTGTTTAATTTATCAAAAGCTTTTTTGACAACATTTATCAGGCTATAGTTCGTAACTTATATTTCGATAAATTACCATGCGTTTTCAGTGTACGTGATGTTTTATCAACGGTTAGTGGTGTAGCTCAATACTTGCATTAAGCATGAAACATGGAATCATCGTTATGTTGAGTGGTGGAAAGATGATTTATGGTTATGCTATAACCACTCATATGGGATAAAAATATAACACTACTATCGTTTTGGGCCGAAGGCAAGGAATCGCGTTGTTGCTCTTTGTTTAATGAAGGGATTCTTTAGTTGTTATACTCACTTGGAATGATAATGGTAAATAAATCAGTTTTTGGGTGAGTAACAAATTCAGGAATATTGTAAAACAAATAACAGGTTATATACTGGCGGTGCAAGTGCAGTTGTTGGGTAATGTTTAATAAGGCATTACTTCAATTTTTTTTATTTTTTTTGGGCGATAGTTATTCTGATATTATGTCACCAGTCTAAAAAAAATTAATTTTAAAGGTATACTCCATACAACTTCTTATAACAACATATCGTGCAAAAAAATTATCGGAAGACTATAAGATGGTGAGTTCGCATTATCCATTTTCACTGCTATCCCATAAAATAAAGGGAGAAAAATAATAAATGCTATTAATCTCACTGTTGAAAGATATTGTTGGATTACTAAAGTCCTCAATACCCCAGCAGTTACAGGAGATTAACAGCATGTTCAAAAGTAAAACGGTATTGTCACAAATGCAATCATTTATTTCAGGATATGATTTTAAAAATGCAGTTTTTAATTGATACAGGTAGAGGTGATGGTGTACAATTGGTTTTGGGATTTTAAAAATCTATGGGGCAGCAGTGATAAAATATGTCTTTTTTTTATTATATATTTTTAATGAATTCGCTATTATTATGTTGTTATACAGGATATATGTCTTGTATAGTATCGACGGAGTAGCTTCATAAAAAATCACATAAAAAAATCTTGACGTATTTAGGTTACCACTAATCCTTTTATATAATAAAGGAATATACAGCAATGGTATATATTTTTATAACAAATATCATAGCAAATGGATATGTGAGTATATTCATGCTACCATAATAAAATAAATGTTTATATAATGAATGCCGATAAATCAGTAAAAGGAGTTTAATACATGATTAAAGTAATTTTTAGAATGGTATATACGTTAGCTCTAATAACTTTAATCTCATGTGGTGCAGAAGACTCTTCCGATTCATCAAGTGCTGAATTTAAAATACAACCAGGAGATGTCCAAAAATTTAGCACAACCATTGAAGGAAAGACAAGTTTTAATGTTAATTTCAATTCTCCAACTCCTACTTCTGGCGATTTCGCAATAATAATATCGAATGTCAACAGCACTGGTAATGTTGGAATAACGTTTGGAACTGATCCAAAGACAAACAGAAGTTTTAAGGTTTATATATATTACCCGGGTGTTATTGAAAACGGCAATAAAAGTGGCTCAGCCACTGTAATAAAAAATGGAATAAAATATAGTGGCACTTTTTCAAATGTCAGTTTCACTTATTCAGATCTAGATCCAGTTACTAATTGTTATACTATAAGTATTGACGATATGACAATTGTATCTGAAACATTAGAATCTAAAACATTACAATTTAATTCTGATTTAATAGCATATCTCGTTCAATAGTACAGCATGATAACCGTAGAAAATAACACCATCACCATTCACTGTGAAAAAGTCAGTCATGATGATAAATTAGAGGTTGAATATGCTTTAGAGCGATTATTGCACAGTGGCGCTACAGTCATCAATCTTGACCTGTCTAAAACAATTTATCTTCCTTCAACATTGATGGGCTTTTTAATGTGGAAAAAACAGGAACTCCAAAAACAGGGGAAGGATATAAAGATTATTGCAATAAGCCCAAGTTTACGAAAAGTTTTTGAAGACATGCGCCTGATTGACTTCTTTGATATCCAAAAATAATTGGGCTCCCGTTCATCATGAAATAGTATTTATATAATATATCATCTGGTCTATATTCATTATTTTTTTTGCAGCACCACGTTTTATTGCCTCACGAGGCATGCCAAACACCACCGACGATACCTCATCCTGCGCTATTGTCATACCGCCTGCTTGCATAATCTCTTCCAGCCCTTCAGCACCATCTGCGCCCATCCCTGTACATAAAATCCCCACACTTTTACTAACCACCTGCGATACTGATCTAAATAATACATCCACTGATGGTTTATGCCTGTTTACCGGTGGCCCGTCATTAATCTCTACAAAATAGCCTTCACTATCAGCCCGTACAAGCATATGCCGGTTTCCTGGAGCTACAAGTGCAGTACCTTTATAAAGTCTATCACCATTTACAGCTTCTTTAACGTATAACTTTGAATTATTATTCACCCTGTTGGCAAATGCTTCGGTAAACTTTTCGGGCATATGCTGTACAATAGCTATAGCCGGCACATTCTCATGTAAATTCGATAAAATATGAGCTATCACCTCAGTCCCACCAGTCGAAGCGCCCAATGCGATGATGATGTCACTATGGGTGGTACGTACTTTTGGTGCAACTTTTGGTAAAATAATATCAGCGCTAAATTTTTCTTCAACTTCAATTGTTTCAATTGCCCTTTCCCTGCTTCTGGTTGTAAATCTATCAGATTTTATTCCGGAGGCTATTATAACTTTATCGCGTAACTCCTGAGCAAACTGTTCCAATCCATTAGTACTATCAAAATTTGGTTTTAAAATAAAATCAACAGCACCATATTCTAATGCTTTTATGGTTTGCACTGCACCTTTATCAGTAAATGCACTTACCATAATCACAGGCATTGGATTAGCTATCATAAGCTTTCGCAAAAAGGTAAGGCCATCCATCCTTGGCATCTCAATGTCAAGGGTAAGGACATCAGGATTAAGCTGTTTAATTTTATTAACGGCAATGTAAGGATCCAATGCAGTTCCAACTACTTCAATTTTTGGCGACTGGTTAAGAATATCAGTCAATGTTTTTCGCATTACCGCAGAATCATCAACTATTAAAACTTTTATTTTTTTCAAAAGAAGATCACTCCATCATAAAGCGTTTATCGTTTTTCTCTATTTTTTTCAGGTGTTTACAATATACTTTACCGCTACTGACATCAAATAGTAGTTTGCGTGCCACATTACCACCAACATCTTCACTTATAATAGGAATATCGGCAATTTCCAGTAAAATCTTAGCAATACGAACATTCATGTTTGAAACGCCATAACTGGTAGTCTGATAATTCAATACCTTTCCGCCTCCAAATACCTTGGCAACCATGTTCTTTATGTTGCCATGTTTTCCCATTTTTTTAATCAACGTTTCAATAGAATGTGTACCATACTTCAATAATTCTTCCTGCTCCGTTTTCTTTATCAATCCTTTCCGTTTTGAAGTATATGATACAATTTTACCTGGTAAAACAAAATGATTCATTCCGGCAACCTTATTGACAGTATCATACAGACATACTGCCACACACGAACCTAATAACGTGCCAATATATTCATTTTTACTGCTAACATAGCAGTCACCAGGATAGATGACTTTGAGTGGTTTTTTAAATCGGTGCATATTGCGTACATGCATGAGCTATCCTCTGAACAAAAAAAATGTGATTGAACAATCTATTGTTTTTGATATACCGAGTGTGCAACATAATGGAAGGGAAGATTAATACTAACAATTGATTCAGCGTATCCCAGGAAAAGATAGCCACCTTTTGGCAAATAATCATAAAATTTTTTTAAAACTTTTAATTGTATTTCCTTATCAAAATAAATCATGACGTTACGACAAAAGATTACATCAAAAAATCCACTCAGGCGATAGTTATCGTCAAGCAGGTTAATGTGCTTAAATGAAATGTTTTTTTTTAAAAAGTCTTTTACCTTTGCATAGCCGGCATACTGTTCCTTGCCCTTTAAAAAATATTTTTTCAGCATATCCATATCAATTGTTTGTACAGCGCCCATAGGGTATACACCCATTCGGGCAATCTCAAGAACTTTACTATCAATATCCGTAGCAAGTATTTTGAAGTTTTTATTAAAATTACTTTCCAATAACACAATGGCAATACTATATGCCTCTTCACCTGTAGAACACCCAGCACTCCATATAGCAATATTTTTGTGCGATAGTTCCTGTTCAACAATCCTTTGTAAAATTGAAAAGTGTTCACGCTCCCTGAAAAACTCTGTTTTGTTTGTTGTAATACAATTAATAAGATTTTCTATTTCTTCATCATAGTTTTCACGCAGGTAATGACAGTATTCATCATAACTGCTAATTCCCATCTCCCGCATCCTTCTCAAAAGGCGGGATTGTACCAGCGCTTTCTTCATGTCCGAAAGCTTTATACCTGCTTCATCATAGATGATGTTTCGCAAGTAATCAAAGTCACGCTGATTTAATTGTTGATAGCTTATTATATTGTTCATATGTTATTCAAATATAATAACATTACCATATTGCACTTTATCGGAAAGAACCTTATCAATAAATTCTTTTTCCATAGTAATAAATTCTGATAATGCATCATTCTGTTTTACCAGATATTTATGCACCTTCCCTGTTTTGCAAAAATAATATAATTTCCTTCTATAGTTACCACCTACATCAATTGCTTCAAGCAGCATATTTTCATTTTTACAATAGTCTTTAATAAAATCGGTTGTATACTCAAGATTAAACGTTTTACCAATGCCGCCAAAAACTTTAACCACAAAGGTTTTTCTATCAGCGCCTAATTTTACCATTTCTCCTATAATATGTTCCATAAAATTAATATTATATTGAAATATCTCATTTTTTTTCATCTGCGAATTAGATAAAACAGGCAATAAGCAATGACCCATTGCACCAAGTTTTTTTAAGGGATCATATAAACAAACAACAAAACAACTCCCAACAATAGTGGAAAGTATTGAATCGGATGATGCATAATATTCACCCGGCAACAAAATATTTACTTCTTTGTTTATAGTTGCATCAGTAGTTCGGATCATAATGTTTACAATATATCATTTTGATATACATTGATATCAAATATTTTTAATATATGCTATCTCATCTGCAGTTAATAGCCTGTCAACATCCAGAATAATAACTAAATTATTATCAATCTGCCCAATACCCTTTATATAATCAGTTGCTATCTGTGAAGTAAAGTGAATGGTATCCTGAATCTTCTGGATAGGTATAGTAACAACATCCTGCACCGAATCAACAATCATTCCTATCAGTTTCCCCTTAACTTCAGTGATAATAATTACTGTAAAGGCATTATATGCAATTTCATCCATTCCAATTTTTTTACGCATATCAATGACAGGAACCACTGAACCCCGTAAATTAATAACTCCTTTCATATAGGGTAACGTATTGGGTACATAAGTAATACGCGTCATACCAATAATTTCCTGTACCTTTAACACTTCAATACCATACGTTTCATTTCCTATAATGAACGTAACAAACTGTTCTGTTGATGTAGTATCTAATTTATTTTCAACCGTAGTATTTTCAATATTCATAAAGTTGCCTCCTTAACGTAAAAATTTATGGACTACAGATTGTAATTGCTCTGCTTTAAATGGCTTTATCATCCACCCCGAGGCACCAGCCTTCTTCCCTTCCTGTATCTTCTCTTCTTCTGCTTCAGTGGTAAGCACAATAACAGGAGCAAATTTGTCATTTTCCCGGAACTTTTTAATAAAACTAATTCCATCCATCTGAGGCATGTTTATATCAACAATACACATTGCCACTTCATCGCCATTTGCCGATAGCTGTTGTATTTTATTCAACGCATCAATACCATTTTCAGCATGCATCAGTCCAAAGCCAATATCTTTTAGAGTAAATTCAACGCTTGTTCTGATGGTAGGCGAATCATCAATAATAATTATATACTTCATACTATACCCTCATGTAATATATTCATTATGTATAATGTAATCAAATTAATTAACGAATGACACCACACAATTTTAACTGCTTTTTGATAGTATCATTGACTCCTCTAAATTTAACCGTTTTCCCTTCAGCTTTTGCTGTTTTCAAAAGCGATAATATTACCTGTACTATTGATAAATCTAAACGCTTTGCTTTAGAAAAATCAAGGACAATATCTTTTTCTGTCATCAAGACAGTCTTTACTTCATCCAGAAATTGTTTTATGTGCTTTATAGTGACAAATTCATCTATTTCAATGATATACATCGTTATTACCTCCTACAAACACATACTTTATACGTTATTTAAAGACAATCACAGTATCTTCTGATTGTAAAGTTGAATACTCCTTTAACAGGGAAATCAGCATTAAACCTTTATAATCGTTACCATAATTTGCATTGATACTCTCTATAATTTTATCAATAGTGGACAACTCAGGTGTTTCTTTTAAAATGTCCATATCTTCCATGCTATCACACAAAAATTTCAACCTTTTTCCAATTTCATGAAATGCCATAATTTGCTCTGACTTTTCATCAAGGACCTGTTGCAATGAATGTATATTCCTTTCTATCTGTTGGGATATATCAACATAATATTTCTTTGATTCGTACAGTTCCAGAGATACTTTTTTTAAATTATTCACGCAGTTTTTTAAAATTTCATCCTGTATTGACATCGCCTGCTGATATAACTGATAAGTTGATTCCATAGTACTTATTACATCTTTATATAAATTTTCAGACTCTTCAACAATCATTTTAATCTTTTTTGGCATAATGCTGATATCAGAAAGTGAACTGGCAATGGTTTTTTGTAACTCTCTATGACGTGCTAATTCAATACGCGTTAACATATTGACAATATCAAATTTTCTTACTACATCCTGTATTCTTCTGAAAAATTCCTGAAACTTTTCCAGTCGTACCAGCACATCCTTTGAGATATCAAGAAGATACTTTTTCCTCATTAATATGTCATCTATATATTTGATTGTCTCATTTTGTAAATATTCCAGTGAGTTATAAACTTTTTCAATTGCAAATTCATCTCCCTCATAAACATTTATTGCATTTTTATTATAATCATTATTTATTTGTACAATGCTTTCTCTTGTAAAATTGATCCCTCTCACAGTACTATCAAGCAAATGAACAAAATCATTATGAAGTGATAATAACTTTTTGTAAATCCCCCATAATAAAACATCCTGTTCTTTTTCATCTGTATTAATTGATTCTTCAAGCGCTTCAATAGCAAAGAGTATTTTTTCAATATCCTGACGAACAATATCTTCAATTTGAAATTCCATTAAGATTTTCTGAATCACTGCTTTTATCTGATCAGCAAAGTTCTGAATGGAATTGACATTTAATGACAGATTTTTTTGCTGTTGAATGATATCATTTATAGTATTATTTAATCTAACCTGTAATTGAGTCAGATAGTTCTCTACAATAACATCAACAGTCATGCATGTTTCACTGAATTTTGTGCGCAATGAATGAAGTTGTTCAATAATTTCCTGAAATTCACTGGAAACAGCATTTACCATATCAGCTAAATGTGACATCTCAACAGCTATTGTAGTTAATGTTGTGCCTTCTTCCCCGGCTTTAATTGCTATGATCATGGTATTCTTAGCATATAAATCTATAGCCTCAACAGCATCTAAAATCATTTCAACACTGTTGCTTAAAGTGAGTGTTTTATTGATAGCCTCTTCAACTTCCCTATTGGTTTCCCTATCAGCTATCATATATTTAACAATAGTTTCGATGTAACCATTAATCTCATCCTTAGTACTAAAAATAACATCATGCAAAAATGTATCAGCAATAGCTTCATCCGTTGTATAAAAATAGATGATATATGGCCGTATCATTGTAAAAAAATCATCTATTCGTTTATTGATGGTTGTAAACTGCTGAATTATCTCAGAAAATAATGAACCAACATTACTTTTAAGATTTTTAAGATATTCATGCTGGCTTTTAAAAGATTGTTCTTTTACAGGATAGTTCATCATAGATTCCTTATGGTACTCAATGGCATATTACCTGTTAATAAATCCATGAACATCTATTATCAGTGCGATAGTTCCATCACCCAATATCGCAGCACCAGAAATAGCCCTGGAAGTTGTGATCTGATTATCAAGGCTTTTAATGACAATCTGCTGCTGACCAATCAGCTCATCAACTATAAGCCCAATTGATCTGCCCTGAGACTCAACAACAACAACCAATCCATCCCAGGGATTTTGTATGGTTTGTGGAAGATTAAATTCCTGATGTAAATGTAAAAGAGGTACATATTCTCCACGGATGTGAACAACTTCACCCTGACTTTCTATTGTTTTAATATCATCTTTAACAGGTTTAATACTTTCAATTATTGAAAGTATTGGAATAATAAATGTTTCATGGGCAACTCTTACCAGCATACCATCAATAATAGCTAATGTTAATGGCAATTTAATAATAAATGTTGTACCTTTTTCAGGTTGACTGAGAATATCAACAGTACCACGTAATGCCTCAATATTAGTTTTCACAACATCAAGCCCAACGCCTCTGCCGGAAAGATCACCAACAGATTCTGAGGTTGAAAAACCCGGTTCAAAAAGAAAACCATATAATGTACTATCTGGAATTTCATCGTTTTTTGACAGCAGTCCTTTAGCCACTGCTTTTTCTATTACCTTTTCTTTATCAATACCTGCTCCATCATCGCTCACTTCAATATACATATTCCCTTCCTGATGGTATGCTTTTAATGAGACAAGCCCCTCACGCGGTTTCCCTTTTTCTTCCCTATCATGAGGTGCTTCAATTCCATGATCTATAGCATTGCGTATCAAATGTTTTAGAGGATCACTAATCCGCTCTATCACGGTCTTGTCAATCTCAGTATCGCCACCTGTTATTTCCAGACGTATTGATTTGCCATGCGCCTTTGCAGTATCACGTATAAACCGCCTGTATTGTTCAAATATCGGTCCAATTGGCACCATTCGCACACGCATCAGATGCTCCTGAAATTCCCGTATAATACGGTCAACGCTATACAATGCATTATTCAACCGGTAAGCCTTCTCATCCTCAATCTCTTCAGCAATTCGTTTAATACCTGAAAATCCAATTACCAGCTCACCTAAAAGATTCATGAGATTATCTACTTTTTTTGCATCTACTCGCAAAGTAGAGGTGCTTATCTGTTTTTTTATTTCATCCTGTTCCTTTAAAGCTAACGATACATCATTTTCTTCAATATATCCTTTAGTAACAGCTATCTCCCCCACCTTCTTTTTAGTCTTCTCGTGTTCGTTCAAAACATCTTCAAATTCATTCTCTGTTAACATGCCCCGGGATAATAAAAGCTCACCTAATTTTGGAACATCTTCAATAACCTGTTCAGCCACATAATTTTTTGTTACATCTGTAATAGTGATTTCGTTGTCATCCCGTACAAATATAAAAACGTCATCCAGAGCCTCAGCCTTGCTCTTGGTTTTTAAAATTACATCCCATGCGATATAACATTGTTCTGGATCAATGTCTTGCAACAGTGGAACATTATTTCGATTAACACGCAATTCAACAATCTTTCCCAATGAAGATAAATCTTCCATTATTATGAGTGGATCAATCCCAAATTTAAAAATATCATCTCTGAATTTAGCTTTTACCCGGAAAAAATTATAGATAAACTTTTTTTCTTCTGGTTCTTCAGCAGGTTCTGCTTCCTCCTTTTTTTGTAAAAGTGTTTCTATATCATTAATCTTACTTTGAAGCAAATTAAATTTCTCAAGCATCTGCTGCTGGTCACTATCGGTATATAAACGCAAGCGGATGACATCTATACTGGCAAACACAATATCTGCAAGCAAATCGTCCATGGGTATGATACCATTGCGTACTGAATCAAGAACATTTTCAAGAGCATGGGTAAATTGATACACATCATCATATCCGGCCATCCCTGATCCACCTTTCAACGTATGCACATACCTGAAAATAGAGTGTATCAATTCAGGATCTTTAGTTTCTTCATAGCGTACTATATCATTTTCAAGGTTTTCCAGCAACTCTTTTGTCTCTGCCAGAAATACCTGCCGTATGGCATCCTCTGCCATGATTCACCTCGCACTATAGTTCAATTTAAAATTCTTCAAATCCATCATCAATAAGCTTATTGTTTTTGCCTTCTTCCTTTTTTTCTTCTTCTTTCTTCTCCTCTTTTGATTTTACCTGCTTATCTACCTTTTTTGTCACAGGTTTTTTTGCTGAATCAGCAGCATGAAGATGTAATTCTTTATGTTTTGTCCCATAAATCTTCTGACTTACCTCATCTCTAATCACAAAACGTTCCATCATATCTGCCAATTCTTGTGCCTGATTTGCCATCTCTTCGCTTGCACTTGCTGTCTCTTCTACCAGGGCTGCATTCTGCTGAGTCATCGTATCCAGATCCGATATTGCTACATTTATCTGATCTATTCCCTGCTTCTGCTCATCACTTGCTGTTGCAATCTCAGTTATTGTTTTATACAAATCCTGTATAGACTGCATAATCTCCTTCAACGCCTCACCACTTTTGTTTACCAGTGTTGTACCGGTATCAATCTTATCTAATGAATCGCGAATAAGCTCACCTATTTCCTTAGCGGCACTGCCTGAGCGTTGTGCTAAATTACGCACTTCGCCAGCAACCACCGCAAAACCTCTGCCCTGCTCTCCCGCTCGTGCAGCTTCAACGGCTGCATTTAACGCAAGCAGGTTTGTCTGGAATGAAATCTCATTGATAAGCGTAAGTATCTCGCCTATCCGCTTGCTGGATGCATTTATTTCATTAATTGCCACTACTGCATCGCCAACCAGCGTATTGCCATTTTTTGCCAGCTCACTTGTCTTTTCCGCTATCTGATTTGCTCTTGATGCATGATCCGCATTTTGCTTGATAGTTGCAGTAGCCTGTTCTATTGTTGCGGCAATTTCCTCCAGTGATGAAGCCTGTTCGCTGGTACGCTGCGATAAGTTTTCATTGCCGCTGGCTATCTCATTAACCGCCTGCGTTAAATTGCTTACCGCTACCTTTACCTCGGCTACAAGCTTTTCTAAATTTTCCATAGTATTGTTAATAGCGGTAGACATCTCACCAATTTCATCGCTGTATACCCTGCCTTCATAGCGCATGGTAACATTTCCTTCGGCAAGTGAACCGGCTATAGTTTTTAATTTTTCCAGAGGATTGAGACGCGAGGCAATGATATAGTAAATACCTATTACTGCACCAGCTAACATGATCAGTCCAAAAAGCACCATGGTTGTAGCCATATCACGGGCAGAATTTGCGATATCGGACATGTACATGGTACTTGCCACAATAAAACCATATCCCTTATTTTTTTCACCGACAAGCATTTTATCTTTCCCTTCCCATTTATACTTAATGACGGTATTATCAGGGCTGCTTAACAACTTTTGTCCAAAATCCAGCTTAGACATCTCCAGCTTTAATATGTTTTCCTTTTCCGGATGAGCAAATACCAATCCATCAATATCAGTGACATAGGGGTAGCCGGTATATCCAATCTTTACATCCTTTACTAATTTATATGAATATTTGCCCAATTCAAGTGGCAGTCCCAATAATCCAACTATCCTGCCATTTTCCCTAATTGGCACCTGTATAAGGATAACCGGCTGTCCCGTCACCGGTGATTTGTCGGGCTTGCTTAATCCTACTTTACCCTGCAATGCTTCATCAATTGCCCTTGCATAGCTGGCATTTCTATAGCGTGTACCAACTGCGCCGGGACCACCTGCAGCAAGTATCACTGGATTGCTATCGGCAGTTGCTATAAATATATTTTCATACAACTCTTTATATTTGTTAAGGAATGCAGTCAGTTCCTTTGTTACCGGCCCAAAGTTACCCATTACAAGCGATTCACGGACATCATCCCTTGATGCATATAGCTCTGCAACCTGAATATTTTGAGCAAAGTATTGCTCTACCAGCATATTAATACCACTATTAACATTTTGGATCTGATTGACATACGACTTCTCCAGCTCAGAATATGCAGCATTATATGATATAATAATTAAAATAATAATCGCCGTTGTTACAATCAATCCAACAATCGTGGAAAGTATTACCTTTAAGCTTTTAAACTTACCCTTTAGCGAACCCATAACGCCCTCCTTGCTATTATTGTGGAATCAAGTTGTGATACATATTTAAATTATAAAAAGCCTTCCTCAAATATAATTAATCAGTTTGAAAAAATCAAAAAATTTATTTTTTCTCCTGAAAATAATGTGCAGCATCAAGTACATCCATATATACTCCATCAAATCCAGCGGCAATAACCCTTCCCGGGTAACTATCGCCAAAAAGTTCTTCGTTGCCATTTCCATATAAAATTACATGCCATTGTTTATCCCAGTATCGTACCTTATAGTTGCCTTTCCATAGCTTATTTTCCTGTTCCAGAAATTGCGGCTTTGACTTTTCCCACCCGGCTTTCCAGTAATAGCGGTAATCTTCCGCCTCGCCAACCGACATATAGGCAATCACCAACCTGCGCGCCCCGTTTGGTTTTTTCTGCAACCTGTGAACATCATCGTTTGTTAAGGGAATACCCCCAGAAAAGCTCTTCAATGCCGATTGCATCCATTGCATGACAATAATTGTTTGCAAGCTTGCCCGTTGGTTTACCATTAATGGTAAGCAGCTCCAGCGCATTCTGTCCAATGATGATAAATTCAGGATTATGTTTTTTTGCTTCCTTACTAATGTTAATAACAAGTTCACGCATAAGCTCACAGTAATTTTTCTTTTCCGCATAAAGAGGAGGGATACATAAAAAAACTATGACAATAGCAATAGTCCTTTTCATAGAGTGGCATACCCTTTCACTATCATCAAAGTGCAAAATAAAATGATAATCGATTCAATAATATATGCAAGAAATTTTTTACGGGATTAACTGTACATAGGCTCTGACCCCTCTGACCCTTTTTTACAGCGTTTGATTAGCATAGCGTTTCACCACCCGTTTTTTCTTGACAATCAATTCAATTGCATATATGCTTATTTAAAAATAAAATTATACTAACTATAGCATTTATTACCTCAGAAAAAGATGGCTGGGTTGAGATTTTTATTGGTCATTTACCAGATAGTAAATGGGTTGAAGACAAGTTGGTAAATACAGGTTATAATGATGATATCAGTTTAGTTGTTGATGCAGCAAGTTATGAAAAAGCCCTTAACTTACTAAAAGATACGTCAAAACCTGCCAATAGTAAGCAAGCTAAAACATATTGAATGAGCTATCAGAAAAACAAAATATAATTGGTGAACTATCTATTGCTACCCTTAATGAATCAGTAGAAAAGATAAAAGAAACTATAGAAGCTGACACTTAAAATAGTGCAGTACAACACGTTGAGCATGAATAAGTACTGTTATTGACACATTGGGGTCAGAGCCTTATAAAGAGCCAAACTGGCTCAGATTATATACCTCATCCACCGCCCGATGATGATGCACATGATGGTTTTACCCCGGCACCACTTGAAAATACCGAGAATATTTTTTCAGTATCATCTGAATGGCAGTCTGGACATTCAGGCGCCTTTGTATCACCTATCTTTCGCAATTCGCTGAAAACAGCATTGCAGTGCTTACATTTAAATTCATATACTGGCATATAATAATCCTCTACTGTTATAATGAAATGAAATAATAAGTAATGTAGCTTCCATAACACAAAACAGGTTGTATAGTATTTTACTATATACTAACATTCAATTGGTTTCAATAAAATTTTTTAGAAAATAAAACCGTTCATCAGTAACTATCGCCCATAATTGTTTTGTATATTTTTTATTAAGCATTTTTAAAATTTACAGTAACAATAAATTGGCTAAAACATTTTTTATTTATATTAACAGCATATTAATTCTGTATAAGATAAAGGATGTGCATAATGGAATTATCGCTTAAAACATGGAATCGCAGTTATAATAGCATCAAGCAAAGTGCATGGAAAGGCTGTGACAATGGAGCTACCAAAAAAAAGCGCTCTATCGATTATAGGTCGATAACAATACCCACAGGGCAATGATCTGAACCTTCAATATCTTTTTGTATAAATGCATCTTTTACCTTTGTTTTTAAATCTTCACTGATAAAGAAATAGTCAATCCTCCATCCTATATTACGCTCGCGAGCCTTTGTTTTGTAATCCCACCATGAGTAGTGCCCACCTTCTTTTACAAATAAACGAAATGCATCAACATAACCATAGGATATAAACTTATCGATCCATGCACGTTCCTGTGGTAAAAATCCTGAAACGGTTTCATTTTCTTTTGGACGGGCTAAATCAAGTTCAGTATGGGCCGTGTTAACATCACCACACATGATAATGCTATGACCATTTTTGCGCACATTTTCAGCATGTTCTAAAAATGCATCGTAAAAATCCATCTTATATTGCAGGCGCTCCTTTGATGCTTTGCCATTGGGGAAATAGATAGTATACAAAACAAACGCATCATAGTACGCTATGAGTATGCGTCCTTCATTATCAAAACATTGAATGCCAAATCCTTTTTCAACTTTAACCGGCTGTATCCTGGTAAATAAAGCAACACCACTATACCCTTTTTTTTCGGCAGTTGAAAAATATTTGTGATAATGAGGAATTTTTAAAAGCTCTTCGGGAAATTGTTCTTCTGTTGCCTTTGTTTCCTGCAAGCATACAATATCCGCATTGTTGTTGATGAACCAATCGTAAAACCCTTTTTTATAAACAGCTCTAATCCCATTGACGTTCCACGAAATAAGTTTTAATTTCATATTGTTTTTTCTCTTTTATATATGCAGTAGCAGCAGTGCATTACCTCAACCACTACATCTTCATAAATGCAATAATAATTCCTGTAGCTGATATGATCATTCCAAATGTCCATATCATAAACTGGAATAATCGCTTTAAAAGATTATCAAATCTATTTTCCAGCAATTCTAACCGTTTATCTATCTGCTCAAATCGTCTTTCCATCATCTGAAAACTTTTTTCCATCAATTCAAAACCCTTTTGCATCAACTCACGCTGATGTTTCAACTCTTCTTCAACACGCACCATCCGTTCACGAAGCTCTATCTCATATACCACCGGCGGTTTTGCCAGACTCTGCTCAGCCAGGATACGGGGTAAATGTTCTCTTAAATAATGTTCTATAAACTCCATGTCCTTTTGCTCTAATGCCATATTACCATCCCTTAATTACAAAATTAGCAAAAACATATACTATATATTGCTTTTGTATAATAATGTAGTACATAATCATAGTAATGTCAATACATTATTTCATCTGTGAATGTATTGATTTTATAATGTATACAAAAAGCACCACGGCAATCAATTCATTGATGAACGAAAAAGCCATAATGTAGCGCATATCAATCTCATACAACCAGCCCATTGCTGTTGCACCAATAAACATGCAGAGCCCATAGGCGGTATTGAATATGCCATAGCCGGTACCGCGTTTTTTCAGTGATGTCAAATCAGCAATCGCTGCACGCATGATCGTCTCATGTACTGCCATCACAAGTCCCCACAGTATAATCCCAATCGTCACTGCAACCCAATGAAAACTAAAAGCCATTACCGGAACTATCGCCGAAGCTATTGGTATAACTAATAGTACTGATAGTCCCTTTTTATCATACAATCTGCCAATAATTATGGCAAAGACAGCATCAACCCCCATTGCTATCGCATACAGCAAAGGTATGGCCATATCGCTGACAATATTTTGACTTTTTAAGTGAAAGGCAATAATGGGGAAACTGGCAAACCCTATGATTGCAAATGCAGAAAACGCATTGTATAGCCAGAATGTTGGGGTCAGAGCATCCGACGAATTACTGTGCGGTGTGCTTTCAAACTGTTCAGGATGTGGTACCAGCATTTTTGCAATGATCAAAACTCCCATAAGCAAAATAAATGGTATCCACATGATTTTATACCCCAGGTTGTAATCAACCACATAGGCAAAGATAAACGTAAACATCAGCGGACCGGCTATAGCACCAATCTGATCCATTGCTTCATGTATGCCAAACCCCAACCCTCTGCCAACCTGAGTTGTTACCTGTGACAGAATCGTATCCTTTGCAGGGCTTCGCAACGCCTTTCCTAAACGCTCACCAATCATCAAAAGAGCTGCAACCTGCCATATGCCGGTTAATGCCAGCAAAGGAACCGTGATGAGCAGCCCATACCCTATAAAGGTAAATAGCCAGTATGCTCTTGTTTTATCGCTTAAGTATCCTGAAACAAGCCGTATTGCATAGCCTACAAATTCCCCCAATCCTGCAACAATGCCAACCCACAGCGCATTGGCACCCAGCCCCTTTAAATATTGTGCATTAACACTGCGAGCACCTTCGTAGATAATGTCGCCCAGAAGGCTTATTATGCCAAAAACAATAATAAACTGGTATGCACGCTTTTTTATATCGGTCATTGTTATTCCTCCATATCACGAATTGCAAATATCCATCGCAAATAACGTTTTATTTCATTAATGTTCATATTGTACCCTAAATAAATACCATCCACCCACAGCTCAAAGTGAAGGTGCTGCCCCCATTTTTTGCCCTGAGCTTCGCCTAACAGTCCTGAATTTCCCACCCATCCAATGCGTTGACCTTTTTTTACCCTGCTGCCAGCACTTACTTTATTATCAATCTTTGAAAGATGATTATAGGTAGATAATACCCCATTTTGGTGATCTATCCAGATTTGTCTGCCACCAAATGATCGTTGTACAAATGTTGCAGGATTGCCTTGATAATACAGCGAAAGCTTTTTCCATTCCTCTTCTGCTGGTGGTTTATAATCATAATCTGCTCGTATGACAACTCCATCAGCACATGCTAAAACCGGTGTTGTTTCATCCAGCGGGATTGGCTGATAGGTATCCTCATTGAAATAATATAATATGTCAAGACCGTAATGTATGCCGCCACGGTACCCTCGTGGCGAATTGGGATAGCCAGCATCGTTTTCAGGGAACAACCCATTTTTAATAGGGAAACACAGATTATATAACCTCTTGTCAAAATACTGTAGTTTTCCACTACCTGCATACACCTCAATCTCGGCAATGGCAGCATATCCATTAACTATCGCATCCTGTGGGATATATATTCTGAATGTGCTGGCATCTATACCACCCAGTGCAGCAACCGCCACCGGATTATAGACACTATGTGTGCCAAATAATCCTTTTTTTTCTTTTCTGGTAAAATCAACCCTGGCAAAATCAAACCATTTACCATCATACATAAACTGCAAAATGAAGTATGTAATTGTTTGATAGTTATCTCTATAACCTGCAACAACCTTTATATCAGTTATCACGCGTTTAACGACGAAGTCTATTTCTATCCACTGATCGCCATCATGCTGTGACATCCACGATGTTACCGTATCATTGTCAATTGCTTTTTCACCTTTATGATTTTTGCTATAGTTGCTGCTGGTGGTATAATATATTTTTTGCTGGGTGTTATTGCCGCAGATAATATACTCTTTCCCTGCTACACTTCTTTGGGGAACCTGAGTAAAAATAAGCATAACCGAAAGTAGTGAAGAAATTATTGGTGTCATATATCATCATTCTTTACTTTAAAATTGTAAATAAATGACATACATGCTAATACAACTTTGCTAAAATCCAGCACTTTTTTATAAAAAAAGTTTATGTACAGATTACGAAAAAAAGGAAAATATAAAATTTTAATTGACAAATAATTTGTAACTATTAAACAAATGTTAATAAAATCCTGATAAACAATAATACTAAAATTAACAAAAGGAGACGTCCATGAAGATTACCAGATTTTTTGTTTCATTACTATTAATAGCTTGTTTGGTACCGTTTGTAGCATGTAAAGGAAAAACAAAAACAATCTTAAACGAGGTTTATTTAATCCAGAATCCTGAGGACAAAAAAATTGCTTATGTCCCCAACAGTAAATTAAAAAGAGGTGAATTTGTTAAAGTCATTGATGAAAAAGTAGTAAACCAAAAAAAGTATTACTATGTCCAGATAGAAGATGTTGATGTCAAAGGCTGGATTGCTGAGAATTATGTACATGACGGAAAACTTGAATCTGTAACTGTACTTACCGATACCGACCTTTATATGAGGCCGTCTATCAAAAGTGATAAAATTGGCAAAGTCTTTGCCGGACAGATTGCATTTAAAATAGATAAAAAAGGTGATTTTGTCCTTATCCAATATCCTGGAAAAGAAGGATATGTGCTCAAAGATAAAGTTGGAACTGGAGAAATTATTATAAAGAAAGTAACTATCCCTGGAATTGGAAGTGCAACCGTCAATGCATCATCACAATTAGTTTTAGGTGAAGGTCGAGAGCTTGAATTTGATCCAAGAAATGCTTTTGATGGCAGCTTGCAGACCGCATGGTGTGAAGGGAAATCCGGAGATACGGGGGTAGGCGAATGGATACAAATTTCGTTTGATCAATGTATAAATCTTGAAGAGGTAAGCATAGTTAACGGTTGGTCAAAGAGTGAAGACTTATATAAAACCAATACACGAGTAGCACAGTTAAAGATTACATCTAATAAAGGTGGCGAAGCAGTGGTTGAATTATCTGATGGGATTTTTGATTTTCAAAAATTTGATATTAGCTTAAAAGGATCATCATTTAAATTCATTATTACTAAAGTATATCCGGGTAAAGATTCTGACACATGTATAAGTGAAATATCACTCAAAAGTTCATCAAATCAATGTGAAGATTATTATGATTAATATTACAAATGGAGGGGAATAATGAAAAGACTTTTATGGTGCTTGTCAACGATACTAACATGTTTAACGATCATATCATTTGCTATAGCCCAGACGGATTTTCAACCTACCCAGGGTAAAATAACAGCCAGTACAGTCAACATTCGTAATATACCATCTGCTGGAGGGGTAAATATTGGCACTTTAAAGAGAAGCGATGTTGTTAATGTTATAGGACGTTCACAGAATAAATCAGAAATTGAAGGTAAAGAAGACTATTGGTACAAGATTCAGTTTAATGATGGTAAAAAAACTATTACAGGGTGGGTATTTGGTGGATTTATATCGTTTGAGTTAAATCTTGAAAGTGGTTTGCGATGGAAAAGCGCTACTCCATCTCCAGGAGCTTCTTTAACAGCAATTTCTACGGATACCAATGGTAACATTTATGCAGGAACATCATCGGGGGACCTCTTTATTTCATTTGATTACGGAAAATCGTGGAGAAAAGTAGTACCTCAGGCATTGGGTGTATCGATAGGGCATATCAAAAAAATAGTTATAGACGATAACATGATTTTAATTGCTTCTAAAGGGGATAAAAATGGAGGTATCTGGAAGTCAACAAACAATGGTGCATCGTGGTCACAGTTTACCACATCACAGGGTTTACCTTCTAATGAGGTGGTTGATATAGCAATTGCTCCTAATAAATATATTTATGCTATTACCAGCGATAAAATATGTGTAAGTAACGATGGCTGTGCTAATTGGAAAATACTGGACGACAGCGGTTTAAAGGGGAAATATAATGTTATTGCAATTGACAGGTCAGGTATAGTATTTGTTGGAACTAATAAGGGCGCTTTCAAGATGAAAAAGTTAATTGATGTATTTGGTAAAGAAGATACTTCATGGATAGCAGTGGGACAAAAATCACCTAATATGGGCGAAGTATATGCCATAGCAATTAACCCACATGCTAATGAGATTTATGTTGGATGCAATAAAGGTTTAAACAAGTCAAATTTAGATAATCTTGATAGCTGGCAGGGAATAGGTGGACAATCAATTATAAATGATATTATGATTGAACCCGACGGTAGAACAAGTGTTGCTACTGAATATGGTTTAAATATATCAATAGATAATGGTGCATCGTGGGTTACCTACAAATCTGAAAATGGATTGTCAAATAACTATGTTTACAGGATAGCTCTCCATAGCAAGAATAAAAGTATCTGGCTAATTACCGGCAAAGATGGGATAAACTATTCAGAATGATATTTCCCTGCTTGTTTAATTTATTTTGCGTTATTAATACATATTAATACAACAGATAATAGTAAAGCAACCGTGATGGTTGCTTTACTATTTTTACATAGGATGACAGTACTATAATCATTGACAACCTAAAAAAAGATTCCATCATCAGGAATGATGGTAGTGGTGAACAATTCTATATTCTGAAAATGATTTTGTCATAGAAGTTAGCAAAAAATGTTGTTACTGCATTAGCAGGACTTTCGATAAAGCAATAAGCGTAACGCTAACAGGTAGCGCCGGTATAGGTACTCTCAATAAATTTTATCAGACCTGTGATAATTCCATTTACTTTAGCCTCATATCCATAGTGTTGTGCTAATGCAACAACTGCGCCGTTGAGGGCATCAATCTCGGTTTTTCGTTTTGCCTGAATATCCTGAAGCATGGATGAACGATGCTTTGCTGTTGGTGGCAAAAGCTTTTCATAGAACACATTAATATATTCCGCTGCATTGCTGAAATGCGTGGTGTATCCAGCCCTGTGCATTGTTTCAAAGATCTCGGTTATGATGTCATCCATTATTGCTTTTGTGTATTCTGATTTACCAAGATCACCGTACTCTACATTGAAGAGTGCACCCAGGGGATTAAGCGCACAATTGTAAAGCATCTTAGCCCATATATACTTTACCACATCATTGACAACTTCTGCTGCCATTCCACCTGTAGTGAGCGCCTCTGCTAACGATAGTAATCTCTTACCATATCCATGATAGAGGCTTCCCATACGAATGGCATCAGCATGAACCGTTATAATCACATGATATAGCTCCTGCTTCATAAATCCGGTCATGACACGTGCATTAAAGATTCTCTCTTTATCGAAATAGCTTATAAATTTTTCTGCATTTCCCCATCCATTCTGAAACAAAACAATAGGCGTTTGTTTATGAGTATAATGGGAAGCAATATCCTGCGCCGTAGCTTCAGATAAATATGATTTAATACAAACACACATATAATCATAGTTATCATCTGCTTTCAGGATACTATCGTATACGGTAAACCTTTCAGGGTTGATTGCGAAATCACCCAGTACTCCGCTCTGTATGATACCATGCGTCCTTAACGCCGTTACCGTTGGTTCAATATCTATAATGGTTGTTGCACAACCGCTATCAACAAGCGCTCGCGCCAGACCCAATCCAACAGCACCACCGCCATAGATTAACACCTTCATAGCAACCTTCCTTGATTATGCAGGCACATTTGCCGTATATTCAGCATCAAAGTTATTCTAAGCACATAACCTGTTACTTTAGTAACTATCGCACCATTGTTGTACCATGAGTTGAACCAGTCAATACTAAAAAAGTATAATCTGATAGCAATTATTAAGTTGTTTCATGACTTTTTTATTACCACATTTATTGCCATACCTTTCCCTGTATACCTGAAGCACGTTTTGTAGGATTATTAACCATGTATGCAATAACATCATGAGTACCATATATAATAAGCTTTTCTTTTGCTCTGGTAATAGCAGTATATAAAAGCTCTCGTGTTAAAAGCATTGACCACCTGCTATTAATGTCATTGGGCAGCACTACTATCACAGTATTAAATTCAGAACCCTGACTTTTATGTATTGTTATTGTATACGCCGGGATATATTCGGATAACAGCAAAGGATTAATCTTCCGGTAACTATCTTCTAATGGGAAGCACACCCCGCTTTCACCATCATCATTATTAACAAATATTCCCATATCACCATTGAACAGTTGTAGATTATAATCATTGGCGGTAACCATAATAATCTTGCCATGATACCACCCTGAAGCAAGGGGGTTTATTTGCTTTTCAATTATTGCGTTCAGCGTTGATACACCCCACGGACCCTGATTAAACGGTGTTACTATACATTGATGGGATATTTTACTAAAAGCATCACTGACATTGTGTGCTATGGCAACAGATTCATAATGCTGCTTTGCATACTCTTTGATAATGGTATGTATTTCATCAATTGAACTGTATTGTATAAACTCCACATCGTTATAGCTATTTTTTAAAACATTGTCAACCTTGTGCATATCAGCATCGCGAACAGCCTGCGCCAATACTGCTATCCCGCTATCCGCACCAAATCTATAAGCTTTAGAAAGCACAACAATTGCATCGCGCACAGGATGTGATGGCAACTGTTGCGCATCATCATCTTTTATAGCTGCTACTGTTTTATTCCACTGTGATGTATAGCCAAATTGGGTAACACCCCAGCATAAATCGCCAAAGAACGCACCCGCCTCAACCGATGAAAGCTGGTCCTTATCACCTACTACAATGAAACGTGCACCTTCTTTTAATGCCTTGATAAGTTTTGCGAGTAAAGCAATATCCACCATGGATGATTCATCAACAATCACAACATCATAGGGAAGACGATTATCTTCATTATAATAAAATTCTAATGCGCCTTTTTTATAGCCCAGCAACCTATGTATTGTTGACGATTCAACCGGGAATATATCTTTTATAGCATCATCACAATACTTATCCTTAAATTGTTTCATTGATTCTTTAAGGCGTGATGCAGCTTTCCCCGTTGGCGCACACAATGCAATGGACAATGTATTATGTGCCGTAAGAAGCTGATATACAATGCCTGCTACGGTTGTTGTTTTGCCTGTACCGGGGCCACCAGAAATAACACAAAACGTATGGTGCAATGCCGCAAGCTGTGCAATCTTTTGTAAAGAAGCAAAATGCATCCCCTTTTGTTCAAATGTTTCAAGTACGGCGTTTACCTGCTGCATATCTATTTCATGACTTTTGCTTATACTATTCAAAAACCACTGTGCTATAATTTCTTCATAATTAAAGTATCTATATAAATAGCAATTGCCATTATCATATACAATTGGCTTTATAGCATCGTCATCGTCAGCTTTTACTGCATGACACTCCATAAGTACAGTATGCAATGATGTTACATCAGGAAATGTCAGCTCGGGGATGGAGGTATAATCTTCAAAAACTATCTCATCCAGTTTTTTATGGGCGATAGTTGCCAGTGAAAGGCAGCTATGCCCGTATGATGTCATATAGCTTACACAAAATAATAATGCCTTTACCACTTCACTGTTACAATTATATTTATTGCAGATGAAATCGGCAAAATAGTAATGGATTGAATCAGTGTATGATTGTTGCTGCATCATACTTTCACCGCATGTAAATAATTATTGAGTTTCTCAATAAATTGACAATCTGGCTTATCATAAAAGATGCCATAGTCACCACCTTTACCAGCATTGACGCCACGCACAAAGATGTAGAATACCCCGCCAAAATGTTTGTTGTAATTATAACTTTTTCCCAACAGCATTGCCAGATGTCTGTGAAGAGCAACAGCATAGATGTGATACTGTAAAAAATAAAAATGATCTATCATGGCACTTTTTAATTTGCTACGATGATAGTCGTCCATTGTATAGCCAAGCTGATTTGTTTTCCAGTCAACAATATAATATGCGTCATTATACCGGAATACCATATCAATATATCCATGCATAAATCCCTGAATATGATCAAAGGAAAGGCGCTGCAATGCACTGCCATAGTGTGTATCAAATAGGTTATTCATTGAAAATAATTGCACACATTCATCACGATTAAGCCTGTCAACAGGATAATAAAATTCAATCTCGTGCTGTCTATTTTCCCGTGTTACCCTGTTTAAAGGAACAGCAGTATTGAGCTCAACGGAAAGAACATTGCGTACCATAGTTACAATTGTATCCGTCCAGCTTACATCAAACCGATAGTGTTGCAATTTTTCAGCAACTATGGTGCGCATTGCATCTTCACCGGATGCGAAGTCAACCTCTTCAAAGATACTGTGAATACAAAGCCCCGTTACACTGCCTGCCGGGAAAGTAAAGATTGTTGGTTCATGCTGTTCATCGTGCGGCACTGAAGCATATACCTCATCACCTTTTTCATCTTCTTTTGTGTACGATAGTGCGGTATAGCTGGTCAACTGCCAGCCAGGTGAAATATCTTTTTGTATGCGCTCTGGCTCAACCACGATAGTATCCATAACCTGCGTTACCATGGCTTTATCCAGAGGTACAGTGTTAAAAACCTCAAGCGCAATGGATCCATCAGAAAGGTTAACAAGTTTTTTTAATCCATCTTTTAATTCATTTGAAGCTGCATTATTATTAAAATTGTTATCAAGAAAATTGTCAATAGTGGTATTATTTGCAAATCTATAGTGGAAAAGATAACTTAACGCAGATCTGTTAGTTTTATTAATATTACCCCACCCAACATAACAACGGTACTTTGCCCGCGTCATTGCAACGTATGCCACGCGTATATCTTCGGCAAGCTGCTCTTTCAATGCCTGATTGACATAGTGTTTATAATCTATTCCATACAGGTTGTCACCATTGGTTTTATCCTTATCAGCATTCAATTTAAGGCAAACATTTGTTGTACAGTTACTATCGCCACCATGAAAAACAATAATATCATCCAGCATGCCCACATTAAAAAGGTATGGGCAAAACACCACAGGATATTCCAATCCTTTGCTAAAATGTACGGTTACTATCTTTACCGCATTGGCATCGGATTCTAATCGTAATTTGTTTTCTTCAACATCGGGCTTTATGAGTATAGATTTTTTAAACCATTCCACCAGCGAAAGTGCATCCAGCTTCTTTGTGGTTTCAGCCTGTGACAAAATTTCGGCACAGTGATAAAGATTGGTTATAACACGCTCGCCATCAGGATAATGCAATAAACGTGATGAAACAGTATCAATATCTTCATTAAAATGCCTGTTGATTGTGTCATCGTGCATCATGAGCTGAAAGCACTGAATAAATCCTTTGCTCTTCCATGCATTATAATAATCCATAAAGCGCATTGTAATGCTATCAAGTTTACTATCATCGTTTAATGCAACAATATGCTGTGCTGTATATCCATACAAGCTTGTTATCAGTGCCCTGAATATCTTTTGTGCCGATGAAGGGTTTACTATTGCCTCCATCACCTGCAAAAGCTCCATAGCTTCATCAGATTCAAATATTGATTCTGTGCTGTACAATACACTGTGTATCCCATATCGTTGTAATATATCCTGCACCCCACGAGCTTCCTTATGTTTCCTCACCAGCACAGCAATATCGCTATACTGTATTGGTTTTTCCTGTACAAGAGTATTAATCTCCTTTGCAATACGCTGTGCAATGATCGTTTTTGCTTTTGGTATAGTTACATGTTTTTCACCAGCTTCTGTATCAACAAACCATATATGCAATGAAGGTTCATTATCAAATGCGGTTGGTGGCATGGATGATTCCACACCGCTATAGTCAATCTGATCCAGCACAAAGGGATTTTCCATGGTGCCAAAAATTGTATTGATAGCCTTTGTCAGTGTTTGAGTGGAACGGAAGCTATGGCGTAATGTATATTTTGTTTGTGCACATTCACGCGCTTTACAATAGGCAAAGACATCAGCACCTCTGAAGCTGTATATTGCCTGTTTTGGATCACCAATGATATACAGCGTGTAGCCATCTTTATTGAAGATGGTGGTAAATATTGCATATTGCAGCGGATCAGTATCCTGAAATTCATCAATAAGAGCTGCTTTATAGTGTGAGCGTATCATCGTTGCAAGCGGGCTATCAGTACCCTGCTTTAGTGCAGTGTGCATATCCTTTAATATATCCTTGAACGACAGTATATTCCATTCATCACGGTATCTGTTATAGTATGTATCATAGTGTAAAAGAAAATGACGATATGCAGCAATAACCTGCAGCTTAATGTCAGTAAAGATATCACGGCACTGTTGTATTTGTTCAAATATGGTGTGGAAAGTATATGTTTTTGTGGTATCTGTATACTCTTTATTTAAACTTTTCATCAATGATTTCAAAGAAAATTTACGTATAAGTTGTTCTGTTTTATCTTCAATCAACACATATATATTTAGCTTTTTTAAAACATTATACAGATTATCAAAATGAGCACTTTTATATGATATGCCATTTAATACTTTATTTTTGCAAGCAATATCATAATTGCTTTTAATATCATCGCTATTTTCTTTTATTGTTTCTTTTATAGTTTCAATAATTTGATATAATTGTATAATCTTTTTTTTAAGCTCTTCAACATTCAATTCTATTTGTGGTAGGATAGTAACATCCGGATCATCAGGCAGCTTGTTGATAATCTTCATGCACCATTGAACGAAATCACCCTTTTTGGGGACCTTGCTTATAAAATAATACATGAATTCCTTGCCCAGTGGTGCAATTTCTTTATAAAAAAATTCTTCAATGACACGACGGTAGTATGGTGAAGCATCCGTAACCACCTCACTGCCAAAGAGGGAACCGCTTTCAAATGCAAACTCGCTCAATGCCTGTCTGCAAAAGCTGTGAATGGTGTAAACATGTGCATTATCAATATCATGCAATGCTAATTGTAATCGTAATGCTATTTGCAGGCGATAGTCTTCTGAATCATGCTCCTTACATAATTTTTTTAGATAGCTGATTAATTCATCATTTTTTTTATATCCATTGATTACGGCATCATCAAAATTACTATCAACTACATCGTACGCTGTCTTTAAAAGGCGGCGTATCCGTTCACGCAATTCGTCGGTTGCAGCATTGGTAAAGGTTACAACAAGAATAGCATCCAGTGGAAGGTCATTTTCGATGATGAGGCGCAAAAAAAGATGGGTTATGGTATATGTTTTGCCGGTACCAGCACTTGCTTCAATGCAGTTAATGCCATCAAGTGCATAATCAGTAAACTTATGTGGTAGAGCTATAGTGTTCATTGCAATTCCTTTTCTTCAGATTCATAATCTTTTACTATCCCAAAAATTGTTTGTGATAGATGATCAAAGTCATTAGACAACGTTTCATCATCAAAGATATCAACCTTATAGAATGCCCTCTTAATGTAAGGATTATCATAGTCAATACTTTCATAGCCATTATCACCATAAAAGGCATCACGTGCCTTATATAGTGCATTTTTGCTTTTAGAGCTTGTACCATCGGTGACTGCATTATAATATACATACGATGTTTTTGGAAAAAAAGGCAGTATGGTTGATTGCCCTTGCAAAAATATACTAACAAGCTGCTCAAGATCATTGATTGATTTTTCTTTTAATAGATGTTGATAGGTTAACTCTTTATATTTATTTTTATCATTATCCTTACCAATGAGTAGTGTGGTAAATTTATCATTACATTCATCGCTTTGTGTTGCGCATACAAATAAATGCCATAACAATGCATGCAATCTGTCATCTGGTTTTATTGTGGCATATCGGTAATATATCTGCTGGTTTGCGTACAGGTAAGGATTCCCTGTAATCACAAGGTTATTATTGCTTGTATAGTGCAACTCATGTTGTTCTGCATCGCAGGTGATCTTGCTCTTTACCTTTGCAACAAAATCCATAACCTGTGACTGCGCATCTTCAAAAATGATGTCCCCTAAATCACCATCAGGGAGTTTCCCCTGTTTCTTCAACAAAACCTTATAGCCATAACTATCGCCACCATTAATGAGCCTTTGACACAGCTCATTGGTCAACTGATAGTGTTCCAGTCCATTGATTGAAAAAGGTTCATCGCTTGCAATATCATTGACATTTTCTGCCAGCGATATTCCCAATACATTTTTTATGAAGTAGCGTGCTGGATTTTTAAAAAAAGATATAAAATCATCCATGGTAATATGAAAGGGCATTTGATCCACAGCCACTGGAGTTTGTACCAATAGGTGATACCTATGCTTGCTACCATACCATGCCTTACTTTCATGGTACGATAGTTTTGAATATGAATATTTTTTGCTGTCATTGTTAAAATAGTTATTATGAAACCTGTGCAGGTGATGCTTTGTTAGTATGAAATTGCTGATTGATTGAGCGGTATCGCTGCATTGAAAACCCTGCTCAATATAATCCATAAGTTCAGCTACAACCAGTGAAGGTTGTTTCAGGCTTAAATCAACAGGGCTTTGACCTTCATAGCTTATAAACAATTTCTTCTGCGCCGATAGCATGCTCTCCAGAAAAAGATAGCGATCATCATTGCGCTTTGAACGAACACAGCGCGGCTGCTTTTCTTTGTTTTTCAGGATATCAAAACTTAAGCGTTCATCAATGCGTGGGAACTGACCATCATTCATTCCTAAAAGACAAACCACCTGAAAGGGGATACTTCGCATGGGAAGAAGCTGACAAAAGGTAATACCTTTACGTAAAAAATTGGTGCTAACGCGCTGCCCGGCTAAATAGGTATTGATCCAATCCTTTATAACAATAAAATCAATTTCATCGGTTATCTGTAATGTTGCAGAAGTTGCTACAAGCTGCTGCAGCAACGATTGAACAAAAACAATATCATTGCTAACGGTATCGTTATTGACAAGCAGCGAAGACATTAGCTGCTCTAATCGTGCTGCCCATTCGCTTATGCTATGCTTTTGACCGGCAATTGTGTGAAAAGAAAATAGTGTTTTCAGAAACATGATAAAATTACCCAATCGTTGAGCTGCTGTTCCCTCAACACAATCAAACGGCACAATATCATCAATAATTCCTGTATTTTCCGGGACTGCATATCCCATCAAGAAGCGCTCCATTGCATATTGCCATGTGAAGGCTTTGCTTTCTTTTTGTATAAACTGTTCTCTATGCTTTGCATCTTTCCCCCACCGTACATTTACACGCGAAACCCAATCCTGATATACTGCGACATCCTGTTTGCTTATAGCAAACACCGTTGCTATCTCGTCATAGTCCAGAAGTTCCATAACAATATCTGCCTCCATCCTTCCCGTTAACGCATCAAGCAAATCAACAAATGCTGAGATGTATCGGCTTGCTGTTTTAAATGACTGGTCGGCAATAGTGTATGGCAACAACGGCAGTCCTTCTTTTTTTAGCATAACCTCATCAAACACTGCTGCAATAAATGGCGAGTACTTATCTATATCAGGTGCCATCACAACAATATCATTGGGTACAATATTTTCGTTATTCAATATGTTGTAGATATAATCGCGTAATACTTCAACCTCACGGAGTGGAGAATGGCAGGAATGAATGGTGATTGAATCATCATTTGATTTTATTGGTATCTTCGCTGCATTGGAATCCTTACCACGATTTATAAGGCAACATATATCTGATTGTATATGACCAAGCAATGTGTCATTGTTCCCAATCTGATACTGCGTTTCATCGTTGATATTTTCTGCAGCGTCATAGTCTAAAAGCAAACCAATATACTCCCTGCCCAGTGTGCCAGATGAAGCTAACAGCGGATTGCCTGTTTCAAAATGAAAATCATCAACCATTTGTTTTTTTGCCAGCAGCTTCTTTTTGATACGGGTAATGGATTGCTCGGAACGTATATCAAACCAGTATTCCTTTGAAGGATTGAGCTGAAATATATACACATCAATGAATGAACTCAAAGCTTTAAAAAGCATTATATAATACTCGGGTAATGCTGTTATACCAAATAAAAATATACGCTCCGGCAACGCAGCTTTCATAGCCTTTTTAGTGTTATTGTTTTTCAGAGCCTCTAAAAAATAGTTTAACAGGTGTGCTTTATGACAATCATGGGGGTCAATTGAAATTGCATGGTAAATATATTTCCACAACATGATCTGCCATTCATCAGCATTGTTTTTATTTTCCCACTGCACTATATCATTACAATAATATACAATGTATTCATCGTACATATACGCTAACCTTTGTGAAAGCTGAAACAAGCGTATATAACTTATTGCATCTGACACAGTTAAATATTGTTTGATATGCTGGAATGGTTTTTCATTGATACAGTGCTGCAACAATCGCATGATTGTCCACACCAGTGATTGAGGCTCATACAAAGACGACAGTTGATACTCAGGAATCACTGCGCTAAAAACATCCTCAGCAAATTTTTGCGGAAACGGAAAATTACAGTTTAAGAGTACACCAAACTGTTGAGCAAGTTTCAGCGAAATCCATCGCTGCATGCCAATACTCTGAACAATGATAGTTTCCTGTACAAGCGGGTCCTTCTTTTTTTCAAAAAGCAAATGCCCTAACCTTTCGGCAAGAAAATTGAGGCTGTTGCTTGTATATAAATTCATAGTATGCTCAATCACCTGTATAGTATTTGTGTACGATAGTTACTATGGAATGTACACGCTTCTTCCATAAAATATGCCATTGGTAAATCCCATGTCAATAATAAATACATCCATGAAGCTTTTTTGCAGTAAATGTGTTTTGCTATTAACTATCATAACTTCTTATAATAGTGTATTATTTCCTCAACTGCAAGGAGTTACCCCATATATCTGCATAGATATGCTTTCTGTCATTTTCCTTAACACTGTCCTTAAAGTTGTAATAATCTATACTCAGTATCCTTTTGGCGATAGTCATTGCGACATCCCTGCGTGTTACTATTGTTCTGCACCCATAATCGTTTTCCGGCATTTCAATGACATCTGCTTCAGGAAAAACTCTTGTAATATCCTCCTTCCTTTGTGCACAAACCGTTAAGTTTTGCTCATCATTTTCTATTATTGATAAAAAGCAATCATTCATATAAATCCACATTATAGTACCTCCCTGTTACAATTAAACTATTTCTCTATTGTCATTCCGGGCTGACCCGGAATCCAATTAATTATCGTGAGATCCTGAAACCAGGTCATAACATAGTTCAGGATGACATGCCCTCTGTTTTCATTCTGAGAGAGCACAGGCGACCGGAGAATCTATCCTTTCATAAAACAACGAGATTCTTCACTTCGCATAGCATGACAGACAAATTTTCGTCGCGTAGCTGTCAGGTTGCTGTTTATCAGTGCCTGCAAGCTATCCATAGCTACACCCTCCTGTACTGTGTGCAGTAATAATAGTATATGACTCATTTCCCAAAAAATTTATAGAAACAAAATTGCATTATTATAAAAACAATACGTACATGTATGTTTTAATATACATACGTGGTGGGACATATAATGTCCCTTTTTTCATTTTTTTTTATTTTGCTATTGAAGATACGGGAATAGCAAAAATATTGCTCTTGAGTGGGATTGGTTCTTTTACAAAACAAATAAAAAACAGTATACCGACCATCCTGCAATGTAATGTTATAATAGCCGGTTTACTTTTCAATGTCAATTATTTTTTATCTGGCAGAGCAGTGTCGTTTACTGCAAACTCCTCAAGACTCAGGGTGCTATCCAATCTATTTTTGTACCGTTTTATGTGACTATCGCCAATACGATATGCTTCCTGAGCCTTTTCAATATTTTTACCAATATCTTCGTATTTATTATAAAACAGCTCAAATGATTTTTCAAGCTCAGCAAGCCCGCCTTGAATCTTTTTTACACTTTTTATAATTTCCAGATTTCGTGAACCAACCACTATAAGCTGCAAAAATGCATAAAATGTATTGGGGCTTACCGGTATAACTTTTTGATCCTGCGCAAACTCATAGATGTCACTTGGAACTCCTAAATAATTTTTCTCGGCGATAGTTTCATAATAGATAGCCTCGGATGGTATAAACATTAATGCAAACTCAGAAGTCCCCTTCTCGGGCTTTACATATTTAGCGCTGATACTTTTAATCTGTGTTTTTACATCGTTGACATATTTGTCCCAGTAATTTCGTTTTTCTTCTGCCGACTGAGCCTGCAAATATTTTTGATAATTATCACGAGGAAATTTTGCATCAATGGGGATTATCATGTCTTTCATCTTCACCACTGCATCAACCTTTTCACGCCCCTCAATGGCATATTGCATTTCCCAGATTCCTTTTGGCAGCACCCTATCCAGCATCTCCTCTAAAATTGCTTCGCCATAATTACCCCGCAACTTCGGCGACTGCAACAAATCCTTCAATGACTGTCCTAACTTCTGTGCCTCTTCCTGCTGCTGTGTAATGGTATGGATTGTCTGCCCAATCTTGTTTATTGATTCAATAGTTTTTAAGGTATGCTGTGCGATAGTATCTTTGGATTGTGACAGTTCCTGCCTGGTAGAGTTTAATTCGTTATGGATTGCAGATTGAAATGTTAACAATTGGTTGGCAATGGCTGCATTAATCTGCGAAGCAACATCAGATGGTTGATTTCGCAGCAGTAAAAATAAAACCAGAATGATTAATATTACCATTGTGCCAAGGATAGCCAGTAATAGATAATTCATAATGATATAGCCCCCAAAAATTAATTATTATTCAGCTTTACAAAATTTGACAATTTACGCTACAAGAAAAAACACTGAAGAAGTGCTTCACTCATCATGAAATAGTATTATTTCGCTATGTCATTACAGGCTTTATTCATGAATCAAAATCATTATACGATATCCTGAAAATAATTCTTAAAATCAGTCAAGGACATGATTCAGCATGGCAGTTGTGTTGGCTTTTGATGCCAGCTTTTTAAATTAAGGCGTAAGATAGCAACTTAATAATACGACAAAATAAATAATTCTACTTTTTTGTTATAATAAAATTGCTCTTAACCCATGCCCAATTTAAAAAAACGTGGAATACCACACATAGCACAAATATATATCCAAATATTGGATGAATAATTCCATAAATATCTTTTGGAATAGCATCATCAAGCATGGCAGTTCCAGATAGACAAACAAAGTCTATAGCCATCATTACATTGACTGGCTTAAGCAATTTTTGTTTATTCATAAAAATTCTCCTTTTTATTTGATGTATGTCCATTCCAAAACTTCTTCCCTTTTTTTTATTTTTTATATAATCTACCACTCTGCTAATCATCAAATGTGATTATAATATCTTACTATAATTTTTTTTATTCCACGGCTCTCAATATCTCTTTTTTTGAAATCTTATAGGCCTTTTTCATTAGTCCTTGCATAAAAAACTATATGCCTTACCATGATTTCAAGGTAGCATACATACCAAAACTTATTTCTTCTTTAAAACAATTTACTATCCTTGCAACTCTAATATCAACTTCAATCCCTTCCCATGGATCGTCTGGCGGAAGAACTCCTAAAGTCATTCCCATCTCCCACATACCATCGAGCAATTTTAATGCCTGAAGGTGGCTTAAGGAGTTCTTCTGAACAAACTCTTTTTCAAACTGTTGCAAGCGCTTTGTGTTTTTAATCATATGTGCTTTTCGTATATGCGATAGGTTTTATATATTTGCCCTTTTAGCGGTTTCAGCGCTCCTATCATCTTTTGATTTGTTTCAACAATAAGCGAGCAATCAGACTCAACATAACCCAACCGTATTCCATTTTCTATTGTAAACAAATAGAACACATCATCAATCTTCTGTCCTCGATATTCAGGCAATACTCCCATGATGATAGTTCGTATCCTTTTAACCTTTTTTATAGACCGCAATGCCTTTATCAATCGCCAGGGATAAAGCCTGCCGTTCAATATTTTTAATGCAGGGTTCATGTCAGGTAGCGAAACAATAAAACCAATGGTCCTGCCATCTTTTTCAGCAAATACAATAAGCTCTGGTACTGCAACAAGTTTAAGCTCATCAACAAGCATTTTAAATTGCTTGTCAGTTAAAGGCAGATGCCCCCAGTTGCCGTCCCATGCTCGGTTAAAAATTTCATGGATTTCTTTTGCGCGCTTCTTTAATTCCTTTGGAGTATAATATACATATTTAACATCCTGATTTTTCATGATGTTTTCGCGGACATCTTTTAAATACGGTTTGAAATCATCTATCTTTTTTACTAAAAAGCAATGCCAGTCAATGCACTTGGTGTAACCGCAAGCGGTGGCATGATCTTTATAGTACGGTGCAAAGTGAAGTAGCCCAACCACTGGCATAATCTCCTCACCAAACACCTCAAATCCAACCGAATCATAAATAGAAAAGCTTTGCGGACCTTCTACGCGCGTTTTGCCTTTTTTCTTTAACCAACCTTCCGCAACAGCAAACAATGCACGTGCAACATCCAGATCATCAATTGCCTCATAAAAACCAAAAAAGCCTGTTTCTTTATTATATTTTTCCTCGTACATCCGGTTAACATGAGCTGTAATCCTTCCGGCAGGCACACCATCTTTATACGCTAAAAAATAGGCAACCTCGCCAATATCGTAAAAATAACCTTTTTTGGGATTAAAAAGTTTTTTCATATCACCGATGATGGGAGGAACCCACGCCGGATCATTTTCATAAATCTTTGAAGTCCAGGGAAACATAATAAACTGTTTCATCATTTTACTGTCTTTAACTTCTTTCACCTCGATTGTTGACATAAATACCCCCACAAAAAGTTTTTAAATAAGTTGTTATATATTGTATATCATTTAATCAAAAGCTACAGCTTTTTCCTTATAATAAATAATACATTTATGCTTACTCCATAACAAGAAAATTTTTATTAAAAGCAACAGTGCTTAAAGCAACCAGCTACTTACATACTCTATGTTCGATAGTTACTGTTAATCCATTATCAGTAACTATCGAACAAAATAATTTAAAACAAATTTCCCTGTACCTCATCATCACGTTTATTCTCAGTTGTATCATGTAAACTTAACTCGGGTAATGTTTTTATTTTTTTAGCAATATCGGCAGAAGAAACTTCACCATGTAAATAAGCAAGGACATTCTTTATGTCCTCCCACAACAGACGCTTCAGTGGGCTGGCATCACCACCGTTGCGCAAAATATACGATGGGTGAAATGTTGGCATAACCGGAAAACCGTTATAAAGCTGCCACACACCTCTGATTTTTGTTATGCCTTCTTTTGAATTGAGTAAAAATTTTGTAGATGGGTTGCCCAGCGTTACTATAACTTCTGGTTGTATGATGTCAATCTGCTGTTTTAAAAATCCACCACAGGCAGCTGTTTCTTCATCATCAGGTGGACGGTCACGCTTTAACTCCATATTAACCGTTGGTCTGCACTTAACAACATTGGCTATATACACATCACTGCGTTTAAGCTTCATCCCTTTTTCAATCACCGCTGTTAAAAGCTGTCCTGCTTTACCAACAAAGGGCCTGCCCTGCGCATCTTCGTCTTTGCCGGGACCCTCGCCAATAAACATGACACGTGCTTCAGGATTACCTTCGCCAAAGACTATGGTGCTACGCGTTGCATGCAGCTTACACCGCTTGCAGTTGCCAATACCGTGAACACGCAAATCTTCTAACTGTTGGGCTTTTGTTAATGCCATAGTCTATACCCATCGCAAAACTTTATGTTTAATATCTTTTTGCACCCGTTCACATGCTGCATGCCCTTCCTGCAAAAGCATATCAACTTTTGTAAAATCAAGCGTTGAAACCTGCAAAAGATCAGGCTCAATCAACACATCAGGCTTATTATAGGTTATCATAAGTGTTGTATTCATAAACTCCATGATGTCAATGGTACCGGAAACTATCTCAAAAATATTTGGTATGTTGTCTTTTGCTGCATTGCCCTCACTGTTCATTCCCAACCACTGTTTTGCTTTATTTATCCAACCGCCTGATCGCTGTGTAATCTTCGATAAAGTATCGACTGGCTCCTTATCAACATGTTCAATAATATCATTTGAAGAATTTTCTTCTTTGGGCGATAGTTCCTGTAAACTGTTCATTGCCGCAATCTTAGCCTTTTTTACTTTAATGGTTGGATGTAGATTAACCGCTATCGTGATACCGGCACCCATCTGTTTTACCACATCAATTGGCAGAGGATTGGCAACACCGCCATCCAGTAGCACGGTGTCCATATATCTAACCGGAACAAAAATCCCGGGGATGGATATGCTTGCCCTGATTGCCTCAAGGACATTTCCTTTTTTAAAAACAACAGGATTGCCACTGTAAAAATCAGTAGCAACTATCGCTACCGGAATCTTTAAATCTTCAATTGAAACACTTTTTGGTATAAATTTTGCTAAAAGTTCAATCATCCGCCTGCCCTGTATCAATCCTGTTTTTGGAAATACAGGATCAAAATATGAAAATATATCATTGCTTTTAACAAGCCTTAAAAATGACACAAACTCCTTAAGGCTGCCATACGCATACAGTGCAGCAATAACCGCACCAATGCTGGAACCGGCGATTATATTAATGGGGATTGCATTCTTTTCGCAATAATCAATAACAGCAACATGCGCTATCCCTTTAGCACCACCACTGCCAAGTGCCAGACCAACTTTTTTATTTTTAAATATTTTTAGTGGGTTAAACATAGTATAATTATATGATATACATCTAATGTGATGTATAGTTTAAAGGGTGTAATAGCTTTTTGTCAAGAGGTTTTTATAATAATTAGTGCTCCCCAAGTATAGTTCTTGACATTATACATTTTTTATATTTCACTATTTTCATTCCTTTTTTATTATCGTGATCTTGTGTTATGCCATAGACAATGTGGTGACATGTCATTCTGAATAGAGTGAAGAATCTCATCGTTTTATGAAAGAATAGATTCTTCAATTGCTAACGCTTTCTTAGAATGACAGCGTGCGAAGTTTCATCCCGAAACGTAATAAGTCATCCTGAACTCTGATTCAGGATTATTTCAGGATCTCACAATAATTAATTGGATTCCAGATCAAGCCCCCAATGACGGTGGTAGTAAAGTAGATTTCGGGTCAAGCCCGCAATGACGATAAGTAATAATACTATTTTTGGAGGATGAACTCATGGCATTACGAAGAGTAATTTCGGTTGGAGCATCCGAAGATCGTCTTGAAAAATTAATTCAAAAACGTTTGAAGCCGGATGTCAATAAAGAATTAATTGATAAAAGGATATGGGATTTGTTTGGTGAAGTATGGTGCGTTATGTTTACTGATTTAGCCGCTTTTTCCCGAAAGGTGGCAACCTATGGCATCATTCATTTTTTACAGACCATCTATGAATCGCAACGCCTTCTTGTACCAATCATTGAAGAATATGACGAAATTTTATTAAAGACTGAAGGTGATAGCATGCTTGTTATTTTCAGAAATGTTGTTAAAGGTTTGGAATGCTGCAAAACAATGCATCAGGTTTTATACGATTATAATAACAATAAGCATGAAGAAGACCACATTGTGTTATGCGTAGGTTTAGGATTTGGCACCATGCTTCGCATTGGCGATGAAGATGTATACGGTGCGGAGGTTAATGCTGCCAGTAAATTAGGTGAGGATATTGCAGAAGCATGGGAAGTTTTAGTAACCAATTCAGTAAAAGAAAATGCAAACAATATTCCCAATATTACTTTTGAACCTATAGATTTTATTCCACCTGGCGCGCAATCCGCCTATAAAGTAATTTTTAAATGATGTCTTTTTTTTAGTAAATTTTAATTTACAATATACATATATATACTATTATGTATACATTAATTATTGTCTATATATAAAGGAGGAATTTTGTATTATGATAAGCGACCGTGTTAAGAAAGGTATTGAAAAAGCACCTCATCGTTCACTTTTTAAAGCGTTAGGATTAACTGATGACGAGTTATCAAAACCATTAATTGGCGTTGTTAACTCATTTAATGAAATAATTCCCGGTCATATTCATCTTAAAAATATCGTTGAAGCGGTTAAAAAAGGTGTTATCGCCGCTGGTGGTACGCCAATTGAATTTCCAACAATTGGCGTATGCGATGGTATTGCGATGAACCATATAGGCATGAAATATTCATTAGGGTCACGTGAGCTTATAGCTGATTCAATTGAAATTATGGCAAAAGCGCATGCATTTGATGGTCTTGTCATGGTACCTAATTGTGACAAGATAGTTCCCGGCATGATAATTGCTGCTGTAAAGGTTGATATACCATCAATCATAGTTTCTGGTGGTCCAATGCTTCCGGGCAATTATAAGGGGAAAGCTATTGGACTTGACGAGGTCTTTGAAGCTGTAGGTAAAGCTGCAAAAGGGCTTATTTCCAAAGAAGATCTTTATGAAATAGAATGCTCAGCCTGCTCAGGCGCTGGTTCATGTGCAGGGCTTTATACTGCAAATTCCATGAACTGTCTTACTGAAGCATTAGGGCTTGCACTTCCTTACAATGGTACTATTCCAGCAGTAATGGCCGATCGTATCCGTTTAGCAAAGGAAAGCGGTAAAAAAATAGTTGAACTTGTCAAAAAACAATTAACACCAAAAAAAATAGTAACAAAAAAAGCAATTGAGAATGCGCTTTCTGTTGATATGGCAATAGGTGGATCTTCTAACACTGCACTTCATATCCCTGCAATATCGCACTATGCGGGAATCCCCATACGGCTTAAAGATATACAGCAGATATCCGAACGCATACCTCATCTTTGCAGCATTGCTCCAGCGGGTCCTCATCACATGGTTGACCTGCACTATGCTGGCGGGATGCCAGCTTTAATCAATGAACTATTAAAACATGGGCTAATCCATGGCAATGCCATGACGGTAACCGGTAAGTCAATAGCACAAAATGTTAAAGACAAAACCATATTTGATACATCGGTTATACGAAATGTAACTAAACCAGTGCATAAGGATGGAGGATTGGCGGTGCTTACCGGAAACTTAGCTCCTGATGGTTGTATTGTCAAACAGGCTGCTGTTGATCCTTCAATGTATAAACACAGTGGACCTGCAAGGGTTTTTGATTCAGAAGAAGAAGCGGTTAAAGCAATTATGGGCGGGCAGATACAAAAAGGAGATGTAATCGTTATACGTTATGAAGGACCGCGCGGTGGTCCCGGTATGCGTGAGATGCTCACTCCCACGTCCGTTATAGCTGGTATGGGCATGGATAAAGAAGTTGCACTTATAACCGATGGCAGGTTTTCCGGTGCAACACGAGGTTCTTCTATAGGTCATATATCACCAGAAGCAGCCTCCGGAGGCCCCATTGCGATTGTCAAAGATGGTGATATTATTGAAATTGATATACCGGCTAAAAAATTAACCCTTAAATTAGATGACAAGGAAATAAAGGCTCGCCTTGCAAAATGGAAAGCTCCAAAACCAAAGATTACCAGTGGCTATATGTACCGTTACAGTCTTATGGTTTCATCAGCAGATAGAGGCGCTGTTTTTGAAAGTTAGAAAATAGTTAAACAATTACTGCTCATAGCAATGGCAGGTTTTTACCATGTATATTCCTGCCATTGCAAAACAATTCACTTCCAGTTTGTTAAATATTGCTCAAATCCTTTGACAGCAGATTTATTCTTTTCCAGAAAATCGCGTGTATGCTGAATAATAACACCTTCCCGCTCACGACTTAATTCTCCAATCATAACTCGTGTTCGTAAAAACACAAAATAAGTGTCCATGACATCAGATATACAATATTCGTGAATGGATTGTAACTTCCCTTCTTTGAAGAGATCATAAACATCATCGCCGGTCATTTCAACCTTGCCAGGCTTATCAATAACTTTTGCCAGTAAATTCAATCCTCCCTGCATCCTGATTGCACTGTAGTTTGACAGCCAATCATGAATATCAATATGTTTTGTACCAAATCTAAACCTTGAAGCAAATTTATCCTTAAAATGACGCTTTGCCGTAACGCCAAACCTGAAAGCCATCAACTCCATCAAAGGAAAATCAAAACCTCTACCATTAAAAGTAACGTATGAAGCATCATTATATATGCTTTCTATTGCCTCCCAAAACTGATTGACAATAACTTCAGTCCTGAATTGAGGTTCATCCAATGTATGCATCCGTATGGGGAAAAATTTTTCATCAACCTCAAGCATTGAAACTATAACAGGCAGTTGAAATGTCACAGGGATAAACCATGTTGAACCATCCGAAACGTTGAGAATCTCTTCCTGAAATTTTATAACCGCATCATGCTCGCCAATAGATAAATGCGGATATTTTACCTGTTTTATTAAAGGTGCATTAGGTATAGATTCTATATCAAAAACTACATATTTTACCTGTTGTTCCACGGTAACATTCCTTTGAAAATTAATTAAAAATTACATCTTCATGTAATAATTCATGTAATAATCAGCCCACGGTCTAACCCGTGGGCTGTTAATCTATTGCTTACTGTATACCAACAAACTTATGTACAGCATTACCGTCTAAATAGATTTTTAGACGCTACGATATCATTTACCTTTTAATTTATCTTCCATTTTTTGAATTAAATCTTTGATAAAAGGATCCTGCTCACTTTCACGGGCTTTCTGTATGGCATCATATGAATCTTTTGAACCTATCCGTGCAATCCCCAGCAGTGCAGTATACCGTACATCAGCACTTGGATCATTAAGTAGAGCATTATTTAAACTTTCTGCAGCAGACTCATCGGCAATCTCGCCCAAGGCAATTGCAGCATATAAACGCACCTTTACTCGATTATCACTTCGCAATAATTCCTGCAACCTTGATAATGCAGATTTTTCCTTATTATCAGCTATCCACTCCTCTGCAGCCACTACTACTGCTTCATCATTGCTTGAAAGATCAGCAATATATTCTTTTGTACCCTTTTTTACGGTATCCTGAGCAATACTGCTATCTGAAATTATTGCCAGTGAGAAAACAATACATAATGTTAACATCATTATTTTTTTCATCTTTCACCTCACAAATTTTGACCAAATAATCCAATGAATAACACTTTGAAACAATTATAGCTTATATTTAGAAAGCTTGTCAATGATTTTATTAAAATTATTCACCATAAATTCATTTTTTCAAAATTATACATGGTTACAGTCATTATTTAGCCCATTGTATCTTCATTATAAAGTGCTTTACATGATATTCCCATGTTTTGCTTCAATGCTATGATAATATGCTTTTTAGCTCTTGTTAAAAAAAATTACATTTCTTGATTTAAATAGAATATAATATTAAAAACTTTGTGAATCATACGGGAAACCATCATAATTAGATTTTTGAAAGTTCTTCATGGGTACAAGTATTATAATGATGTTGCATCATATTGTTTATAGTTAAAAAACATTTTTAGAGATGATCATACGTTAAAATAATAATTGAAATATTATGCATAGTTTGTTACATATTATTCAATGCACCATTAGGGGAATGTTATCATCATGAACACAATATTAATAGTAGATCATACCGATTACAAAAACATACTAAAAGATTATTTTTCGTCATACTATTCGGTGCTTTTTGCTGATTGTGCATTTGACGCTATTTCACTATTAAATATGCACGACATTGATCTGGTTATTTCACAGGTTGCTTTGCCTGGCGATAATGCTTTTGATCTTTATAACTATCTCCAAAATCATTATACCTATATACCTGCTATAATGATAACCGAAAGCAATATAGATATTTTTTTTGATGAAATATTCAGACAGGGAATAGGAAATGTTTTAAAAATTCCGGTGAATAAAACTGAATTTGTGCAACTGGTCGATAAAATAATATCACGGAACAATGTATTTGGATTGTCAAATTATATTCATAATATAATTGAAACTAATTCCATCCGCATTAACGCTTCAAAACAAATTCAATCGGGAGTTGATACTATACTTGCAACCATTGAATCATGGGGATTTACCATTAAAAATAAAGTAGTTCTAAGTTTAATACTAAATGAAATGATTATAAATGCTGTTTACCATTCACATGGATATACACATGAAAAAGAAATGCGACTTCCTATTGAACTGAAAGAAGGGCAATACGTTGATATTTCATTTTGTCATAATGCCTCCACATATGGTATCGCAGTCACGGATTATCAGGGGACGCTATCAAAAGGAAAAATACTGGAAAGCATCCATAAAGCCATTGAACAGGAACAGCTTATTTTGCATGCAGCTAAAACAGGCGAAGATATAACCGATAAAATTTCTGAGACAGGACGCGGCATTGATCTTGTGCGAAAATTAGCATCTGAATTTTATTTTGTTATTCAGAAAAATAAACGTACTGAGATCATATTGCTTTTTGAGTCATCATCCTCAATACAAACGTCAAGCTCATTAAAAATTATCGAAGATATGCGATAGTTTCTTACTTTTATTCTGCATTTCTTCGTAAAAACGCCGGTATATCAAGATCCTCATGAGAGTAATCTTTAACTCTTCGTTTTTCATAATCCAGTGTAAATGACTTCATCTGAGCAGGAACCTTTTTTTCAATCCGTTCTTTATGATTTTTCCCTTCAATCACTGTTAATGGCGTCCCCGTTGCTCTATCCAGCTCATTAGGTCTATTCAGCATATTGAGTTTACGGTCAAAACCAGTTGCTATCACCGTTACCCGTATCTTATCATCTAAAGCAGGGTCGATAGTTGCTCCAAAAATTATGTTTGCATCAGGATCAACCTGTTTGTTAATAATTTCTGTTATCTCGTTTACCTCATGTAATGACATATCACTGCCACCAACAATGTTGAGCAATACTGCTTTTGCACCTTCAATACCTGATTCTTCAAGCAATGGACTGTTAATTGCCATCTGTGTTGCTTCTATCGCTCTATTTTCTCCAACTCCAATACCAACACCCATTATTGCATCACCTGTTTCTTTCATTACAGTACGCACATCAGCAAAATCTACATTGACCAATCCGGTTACCATGATTATATCAGCAATACCCTGCACACCCTGGCGTAAAATATCATCTGCTAATTTAAACGCATGATCCATCGGTGTATTACGATCAATTATCTTCAATAACAGATCGTTAGGTATTACAATGATGGTATCAACTTTTTCCTTAAGATCTCTGATGCCTTCCTCAGCATGTTGCATTCTTCTCCTGCCTTCAGCCCTGAATGGTTTGGTGACAACTCCAACAACAAGCGCTCCACTTTCTTTAGCCACCTCTGCAACTATAGGTGCAGCACCTGTTCCCGTCCCACCACCCATCCCGGCAGTAATGAACACCATATCAGCTCCCTTCAGAGCTTTTTCCAGCTTATCCCTGTCTTCCAATGCTGCTTCCCTGCCTATTGATGGGTCCGCACCTGCACCTAAACCTCTTGTTAACTTTGTTCCAATCTGAATTTTTGTCTGAGCCAATGATGCTTTAAGCTGTTGCGAGTCAGTATTAACAACAATATAATCAACTCCTTCTAAACCTGTTGCTATCATTCTGTTGACTGCATTGTTGCCGGCTCCTCCAACTCCAACTACTTTAATAATAGTATTCATCTGTGGTTCTTCATCAAATTTAAACATTATTGCCTCCTTTTACATTATGTCGCATTATTCTTTAAAAAAATTTATAAAAAAATTACTGTAATGCTCATATTAAAGATAATCATTAAAAATTTGACGCAATTTATCCTTAAGACTTTTTAATCCTCCAGGCGTTTTTCTGGTTTGCCGTAATTGCCCCATTTTAGCGCCATATCGCAACAATCCAACTCCATTTGCATACATCGGGGTTGATACAACATCTTTAAGACCAACGATGTTCTCCGGTAAGCCAACCCTGACAGGCATATTCAATACTCTTTCGGCTGCATCCACAGTTCCTTCAATCATGCTGCCTCCGCCGGTCAAGACAACACCTGCAGCCAATATTTCCTTTTTGCCGCTTTTAGCCAATTCGTTATCAATCATCTCCATTATTTCTATTACTCTGGGTTCAATAATCTGTGCCAGTTCATGTCTAAACAATCGGCGTGGAGCTCTCCCGCCAACTGATGGAACCTCAATTGTTTCAGATGCATCAACCAGATCAACAACCGCACATCCATATTTCTTCTTAATAACCTCGGCAGAATCAATGGGAGTACGTAAACCTATTGATATATCGTTGGTTACATGGATGCCTCCAATCCCCAATACTGCTGAATATGCCACCCCACCTTCTATAAAAACCATTATATCGGTTGTGCCACCCCCAATATCTACCAGAGCTACTCCTAAATCTTTTTCATCTCTACTCAATGTAGACTCGGCTGAAGCTAACGGTGAAAACACTATATCATTGCACACAAAACCTGCTTTATTAACTGACTTAACTAAATTCTGAATGCTTGTTGTAGAACCTGTTATAATATGGACTTCTGCCTCTAACCGTACCCCGCTCATACCTATGGGATCTTTAATACCTGTTTGGTCATCAACAGAAAACTCTTTCGACAACACATGGATAATTTCCCTGTCCATGGGGATAACAATTGCCTGTGCTGCCTCAATAACCCGTTTCATCTCAACAGGTGTTATGGTTCTGTTACGGTTAGCAACTGCAACCACACCTCTTGAATTTTCTCCTTTTATATGTTGTCCGGTTATCCCCACAAATACCGAATTAACCTCACAGCCTCCCATCAGCTCTGCATCATCTATTGCCTTAATAATTGATGCAACAGTATTATCAATATTAACTATCACCCCGCTTTTTAACCCTTTTGAAGGCGCCACTCCAACACCTACAACCTCAATCTGTTTGTTCTCATTTAAAAAACCAATGACTGCACATGTTTTTGTTGTGCCTATATCCAGCCCTACTACCATGTTTTCCATAATGGTATCTTCTTTCATAGTTTTACCACACCACTATCCTTTTTTGTGTAACCACGCCATTGCCGGGACAATGAGATTTACTATCAAGCAATCCAGGAACCGAATACATTAGTGAAATCCCTTCATATGTTTCATCCCATATATACCGTGTTTGTAAACCATGAATTGAAACATACGAGACAAATGGACTAATACAATCAATAATGGATATCCTTCCTATGGCCTGTCCCTGATCATTCTTAAGTTTATTCATAATCATAAGAATTTTTATAATTCTTGGCGATAGTTTATTATGATAAACCTCATCCTGTGTTATTTTTATTATCGGCCTGTCGTATGCATGAACTCTATAGGTTGAAATTATTTTTAGATGACTATCGACCTCTATTGGTATAGTATCATTGCCTTTTTCAATAAGCACAATAGCAAGGATATCCTTTTCTTTTACTTTAACAGTTAAAATGTTATTGTTTATATCCACAGTATACGACTCTATCATAGGATTGTTTTGTAATGAATTATTCAGCTTCTTCATATCAACAAACAACCTGCCATCCTTGCTCATCACGGCATTATTCAGTATTTCAAACTTTGTTACATATTTTAATCCGTAAAGCTTAACAGTGCTAATTGCTTCTACCGATGCATAACCATATAAGGGAAATAGTAAAAGGCTAACAATCATACTGGCAGTGTATAATTTACTTTTCACTGTACCACACCCTTTTTATCTAACATTGAAAGTATGGTATGTCCAACTTTATAGATATCTCCTGCTCCTAATGTTACTATGACATCACCTTCCTTGACTATTGAACATATGTAGTCCGGAACCTGATCAAGATGAGGTATCACAACAACATCCCTGCCTTCATGCTTTTTAACAGATTTTTGTATTAAATTGCTGCTTACCCCTTCAATGGGCTCTTCACCAGCAGGATAGATTTCAGTTAAAAAAAGCTCATCGGCCATTGTAAAAGCCTGACCAAATTCATCATATAAATATTGAGTTCGTGTATACCGATGTGGCTGAAACACCACTATTACCCTTTTTCCTAATTGTTTTAACGCATCCAGGGTAGCCCGTATCTCCGTTGGGTGATGGCCATAATCATCGACAACGATAATCCCATTTGTTTCACCAATCTTTTCCAGACGTCTTCCAACACCTTGAAACTGAGCTATAGCTTCAGCTATAACACCAAACGTTAATCCCAATTCAAGAGCAACAGCCACAACAGCCAGTGAATTAATAATATTATGCTTCCCTAATAAATTAAGAACTATCTCCCCTAATAATTTGTCATTATAATAACAGGAATACCTTGTTGATCCATTTAATAACTTAATATTGGTAGCTTTAAAATTAGCTCCGGGATTAAATCCATAGGTAACATAGGGACGCTCAATCCTGGGCAATACCTCAGCTACAACCGGATCATCCATGCAAACTACTGAATATCCATAAAACGGGATATTATTCATGTACGTAATGAATGCTTCTTTAATGCCCTCAAAATATTTATAATGATCCAGATGATCTGCATCGATATTGGTTACAATCCCAATAGTAGGTAAAAGCTTTAGAAATGACCCGTCCGATTCATCCGCCTCAAAAACAAAATATTGCCCTTCACCTATTCTTGCATTGCTGCCAAAATTTAAAACCTTGCCACCAACAACGGCAGTAGGATTTAATCCTCCATGATATAAAATATAGGCTAACATGGATGAGGTGGTTGTTTTCCCATGTGTACCTGCAACACCTATTCCATGTTTTAATCTCACCAATTCAGCAAGCATTTCTGACCTGTGTATTACCGGTATTTTTCTTTTCTTTGCCTCTATTATTTCAGGATTATTTTTACTAATAGCGCTTGATGTTACAACCACATGGTAATCCTTTATGTTTGATGGATAATGGCCAATGTAAATGGTTGCACCCAATTGGCGCAACCGTTTGGTTTGCTCTGATTCCCTCAAATCTGAACCTGACACATCATAACCCAAATTGATTAAAATCTCGGCAATACCTGACATCCCGATGCCACCAATGCCAATAAAATGCATTTTTTTGGATTTTCTAAACACTACTACTCGCTCCTATTTTTTCAAATCAGAATCTTTAATAATATAATTAATAATAATTTCTGCCGCATTATGCTTTGCAATGGACTTTGCTTTAGCACTCATTTTCCGTAATAACGTTTCATTATCAAGTAAATCAAACAATAGCGTGGCAACTACTTGTGCAGTTGCGTCACTGTTATTGATCATTTCTGCAGCACCTGCTTTCACAAACTCCTGTGCATTTTTTTTCTGATGATCCTTTGCTGCAAAAGGATATGGAATCAAAATTGAAGGAATACCCCATGCTGCAAGCTCCATCATGACACCTGCTCCGGCACGGCTAATAGCAATATCACATGCTGCATATGAATTTTCAACATCAGTAATATATGGTGCAAGATAAATTGATGCATGCTTTATGGTATGCAGCTTTTCTTTAAACTGCTGGTATGAATATGTACCGGTACTCCATATAATACCTACATCTGCAAATCTATCCGGATAGCTAACAAGCATATCATATGTAAGTTCATTAAGCTTCAATGCACCCTGACTGCCCCCTATCACCAATATTACCTTTTTACAGTGGATCATATTAAAACGTTTTAAGGCTGCATCTTTTTCTACAGGTGTTAACACCTGTTTCCGTATGGGGTTGCCAGCATGTACAATTTTACCAGTTGATTCCACATCAAAATATGTTGTAGTGGCTTCAAATGTAGTAAATATTGCTCTTGCACGCTTTGCAAAAAAATTGGTTACCATACCGGGCACTACATTTTGTTCACATAGATATATAGGTATCTTCTTTATCATTGCTGCAACAAGCGATGGTGCTGAAACATATCCTCCCATACCAATAACTGCTGCTATATTATTTTTTGCTATAAACTTCATTGTCCATAGCATTGCCGAAATAAAACGTATTGTAAACACTGGAAAATTAACAATATTTTTCCACATTGTTGGCGCATTATACACCTGGATATTTTCCACACTATTCAGGGATGAAAATTTCACATCACCGGTACCAACCAGCAGGAATACCTCATATCCTTTGCTTTTCAACTCTTCATACAACGCTATCCCCGGCATTATATGCCCGCCTGTCCCGCCACCACTTATCAATACTGGTGTTTTCATACCAGCACCTCTTTATCAAATTTAATATCCCTTGGAACAACCTCGCGATATTTTGAAATGTTCAACAATATTCCTGTTGCCATCATATTAACCAATAACGAAGAACCGCCATAACTTATAAACGGAAGCGGTATGCCAGTTGTTGGAAGCAGCCCAATGACAACACTGATATTGAGAAATGCCTGAACTGTTATAAGAAGTGTTAACCCCATTGCTAGTAGTCTCCCATATTCATCCGGTGCTTTCAGTGCAATTTTAACCCCAAAATAGAAAAAAAATAAATAAAGAATAAGAATGCTGAATGTTCCCAATAAACCTGCTTCTTCGGCAATGACTGCATATATAAAGTCGGTATGTGGTTCCGGTAATCGCTTAATCTTCTGAGTTCCCGAACCCAATCCCGCACCTAACATACCTCCTAATTTAAATGCAATAAATGATTGGATAATATGATATCCCTTACCAAACCTATCCGACCATGGATCAAAAAAAGCTAAAATGCGCTGACGTCTATACTCAACCTGATATATTAACAGATAAAACATTGGCACACTCAATAATGCCAGACCTATCATATATATCAATGGAAAACCGGAAACAAAAAGTAACACTACCGAAATGATGGCCAGATTAATAGCTGTTCCAAAATCAGGCTGCAACATAATAAGCAAAAAGAAAATACCCACTACCAGCAATGGCAACAAAAGCTGTAAAACATTAATTTCCCGATGATTGTCATATGAAAATACTTTTGCAAAATATATAACAACAAATAATTTCACTAATTCCGCTGGCTGGAATTGCAAAGGACCATATCCCAGCCAGCGAGATGAACCTTTAACGGTAATACCTACGCCGGGTATTAATACCAGAATAAGCGCAATCATGGTAAACAACAGCATTATACGGGTGTAATGCTGGTAATATCTGTAATCAATATGCTGTACTATCATCATTATAAAAAATCCCAGACAACACCATACAAGCTGCCGTTTTAAAAAATATAACGAATCACCAAACACCCGTTCAGCAAAAATTGCACTGGCGCTGTAACTCATTGCAATCCCTATGCCAATAAGAATAAACGACACAATAAACAGTGCTATTTCTGGCTCGCCTTTTCTGCGAGTGTCTATCACCGCCTTTACATCCACGCCAGTTCTCCTCGCACCAATTTAGAATAAATTTCAATAAAGTGATTCCCTCTTTGTTCATAATTTTTATACATATCAAACGAGGCGCAGGCTGGAGAAAGAAGTATTGTATCACCTTTCGCACTGAGTTTCATAGCCTTTATTAAAGCATCCTCCATTGAAAATGCTTTAATATGCGGTATATCGCTGAAGATTGAGGCAAATTCATCTTTTGTTTCACCAATGAGCACTAACGCTTTCACCTTACCTTTTATGACTGGTTTCAATCGTGAATAATCATCGCCTTTTGCCCTGCCACCAAGGATAAGTATTACATTATCCTGCAAACTTTTTAATGCCATTATTACCGCACCAGTGGTTGTTGCCTTTGAATCATTAATAAAAATCCTTCCCTTATATTCGCCAATGTTTTGTACCCTGTGCGGCAATCCTTTAAAACTGTATAACGCTTCTTCCAGAACTTTTAAATCAATATTGTTACCAAACTTTTTCCCTATAAAGGTTGATGCCAGAATAGCCGCCATAGCATTCTGCACATTATGCAGCCCTGCTATCTTCATGTTACTGGCATATGCAACAAGCGTTGTTTCACCATTACTATCCATAACAATTGCACCATTGCTGTAAAAACAATCTGCTTTCCCCAATAAGGAAAATGAATGTTGTTGCGATTGTAGTGCAGGCATGTTGTTAACTATAAATTCATCATCCCTGTTAAAAATAAAATAATCATCCTTGCACTGATTAATGGCAATATTCATCTTAGCGTTAAAGTAATCATATAATGAATTGTATCTATCTAAATGATCAGGAGTAAGATTGGTTATGATTGCTACATCAGGTTTAAATGTTTTAACCGTCTCAAGCTGAAATGACGACAGCTCAATCACTGCCACTGAATCTTCATGTAATGAATCGACAAGCGAAATAAACGGTATGCCAATATTACCTCCCGGATGAGCGTCAAAGCCCAGCTGCGTAAGACAATGAGCAATCAACATGGTTACCGTTGATTTCCCATCGGTACCGGTAACCCCTACTATGGCAGCTTTACAATAGCGGTATGCTAATTCTATCTCGGATATTACGGGAATAGCTCTTCTATATGCCTCCTGAATCAGGGGAATGGACTGTGGAACTCCGGGACTCAATACTATCTCATCAAATCCATTGTCCAGCAATGATGGGTGCTGATTGCCGGCAATCACCTTTACTCGTGTATCAAGTTTTTGTATTATGGGCGATAGTTCCTCAGAAGATTTGATATCACACACGGTAACTTCAAATCCTTTATCAACAAGAAAATTGGCTGATGCAAGCCCTGTTCTATAACCCAAACCAACAACCAATATGTGCTGTGTATTCATTACGATAACTATCCTATAGTTATAATATCTTTAATGAACTCAAACCCAGTATTGCTAAAATAATGCCAACTATCCACATACGAACAACCACCTTCTGCTCTGGCACGCCCGATAGCTCAAAGT
>Ga0208940_1000435_pt1 | contig 52747 bp, 47 predicted proteins | sample AD_JPNNA6_MetaG_FD_184445 | JGI IMG/M metagenome (GOLD analysis project Ga0208940, IMG submission 184445) | Active sludge microbial communities of municipal wastewater-treating anaerobic digesters from Japan - AD_JPNNA6_MetaG (SPAdes) (version 2) | ecosystem: Engineered > Bioreactor > Anaerobic... | reverse complement strand
GTAGGAACTGTTTTTATCGCTATAGGTTTTCTTTTTTCAATCATGATTTCTGACAAAAAGAAATAGGCCGCCCTCTAAAAGAAAGCGGCCTATTGTCTAGCAGGGGAAGGACTCTGCCCTGCTATGCCATTTTTAGCAATTCACGAACAGGTTTAAAAATCGCTGATTATCCTTGAAATATAAAATCAAAACCTTTCTTGCAGTATCCTTCAACATTTTACTCCTCTTGACAATTTTTGTAGGAATGATGTAGGAAAGCAGAAAGCAAGGCTGATATTCAAGGGTTGCTAGAGCGACTTTCCTACAAAAACAAGGAATAGCATTGAAGGAGGCTTGTAGGGTGAGCGTGAAAGTGCGAGTATCGAAAGGTCATGTGTTCCTTGACATCTATGTGAATGGTACGCGGCGCTGGGAAAGCCTGGGTATCGAATGGCCTGCGGACAAGAAGCTGCAAAAGGAAGTGCTGCGCCTTGCGGAGACGATCTGCGCGCGGCGAGAGCAGCAGATTCTTGAAGGCGAGTATTCCCTACGCGATGATGTGGGTGGCAAGCAGACCGTGATTCAGTACGCTGAAAAGCTTATTAAGCAGAAGCAGGAAGGCCCGAAAAATCCTTTACCTAAATCGATGAAATACCTTCGAACGTATGCAGGCACTACCACTATCGGCGCAATCACCTCGGCCTGGGTGGAAGGCTACAAAGATTTTCTTCTGAATCAGCCTGCTATAGGCAATAACACAGCGCAGAAGTATTTTGATGCATTGAAAAGCCTTCTTCGCCGCGCGGTTATGGAGCGGCTTCTTGTGCGTAATCCTGCGGAGTATATCAAAAACATTAAAGTGCCTGATCCGCAGACCTATCATTTGACCTTGGACGAATTAGGAATTTTGGCAAAAACACCGCTGGGCGGCGAACTGGGCGCAGAGGTGAAAAAATCCTTTCTTTTTGCTTGCTATACCGGCCTACGGATCAGCGACCTGCGCGGCCTATCATGGGGCGATATTGAGCGCGATCCGCTTGCAATCAGCATTATTCAGCAAAAAACAAAAGAGCGCGTATCGATTCCGCTAGCGCCTATCGCATGGAAAATTATTGATGACGGACGCCTGCACAAGGCAAACGAAAAAGTGTTTCCTGCGCTTTCGCAGAGCAGAACAAACCTGAATCAGTACCTTATCGCTTGGGCAAAAAAGGCAGGCATTGAAAAGCCGCTGGGTTTCCATGTGGCGCGGCGAACCTTCGGAACCTTTGCCTTGCAGTATGGCGGCGACTGGCCAAAACGCGCAAGACATATTGCATTAGAGCTTTGCGCAAAGAGCGATGATAACGGCGACCTGTCAATCCGGTTAATGGCCGATATTCAAACGATCTTTGCGGGATCCCCGGAGCGAGACTTCTGGCCTTCGCAGGCGATTGTCGACGCACTCAATGGCCTTGTTGAAGCGCCATGGGCCGATATGAACAACGGCAAAGGGCTGACGACAAACCGCCTTGCGAGGATGCTGCAGCGATTTGAGATTCACACAAAGACCGTGCGCATGGGCGATCGGACACCGAAAGGCTACGTCCCCGCATCCTTTGCTGATATATTCGCGCGATACCTGCAAAACAACCGCAACACTGCAACAAATAATGATAAGTCAATGCAGAACAAAGATTTAAAATGTTGCAGAAATGTTGCTGTTGCGGATGGCAACCGCAACATTCAGCAGGCAAAGCGCGATGATGCGGACACGGAGAGCGATGAAGGAAGCTCGACAGGTGCAGCAGGGGGCCTCGATGACCTTGATATTTTCTAAAATGTTGCGGATGCAAACCGCAACCGCAACACAACCGCAACCCAATCAATTATTGCTATTATATGAAATTACAACAAAAATGTTTCGTGTTGCGGATGCTTTAAGGGGTTGTTTCGAGCAGGCGGAATCGCTCAATGTGCTTATTGCTGAAGGGGAGCAAATGCTGCAAAAAGCGGCGGATAATTTCTGCAATTCTGCAAAGACCGAACAGCAAAGAGGGCTGAAAACATGAGGGAATCAATACCTGTTGTTCCAAAAAAAATTGAGGTGCGGCGACTGTCTTCCTTGGGAGGCGTCCGGCGAGAGCTAGCGCGGCTGTACGAGGAAGCACGGCGAGCCGACACTGAGAAGGTTTCATACTATCGGATGCTGGCAAATATCCTTGGGACGATTGCAACCGTATTAAAAGATGAGCGGCTTGAGGATTTTGAGGCAAGGCTTGAGGCACTTGAGCAGGTGAATAGGGAGGTGCGAAATGGCGAATATTGAGAGAAGATTGAGAAAACTTGAGAATGAGGGTATTAACATGGAGAAGGTAAGGGATCTGTTCTTTACGTATGCAGAATGCAAAAATCCAAAACGGCGTGAAACGCTGTATAAGGCATACCTTGCCGCCGATCCACAGCGAGAGTGGGAAAAGACCGGAGAGATTATCGAGCAGCGCATAGCCATAGCGAAGAAAAAATATAAAGAAAACGATCAATTGATTGCAGATTCCGGGTGGTGAATAGAGGAGGATAATGAGGATGGGGAGGTAAAACCGCCTGGAAGCGGCCTGTAGGGGCTTCTGTTTGGCAGGAGGTGAAAAAACGGCCTAGTACTGTGTAACAGCTATTAGTTTACAATAAATGTTTCCCATGTTGCCCTCTAAATGGTGTACCATTAAGGAGGGCAGCGGTATGGCAAAGACCAAGAAAAAGATCGTGTTATCCTCGGAGCAGCGTACCAAGTTGCTTGCCTTTATATCTTATGGATCGAAAAGCGTGCGGCTTACCCGAAGAGCTCAAATAATTCTTGCCCTGGATACTTCAACCGGCCATCTACCGCTTCATGATGAGCAAATTGCTTCGACCTGCCAGGTATGACCCATACTGGCTCCACTGGACACGTGCGCTTTGCCAGGGGAGACTGGAACGATGAAAGAACGAAGGAAATACAGCGACGAATTGAAAGCTGAAGCAGTGAGGATGATAGCTCGAGAAGGACTAAACCAGTCCGAGGTCGGCAAGAAGCTGGGGATCCCGAAGGGGACGATCGGGAACTGGCTTTCGAAATTCGAGAGCGAAGACGTGGCAACAGTACCAGGAGCCCTATCGGTGAAGGAGTTATTGGCAGAGAACTCCAAACTCCGAAAGGAGCTTGCCGAAGCAAAAAAGAAGGAAAAAATCTTAAAAAAAGCGACCGCATACTTCGGCAAGGAGTCGTCTCCAAGTATATGGTTATGAACATGTTGCGACTCCAATATCCCAGCATGATTCTTTCCCGGACGCTCAATGTGTCCAGGAGTGGATTCTACGCCAAAAATAGTCGTCCCTTATCGCTACGAGCCAAGGTCGACGCTGTATTGAAGCCACTGATTCTGAAAGCCCATAAAGAAGGGCGAAGCACCTATGGGTCCACGAGGATCCAGCAGGAACTCGCCGAGCAGGAAGTCTATGTTGGCCGGGATCGTATTCATCGACTCAGGAAAGAATTGGGGCTTTGTTGCATTCAGAACAGGAAATTCAAGGCCACGACAAATTCAGCCCATGATCTACCGGTAGCTCCGAATCTCCTTGACGAGAACTTCGAAGTCGACGGACCCGGGAAAGTCTATGGGACCGATATTACCTACATCCCCACAGACGAGGGTTGGCTCTACCTGGCCGACGTCAAGGACTTTGGCTCGATGGAAATTATCGGATACTTAATGGGATCCCGAATGACCAAGGAGCTTGTCCAGGTTGCATTAGAGAAGGCCCTTCGCTACCGACGGCCTGAACCAGGGTGTATCCATCATTCCGACCGTGGGAGCCAATACTGTGCCTATAGCTACCAGAACCTGGTCAAGAAGTCTGGAATGCGCGCTTCGATGTCCCGCAAGGGTAATTGCTATGACAATGCTTCGACAGAAAGCTTCTGGGGAACATTGAAACAGGAAATGGTGTATCACAGGAAATTCCGGACAAGACTTGAAGCCCACGCAGCAATTCAGGAGTGGATAGAGATTTTCTACAATCGAATATGGAGACATATGAGTATTGGAGGAATTCCACCAGCCCGTTGGGCTGGCAACTACTACGCTACAAGAAAATCAGCATAAGGCGGCCGTGTCCACAATTGACAGTAGGGGTCACTTTCTCGTTGATCTTCGGAAGGTAGACTTTCATGAGATAGCGATGAGCATCCTCAATCGTCGAAATCTGAGCTATCCTGAGTTCTTTCACTAGCCGATCCTGATACACCCCATGGCTTCGTTCCACCCGTCCTTTCGCCTGCGGTGAATTGGCAACAATCACCTCAATCCCAGCCAGTTGCTCCTCAATCGTGGGCTCGCGGCTCAGTACAAAGGCATTCTTCTTATCACCGTAGAGCGCCTTGGGTATGCCATAGCACTCTATCCAGTACCAGAGTAGTCGCATCGCATCGGAGGTGGTCTCTTCTTCACAGAAGAACGAGAAGGTACGCCCCATCGCGTCATCCACCATATTCATGAGACAACAAGGATCCCTCCACCCTTCAAACCAATTGTGATGACTCCCGTCAAACTGCAAAAACTCGCCAAAGCATTCCCGCCGCTCTCGCCTACTCCGATACACCTTCCTGCGCCGCTTCCCCTCCCAGAGCCCTCCTGCGATAAGCCATCGCCTCAGCGTCTCATGGTCGATACTAATCCCCTGACATTCCTTCAGCTTCTCCGTTGCAAAGCTCGGCCCAAAGTCCCCATATCGTTCTTGGTACACGCGCAGCGCTGCTTCTCGTATCCTAAGCTGTCGTTGTACAGTGTTTAGCAAATAAATGACCGAGCTCCGGAAGTAAGTTCTTATGGTATATGTAGTAAATAGTCTTTAATGTCGTACAAAACAATTATAAATGTAATACTAGAAAAATAAAAAAAGCTTTACAAATAAAGATAAAAGCCTTATAGTATGTATTACTATGAATATACGAACGACGACCTCGGTTCAGGGTTCAAAAACATACCACTATGTCCAACTGGTTCAGAGCGTACGGGATGAAAAGACCGGAAAACCAAAAACCATCGTACTCTACAACTTCGGAAAACCTGAAAATATTGATATCGACGCGGTGAGGAAGCTTATCACGAGCCTTTCTACGCTGCTTCCCAATGGGGAATTGGTACTAGAACCTTCTGTTGGTAGCGCTTTAGGCGAAGAACTCCTCGCCTTTCTCGAAGCCCGTGATTTTGGCGGTATCTGGCTCCTTGACGCCTTATGGAAACGCCTGGGGATGAACAAGGCTATCGAAGGCCTTCTCGATGATCGATCCTACAGAACACCGGTAGAACGACTCATGTTTGCCATGGTGTCATCCCGAATCCTTTCTCCTGGCTCGAAGCTCTCAATCGAACATTGGGTAGAGAAGAATTCCTATATCCCTGGGCTTCCGAGCGTGGAGGTACACCAACTCTACCGTGCCATGGATCTGCTCGTTGGCTCGTCGGAACAGCTGCAGCATGCCATCTTCCAGGAAGTATCCAAAAATATGGATCTCGATGTGGACCTCTTGTTTCTGGATACCACGAATACCTACTTTGAAGTCGACCATGAAGACCTTTGCGAAGAAGGATTCCGGAAACGGGGGCGCAGCAAGGATAACCACCCCGAGCTGCCGCTCATTTCCATCGCCTTTGCCGTGACCCGTGGGGGAATACCGGTACGGTGCTGGGTATTCCCTGCCAATACCAGTGATCAGAATATCGTGGAAGAAGTAAAGCGTGATCTTGGAACCTGGAATCTTGGAAACATCATCATGGTGGAAGATGCAGGATTCAATTCCACCGATAACCGAAGGATCTTACGGCGATATGCGGGGCAGTACATCATTGGCGAGAAACTGCGAACGGGGAGTTCTGGCGTCGCCGTGGAAGCACTGCACCGCAAAGGGCGGTATAAAAAGCTCGAAAACGGCCTTTCGATCAATGACGTGATCACCGCCGAAGGCACAGCCTCTCAACGTCGATATATTGTGGTCAGGAATCCTGAAAGTGCGGCACGAGACAAGAAGGTTCGTGATGATAGTGTCGCCATGACACAGCAAAAGCTTGACGAACTTTCCCAACTTTCAGGAGAGGCGCATACTAAGCAAGCATGTACGCTACGAAGCCATAGTGCCTATGGCAGATATATTCGGCAGGATGAAGAGGGAAGGCTCTTCCTGAATACTGATAAGATCGCGTCGGAAGCATTATTGGACGGCAAGTTTCTGATCAGCACCTCCGACATGAGTCTTCCCGCCGAGGACGTTGTCGCAGGATATACACAGTTGTCCGATGTAGAACGAGTATTCCGGGATATGAAACATTTGCTCGATCTTAGGCCCGTGTATCATCGTCTTGAAGACAGAATTCGTGCCCATGTCCTTCTATGCTGGCTCGCAATGGTGCTGATTCGCTATGCTGAGAATGAATCTGGCCATACCTGGCACAAGATAATTGGAATGATTGATTCAATTCGCCTCGGCAAGATCGGCACCAAAGCAGGGACATTCTGGTACACGACAGCCTTAAGCGACGAATCCAGAGCGCTTTTCAAGGGATTGTCGGTGAAAGAACCTCCGAAACTATGGGCAATTGCAACAGATGAACGGTGAATAGTATGTAATACTAGAGAAAACAAGGGATCAAAGGAATAATAGATTATAGTATAATGACTTGCTTGCTTTCTTAGTATTACGCACTGTACAACGCCAGCTAAGGATCATACGCTTCCCCGGAAGCCTTCCCCTGGCTCCTATGCAGCAATCCTTGGTCGCCTTCCTGCAGATAGCACCGGTAGATCCGCTTCGCCTGCCGATATGACACTTTCATCTTCAATGTCGCTCTTTCAGTGAAAGCTGTTTCTGCACTACCTGTTCCATCACCTTCGCCCGTATGAGCTCTCTCTGTCCCATCAATAATTTCCCAGCCATCTTCGCTCCTGGCTGCTATTCTACCAAAAGGGGACATTTTAATCGAGTTCACAAGGGGACACTATCATGGAGTTTCAACATTTTCTAAAAAAGCGTTGACAGAAAAGTCAATCGGTTTTATAATAAATCAAACGTTTGATTTATGGAGTACTTGCGGTCATGAATGTCGAGAAAGCATTTTTCCGGAAACTTGCCTTTATCGAGATAGCTCCCTCCGGATGGCTGAAGTCACAGCTATCCATCCAGGCGAGCGGGCTTACCGGCAACTTGGATAAATTTTGGCCCGACGTCAAAGACAGCGGATGGTTCGGGGGAAATGCGGAAGGTTGGGAAAGGGCGCCCTATTGGCTTGATGGCGCTCTTCCGCTGGCCTATCTCCTTAAAGATAGGGAGCTGATATTTCGCGTCGAGAACTATCTCGACTATATCATCGACCATCAGGATGAGGATGGCTGGCTTGGGCCTTCGGAGATGAATAGCAAATTTGGCCGCAACACCGCGAAAGAAAGTTATGATGTTTGGCCGCAGTTTTTGATTCTCAAAGTGTTGGTTCAATATCATGAGGCAAAGCCGTGCGAAAGGATTTTCAATTGCATCAGGAAGTCCCTATTTTGCATAAATTCGCATATCGATAGGTATCCACTTTTTAATTGGGCCAAGTTTCGATGGTTCGAAGCGCTGATACCCATATTCTGGTGCTGGGAGAGGGAAAAAGCCGGCTGGCTTCTTGATCTGGCGGTCAAGCTGAAATCGCAGGGATTTAACTGGGAAGAACTATTTGCCCATTGGCCATACAAAAGCCCTACTCCGAAAAACGGCTGGAATTACATGTCGCATGTCGTCAATAACGCGATGGCGATAAAGTCCGGTGCCTTGTGGTGGAGACTTGTACAAGACGTCCAACCTCTCAAGAGGTTGGACTCGATGATCACCCAGCTTGATTCCGCCCATGGAACTGCGGTTGGAACGTTTTCCGGCGACGAATGCCTGGCCGGCAAGGATCCCGCCCGGGGAACGGAGTTGTGCGCCGTAGTCGAGTATATGTATTCGCTGGAAGAAATAATCAGGATTACCGGAGACATGAAATACGCCGACAGGCTTGAAAAAATAGCGTTTAACGCCCTTCCGGCGACTTTTTCCGACGACATGTGGAATCATCAGTATGATCAGCAGATAAACCAGATCGAGTGCAGCATAGACGCCAAATGGCCCTGGTCGACAAATGGACCGGATTCGAACATTTTCGGTCTAGAGCCTAATTTCGGTTGCTGCACGGCAAATATGCACCAAGGGTGGCCTAAATTCGCCAGATCCTTGTGGCTCCAGGACGAGAATGAAAATCTATTCGCCGTAAGCTATGCCCCCTGTGAAATTTCCAAGAAAATAAAGGGGAAAAAAATCGGCGTTGTCGTCGAAAGCGAATATCCCTTCAAGGATAAGATCGCAATAAGGACGACAAATCCAGAATCCTGTGATTTTAAGATTTTTCTGAGAGTGCCTTCCTGGGCCGATAACATGACCGTCTTCAAAAATGGCGAAAAACTGAATTCGGAAGACGGTTTCTTTGTCGCCGACATCGCTGATCAGCATGTGGACATTGAAGTCACGTTAAATCCCGAAATTTTGATGGAACACAGGGGCGGCCATAGATCCTGCGTCACCCGTGGACCTCTAGTATTTCCCCTGAATGTTGAAGCTTCCTGGAAAAGAGTCAACGATAGACCGGAATTCGGCGAGTACTCTCACGGCGATTGGGAATTGTATCCACTTTCAAACTGGAATTATGCGATATCAGAAAATGGCCTAAAAGCAGAAGAAGGACATGTTTCGGGTATTCCATTTTCCAGTGCACATCCTCCGGTTAGCGTTAAAGCCAAAGGTAGGGAAGTCAGGAACTGGGTCGCGGCAAATGGCTGTATCCCCGATTTTCCCGCTGATCCCGTATTCGGAAACAGTGAAAGCCTCTTGCTCATCCCGTATGGCTGCGCAAAGCTTCGCATGACCGAACTTCCGGTTGTGGAAGAAATAAAAGGTCGCCGCATATGAATAGCATGGACGTCTTCAGGGAGTTTGGAAAAACATGAAGGATAAAACGCGGGCGGATGATCCTCCCTTGCTGAGGAGGAGAATTATCCGGGAATTAAATTATAACGGACAGCTCTACATTCTGCTGTTACCTGCCATCCTATATTTTCTGGTATTCTGCTATTTCCCGATGTACGGCGTGCAAATCGCCTTCAAGAATTTTAATCCGGTATTAGGGATCAGAGGAAGCAAATTTGTAGGGTTGAAGCATTTTATCAGGTTTTTCAATTCCTATCAATTTTCCGTAATAATCAAGAACACGCTCATCCTAAGCCTGTACAACATTTTCGCCGGCTTTCCGATAGCTATCGTTCTCGCGATCATCATAAACCAGATAAAGGGGAGAAGGCTGAAAAGCTTTTTGCAGACTGTCGCGTTCGCGCCTCATTTCATATCCATTCCGGCCATGGTGGGCATCATCATAATCATGCTTGCGCCGGACACGGGGATTCTTTACAAACTGATAAGCTACGTCATCGGCAAAGACCCAGGGGTGATACTCGGAAATCCGAAAGTATTCAGCTCGATCTATGTCTGGTCGGGCATTTGGCAGAATATGGGATGGGAATCCATAATCTACACGGCTGTACTCACCTCGATCAATCCCGAGTTGTACGAGGCCGCGGACATCGACGGCGCGGGAAAATTCAGGAAGATCCTGTCGATCGATTTGCCCGCGCTGATGCCGACCGCGATTACTATGCTCATTCTGAATTGCGGGAAAATGCTGAGCGTGGGTTTCGAAAAAGTTTTCCTGATGCAAAATAGCATGAACTTGAGCGCCTCGGAGGTGATTTCAACTTATGTCTACAAGGTGGGACTGGCGGGAGCCGATTTCAGCTACTCCACCGCGATCAACCTATTCAATTCCGTGATCAATTTGATCGTCCTGATCGCGGTGAATCATTTCGCGAAAAGAACGAGTGAGGTAAGTCTGTGGTAGTCCACTACGAGGAATAACGCGATGAGGGAAAGCAAGGGCGACAAAGCTTTCAACATTACCATCAATTTTCTGGTTGTGGTATTGATCGTACTATTGGTGTATCCGCTTTATTTCGTGATGATCGCCTCGTTCAGCAATCCGGATTTGACCAACGAGGGCAAAGTGTGGATTGTTCCGAAAGAATTCAATTTCGACGGCTACAAAGCGCTTTTCGAAGACAGCAGACTGTGGGTGGGATACAGAAACACGATCATCTATACAATTTCGGGAACTCTCATAAACCTTTTCTGTACCTTGCCCGCGGCCTATGCGCTCTCGCGGAAAAAATTCCTCGGGAAAAGACTCATCTACAATTTCATGCTGTTCACCATGTTTTTCAGCGGGGGTCTCATCCCTACCTACTTGTTGATCAAGCAATTGGGCTTTTTGGATAGTATCTGGGCGCTGATACTGCCCAACGCCGTGTCAATCTGGAATTTGATCATAGCGAAGACCTATTTCAGGGAGAATATCCCCGAAGAGCTCGCGGACGCCGCGTTCATCGACGGATGCTCCCACTTCAAATTTTTCCTGTGCATCGTTTTGCCGCTTTCGAGCGTCATCATCATCGCGGTAACCCTATTCTACGCGGTGAGTCACTGGAACGGGTTTTTCAACGCGCTGATCTACATCAGCAGCCAGGAAAAAATCCCGCTGCAGCTGTTCTTGAGAGACATCCTTATACAACAGCAGAATGTCTCGGTATCGCCCGAAGTCGCCGACACCTTACGCTACACCGCGAACCTTGTTCAGTACGCAATGATCGTGGTTTCGTCTGCCCCGATAATAATTCTCTACGTTTTTCTCCAGAAGTACTTCGTAAAAGGTATAATGATAGGTTCGGTAAAAGGATGACGAACGCGTCTGGTTTTGCACGTTATTCGCTTTACTTGTTTTGCAGAGGAGGTGGGAAAGCATAACAGTTGGACTTGCGCCGCGCTGACCACATCAGGGTAAAACGCGGCATCAGAGTATTGGCAAAAGCCAAAAAGGAGTGACAGATGAAGAGGAGAATTCGCAGGTTTTCTCTCATTGCGCTAATCCCGTTATTCTTAATGACGATGAGCGCTATTGAGACCTTCGCCCAAACGACCCCAGAAGGTAAGAAGGGAGTCAACGCGACTGGATACCCGATCGTGAATGAGCCGATCACGATTACTATCGTCGCCCAGCATGATATCGCGAAAGGCCAGAAAAAGTATTCGGAGATGGAGTTATTCAAGAAATTGGAGAAGAAGACGAATATTAAAATAAATTGGATCGAAATCCCCGGAAGCGCATGGGCCGAGAAGAAGAACCTCATGTTCGCCAGCGGGGACTTGCCCGACGCGTTCTGGGGCAACGGCATCGATGACACGGATATAATCGCCAACATGGACAATTTGGTTCCCCTTAACGATCTCATAGAAAAATATGGTCCTAACATAAAGAAAGTGTTCGCAACCCGCCCCGAAACGAAATCTGTGGTTACCGCCTACAACGACAACATCTATTCGCTCTTTCAGGTGAGGGAGACGTATTTTCCGGCGACGCGCACCGTTATCGGGATAAACAAGAGATGGCTCGACAAGTTCGGTCTGCAGGTCCCGAAGACAACCGACGAATTACTCGCAGCCCTCAGGAAATTCAAGGCGGGAGACGCGAACGGAAACGGCAAACCGGACGAGATCCCTTTGACGTTTATGTACGCGATGGGCTCTGGTTCGGTGCGGAATCCCAGCGACCTCTTCCCGCCGTTCGGGGTTTACGACAATACCTCCAACAACATCCTTACCTATCACCTCATGACGAGAAACAAGCAGGTCGTGTTCACTCCGATGGACGAAGGCTACAAAGAAGCAATGAAATGGCTGGCCAAGCTCTATTCGGAAGGACTCCTCGACAAAGAAGCGTATACGAATACGTCCAACACCTATTACGCCAAGACGAGAAGCGCCGACGACAAGGTGGGAGTCGTGATAGACTGGACAATAAACAGCGCCGTGGGCAGCGATAGGGAAAAAGACTTCGTGCAGCTCCCTCCCCTTACGGGACCAAAAGGCGACAAGGGGTGGACCATTGTCTCCGGATCCCAGATCGCCCGCAACAAGTTCGTCATCACCAAGAAGAATAAAAACCTCGAGGCTACGATGAGATGGGTGGATGAGTTTTACAGTCCCATCACTTCACTAGAAACTTTCTGCGGTCCGATCGGAGAGATGTACAAGCTTGACTCGAAAGGCATCATGGTACCGAACGAAGCCCCAAAAGACATGAATTTCGAATCGTGGAAATGGGGAAACACTCCCGCGGACAGCGCCCCTTTCGCGGCCTTGAAGGAATATGAATCCATGATTCTCCCGACGGCTTCGCAAATCGAAAGGTACAAAGCCGAGCTCGTCGTCCAGCCCTATCTCCAGAAAGATCCATATCCTAACGTCTTCTTCTCGGGTAGCGACATCGAAGTGCTTAAGGAAATAATGCCCGAGATCAACAGCTACGTGCAGATAATGCAAGCCAGTTTCGTCACTGAAGGAAACGTCGACTCCAGGTGGGACGGATATGTCCAAAAGTTAAAGGACATGCGCCTTGATGAAGCGATGGCGATTTTCTCGAAAGCCTACAAGAAATACCTAACGTCAAAATAAGCCCGCTGCGATCGCGCTGAGCTTTTCCCAAAAAAACTCGGCGCGTATCGCATACGGCTTGGAACATCGGCGTTTTGCCGAAATCCTCGCGGAGGGTGTTGGTGGATCCGAAATGAGAAGCTATCTGATAGATCTCGACGGCACCATTTACAGCGGGAGCCGGTTGATCGCGTACGCGAAAAAATTCATCGATCATCTCAATTCCGCCGGCGCCAGGTATGCGTTCGCCACGAATTGCTCCCTCCGCAATCCGGACAAGATCGTGGAGAAGCTCAGGGGACTGGGATTGGATGTCGCGTCCGACTGCGTAATCTCGAGCGGCCAAGCCGCGGTTGACTATATTCTGGAAAAGCACAGAAACAGAAGGGTGTTTCTCATCGGTTCCGAGGATTTGCGCTGCCTCTGCGTCAGCCACGGTATTGCGGTGGTAAAACGCGACGCCGATGTCGTGCTCGTCGGCTTCGATCCGAAATTCAGCTACGAAAAGCTTAAAATGGCGGTCCGCTGCATAAACAGCGGGGCGGAATACATCGTCACAAACGGCGACAGCACGATTCCCGGAGGCGATGGTGTGATTCCGCATACAGGGGCGATCGCCGCCTCAATCACCGCGTCTACGGGGAAGGAACCGTTGTGCATAGGAAAACCCGCGGGGTTCTTCCTTGACATCGCGATGAGAAAATTCCAATGTTCAAGGGACGATATCGCGGTAATCGGCGACAGGATCGATACCGATATCCTTTTCGCGTTGAACAACAGGGTAAAAGGATTTCTGGTGCTCAGCGGCGTCACCAGAGAGAGCGATATCGCAGCGCAACGCATGGATGAGAGCATCACCGTAGTGGAGAATCTGCAGCAAATCATCGATCTCGATGGAGGAGAATATAACGATGTACATCAACCCCTATGATTATGCCGAAGGGAAGTCGGGAAAATGGTTACGGTGCAACTTTCACGCTCACGCGGGGACGGGTCCGGGCACCTGCGGTTCGCTCGGGCTCTACGACGTGATCGACTCCTATTCGGCAAGCAACTATGACGTTCTAATGATCTCCAATCATGATATTTATACGGACACAAGCCGGTGCGCGAATATCGCCATGATACAAGGGGTCGAATACAGCACGCATCCGCATATGCTGACCGTGGGCGTACGGGAAGCGCTTACAGGGACGCATCAGGAGGTCATCGATAAAACGAGGGAAATGGGTGGATTCGTCATATTATGCCACCCCAACTGGATGAGGAAAAACTATCTCGACGAAAAATCGCAGGAAAGATTTTACGGTTATCGCGGCATCGAGGTACTCAATCCTGTCATATATCGGTTGTCGGGCTCGGGTTTCGCCTGCGATGTCTGGGATTCCTTGTTGAGCAAGGGAAAACTAGCGTATGGGTTCGGCAACGATGATTTTCACATCTGGTTCGACCTGGGGAAAAGCTGGAACAGGATATTTTCCCAGTCGACGGACTACGAGGACATTAAGGATTCGGTCAACGCCGGCTGTTTCTATGTTTCGACAGGGCTTGACCTAGATTACCTGCGGCTGGAGAACGATTCGATTCGCGTAAAAGCGAAGTACATGAGGGAAACGTATGTCGACGAGTTCGATTACGCATTCATAGGAGCCAACGGCAAGCTCCTGAAACGGTCGCGCGGCAAAGACGCGCTCTACACGATTTCTGGGAATGAAATGTATATACGGGTGGAAGTGACTTCGGAGGAAGGCTTCAAATTATTTTCACAGCCGATATACAAGCAGGGACTATTCAGTGAACCGTAATGTTCGAACGCGAAGGGAGAGTTCCGGCACATAAATCCGGCGGGGGAAGCAGTCGATGAAAGCGTTGCGCGATTTTAAAATAAAGGATATCGAAATACTGGACAGTTTATGGTCCGAAAGGATCGATACGGTCATAAAAAGGACAATACCTGCCTGCATACAGAAATGCCATGAGACCGGCAGAATCCAAAATTTCATGGTATCGGGGAAAAAATCAGGCGGAGAACACCGCGGGCACTCCTACAACGATTCCGATGTATATAAAGTAATCGAAGCCATCGCATACGCGTTACTACACGGGATCGATCACGAGCTCGAGGGAAAAGCGGATGCGATCATCGATCATATCGTCTCTGCACAGGAAGGCTGCGGATACCTAAACACAAAGTATTCGACGGAAAATGGTACAAGTTTCAAAAATTTTAATGAACATGAAATGTACAATTGCGGCCACCTGATCGAGGCGGGCATTGCGTATTTCGAGGCCACCGGAAAAGACGCACTGCTCAAGGCAGGCATCAGGTTCGCGGATTACCTTATGCGGCTGTTCGGTCCTGGAAAAAGGTCATGGATACCGGGACATCAGGAGATCGAGCTCGCGCTTTCAAAGTTGAGCGAAACCACACGCGACCGAAAGTATATCCTTTTCGCCAAATGGCTGCTTGACCAGAGGGGCGAGAGACACGACGAAATCGATATCGACAGGAGCATCGATAGGGAATATTGTCAGGATCTGGAGAATCCCTCGAAACTGAGGGTCATTTATGGCCACGCGGTGCGGGCCGTGTATATGCTTGCGGCGATGGCAAGATTGACGCGATTCTCGGCGGCCGACTATCGGGAATCCCTTGATTCCGTCTGGCGCGACATAACCGGGAAAAAAATGTACGTCACCGGAGGCATCGGCTCCAGCTCGAAGAACGAGGGCTTTTCCGATGACTATTTTTTACCGAACGAGGACGCGTATTGCGAGACATGCGCCGCGGTCGGGATGGTATACTACGGCTATGAGATGTTTCTTCTTTCCGGCGACGGCAGATATATGGATGTTGTCGAACGCGAACTCTACAACTGCGTGTTGTCCGGCATCAGCCGAGAGGGGGACAGGTTTTTCTATAGGAACGTCCTGGAATCGAACGGCGATGTCTCGAGGCAGGAATGGTACGACACCGCCTGTTGCCCCACTCAACTGGCTCGTTTCATTCCGACTGTCGGCAAATACATATTCGCGCGGAAGGACGATATCCTTTTTGTAAATCTCTTTATCAGCAGCGAGCTGAAGAACTTCGGCACGATAAAAATTGATTCGGATTATCCTTATTCGGGAAGAGTCAAAATCGATGGAACCAACCTTACAGGCATTCGGGAACTTCGGGTGCGCATCCCCTACTGGGCAAAAGGAACCAGAATAGTCGGTTCGAGAAACCTGCGTCAAAACGGCCTGATACATGGGTATCTGCGTTTTCATGCGCTCGGGGAGTTTTCCCTGGAATTGGATTTTTTGACGACCGTCGAGATAGTCCAAACGAATGAAATGGTGCTGAGCAATCACGGGAAAGCGGTGATACAGTATGGTCCGGTCATCTATTGCATGGAGAGAATAGACAACGACAATTTCGATACCTTTGCCCTGGGCGATGAACATATACTGTTTCCCTCCGGCCTTCCTGAAGGGCTCGGCGAGGGGAAATGCGTTACCGCGGTCAATCGTGACAGCGGAGAAACAGAAGCCACATTTATACCGTATTTCCTGTGGAATAACCGAGAAATTTCAGCCATGAAAGTATTTTGCCCGATAAAGGCCCATGGCGCGTTGTATTATTGAGACAATCGTTTTTCGCGCGGATAAGCGCGTCGTTTCGATGAAACGGCGATTAAGCCCGGAGAAAACTTGATTCCCTCTCGATAATCGAACAGGGAATAATCGTGTCGACCAACGCCTTTTCGTGGTTTATTTTTGAAAGCAAAAGCGAGAAGGCTGATCTTGAAAGCCCTTCGACGGGAATTTCTATCGACGTGAGTTTCGGAGAGATAAGCGACGTAAATAGCTGATTGTCGAAGCCCGTAACCGACAAATCGCGCGGAATATCTATTTTTTCAAGATTGGCGATCTTATATACCGTCGTCGCGATAATATCGTTGAAACAGACGATAGCCGATACTTTTCGGGAAATAAGCTCTTGTACCTGCTTTGCGACAAGGTTTTGATTGGATATGAAATAGCTGCCGTAGAATACATTACTCAGGTTTTCATCGAGATTGCCGTTGTGGAGCGCGTTCTTGAAGCCGCTCAGCCGCAAACCGGTAGCTCTCCAGTTTTTCTCGCCGGTGATGCATCCGATCGACCTGTGGCCGTTTTTTACGAGAAGCGAGGTAATATCGAATATCGCCTTTTCCTCGTCGTAAAGGACACAGGAATCCGAGTATTTTTTATACCAGCAATTGATGAAGACAATAGGAATCTTGCATTCCATGTCGTCGAAAGACTTGAATATGCTTGAATCAATGTAATTCGTCGCGAGGTAGATAATGCCATCGACCTTATTTTCCCGCATGAACGAAATGTCCTGGGTGAAATTTTCGCTGTGAACGACAATCAGCCGGTACCCATGCCTTTTGCTCAATGTGTTGATGGTATTCAGGATCTTATTGCTGTAATTTACCAAATTGTCCAGATTGACGATGAGACCGATGAGGTTGGATACCCCGGTCCTCAGCCGACGCGCCATCCCGTTGGGATCGTACTTGAGTTTTTGCGCGGCCTCGGTCACGACGCCGATGGTTTTCTTGCTTATGGAACCTTTGCCGTTCAGAGCGTAGGAAACGGTTGAGATGGATAATCCCGTATATTTGGCTATGTCTTTTAGCGTGCTCAAAGCATTCCCTAGGGCCCCATTATAGCATTATGGAGAGCAAGGTCAACCGCCCCGATGTCGCCGTCCTCCCCAGATTCTTCGATTGGGCCATTATCCAGTCTCTCGCGCCGGCAGGGTATCGGCGACGAGGTCGATAAGATCGGCGGCCATTTCGCTTTCGTGTCGCGATAGTATGAAATCGGTGAGCTCCAGTTCCAGATCGTTGTTGCTTATCGCCTGATTCAGGGCATGGAACATTTCCACGTTCGATTTTTTTATGCGTTTGAGCACAAACATGGGTCTGTACCCTGGATCGTAAGGAGCCGTCAATAAATAAGCTGTCAAGACTCGATTAAAATGTCCCCATTCTTAGCTCGATTAAAATGACCCCTTTTCACTCAGGCTGAGCGAGTGGCCAGTTCCTCCTTGCGTGGTATTTTCTCGAGTTCGACATACGCGAGTTCCGTATTTTGGTAAAGCAGCTTGATTCGTCTGTCAAGCAGTTCTCTGACGATCACCTGCGTCTTTTGCTTGGGAAGCACTCGTGCCGTATGCGTGATCTGCAACAGCCGGCGTTTGTAGCTGACCACATAGTCATTGCTGACCAGCCGAGGCGTTTCATAGCACAAGATATCCTCAAGCGAGGTCAGTGTCCTAAGCGGTACATGAGCATCCTCCGGCCGCAAAGGTGTTCTTGCAAACTTCTCGTTGATCTTCGGAAGGTAGACTTTCATGAGATAGCGATGAGCATCCTCAATCGTCGAAATCTGAGCTATCCTGAGTTCTTTCACTAGCCGATCCTGATACACCCCATGGCTTCGTTCCACCCGTCCTTTCGCCTGCGGTGAATTGGCAACAATCACCTCAATCCCAGCCAGTTGCTCCTCAATCGTGGGCTCGCGGCTCAGTACAAAGGCATTCTTCTTATCACCGTAGAGCGCCTTGGGTATGCCATAGCACTCTATCCAGTACCAGAGTAGTCGCATCGCATCGGAGGTGGTCTCTTCTTCACAGAAGAACGAGAAGGTACGCCCCATCGCGTCATCCACCATATTCATGAGACAACAAGGATCCCTCCACCCTTCAAACCAATTGTGATGACTCCCGTCAAACTGCAAAAACTCGCCAAAGCATTCCCGCCGCTCTCGCCTACTCCGATACACCTTCCTGCGCCGCTTCCCCTCCCAGAGCCCTCCTGCGATAAGCCATCGCCTCAGCGTCTCATGGTCGATACTAATCCCCTGACATTCCTTCAGCTTCTCCGTTGCAAAGCTCGGCCCAAAGTCCCCATATCGTTCTTGGTACACGCGCAGCGCTGCTTCTCGTATCCTAAGGATCATACGCTTCCCCGGAAGCCTTCCCCTGGCTCCTGTGCAGCAATCCTTGGCCGCCTTCCTGCAGATAGCGCCGGTAGATCCGCTTCGCCTGCCGATATGACACTTTCATCTTCAATGCCGCCTCTTTCAGTGAAAGCTGTTTCTGCACTACCTGTTCCATCACCTTTTCGCCCGTATAAGCTCTTTCTGTCCCATCAGTAATTTCCCAGCCATCTTCGCTCCTCGCTGCTATTCTACCAAGAGGACATTTTAATCGAGTTCACAAGGGGGCATTATCATAGAGTTTCAACATTTATCCTTTTTACGCCGCAATGCCTCATCATAAAATCTAACCGAAGAGCTATGGATGCCTCATTATATTTATATTTTCTAACCATTCATTCTTTCTCATAGAGTACCTCTGTCAGTGTTTTATTGCGATGTGCATGGTGTAGTTTGTCGAGTGCAGTATCCAGGTTATAGCGCAGCACCACAGGATCATAGCTGGCTTTGAGTGCCGAGAACCGTTCTTTTGCCGTAAGCGGCACAAAGGGAGAAGCAAGCACGCGGGAGAAAGGGGTTTGGGGTGTGTCATAGGTCTTGTGGATGGTTGCGTGCTCGCGATGCTTTGCGATGAGTTTTGTCGAGGGATAGAAAAGGTTCAGTAAGGGACAGAGGACTTGATAGACTTCCCTGAGGGCTTCGAGTTTCTCGGTGGTGTCGTAACGGGCATAATCTATGAATTTGCGGACATACTGGGTGTTCTTCTGCTCCACGAAGGGGTTGTCGTTCTTGTGATAGCTGCGTGAGCGGGTAAACTGGATCTGTTCGCGTATGCACTAGTCATAGACCTGCTTGTTGAGGAACTCCGAGCCATTGTCAGAATCGATCGCGATGAGGCGGAACGGCAGCGTGCTGCGGATGTCGACGAGTGCCTCTTTGACCCAGCGTTGGGAACGATTGGGTAATGCCTGCAGCTCGACCCAGCCAGTCATGGTATCGGTGGCGTCGAGGGTGCAGCAGAACTCATCATGGATCGTCACACCGCTGTGGAACACCGTATCGATTTCCAGGTATCCCGGGCGCTGTTCATCTGACCCATAGTAGGTTCTGATGAGGATCTTGGTTTTGTAGTGGTTGGCAGCTTCACTCGTAGTATAATGGCGCTTCAGGAACCATGGCTTTTGTTTTTCTTGTGCAAGCAGGCGATCGATTGTTGCGGGGCTGATGGCGGCAAGTTCTGCGCGGACTGTATCGGTAATCACCTACTCAGGATGCAGCGCAAGGAAAGCGATGTTTTCCCGGATGAAGACAGCAAGGCGTTTGCCGCACATGCAGTCAAAGGTTGTCCATATATGTTTGAGCGACTGATAGAGTGCCTCCGAATACTTTTTCTTGCCGGTGCGTTTCTTGCGTACCCGCGAAGAACCAATGACAATCTTAAGGCGAGTACCATCGATGAGCCTCTGGACTGTTTTCCCCCACCAGGTGAGCAGGTGCAGGGCATATTTGCGGCTATAACCGGTCAATGTGGTAAGCTCATTAAGAATATGACCCTTTTCTTTCTTGTTCGCTGTACAATAGCGTCCTGCTGTTTCAGCGATGACCCGATGTCATTCTTTCATACTGAGCCCCATATTTTGCCTCCAGATCATATGCTGGAGTGTAATTTGGGTTAGGTTTTATGATGAGGCACCGGTATTGTTTCGGTTAGATTTTCAATGAGGCAATGCGTTCGCTTGACAGTTCTGCTGCCGGGGAATAAAGTATGAGAAAATGAAAGGAATCGACCGCGAAAGTCCTGTTTCTCTTCAACACCAGCTCTATGATGTGCTGAAAGAGTGGTTTACAACAGAGCCTTTTCCCTCCGGATTTCTGCCTCCCGAGGCAGAAATAGCCAAGAAATTCGGGTTATCGCGCGGAACCGTGCGAATAGCCCTCGACCGCCTCGTCAGCGAGGGAATCATCGTTCGCAATGCTGGCCGTGGTTCGATGCTCAAACCGGACTATCTCATTAAACTTCGGAAATATCGCATCGGCGTTATTCTCTCCAAAGTCGACTTCTTCACTGACGCCATCTGGGAGTACTCCTGGCCGAGCCACCTCGAAGTCATCAACGGTATCATGCTGAGCAACCTTCCCTACAACCTTTCGACCGAGCTCATCTCAGAGGAATTCTTCGACGAGACCTGCAATAGAGAATACGATGGGTTCATCCTATGGCCTTACGTACATGCATCGCTTGAAATGCGTTGCACGAAGCCTTATGTCAAAATGATCTATACGATTGATCTCATCACCGGCTTCGAAAAGATAGCAGCCGACATCGTGCGGAAAGGCTTCAAGACTATCGGATATATTGGCTTCGACTCTCGCGGCCGCATAGAGGCGATGAACGCAGTATTTGAAAAGGCAGGCCATGCGCCCATCCAGCCACAGGCGATTATCGAATGTGGAGGCAGTGCTGAGGAAGCCTACCGCACCTGCGTCGAACTGTTCGATCGGAATCTCCATTTAGACTGCATCGTCTGTTCCACCGACATCCGCGCTCATGGCGTCCTGCAGTATCTAAGCGAGCGGGGCATCGCTGTACCCGATGAAGTCGCCGTCTATGGGTTCGATGGCCCTCGGCGCCAAAAGGAAGGTATCACGCTCACGACCTGCCGCTTTGACTGGACCTATCCTGGTCGATTTGCTGTCGAATCAATCCGAAAAAAGCTCGATGGCGTCGAGGTCGGCGTCTATACGCTTCCTGTCGGGGAGCTTGTCGAGGGACAGAGCACCGCCGTTGAAGCCATGCCAAGCACCGACCACAAACCGTAGAACTACCAAAATGTCTAAATATTTAAATATTTTCTTGACAAGTTCCTTTTCCAGTGTTAGCATAAGCTAAAATTTTCTATTTAAAGGAAAAGGAGGCATTATGAAACATCGATCTTGCAGACTATCTGCGCTCGTGCTGTTGGGGCTCTGCGCATCGCTTTTCTCCGCCGGGGCTGATGCAAAGAATATTACTCTCCAGTACTGGTCCTGGGATTCCTCGGTCAAAAAACAGAACGAAGAGATCATCGCAAAATTCGAAGCCGAAAACCCTGGCGTCAAAGTCGAGCTCACGACACTTGAGACCACTGAATATTGGGTAAAGCTTCGCCTTCTCGCCAATCAGGGCAAGCTCCCCGACATCTTCAATATGAGCTCAGGCTACCTCGAGGAGTGGGCCAAGGCGGGCTTCGTCAAGGACCTTACCAAGGATATCCAAGACGATCTCGACAAGGAGACTTTCTATATGAATACGCTCGATGTCGGCAGGGATATCGCGGGCACCGGCAAATACTGTGCCCTTCCCTACGCCCTTGTCACTACCGTCCTGTTCTACAACAAAGACATGTTCGACAAGGCCGGCATCGCCTACCCAGACAAGAATTGGACCTGGGACGACTTCCGTAAAGCCGCAAAAAAACTCACCATCGTGAAGGACGGCAAGGTCGAGCAGTATGGATTCTGGTTTTTCGGTCGCTACACCAACGTCGAGTCCTGGATCTTCGCGAACAACGGCAATCTCGTCGACCAGGCTACGCACACCTACAAGCCTGACGCCAACGCGATTGAGGCGATGAAGTTCCTCTGCGACCTCGTCACGAAGGACAAGGTGGCTCCGGCCAAAAAAGAGATGGGCGCCTATCGCTACCAGGACGTGTTCCCCCAGGGCGTCGCGGCCATGTGGGTCGACGGATCCTGGTTTATCGACAACAACCGCACCATAATCGGCGACAAGTTCAAGTGGGATATCGCCGAAGTGCCGGTCGGACCACACGGAGACGGCAAGACTGCCTATGGATGGCCTGATTTCGTTGCGCTGTCGCCCAACTCGCCCAACTCGGCTATGGCCTGGAAATTTGCAAAATTCGTCTGCGGACAGGGTGTGTCCATCGATATGTACATGGCTGGAAAGATACCCACCTACAAACCGCTCACCGAATCTCCCGCCTTCCTCGAGAAGGATAAGCAGCCGGCCAATAAAGGGCTCCTCATCACGCAGGTGCAGCAAAAGACGCTCAAGACCTCCTATACGCAAGGCTGGTCCGAGTGGCGGGGCTACGGCCCTGCCGAAAATCTCGGCCTCAACGGTATTATCGACGCCATCATTGACGGCGGTATGACCTTCGACGAAGGCATGAAGAAAGCCGACGTAAACATCAATGCGATCCTGAAGCGCTACTACAAGTAATTACAGCTTAAGTAAGGATATCTTTACTTCATGACAGCCGCCGACCGCGAAAGCGATCGGCGCTATCATATTTAGGGAAACGTGAATGCTGAAACATAAACTGTCCTGGTATCGAGGCTGGGTGCCCTATGTGATGCTGATTCCGACCGTGATAGGTCTCCTCATATTCCGTCTCGGACCGCTCCTTGGCTCTCTCGCCATAAGTTTTACGGACTTGAATATGCTGACTCCCGCAACCTTTGTCGGCCTCGCGAACTATAAGGAAATGTTCCAAAATCCTTCGTTCATTCAGACGGCCGAAAATACCTTCCTATTCTCGCTGGTCTATGTCGTGGGTGTCATGGTCCTCGGTCTCGGCCTCGCTCTCGTCCTCAACCGGAAAGCGAAAGGCATAGGCTTTTTCCGGGCGGCCTTCTATTCGCCCGTCGTCACTTCGGCAGTGGCCGTGGGCATCGTCTGGTCCTGGATCTTAAGCCCGCGCCTCGGCATTCTCAACCAGCTCCTGTCGGCGCTTGGACTGAACGAAGTGTACTGGCTTGGAGATCCGAAACTCGCCTTGTATGTCGTGGCTATAATCCAAGTCTGGAAAATGTCAGGCTATTATATGATTCTCTTCCTCGCCGGACTTAAGGACATACCCGACACGATCCAGGAGGCAGCCATTGTTGATGGTGCCAACGGGCGACAGCGTTTCTTTAGGGTGACACTGCCTCTCCTCTCGCCCACGACGTTCTTCGTCCTCAACGTTGCAATCATCGATTCCTTCAAAAATTTCGAGCTTATCTACGCTATGACGAAGGGCGGCCCACAGAATGCCACCAACACGCTCGTGTACGATATTTACATCAATGGTTTCATCCACTTCCGTCTAGGCTACGCCTCTGCTGTTTCATATTTCCTGTTAGCCTGCGTGGCGGTCATCACGATCATCAATTTCATCTTCAAAAAACGATGGGTAAAGCACCAGTACTGAAGGATGGCACGGCAATGAAACGGATTCGTACAATCATTTTTTATGCCGTCCTCGCTGTGGATGGCATCATTACCTTATTCCCTTTCCTCTGGATGTTGCTCAACTCATTCAATTCGGAAGGCAATATCTTCTCAGTCCCGTCCAAGCTCATACCCGACCTTCTGGGCACGAACCACATGTTCGACAATTACCTCACCATTTTCAAGGAATTCCATTGGGGTCGCTACACGCTGAATAGCTTCATCGTCGCGGGCCTCTCGGCCCTAGGCCAGGTCCTCACCAGCTCGCTGGCAGGCTTCGCCTTCGCGACGATGCGCTTCCGAGGCAAAAACGTGATATTTTCCCTCCTCTTGGGTACCATGATGGTGCCAGTCCAATCCACGATTATTCCGGAATTTCTTATCATGATGAAACTCGGCTGGCTCGACTCCTATCTGCCCATGATCGTGCCCTCGGCGCTGGTTGGCTCTTTTGGCACCTTTTTATTCAAGGAATACTATGAAAATGTCCCCCCTGCGTATATCGATGCCTCGTCGATCGACGGAGCGGGACCTTTCAAGATCTACAGCAAGGTCTACCTACCCATGAGCAGCAGCCAAATCGCGACGCTTCTAATCATCAGCTTTATGAACAGCTGGAATGATCTTCTCAGGCCAATCCTCTACGTATCGTCCGATAAGTGGCAGACCGTCACACAGGCCCTGACGCAATTCCAGTCCCAGTACTCGGCAAAATGGAACCTCATTTTGACAGGAAGCGTGCTCTCTGTGCTGCCGATTCTCATGCTCTACATTTTCATGCAGAACTACATCATCGAGAGCTCGGTCTCTTCAGGAGTGAAAGGATGAGCCGGGCTGCCATTCCTTCGTTCATCTCGCAGACGTCGGCAAGGATCCAGTTCGGAGAGATGTCCGTCGAGAACGGGCTGAAAATCAGATATCAGGCTGTCGAGTTCCGATCGCCGGAGGAATTTTCGTGCTTCCAAGGACATAGCGACGAAGTCACGCTGTATTCCCTCTCTCGCCTTTTCCGAGTGAACATTTTGCCCTCTCACCCCGAAATCGGCACACTCGTACTTTTCCGTAACGTGGGGCGCCCTCCCTTCCCGACGAATACAGAGATAGGATACCTGATCGATCCGGCCTGCAGGGCGCGCTACTGGATTGAACGGCTCTACCTCGAGGGAGACCTTGAGCTAAGCCCGGAAGGGCTCTTTTGTAAGCGGCCGGAGTACCGTGATTACTTCGAGATGTTGCGCTCCCGTGGCATGATCCTAATAATCCACCAGAACGACAACCCGCCGCGATTCCTCTCCGTCTACCCTCATATGGGACTGATCCGGGATGGCAGTAAGGGGCAGATTGTCTTCAACTCACATTTCTTCCAGATGGAGTTCAGCGACTGTGAAACGTGCTGGGATTCTCTCGGCAATCCTTTTGGCCTTCTTATCCTTGGCGGCGAAATTCAACTTCCTCCGTTGTTCGGCCGAGAGGCCCTCCTCGTAGACGCGAACGGCGGCGTCTCGATTCGGACACGATCCATCAAAGACCAGCCGGTCATGATCGGGACAGAAGTGTACCGCCACGGCCAGAACTGCGAATTCTACTCCCGGCCCGATATGGCGAAGACTCCAGCCCAACCCGGTATAGACCTCGTCATCGTCGGTAAAAGGCTTCTCGGCTGTGTTGCCGGTGGTAGCACCGATATCCCCGAAGGCGGTTTTGTCATCCACATTTCACGCTCGTCGCTTCCGGATGACTTCACGCTCTCTTATCCTAATTGGTGGGGCGAGCGTTTTGCGGTCCAGGCGGGCCCGGCGATGATCATTGGTGGTGAAAAATCAAAAGGATTCCATGCCCCGATGTATATGAACTCGGGAGTACCTTTCCCGCCGACGGTCTATCCACTCGACTGGAACCATGGGCGCGCGGCGCGTATGGCGATAGGCGTGCGGAACGGGAAGCCCGCTGTCGTTTGGGTGGCCGGACCTGACAAAAATAGCGATCTCTGGGAGCGCGACAGTGCTGGCGCTTCGCTTGCCGAATTCGCGGGGATCTGTGAGGACTTAGGGTTCGATGACGCGGTGAATCTTGACGGAGGCGGTTCCGCGCAGATTTGTCTGGATGGGATGCGCTGCTTCCACGTTTCTGACCGTGATCCAATTTCGGGCGACGAGGCGGAGAGGCCTGTCCCGCTCGCGCTTTCCGTGCCGTTTAGCCTGGATTCCCGAGATTTATACCCACAATTCAGTATAGCGTTGTAATTACAGTAAATAATTGGTGACAGCAATCTGAATGGGGTATAATATATACCCCATAGAGGATTGTATGCCACGAGGAACACAAGTCATCCATGGTGTCGAATATGTTTACGAATATGACTCTAAGCGAATCGCCGAAAAGAACTACAACACGCACAAGAGACACTACATCGGAAAAATGGTAGATGGTGTCTTTGTTCCCAATAAAAACTACCAACTCCAACAAGCACTCGAGCAGGCAACATCAATTTTTCCTGGCCCTGTTTCTTCGGTGCTTCATACCCGAAACTTTTACGGGGCAACCTAAAGTCGCTTTCCACGATGGGCTGCACATCATATGCACCCCTATGGAAATTCGATACCCTCCCAACGATCGAGCGAGTTATTCGCCTGCATTGATGAGGACTCCAGGCGAAGGTTTTTTCTCAAGCAGGCAAATCGAAGACTCGAGACTGAATATCTTGCCTACGATATCACTTCTATTTCTTCGTATTCTCAACTGCTTTCTCAGGTTCGCTATGGCAGAAACAAGGATCATGATCCTTTACCCCAGATCAATTTGGCGATGCTCTACGGTGATGTTTCAAGACTACCGGTTTATTATCGCACCTTGCCCGGTAACATCGCCGATGTCACGACGATTCGTATGCTGCTTACTGACATTGATCTTCTCAAGCTGGACAAGGTCAAGTTGGTTTTGGATCGCGGGTTCTACAGCGAAGAGAATATCAACGCCCTGTACCATCATCACTATAAGTTCCTGATAGCGGTTCCAAAGCACTTACGATTGATTCAGGATGTGCTTGATGATGTTCGAATGTCTATGCGTACGAGAGCCTGCTACTCAAGCCGATACAGGATCAATACGTACTCACGGACTATCGAATGGTCATACCATCATCGAAAACCTCGTTCAGGGGATTTGGATGAAGGATCACGAAGGCTCTATCTCCATCTGTTCTTCAATGATCAACAGGCAGTGGATGATAAGGCTGCGTTCAATACCCTTTTGGACACGCTTGAAGCTGAACTGTATTCCGAAAACTTAATCCTGAACACGAAAAGCTCTATAAAAAATATTTCGAGTATGCCGCAACCCCTATCCGCGGCATGCAGGTAACACCGATTCAATCTTCCATCGACGAGGCTGAGAAAAACTACGGCTATTTCGCGCTCATATCGAATGATATAAAGGATCCTTGGGAAGCGCTTAGAATTTATCGATCGAAGGACCTGATTGAAAAGGCGTTCGGTAATCTAAAAGAGCGGCTAAATCTGCGCAGAACATCGATGTCTTCAGAAGAAAATCTCGAGGGCAAGCTCTTTGTCCAATTCATCGCGCTTATGTATCTCTCCTACATCGATAAGATGATGGATGAACAGCATCTCTATAAGGACTATACGCTACATGAGCTTCTTGATGAACTCGATGTGATCGAATGCTTTGGCCATCCTAATCGTAGACTTCAAATCGGTGAAATCACGAAGAAGCAAGCTGAGCTATTTAGGAAGTTAGACGTTCCTGTCCCGCTTGGGGTATAAATTCATGAGATACTATGAAGTGACCTCCAAGTTTGCAAAATCGTGGATTCGCCTGCATACTGGAAAGATTACATTCAGTGGCAGGTTGCCATCATACAAACTGGAGGTCGTATGAAAAGCATAGTGTACGTAGGAATGGATGTCCATAGCGAAGACAATTGCATGGCGGTGTATCTTGATGACCGGGGAGAACCTGAATATGAGTCTACTATCCCCAATACCGAGGCAAAGGTTCAAAGATTTTTTCAGAAGCTTAAAGAAAAGTATCCTGATTGCACGATACAGACCATCTATGAAGCGGGGCCGACAGGATTTGTGCTCTACCGGAAGCTGAAAGAGGTAGGTATCAGCTGCCTGATCGCGGCACCGTCCTTACTTCCCCATGCACCAGGGGACAGGCTCAAGACTGATCGACGGGATGCCAAGAGTCTTGCGAAAGCGTTACGAAGCGGTATGGCGACACCCTGCCATGTTCCTTCCAAGGAATTTGAAGCAGTCCGTGATTATCAGCGGATGGTGGCGGATACGAAAGATGCAGTGGGTACGGCAAAGAAACGGCTTATAATGTTGCTTCATCGCCAGGACTGCCCTTCGTATGAGGGCACGTACTGGACGCAACGACATCTGCAGTGGATCAAGACAGTATCATTGGATCCTGTTGATCGTGAAACGTGTGATGAATATCTCATGATGGTGAAGGAACTACAAGATCGACTTGCAAGGCAGTTGGTCCGTTTGGAGGAATTTGCAGCCATGAAGGAATTCTCCGAAGAGGTAGCGAAGCTGAAATGCTTCAAAGGAATCAGCACACAGACAGCCTTAGCCTTCGTTACCGAAGTGGAGGATTTCCAAAGGTCCCCCACCGCCCGGAGCTTTATGGCGTACTTAGGGCTCGTCACTTCCGAACACTCATCCGGAGGCCGCCGTGTCCAGGGAGGGATTACAAAGGCGGGTAACAGGCATGTTCGCTCACTGCTGGTGGAATCGAGTTGGCACTTTCGCTATCCGTTTGTACAGAAATCGCGAGCGCTTAAGGAACGGCAACAACATCAGGATATAGCGATCGTTTCGTATGCGAACAAAGCGAACAATCGCTTGACTCGAAAGTTCTCCAAGATGACCTATCGTAACAAATCGACAAAGACTACGGTTGTTGCGGTAGCCAGGGAGATGAGCGGATTCGTATGGGGCATGATGACGGGCAACATTGTATAACCTGTAGGAGCGTATGAACAAAGCTGATTGCTAGGATAAATTTTCAAGATGAAGAATGATGGTTTTTGAACTGGTTGTTTGGAGAGATCCCAGAGAATTCCCCGAGGCATGGTTTCATGATCCTCGTTTCGAGATTCGGGCAACCTCCTGACGGACATAGTAGCCTGTGGTAGCCAATCCACGTATACCAGAGTGTCAATAATCGGGATAAGATTCCATCATTCTTCATTCTTGAAATTGTTTTGTTTTTCACCTTATTGATGCAACGACAAGGAGTAGAAAAAGATGCTTCGATAAAAAATGATAAAATCAGGTATTGACAGAGGTCACTTCATACCGGAATTTAGGATCCAACGGGCTGAGAGTGTCCATCCTGGGCGGGAATGTTGACCCACGCAAGCGTGAAGAATGGATCGCCAAACGTGTGAATACTCTCGATGTTTTAATCTGTAACCCCCGGCTTGTGGAAACAGGCCTCGACCTGGTGCAATTCTCAACCGTGGTGTTCTTCGAGATCGAATATTCGCTCTATAGGTTGTGGCAGAGCGTGCGACGTGTATGGCGTTTGGGACAGACCCAACCGGTCAAAGCCGTTTTCGCGGTGTACTCATCGGCGATGGAAGCCACTGCGCTGGCCTTGATGGGGAAAAAGATGAAGGCCGCCCAGCTCGTTTACGGGGACGAGGTCGAAGGTGCTATTGTTCCTGAGGAGGAAGGCGACTTCCTCACACAGCTTGCTCGTGATGCGCTGGAGGGAGCAAAGCTCTCTGACTTGCAGACCCTATTTGCTGATGACCTGCAGATTAGTCACAATCCGATGGGTAGCCTAACGACCCTAAGTGCAGTGATCATTCCTGGTCCGAAAATGATGACCTGATGATTGGGTCAGTCAGAAGACGGTGGTGGTCAGAAGGACAAGAAGAAAGGGGGTAGTACCGAAGGGACAGATGGGATTGGGAATCTGAAATAAAATTGGTCTCAGGCGTATCGTAAGCCTGGGGCTAATTTTTGTTTTCCAACAATTGGTCGGTAATATCAAGCTATCACTTTTATGTAATTCCGGAGGGCTCTTTCAAGTCTTATCATCGACTCTATCAGTTGTTCTTGTAATTCATCCCAATGCTCTTGATCTTTCAGACCATAACTTGAAATTACAAACCGAATGCGGCTTGCTCGCTTGTCCGGCAGTAATTGCCACTCTAACGGACCACCGAAGAGTTCCTCTATTTCTACTTTATGCTGCAGGAAAGTGTTAAAAACCATCTTGTTCCATTCTGCTTCCCCTCGATCAATATAGAGCTCGACCTGGGCGTTATCCATTCGCACAACGTAATTAAATCCAAGTCCCGTTTTCCCAGCACCTGCGCTGACCCAATGTTCTATTCCTGGCGAGACTTTGGCATGAAGTTTTGTCTTTGTTTTTGCTTTTTCAAGCAGCTCACCCCAGAATCTCAGGCGGAGAACATGCCGCTCCGCTAACTCCCCATCCTTTTGACCTTGCTGTAACTTTTTTTGATGTCCTTGCCCAGTTGGCTTGCCGTCATATCCTTTGATAAAAGAAAACACCTTATAAACCGTGCAAAATGTATCAAGCTTTTCTTGACAAACAATCCCATCAAGGTCCGGCCAATAGGATGGCTGCATATTGTCTTGATCTTTGAAATGGACAACTTTAAGCTGGAGACCATCTGTTAATACTCCCCATTCAACCTGATGGAATTTGGCAGCATAAAACAAATAGGATTCCCATTCTAACCCGGGGGTAATTTCATTAAAATTTTCACCTGGCTTTACGTAACAAACGATTGCTTTAGGAGTGTGGTTTGCTCCCATGAGATTTAAAGTCATGATCCTTTGGTTTTTTTCATCCGTAGAAAAACCTAGGATATGGAAAAACTCATCCACATATTCTTTCCAGGTTGACGAATCTGGACGTTGGTAATCTCTATATTGTTTTATCGTACGTAGAGTATTTGCAATTTCTTCGAATGACTCAGGGGGTAGATAGTTTTGAGGAACAGTGGGTTTTTGTTTTGGAGCGTGAAGAACAGGTTGCGACGATACGACATGGTTTCGAAGCGCCCAAACTCCTTTATCTACTTTTCGAAAAAGGTCATCCCCTTGGAATTCTTGAGTATCAGAAGAATGTTGACAAATGGTGTCTTGAATAATATGTTGCGACATTTTCGGCAGTGTCCCTTGCCGAAGCCGCTTTACTTCGTCGTAGATCTGGGTAAGGGTAGCCTGTCCACCCAGATTCGTAATAGCACTGACAATATCTTCAACCCATGTTGCCATGCAATCACCCCTTTGCTTGTTGGAAGATAATATCCGTCTCCCGACATTTTCGCTTCGTTTGATCGATCTCACTTAACTCATACTTCGAGTCGGGTTTTTGAAAGATGTCTAAACCACGCCCCGGATAAATACACCAGCCATTATCCAATTGTATGCTTCGGTCATGGATCACTGGATCAAATTCAAAGGTAAAAAGTATCCCATGTTGAGCCAAACTTGCGCCGATCTCTTTAAACTTCTGTTCTTGGATCTTTTCCTGGTAGGCATTTTCGGCAGAAGTGGTGAGTTTCAATTCAACCTGGCCGTCAGTGGTATCGATGATCCCAGCAAACGCAATAAAATTTCGGAGTTGGTATTCCAATCGGACATAGGGATCAGTCACATAGATTTTTTTTGCACCTCTGAGGTAAGGCCCAAACAAATTCTGGTAGCTGTAACCAGTCTCACCCTCCCGTATGTGAAGGGTTTTTGCGGTTAATTCTGACCCGTTTTCTGGCCTAGGCGCCGGCTTCTCAGTAGCGCCGAAATATCGTAGAACCTCTGCTTCCTCTTCATCCGCAGCAACAAGAGGCTGCTCTGGCACAGGCTGAGATACAGCAGGGACAGGTATCGTGCTCGGATCGAAATAACTAACAAGCCTGTGTCCTCGTTGAAAATCATCTGGAATTTTCGAGGTAAACGTCACGGAGACGTATTCTCGGTCCAGTTTACATAATTCATCTCTAATTCTTTGGCGCAATTCCAGCGCTGGATTAACGCAATAAAGGTAAAACTCTTCTTCCGTCGGGTCTTGATCCGGGAAGAGGATTTTCAACAGTCCCGTGGCTCCTGCTTCGACCGCCTTACTGTCGCGCATATCATCACAGTTCTGCAGCTCCATATTTGTTTTGACATAATCACGATAACTGATGTCGCTACGCAAAGAATGCAAGATTTCACCAAAGATGTCTCCCTTAAGTCCGATCGTCTTGGAAGGCGTATCCTTGCTGATCCTCGGCAAATCCCATCCAGGCAGTAGTCCTGAGAACCTATCAATAAAGGCAGTTTCGCGCAGGAAATTCGGGAAGACACGGAATAAACCCACCTGCTCGTTCAAAGGCCGTTTATTTTGGTCCAGGTCAATGTTCGCCAGCATCACCAAGCCGGCTTCGGCATTGATGGGACTGGCGCTTCCACGAGCGAAACGGCCGGCTTCAAGATAAGATTTAAGCAGTGCGGTAAGTTCACCGGAGGTGTCTGCTTTAACTTTTTGAGCTTCGTCAATCACAACGCTGTCATATCGGGTGATTAATCCAGGAGTTTTTCGCGAATCATTAAAGAATAATACGGCAGGTGAAATTGCACCCGAGCGAACGGCTACATAGCGTGACATATTTTCGAAGACGAAACTCTTCCCCGTCCCTTTTGGCGCAAGCTCCACCAGGCTATATCTAGGTTCAACCATTGGAATAAGCCGGCAAATCAACAGGATCTTTTGCCTTTGGGTATAGAGCTTGAAATTAAAACCCATTGAAGAGATCAGAAAATCAATCCATTCCTGTGTGCTGAAGCTCTTGCGGCATTCCCGAAAATACTCCAAATCCATGTTTGCCAGTTGAAAGGGCCGGAATTCGCGCATCCATATTTGCCCGCGCGGGTTATCGTCGTTTTTTGGAACGTAGTAAAGCTTGCCTACCCCCCAAAGACCGCTACTTAAAAGCATTTCATTATCTTGAATGATTTGTGGGATTGCAAACGCAGCACTTTCATCTAAAAATGGAATGTTGAGATACCGATCGCCTTTTTCCAAGTTGACATAAACAGAAAAATTGTCCAGAAATTGGACTTCCATTTGTTGAAAAAGCTGGTTCTTGATTGTTTCTTTTTGGCTTTTATCAGGAACATATTTCTGAACAAAACCGGCGATTTTCTGACGCGCAGCTTCTGTTAATTCAGTGCCGTCGTCCAGGTAATGTGAGATGATCCATTCCCGCACGTAGGTGGGGATAGCCCGGCTGCCAAAACCGGCTTGATACACAAAAGACTTGTTGATTACAATTTCGCTAAAAACGTCTAATGCCTTTTGTTCAAATGTTTCCATCTTTCACTCCTGGGACAAGTTCTTCACCGATTGTTGCTAAAGGCTTGAGGTCAATCATCAAATACACTTGTACTTTTCTCTTCAACCATCTTTTTCATATTAATCTTTGGTAGCACATCGAAGGTGTGCTGCTCGCCGTGGGCGTGGAATCGAACTCGAATGTGCAGGTTGTTCTGCTCTTCAGGGATATTGGTCACTTTGAAGCGCGCTTTAATCTGGATTACCATATTCTTCTTACCATTCAATAAGGCCACCCGGACGGGTTCGCTTTCCACATTTCCATTTAATAGGCTAACCTGAATTTGCTCAACAGCCGAATCATTCGGGTTTCCGATTTCTAATTCAACTGTCTCCATGCGGTAACGGAATTCGCTTTTCTTGAGCAGGACTGTTAGGTCTTGCGCTGAAACGGTGGCTGGCTCAAAAACCATATAGGGAACAACAATTTCTTCAGGCAACAAACCACCATGAACATAAAAATCTTTGTCCGTAGGTAAGAAGCGGTTACCGCGCCTCGCGCACAGGACATTCTCTGGATTCAGAAAATCATTGGCAGGCAGGAAAAAGCAATCCAGTTTCAAGTTATCGGCCAGACCGGTAAAGCGTTCACTGCTTACGGTGACATAACGGTGTGAGCGAGCCTCGAAACCGTTTGTTTTGAAGAAAGCTGGATCCAGGTCATTCTGCACGGCGGCGGGAATACGAGTGGAGCCGTGATCAGAAACCACATGAATACGAATACTTTCTTGCAAGCCGTGTTTCTCAATAAACGCTAATGAATTCTCAACCAGCTTTTCCAGCAGGTGATGAATATGATCGCGGTGAGACATACCGATTTCATCCGCAGATTGGTGCAGCGCTTTATCCACCGCCAGGTAATTGACCACGTAAGTAGCTGCGTCGATGGTTTCGATCGCACTCAAGCTGCCGATATCGCTGATATAGCGAAAGGCGTTATCGTTAAAATAAGGCACCCACCCCTTTTCGATCATACCCTTATAGGTCTTATCGTCAATCGCCTGATACCCCACCGCGCCAGCCAGCAGGCATTTTTTGGAAATTTCCGTTTCACTGGGGAGCATGGCCAGATAAGGCTCAGCGCCGGCCAGGAAGTAGCCGCGGTCTTGGAACAGATCGCGCAGCATTTCCGAGAAAGCCCAACCCAGGTTATCGATCACCAAAACCAGATTCACCACTCCGGCGCGTTTTAAATCCACCGTTTTATTGGGAAGGATGTTGAAAACCATCCGTTTGGAATTGGCATGGATGGCATCCCAATTTTGCATCAGCCACTCCGAAAAACGGTCGCCGATGGCATACAGGTCAGGGTCAAACTGTTCTTGACGGTTACACCAGGCCTGGTAGGGCAGGTAGGATTCGGTCGCCCAGGAAAGCATGGCGTCCACATCCCAATTAAGATCTGGTATTTCAGGCTTGGGTGGACGGATCAAGCCGCGCAAGGTGGCTATTCTTTGTGCATACCGGCGAGACAGAGCGCTGAATTTGCCCTGGATTTGATCCAACAGCTCCGGCGTGATCCAATCGGGATGGTCGCGCAAGTGTTTTTCGATCGTTTCAAATTCGACCGACAACAATCCGCTCATCCGATCCAGCAGCGCGGCCAGGTCCTCCGCGTTCTTAGGCTGCGCATTATTCAGGAAATAGGTCACCTGAAGAATGGTCTCTGGAATCTTGGATTCTTCAATTTTCAGATCTTCCAATTGCAGTTTGAGCGTCCGAAGGAGATCAAAGGTATCCCCCAATAATGCTTCGCCTAGTTCTGGGTACCTTTGCAGCACACGAAAGCGCATGAGTTGAAGTCTTAAAGCAGATGGGTCGGCTGCAAACAGCTCCACCAACTGGCGTTGTTCGCTGGATCTGGCTTTGCTTTTCCATTCCTCTAAACGAGAGTGGAATGTACGCGCCAGTAAAGGATTTCCAAGATGGGCTTTCCATTGCTGCGGATCTACAGCTTCCAATAAAGAGGGTAATTTCGTGAAAGGGAAAGTCTTCGAAGTGAGCATGGGAGTGTAATAATAAGAAAGCAAGGTGTCTTCAAAGGTAAAGCCTGGCTGGGGACGCTGGTCAAGCGAAAGCAGCCCGGCCTGAATGATCTCCTCATTGGTCACGCTGGCGGGGATCTCTACCTTCCAACACTGGGCTAACACACCTCGGGCATCCACGGTCTCAAAGATGAAGGTGCCTTGAGGATATCGAGCAGCCATATTCTTCAACCATTGAAAAACTGGTTTAATATAAATAACATATCGTATGTTTCGATGATTATGAAAAGAGGCAAGAATATTTGAATACGCATTGACATATTCAGAGATCTTTGAGATTTTTGGCTCCTCAGTATGTGAAGATAAGAGTTTTGCGTCATAAATAATGTGAATCATCTTCCATTCCCCTTACCTTCGATGATATCTATTTCATCTTTAGTTAAACCATACAGGTCATATAATATTTGGTCGATCTCGCTTTCCAATTGAGTTGTGTCAGTTGTATGACTTGTTAGTTTAGCTTCAAGAATTTGGTCTACAATTTTGTTTACAGAGTCTACTACTTCTAATGGCAATTTGGGAATTGGAAAATTATTGAGCATTTCTTTTGTAAATGTTGTTCCTTGATTGTAACTAAACCCAAGATATTTCTGTTTGATATAGAAAAAAGCTATTTTGCTATTAATTATCGCTAGAAGTAATTTTAATATTACAAAATCATCGGACGCAATCACTAATGTAGGTATTCCAGGAATGATATTCCCTTCGGCATCAATACACGCATCCAATAAATTTAGTCCTTTCAATATAATTTTCTTCTTTATAGATTTTCTCCCATATGAATTTGGGAACAGCTTAATAAACTGTTCTCGTTTGACAACGGGTCGGTGGTATTTACTTCCCAGATAAACCATATCTTTTTCTCCCCATTTTGACGTATATTTTCCAATTGTCCCTGTGTTGATTATTCTAAGGTATTTATCATTTGGGAAGCTGTTCTGGTATTCTTCAATAAGATTGCGTAATTTATATGCGTCATCAGTAGCGCATGCATTCTCGCATGTACCATAAATTGAAAGTCGCTTCGGTTGATATTCAATCTTATCTAATAAATCTTTGTATTCGGAAAATAACCAATCAAATATAAACGGCGATTTCAATTCATTTTTATATACTTGCTTCTTTATTGTCACTTTTGCATCAATGAATTCACCAATACAAAGAGTCGGTTGGTATTCCATCGAAAAAGACGATACTATTGCATCTACCAACGCAGACTCAAAAACGTCGCGCCCGATCTTAATTATGTGTGATATATGAGAAATCGTCTGAATTCTTAATTCATCACCAAAAGGTTTAGAAATCCACTTATCAGGTGTAATAAATGTAAGCAAACCTGTTTTGTTAAGTAGGTATAAACCTCGCTCATAAAATGCAATGTACAAATCCCAACTACCTTTCGTGAATAGATATGTTGCTTGGATTGCCTCTCTTATATGTTCAAATTCCCGAACCATATCTCTGGAATTTAAATATGGGGGATTAGCAATAACAATATCAAAGCCATTATTTTGGCTATGTTTTTTGGTATGGTTTTGAGTTCGGAAAAAAATATCAGGGAACTCTAATTCCCAATGGAAATAATGTTTGGCCGTTTTCATCAACCTGGCAAGGTTGAAATCTTTCTGTTGAACCATCCTGTCATATTGCGTTTCTTGTATTGTATTTTCAAAATAAAGACTTGTATGCACATCACAAATGGCCTTGTAGCCTTCCAGAATCTGATCAATTTCCTCTAACCACACTTTCTTCTCGCGAACATCATCCAAACTAGATGAGGCTTTCCCGGCTATCTGGCGGCTTTTTAATATGACCGCTTCTACTGCGGCTTTGAAATCTGGGTCTCGTTCGAAGAGATGAAGCTGATGGAGTTCCTTCTTGATAGTTGAGAAGGGGTAATTCCCAATGTCTTCCAGTTTTGCCCCTATCAGGCTATTACCGCATTTCAGATGGTGATTCAGAAAAGAAAGGGGTTGATCCTTCGCCATAGAGAGGATCCAAATGGAAAGTTTGGCAAGCTCCACAGCGAGAGGATTGAGATCTACGCCATAAATACAATTTTCTACCACCCAGCGCCGCCAATACCCTGTGCTGCTTTCCAGGTTGCCTTGAATATGAACCTCATTCAGAATTTCCGTGATGAAGTTGGCAATCAAGTTCGCGGCATTGACCAGAAAATGCCCGCTGCCCATAGCCGGATCGAGTACCGAAAGATCGAGGACTTTTTCGCGCACAAAGGTAAGGGCATTTTCTTCCAATAGTGTGATTAAGGCATCGCGTTCGTCTTCATTGATCGCATTGATGGATGCTTCAAGGTTCGCGCGCTGTTCCTTCAGGAAAGCATCTTTCAGTTTATTAAGTTTCTCGCCAACCGTATTGCGCACGATATAATCCACGATGTATTCCGGTGTGTAATACGAGCCAGTGGACTTACGCTCGCTGGGATCACCGGCGAAATAGACTTCACCCGCCTTGATATAATGCCCCACCACCAGCTTGCCGCCCTGCGAAGCCGGTATAAACTGGACTTTTCCTTTGGCGACCTTAACCTCCGTGTCTTCTTTGGCAATGAACAGCTTATGCTCCAACAGCCCTTCATAGAGCGTCCCCAGGTGGCGCACACTCATATCACGGTAGCTTATCGGTTTTTCCTGGCCGTTCTTTTCTTTATATGTGGTCAGATTGAAAATGACATTTACCAGGTAAGAATCATCAATCCGAGTATCGGATAGAAAGCGGGTAAACTCGCTTTCCTGCGGGCTGAACAGGCCGCCGTTGTAGGTCTGGTCAATATCCACGAAGATGTGTTCCAAACTGTCCCAGATAGGGAAATTAAGATCGCTCGAAGCATTCCCATCATGGCGAGTGCGGCATTCAACTTCCACTTTCGCCAACAGCTCATGGTTTTCGTCGCTCAGCAGCCGGCGCGCATCCGCATAAAACAGGAAGAGCAGCCGGAACATATAGAGCATAGCCCCGTGATAAATCTTCTTTCGTAAAATCTCATCATCCAGATTGTTCTCGTTTTGGTGGCGTAGTTCTTCCACATAGCCCATACACAGGTCCGAAAGTACACCTTTGCCACCCTCCTCGCGTTGCCTGAGGGCGTTAGCTAATTCTTTCTCAATATAATCAATCTTGTCCTGGGATTCTTTCTTGAAGCGGTCAAACTGGCACTTGCCATCTTCGTGAACGACAAAATTCTCTGCCTTCATGAATTTGTGGAAGATCTGATAAGCCTCTTTGGCTTTATCCGCCAGGATCGCTTCGAGATCAATTTCCAGGTAGGTTTCATACGGCGTGGGCTCCTCTTGATGATAAATGCGCCACTGTTTGCCATTGGTCAGCAAGCCCCACTGAAGGTTCTTCTCTCGCAGCGCCCGGATAATCTTCTCCGCCCAGTTTCGCCCGATGGTCGTGTTATCCAGGTTTTCTTCCGGCAAAACCACATAGCACAACGAAAGGGGTTTCTCCGTACCGCTGCTCCCCATTGGAAACAGATAGGTGATGTGATCACGCTCGAAACCGCCGCCCGACGAAGGAGTGGGGGCCGATTGGGCAAAAAATCCCAATGCTGACAGCACCTCATGAATATAGGAATCCTTCCAGGATTGCAGGTTGTGGGTGTCGGCATATTCCCGGTATTCCCGTAAAACTTTTAAGGAAGCTAAGACATCTGCATTCTCAGCCTGGCGGGTAATTTCTTCGAGGTAAATTTCAGAGAAGAGCGTTTCGTTGTGGTAATACATGGGCATGCTGTTTCATCCTTATCGACCGATATTCGACCGGGATAGCGCTTATTTTTCAATCTCATCTAAAGCTCGAAGAACAGCCTGGCGCAATTCGTTATCAGCATAGAGTCCCGATTCTGCCAATTCTGAAAACAACGACAGCAGGGTAATTCTGGCTGCTTCTTTGTTCTTCGGAAAAACGAAAGTGATCGTTTCGTCGAAGGCAGTTTTCTGCGCTGGCCGAACGATCTTATGTTTCTCCAGCTCGTCAATCGCCTCAACCGTTCTTACCGCGGTGTAATTCCCTTTTTCATCCACAGCGACCAACTTGACTCTGTGGTTGCCCTTAATGGTCAAAGTGTCTCCAGGGGTCAATTTTTGCCGCTGCTCGCTGGTTGTGGGATCGGAACCATCTTCTGTGTAATAAATAATTCCCTGGCCGTCCTCAGTGTCGGCGTCCAGTACGAGTTCACCTTGATAGGTGACCTGGTTGCCGCGTTGGGACAGAGCGTTCGTGAAATCCACTTTCAGCTTGCTGATTTGTGGCGCGTTAGTTTCGATATGTTTTTTGCCACTTTGAATGCGTCGAAGCAACGTCGAAACGAAGTTAGACGTCCAGGTATCCACACTTCCCAGCGAATAAGCTTCCGGTAACGTCTTAAACAACAGCTCGCGGATGTTGGCATACGCTGTATATTTCACCAAAGGTTTGCTATCGTTGTTATGGTACGTACCGTAAGGATCTTTTTGGATGCTGCTCAATCCGTTGTACCAATTTTTAAACGCCTCCTGGATATCAACGTCGAGATGAGAAGGCGCTCCAAAGATATCCCCTACCTGGGCTAATATCTGGTCTTCAACGCTTGCTTGAATGGTTTCCGCAGTCGCCTTGAAAGCCTTTAGGTGAACCTCGATATGAGTGATTTTTTCCGATGTTAGGGTTTCACCTGGTATTTGACCGAGCATTTCCATCAAATCATACTTGATGAAGCGGAAGAGATCTTTTGTTTTTGCCTGGCTGAATATCTCAGCCAGGGATTTCTCATCTCCAGAGTAAAAACCGAGGGACCGGGCAATGATTGGTAGGCTATCCCACCAATTGACTGCTGCTTGATAGGCTTCACGAATTGTGTAAACCTTACCCGCTGGTGCAGGCTTGTTGGTGAATATTTGCGTAATTTTGGCAAAATACGTCTGATCCTCGGCGCTTACTGGTTCAAAAATGATTACCGTGGAGGGATATTGCCCCTGAACAAGGGCAAGCATATCGTCGGTACTTGCAAACTGAATATCTGTCAGGTTGTTGGGCTCACGTTTAAATCGTAGGCTGTCGCCATAAAACCGTCGGGCTAATAACAGGAACAAAGTAACTGCAATTTCGCCTTGACCGTAATCCTCAAAGAACGGCTTGAGGAATTGCAGCAGATTTGCCTGTCCTTTTCCTTCAAGTGCCGCTAGATCTTCCAGAAGTTTGGCGTATGCTGGTAAAGCAGTCCGGAATTTATTAATATCTTTTTCAGCTTCTAAATAGCGGGTATCTCCCTCAACGGTTAATACACGTAGAGCCTGGTGATCCACAAAACATTTGCGAAGATATTTCGTCCCACCGCGGTTATCCGGCCAGGACCAATTCACCCGGATGGGTTGCGAGAAATCGCAGAGAATATCCCCGGCTTCTTTGAAAATAGCCCGGACTTGACCGGATAAATTGATATGCACCTTATTAAACTCGTTATGGCCAAATGTATTGCGTTTACTCCCATAATGCTCCTGGATCACCCTATTCGCGGCATCATGGCGTTTGCCTTCCTGGACAGGAATTTCCACACCATTGATTCCAAACCAATACATTTTGGAATTGGAAAAATAGCCTGCTTTTGCTTCGGCCAGAACCTTCATTGCTTCGTCGCGGATCTTCTTCTCCTCCGCTTTTTCATATGGGCTAAAGTTCTGAGATTGTTTCTTAAACCAGTCGCTTTCAAGTGCTTTGATAGTAAAAATCGCATCGTAAACGCTAATTGGATTACGGGGTATTGCAACGCAAACTCGCGACTGATTATTCTGAGCAACAGCTTTTTTCGCAACGTCGATGTCGTTTTCGTTTTCACAGAAGACATAGACAGCGACCCCTTCATAACCGTTCGTCACCCCGACTGTTTGCAGGCGTTCATGCTCCAGAGCAGTGAAGAAAGGTACAGGATTACCGTTCACGTTTCTTTTCTCTGTGAGCATCGCTGGGGTGACAAATTGAACTTTTAACCGTTTATCCTCACTGAATGATGCATTGTAATCTTTTGCTTCAAGGTAAACTTCATCTCCTCGGAGTGGACTCAGCTCTAAAAAATTTTGAAGCAGGTTAGTCGGACGGTTATCTGGATTGGCTTTAAATTGATCCACAAGCCGTTGCACATCTTTCCGGTCGCCACGCACTAATTCATACACCCCGTGGTTGTTGAATAAGATTCCAGCTTCACATAATAACTTCAGGCGATCTTCGACCTGTGTCTTTTCATTAGGGGCGACATAATCCAAAGCGAACTCAATATTTTGAATAGTATTTGCAATGGCGACATCCTGGGTACTGGCGATCTCGTTTACGAGCAATACCTTGAGGATGCGGAGCATCAGTTCATCCGCTTCTTCAAATAACTGTTGTTGCGATTTTCGGGCTAAGTATGCATTTAATTCACGCAGGGTCGCATCGTAATTGATGACGGCATTCTTTACACGGTCAACCAGACGGCTGTTGCTTGCCTTAAGACTATCTTTGAAATAATCCACAAGAAGGTCAGCGGTGTAGAGAGTAGGTTTTCCTTGTTCAATCACTTCATGATTCTCTATGAACCATGGGTAAGAATACGGTTGAACGTTGACCCATTCCCCCTCACCGGTGTCAAACTCTGGCGCGAAGAATTTAAACACCGAGCGGTTATCTGACCCCGCCTCTCCCGCCAGCCGAAGCAGGGCAAAGGTAGCCAACGGGTGCATGGGGTAGATGTTCTGTATGATGTTGTTCTTGATCTTTGGCGCTGGCAGCCAATTGAACAAATGCAGCCGATTGCATTCACTGGAGAACCAGGTGAATTTACTGGACTGAGATTGGATTTGCTGCATCCATTCAGGGGAATCTTTCTTGGGTTGAACAATCGCAGCAATAATATCTTCCATCCCTTGGGTTTGCAGACCAATTTCAGTAACGCGAGCTTCTAGAGTCTCTGCATTGAGGTCTCCGATTTGTCCGTGATTTCGAAAAGCTTTGTGCCCGGTTCCAATGAAAATAACCGTCCCACCTTTTTCAAGGGTGGAATTCGCGCAGTATTGAGCAAAATCAAGTAAGGTCGTGTAATTCACAAGGTTAGCATCAATCGCAGCTCCAAATTCGTCATAAAGGAAAACAATCCCCTTATAACGTTCCTTGAATTCTGGGTTTTTTAGAAAATCCGAAATAATATCACGAAGATTATCTTTCCTATATGTAAACTCTGAATCAGTGACAGACTGGAAGCAGCTTTTAAATGCTATTAGAGCTTGTTTATCATATTTTTCCAGCCCGTCGATCAGATCATTGACAGTCCAATCTGGGAATAATCGGCTGATTGCCAATTCAAGATCTGAGTAAAAGCGCGTCTCGTTGCGGCGGGATTCCCAGTCTTTGATCCTTCGTAAAGCTTCTTGATAGTGACTGTCTAAAAGGATATGGGATTCATCCTTCTGTAAAGCCTCTTCCAGTGCCCTCAATACTGCACCCTCAAAGTCCAGGTTCAGACTATAGCGGCAAAGGGCAACCAGAAAGCGTCCTGATTCGCGCGCTTTTTTTAGCGAAGCAGCTTTTCTTTCTGTGAGCGTTTCTCCTGGCTTTAATAGGACTTCATTCTGGGCTGTTTCATAATTCTTGAAAAACGCTTCAAGTTCTGGAAGGTCACTTGGACTGGCAAAGTAATTTGCCACCATTAACAATAAATGCGATTTTCCTGTTCCATAGCTGCCAGATAGAAAATAGAACCGGCGGTCCAATGGGTTGAGTGCGTTTGCTATTCTTTCAAATGCCTGCCGATGAGCTGCGATGGGTTTGTATCGTTCCATCCTTCCGTGATTTTTTGCAAGATCGTAGTACTCTTCATATAGGTCAACATAGCTTGTATAACCGCTGTTTATTTGGACGATGTCTCGAATTTTTGTCATGGCAAAGGTACTCCCTTATCCAATGTCGTCGAAATCATTCAACCGGAATATGCGGCTTTGGCCTTGCGAATCAAGTATTTTTAACGACTCAATTTCCTGCGATGTTTGCAGCACAACCATGAGTTTGGCTTGCATCCCATCTTTATAACTATCCCATTGATTGTTAATGAATCTGAAAAAGTCCTGTCGCTCTGATTTGCGCCAAGTATCCAGCAGAAAGTCAACGCGATCAATCACAAGGAATGATTGGCCTTTACTTTGTTCAATTAACAACCCTCTTAATTTCTCGGGACTGAAACTGTCTATGTGCTCGCTAAGATTTGGTGACTGGATGAACAATTCCAATAAATCCAAATATTTCCCATTGGTTTGTTTACAAACCTTTTGGCAAAAGTGGGACATAGATGCGCTTTTTTCTGGAACTGCGTGCAAAATAACGGCTCGGTAGCGTTCTTGTTCAAGACTGATTAAGGCATCAAATACACTTATCGGCATCGTTCCCCCCATAAATGCGTCCTAATACAAATTCTTGCGTCAACGAATCAGGTAAACGCACCTGATCGAGATTAGCTAATTGTTCTAACCGGACCAATCCCGCATTGTGTAAATTGCCCAATATGGTTCTTACTTGGTATTCGGGTAAATTAAGTACTCTACCCGGACTGTATTCTGCCAGGCAAACATCTTCTGTATTGATAGCTGAAGATCCTGGTAAATACTCATCCCGATAATATAATAAACAGAAGAGAAATGCCAGGTCTGGGACTTCAACCGGGTTGGTTTTTTTAAAATTACCAGTACCTTCTGCTTCAAGAATTCTCAAATGAGACAACTTGCTACGTGAATAAGCAGCAAAGACCGCCCCAACCTCTTTAGGTAGTTTTTCGGAAACCGTCCTCTCAGAAAAATGAATAGCAAGATCTGAGAAGTATCGATTACTAACTTGCTCGACCGAATAGTGATCCTGGGATGAAAGCACCGTGTTAATGACGCGGTACCAAACGACCCATTCAGGATTGCTGGATACCATGAAGTGAATGATCCAAAGGGTTTCGATTTTATCGAAATACGGATCGGATTGTGTAATGGCTTTACCAAAAGGAGTAAGGGTAGTTACTCGTGGACGCACCAGCCCAAATCCGGTCATCATACTGGTCAAGTTCTCAACTTGATTTTCGGGAATGCCTAATGCTGAGACAATCTCCTGCCGAGATATTTTTTTCTTGTCTCCTTGGGTGAGGAGAAATTGAAGAATCCGTGATATTTGGTCAAAACGAGGACGGTAACCGTTTGTAAATTGAAGTTTCATAAATGACCTTAGGCTCCAGGGGAATCCAATCCGATAGCGGATTGTTTATCGAAAATTCTCAACAAATCTCCGATTAACAAATATGTCTGCATCAAGCATTGGTTCATTTCAAATTCCTCTACCTCAGCATGTACCCCCTTATTTGTAAAATCATAAATCCGATCAAGGCGGTGGCCTAAATCGTCTAGTGATGCCATTAATAATTCAGTTGATGTTGTTATGTGTGTCTTATCAGATATAAATTGCCAAAGGCGACTTATGTATTTATCTTCAGATAAGTCACGTGTTTTTCCATCTGCACCGGTAACGGGTTGACTAATCGGCGGATAAAACACATCAGCGAGATCTTTAAACAGTCGACGACATGAAAGTAATGCTTGAGCTCTTGTTTCGGGTGTGTTTTCTTTCACTCTTTGAAGCGCGGACACCAATTCTTTTAGCGCTTCTGGACAAACCTGATTGAGCCGTAATTCAACATATTGACGATTCTGCTCAAATATGTCTGCGTGGAATTGGCCGTACCGTAGTTGTTTCTCAGTTTGACCAAGAAAATCGTAGACCCGGTTTTTGATGTTTTCTAAAATTTTCTGATAATGATTAATATAAGCTTGTGTCTGAACACGTAAATAAAAATTTTGTTTTTCCAAAACAGCAGTATCTAAAGGGTGCATTCCAGTAGGAGTTTGGGCCTTTTTGTAAGTGTCAATCATACCGTCTAGTTCATTTTCTAGCTCCGCCACGTTTTTTCCAATAATCATGTCAGTTTTTTCAATTCTTCCGTCTTCAAAAAGGATGGCTGGCCTCTCTTGCATCCACATTTCAAGGAAAAATTTGTTGTAATGGTCAAATAGTTCTTTGGTGAAATGGGGCGTAATTTCACTGAAGACTCTTTTACGCTCAAATTCATTTTGATTATCAATAATTTCGCGCTGCAACCATAAAAGACTAACAAAATCATTTCGCAATCTAGCAATTCGGATACAACTTCGAATTACGGCACTTAGTTTTACCGTTCCATTATCAACTGCGGTTATTGTGCTTTGAACTAATTCAAGTAATTCGGATGATTCACTCATTATTTTTCTTCCTCAGAATTATGACCAATACCATTCTTGTGAGTTTTAGTTTTTGGATCATTGAGGCTTTCTTGTTGTTTTATCCATTCTTTGAAAGCTTCACGGCGAAATCGCCAATGTTTGCCCACTTTAAAACCAGTTAAGCTGATAGGAACTGTCATTTCGGGATTTTTGATGTTTTGCGTCGAAATGCGGCTTTTGCCCCGAACTACGACTGTTTCCCCTGCCCGAACAACTGAACCAATCAGAATATTTCGGCAACGCCGACAAATTGAAGCATAATACCAGTCTGTTTCTGCGGTCAACCATTGATTCGTGACAATTTGACAAAGCCAAAGGGTATAGCTCCCCCACGAAGCCGTATAAGCTCCTATTCTTCAGGTGTTATCCTATTTCGCATAAGCTTTTTGGGGTATTCTACCGACGCCAGTGCCAGCTCTGCGGGTGAACGAGCGCAGACGCTCCATTTCTGCAAATTCTCCTGTCGCATTGACCAATCAATAATTTTTGCAAGCTCTTTGGGATTCTCAAGTATGGCCACTACCGACATTGTTCCTTGGCATTTCGGACAGATAAATGGGTCTACTTCGTATACTTTCTGTAACAACCGTGCCCAGCTTTGCTTGCGCCGTTTGAACCATGCATCGGAAGTCTGAACAGTTGCCTCACTTTCTTGCGGTATTGCTGCCACACTGAGGGCCTTGTGCGGATGCCCTTTTTGCCAGCTTTCTGGGGCCAGTCGATAAATACCAGGGCTTTCTTGCCACTGCTTGCGGACTTTTTCTGCGTACACTCCATAGCGACGCACCAATTGGACCCTGCGTGGCGGCAAATGAGATACCAATTGGTCGACAAACTCAAAATCCTTGAAGGTTTCCGACTTGCCCTTATACTAAAGCCGGAATGCTTCCAGTCCTTCAGCATATTCACACGAGCCTGATCGATCAGTTCTTTGCGTAGAAACATAGACAGTATTGCGGCCTGCCAAACTTTTAGCATTCCCTCGTCGGCACTGATGGGCAAGTACACAAAGCGCTCGTACTTGGCAAACCCGCCTTCCAGAACTAAAACATGCCAGTGTGGGTGAAACCGAGCAAATTCTCCGAAGGATTGGTAGCTGACAACACAAGCGCACAGTAATTCTTGTCCGGCTGCCAGGGAGAAAAATTCAAAAAGCAGGGAGAATATAAGCCTGAACACCTCGCCAAATAAACGTTTGTCGGATTTAAAGTATGGACGGAGCATCTTGGGAATCGTAAACACAAATTGCCGATGCGGGAGATCCAAAAGCAAGTCCTCCGCTAAGTATTCAGCGTAGAGTAAAGCGCGTTTCTGGTCGCATGATGGGCAAAGCTGGAAAACCTTGCAAGAAAAGGGAAGCGATCCGTCAATATCCGAGAACTTTTCTCGCTTCGAAAGCGGCATCGTAGGCGGCCATCCCGAGCCCATCCATGTCGTCGAAGTCGATGAGGGAGGAAAGCATCACAAGGGTGACATCCGCGGCGGGGTCATACCGGGCTATCGTGAAATAGCCGATGATGCCGCCGTTATGGCCGAACCCGAGACCGGGGGGCTCTTCGCTGATGCCGAGCCCATAGCTCGACCTCGAACCGGGAGCTATCGGCAGCACTTCGAGCATTCGGAGAGCGTTTTCGGGGCTCACACTCGCCTCGCCGCGGATGAGTTTGCGCATCCACAGGGCGAGATCGCCGAAGGTCGTGACCATGTTGCCCTCGGCGTGGCCGTAGGAGGCGTTGTCCTCCGTCGTATCGAAATACTCGCCTCCGACTTTCGTCCAACCCCTGATAAAAGGCTCCGGTGGCGTCACAAGCTTTCCCTCGGTCACGAAGCTTGTTTCCGTCATCCCGAGGGGAATGATGAACTCTTCCATGAGGAAGACGTCGAGGGCCTTGCCCGAGACCCGCTCGATGATTTTCCCAAGGAGGGAATAGCCTGTGTTGCTATAGTGGTACTTTTCCCCGGGCTTGGCGATCAAGAGACCGTGCTTCGCCACCACGCCCACGAGTTCGTCGATGGTGTAGCGATGCTCGGGCTCGGCCCCGCTTATCCAGTCGACATAGGTCGTCCCCGCATAGGGAGCGTCGACCGATTCGGGCACTATATCGTTGGGGACATCGAAAACCCCCGCCCTGTGCTGGAGGAGAAGGCGTATCGTTATGCGATCTTTGTTCGGAATCGCATATCCCGGCGTATCGGGAAGATAAGGTTCAGTCTGGCCGGGCATGGTGTCGGTAATGAAATCGTCCAGACGAAGAAGCCCGCGCTGTTCCAGAAGCATGATGGCGGCCGCTGTCGTAGTCTTGGTGACACTGGCGGCTCGGAAATGCGAATCGCGTGTCGCTCCGGGCACTGTCGAAGCGAAATACTCTCCTTTCGGCGTACGGATCAGGAGGGTCAGTCCACCTTTCCCCTCGGGATATCCTCTCCCGGCCCAGGCGCGGGAGAGGATGTCGCCCAACGCGAGTTCTTCAGCCGAGGGACTCGCCTGCGCCGCAGTGGAAAAAACCGCGCAGGCCAAGATGGAGAAAACAAGGAAGCGACAGAGGAAAAGGCGCATGAAGACCTCCTGATAGGGTTTCGTAGCGTAGACAACGACGCGAAATTCCGACAAAAGAATATTTTAAGCCCGACATCAAAGTATACACCACTAAGGTCTAGCGCGCAACGTAAAATCGCATCGCGGAAAAAAATACTATCGCGTCGTTGCGGCCGCCCAACGCTCCGTTCAAAGCGCCGTCCAGCCCCCATCCACGAGGAGAAGCGTTCCCGTGACCATGTCGGCCGCATCGGAGGCAAGGTATATCACCGCCCCGGCCACATCATCGATAGTGGCGACGCGGCCCCGGGGGAGTTTCGCCATTACGCCGGCCAAAAACTCCGGATTGTCCAGCCTCACGGCCGTGCCGGGCGTACGGATAAAAGTGGGTCCCACCGCATTCACCGTCACGCCGCTGCCCGACCATTCGACGGCAAGCACCTTGGTGAGCATGTTGAGGCCGCCCTTCGAGGCGCAGTATACAGCCTCGCCGGGAATGGCGACGACTGAAGCCTGGGAGCTGATGTTGACGATCCTGCCCTTCCTCTGAGCGAGCATGACTTTGCCCGCGGCCTGGCAGCAGAAAAATGTTCCTTTCAGGTTGAGATCCATCATCCAGTCCCAATCCGATTCGCTTATGTCGACCGCGGGAATAGGGTTCCCCATGCCGGCGTTATTCACGAGTATGTCGATGCGGCCGAAGCGCGCGACGATACGCTCAAAGGCGGACGAAATCGAAGCCATGTCGCGCAGGTCCATGACGAAACCTTCGCAGATACCGCCGCCGCCGCGGATTTCCTTCGCGAGAGTCTCGAGTTCGGGCAGGCTGCGCGCGGCGGCGGCAACGATAGCCCCTGAGCGCGCCATCGCTTTCGCAAGACCGCGGCCAAAGCCACGGCTCGCGCCTGTCACCACCGTCACCCTGTCTTTTATGCCGAAATCAATGCTGTCCGCCATTTCTATCTCCTTATGCTCGAGTTCACCGAGGCCCGGAGGATATCCGCCAGGCCCCGCTTTGTTGTATGATCGCGCATCCAGGAGCGTCAATCCGTGTTTCGAGAAATCTATCCGGCCTGCCGCCGTCCCAGGGAATCCTGCATTTGCCCCACAGAGCCGGCCATGGTTGTGCGCACCAAAATCGTCCTCCTTACCCATTCCAAGGAATGGCGGCGCGAGCGATGCGGCACAGGCAGGATGACATGCCTCAATCTCGCCGACGCTGAAATCATCCCGGGCGTGGCTTTCGATTCGCATCCGCGCGTCTGCGAACTCATCGACGATCTGGCGAATTTCCCTGTCCTGCTGTATCCCGCCAACGACTCGATCGATCTCTCCGAATCCGGTCCCGGCGCAGAACTCGCGGCCGCCGCCTCGAGGCGGCAAAGCTTGAAGACTACACGGACAAAACCAGACTCCTCGCGGCCTTCGCAAACATGCAGAAATACCAGATCGAGAGGGCCGTCGCGAACGGCCAGCCGCGCTACCAGTACAAAAGGCAGTCCTGATCAGACGGCGCGGCGCGCGATAAAAGCCTGACGCGCAATGACGACTTCGCAGGGGCCGAGCGTCACCTGGCCGGCGGCAATGACAAATCCCGCCGGGCGGCGGCTTCCAAGAAGCACGCAGAACTGCTTTCCGACCAGGGCATTTCTGCGACGCGAGGAAAAATTCAAGATGATCTCAATGGTTTCACCGGAAGCCGCGTCCGCCCTTTCGCAGGCTAGAATATCCTTCCCAGCATCGAGAAATCGGATCGAGCCGCGCCGGAGCGTTCCCACAGCCCGGCGGAGGGCTGTGAGGCTTCGGTACCAGGAAAGCAAGGAAGTCCGGTCGGTCTTGCTGCGCCGCCACGTTGCGGCTCCTCCAGTCGGGGTTGAGGGGCAGCCAGGGCTGGTGCAAAAAATCGAAGTTGAAGGCCATGTGCAGTTCATCGCTTTTCTTGCCATGACAGGAGGCCGCGAGAAGGGGATCCTGGCCGTGGGTTTCCCCGATAAGGACACGTTCCGCCGGCAGGCTCGAGGCCGGCCCTGCCGCCGGAGCCCTGTCCGCGACCTGTCGCATTTCCTTGAAAACATCGTGAAAATCGGAGTGGTTGCGATCGTAGATGTGTTTTTGGAAAAAATCGGGGATGGCGTTGAAGGAAAAAGGATTCGAGCTCAGCCTTTCGACGCTTCCTCGACCTCAGACTCGAACCGGCTGAAATCCGCCTCGCAGGATTCCAGGGCCTCAGCGGCCTTTGTGGCGGTATCGACCTGGAAGAAATCGCGGACGCGGAGCTTGGGTAGCCAGAGTCTAAGTTTTCCAAGGTCGACGTCGTTTTCCTCGAGCTCGCCGTAGGTGAGATGGTGCCTGGCGCGCTCCTTGGTCAGTTCCGCGTGAAACTCGCCGCACTCTTCGATGAATTCGCTATACTCATCCTCCATCTGCCGCCTGAAACGGGCGATGATTTGGGTCCGCTCCTCCTCATTCAGAAGGTTGACATGAAGAATGATTGCCGTTCCATTGCGGTTGACAATCTCTGCATGAAGCTGGCGCAGTGTTTCCTCCACGGGCTCGATGGAGGGCAGGATGCAGATCGAGTTCTGGAGATAGAGGGCTCCCAGCGCCTTCAGCTTTCGCCAGACGTAGGAGCGATGGGTCGAGGGACTGGCCGGCACTTGGTAGGCGAAGAGCAACCATGTGGTGTGGTCTTCCATACTGTAAGTATACTCATGGGATGAATGCAACACAAGTTGCATATTTTTTTGCGATGATGTAGATTTGCCTTAAAACAGGTGTTGCATAAGGAGCGTCAATCATGGAAGACAGAAAGAAGGCGGCCTACAAGTTTCTCGTGCTGATGGGCATCGTGAGTCTCTTCTCCGATTTGACCCATGAAGGCGCGCGAAGCATCCTTGGGCCCTATCTTCTGCTGCTCGGGGCATCGGCTTCGACGGTGGGATTCGTCTCGGGGCTCGGCGAGTTCATAGGGTACGCCCTGCGCCTCGTCACGGGGTACATAAGCGACAAGACCAAACGCTACTGGACCATCACGATCATCGGCTATGCGATCAACCTGATCGCGATTCCCGCCCTGGCTCTGGCCCCTGGACTCGGGTGGGTCTACGCGTGTGGACTCATCGTGCTGGAGCGGTTCGGCAAGGCCATACGGAGCCCCGCCAAGACCACGCTCGCGTCGTTCGCCGCGTCGGAGGTCGGAGCTGGCAAAGGCTTCGCGCTCCAGGAGGTCCTCGACCAGATCGGCGCATTCATCGGCCCGCTCATGCTGTTTATCGTCCTTACGGTGAAAGGGAACGACAACAAGCTCTCTGCCTACGCCCTGGGCTTCGCGATCCTGGCGATTCCCGCCGCGGTGACGCTGATCCTTCTCCTCGTAGCGAGAAACAAGTATCCGCGGCCTCATGAGTTCGAGACGACACCGGCCCCGGTTACCGGCGATGGTCTGCGGTCGGCGTACTGGTTCTATCTCGTGGGGATCGGTTTTCTTGCCCTGGGGTTCGCCGACTTTCCCCTTATGGCTTTTCATATGACCAAAACCAAGCTCCTTCCCGATAATGTGGTCCCCGTGCTCTATTCGGTGGCGATGGGTGTCGACGCACTCTCAGCGCTCTTCTTTGGGCGCATGTACGACCGGAAGGGGATGACGGCAATCATCATCTCTTCGGCAATATCCATGCTGTTTGCTCCGTTTGTGTTCCTTTTCAGGGCGCCGGCTTTGGCGGTGACGGGAGTGGTGTTCTGGGGCATCGGCATGGGGGCGCAGGAATCCATCCTAAAATCGGCGGTTACCACCATTGTGTCCAAGGAGCGCCGGGGCACCGCCTTTGGCATTTTTAACGCGGGATTCGGGGCTTTCTGGTTTGTCGGAAGCTGGATTATGGGGTTGCTGTACGACAGGTCTCTGCCCCTCCTCGTCATCTTCTCCGTGGTTTCGCAGGTCGTCTCACTGCCCTTCTTCTTCAAGACGCGAAGCCTCATGAAACGCTCAGATTCGGATGCCAGGGGTTGAGAGCATGGGAAAGGGCAGCTCGGGCCGCGCTCCCGGGTGGTTTCCCAGAATGAAAAGAAAAGCCCGCAAGCTCAAGCGGTAGACATGGGCCCTCTTTCTCGCCCTTAAGGACCCGCATACGCCCTGGACCGCCAGGCTCCTCATCGGCGCCACCGTCGCATCCATCATCTTTGCCGCGACATGGGTCTTGCTTATATTGTGGATCGTTCTGAAAATCATCGCCTGGGCGCGGCGGTTACTGCATGAGATCTGTGGATCGATTTGGAGTTGCTTAATCGATGGAACTGGCACTGGAGAACATGGTGAAAGGGATCCGTGATATTCTGGCAGGGGGACTGGCAAGCGAGCAGGAATAAAGGGCCACCGATATGGCGAAATTAACGAGAGCACTGACGAGAACTGGCATTTTTTGTGTTCTGAGAGCTCTTGCAAAAGGCCGAAAACGGCAGGAAAGGACAGCTTTTTGCAAGTTTTGTAGGACTAATGTAGGAAGCTATCCTTTCCATTCTGGAATTGCCTTTATTATCAAGGCAAAACAAAAATCTAGCAGGGGAAGGACTCGAACCTTCGACCTCCGGGTTATGAGCCCGACGAGCTGCCAACTGCTCTACCCTGCGGCGCAAGAAAAATTTACAGTAAATCGCAGA
>Ga0208940_1000426_pt1 | contig 53557 bp, 47 predicted proteins | sample AD_JPNNA6_MetaG_FD_184445 | JGI IMG/M metagenome (GOLD analysis project Ga0208940, IMG submission 184445) | Active sludge microbial communities of municipal wastewater-treating anaerobic digesters from Japan - AD_JPNNA6_MetaG (SPAdes) (version 2) | ecosystem: Engineered > Bioreactor > Anaerobic... | reverse complement strand
TTCAAGAGGTAAGAGCTATCCCGGTGAAGGTACGCTCTACGACCATGTGGGTTCGCACGGATATTAACGGAAATGCTCATAAGCTGTTTTCTGCCATCGGCCTCAAACCACCGCCCAAGGTCCTTCGAATCACAAAAAGCGAAAATGTAGTGGCACAAGCTTGAGGTATGCCCGTAACTTGCCATTTTAACTGACTATTATTTTTTCTGCTGTCAAAGTCAGGAAATAATAAACGCGGACAGGAGCCGATCACCGGCAGACCGGCTGACGACCTGCCGCCGGAAATTGAAGACGCGAAAAAAACCATTGGCGGTCTTGCGCGTACAGATGAAGATTTGCTGGGGTGGATATTATTCCCCCAGACGATGGAGAAATATCTTAAAATGAAGTATGCCGTTGACGCCAACGCCTCCGCATAATTCAGCGTCAACGAAAAGAAGCCCCGTTAAAAAACGGGGCTTCTTTTTTTCCTTCAGGTTTCACCCTATTCCACTATTTCAACATCTGCGGCAGGAAAAGGGTGATTTGGGGAAAGATGATCAGCAGGACGGCCAGCGCAATCATGGCGTAAAGCATGTGCAGAGATCCCTTGAAGACAATGTGAAGCGGGACGTCGCGGGCCACGCCCGCCACCACATAGGCATTGATGCCGACCGGTGGTGTGATCACGCCCATTCCCGAAACGACGACGATGATCACCCCGAACCAGATCGGGTCAAACCCCAGGGTGAGGACGACCGGATAAAAAATGGGGATCGTCAGCATGATCATGGCCAGCGAATCCATCAGACAGCCCAGAAGCAGGTAGATGATGATGATGATGCCCATGATCACCATCGGAGGGAGCTCCAGACCGGAAACGAAAGTCCCGATGTCCGCCGGTATCCGGGTCACGGCCAGAAAATGGCCGAAGACCGTCGCGCCGGCGACCACGACGAAAATCATGCAGGAAATCCGGGTGGTGTCGTAAAGAGCGTTCTTGAATCCCTTCCAGGACAGGTTTCGTCCGATGAGGGCGATCACAATGGTGCCGAACGCCCCGATGCCGGCGGCTTCCGTCGGTGTGAAAATTCCGGCAAAGAGCCCGCCCATGACCAGAACAAACAAAAGCAGGGTCTCGATAAGGCCGGATAAGGATTTGAATTTCTCCCCCCAGGTTCTCTTGGGGCCGCGCGGCCCGATGTCCGGACGAAAGCAGGCCCAGATCAGAATGGACAGAACAAAGAAGCACGATAGGAGAATCCCCGGAATAACGCCGGCCATGAACAGCTCGCCGATGGACTGCTCGGTCATGATGCCGTAAATAATGAAGATGGTGCTGGGAGGGATCAGAATCCCCAGGCTTCCTCCGGCCGCGACCACACCGGTGGCCAGCGCCGGGTCATACTGGTATTTCTTCATCTCGGGAAGCGCTACGGAAGCCATGGTGGCGGCTGTGGCGCTGGTTGAACCGCAAACCGCCGAGAAACCGGCGCAGGCGCCGATGGTGGCAATGGCCAGCCCCCCAGGCAGATGGCCGAAGAACTTGTGGGCGGCGTTGAAGAGGCGGCCGCTGATGCCCGAATGAAAGGCGACCTGGCCCATGAGCACAAACAGAGGGATCACAGTCAGGTTATACGAACTGAACGTGGAATAAAAGTCGCGAATGACAAGATTGGAGGCGGCGCTCCAGGAAACGAGCAGGCCGAACCCCAGGTAGCCGACCAAGGCCATGACGAATCCAACGGGCATTCGCAGAAACATCAAAATAATCAATACGGCAAAGCCGATCAAACCGGTCGTTGTTGGGGTCATGCGTCAATTGTCCTTTGCACGGATTTGATGAAATCAGCGACCAGCAGCAGGCACAACAGAGCGCAGCCGGCGGCGATCCCAAAGATGAAGGGATAGGGCGGCATTTGGAGGGTCAGTGAGACTTCTCCGCTTTGCTTCATGTCCAGCGCATAAAGAACCGCCTGATAGGCAATGACGCCAAAGAGCAGTGCGCCGATCAAATTGCAGACGGCTTCAATGCTCAGTTGAGCGCGTTGCGGCAGTTTTTCCACCAGAATCTCAACGGCGATGTGCCCTTTTTCCATAGAGGTGAACACCAGGGCAAAGGACACGACGATGGCGCCCAGAAATCCCACCAGTTCATAAGTGCCGGGGATAGGTTTGCCAAATAGACGCATAACGACGTCGGCTGTGGACAGCAGCATCATGGCGATAACGGCGATGCAGGCAAGGATATTGAATGCCCTGCCTGCGCCCTCCAGATATTTTACGGGTCTTCGCAGCACTTTTAAAAAATCATCTATTTTTTGATGAACTCGTAAAAAGTAACCCAAACCGTCACCCCGGCGAAAGCCGGGGTCCATAACTAATTGTAACTACTGGATACCGGCCTTCGCCGGTAAGACGAAAAGAGTGCGAAATTGACTTTTTACGAAGCCGTCATTTTTTGGTCTTTGAATATTTCTTAATCAAGGCCTTGGTTTCCGTAAGAGCCTGCCTTCCCGGCAGCCCCTTGCTTTCCGCCGCTTTGACGTAGAATTCAGCCACCGGTTTCACAGCGGCTTCCCAGCGATCCTCTTCCGCAGCGGTCAGTTTGATCATCTTGTTGCCCAGTTCCGCGGAGTATTTATAACCTTCCGCATCCGCATCGTCCCATGCTTTGCCGGCCACGGCAATCCATTCCTGGCTCACGTCGTCAAACACTTTCTGTACATCCTTGGGCAGTGATTCCCACTTCTTTTTGTTCATGACAACGAACATCGCGGTGGTGTAGCCTATGTTGGTGCAGTCGGTCGTGTATTTCACGACCTGGGCCTGCTTCCAGCCTTTTAAGGTTTCCATGGGGGCCAGTGTGCCCTGGACAACGCCCTTTTGCAGCGCTTCATACGTTCCGCCCTGCGGCATGGCGACGGAGATGCCGCCCAGATTCTCCACGATCTTAGCACTGAGACCCGTCGACCGGACTTTCATTCCTTTGAGATGCTCCATCTTGTAAACCGGCTTCTGGGTGTGCAGGAGGCCCGGGCCGTGGGCATGCAGATACAGTACCTTTACGTCATCCAGCTCCTTGGGCTTCATCTTTTTGACTAAGTCGTTGGCCACCAGCGTCGCCACCATGCCGTTCGGATACCCGAGCGGCAGATCCAGAACTTCCAGAAGCGGCAGCCGGCCGCGTGTATAGGCAAAACAGGACATGCCGATGTCGGAAATTCCCTTGACGACGCCGTCAAAACACTGGTCGGCCGGTGTCAGTGATCCGCCGGCGAAGATGTTGATTTTGACTTTGCCCCCGGTGCGTTTTTCGATTTCCTTCGCCCAAGCATCGCCGGCTTTCGCCTGTGCGTGGGTGGCCGGGAAAAAGATGCTATACGTCAGCGTTGTCTGCGCCAGCACGCCGGAACTGAACACCAGAACAAAAAATATGGCACAGAGTAATGAAATCGTTACAAAAAACCCTTTCTTTTCCATTTGACCTGTTTCCTCCCAATTTATTATTTTTTCCATACATAGAAACACGTTCCAAGGGCTATTGTTGATGCTGATTTTGAACTTGCGCTGATGCTTTCGGAAAAGCCTGCTTACCTTGATGAAGAACCCGGGCAAGCAGGCATCAATACATGTAGATGTTATAAGGCGAGGATTTTATTGTGTAAAATGAAAACATACCGGTTTCCGAAACAATTCGACCGAAGGGAGAAATCTTTAACAAACAGCCATCATGAAGATTTCTCGTCGCTCACGCTCCTCGAAATGACATTTTTCAAAGCTCTCGTAACACGGTGAAGTATTATTTGATTTAACCGGCTGTGTCAAGCTGTATTTGTGCTGTGCGAAGCTGAATTCAGCTTTGCTTTTTTTCATCCTTTAACCGGTCCAGTTCATCCTTGTAGCGTTCGGCCTGGGCTTTGGCCGATTCAACTTCTTCCCTGGCTTTCTCCAGCTCTTCATTTTGCCGCTGCCGTTCTTCCCGGATTTTGTCCTGAATATCGTCAAAACCGACATAGACCGCCAGAGCGCCCCCCAGGAACAGGAAGATGGGCAGCGCGCCCCGGAGAATGGCCAGGAAATCAGACCACCAGAAAATCAAACTGATCAGTCCGATGACCGCAGCAACGACGCCTCCCAACAGCAAAGACATGATTCAATCCCTCCGGGCAAACAAATTCAAATCGTTCCGTCCGATCAATTTTTGCGTTTTTTTACCATGAATAAAAAGGTTAGGCAAGCCGGAAATAGATGATTCGTAAGCTAAAATATTACTTGATTTAATGGTACTCATCCATTAAACAAAATAATTTCATAAAGGAGACAAATTACTGCATTCGCAGGAAGGTGCTTATGATCGAACCAAACTTCAATAAAACGGACGGATTGATTCCGGCCATTGTGCAGGATGCTGAAACAAAAGACGTTTTAATGCTGGCCTACATGAACCGGGCCTCCTGGGAAGCGACGCTGCAATCCGGGAAGGCCACGTTCTGGAGTCGTTCCCGGCAAAAACTGTGGCTGAAGGGCGAGAGCTCCGGCCATGTTCAGATCGTCAAAGATATTTTTATTGATTGCGACGAGGACACTCTGCTGCTTCAGGTGGAGCAACTGGGCGGGGCCGCCTGCCACACGGGGCATCGCACCTGTTTTTTCCGCAGGCGCAAAGGCGGCGATTTTGAGGTTGTCGGCAAGAAAGTTTTTGATCCCAAGGAAGTGTACAAATGAATGTTTTGAAATTGGGCATCCCAAAAGGGAGTCTGGAAAAAAATACGGTTGATTTATTTCAAAAAGCGGGCTGGCGGATCACCTACGACAGCCGCAACTATTTCCCGGATATTGACGATCCGGAAATTTCCTGCACGCTGGTCCGGGCGCAGGAAATGTCCCGCTACATCGAAGACGGTCATCTGGATCTGGGGCTGACCGGCATCGACTGGATTCTGGAAAACAACTCCGATGTGCAGGTCGTGCAGGATCTGATCTATTCCAAAGTTTCCACCCGTCAGGCGCGCTGGGTGCTTGTGGTGCGGGACGATTCGGAGATCCGTTCGATCGAGGACATGGAAGGCAGGCACATTTCGACGGAACTGGTCAACTTTACCAGGCGGTATTTTGCCGAAAGAAAGATCAAGGTCGGCGTGGAGTTTTCCTGGGGCGCGACCGAGGCGAAAGTCGTCGACGGTCTGGTGGACGCCGTCGTGGAAGTCACGGAAACGGGATCCACCATTCGGGCCAACAAACTCAGGATCGTGCATGAACTGATGAAAACCAACACACAGCTGATCGCCAACCGCGCAGCCTGGAACGATCCCTGGAAGAGAAAAAAAATCGAGCAGATCCGGACGCTCTTGACCGGATCGCTCCTGGCGATGGGCAAAGTCGGCCTCAAGCTCAATGTGGCCAAAGAAAACCTCGATCGTGTCATGAAGCTCTTGCCGTCGCTGAAAGCCCCGACCATTTCCACCCTCTATTCGGAAGAGTGGTTTGCCATTGAAACGGTTATCGATACGGGTGCGGTGCGCGATATCATTCCACGGCTTCTCGACGCGGGCGCGCAGGGCATTATTGAATATCCGCTCAACAAAGTCATTTGATCTGGGGGAGGCGTCATGGCCAGAAAGGCAAAGATCGTCCGTAAAACAACGGAAACGGATATCGCGCTGGACATTGATTTGGATAAATCCGCCGGCAGCAGGATTGATACAACCATTCCCTTTTTGAATCACATGCTGGAGCTGTTTGCCCGCCACGGTCGTTTCAAGCTGGTTGTCAAGAGCAAAGGCGACACGGAAATCGATGACCATCACCTGGTGGAAGATCTGGGGATTTGTCTGGGAGAGGCGGTGCGGCAGGCGCTGGGCACAAAGACGGGCATTAACCGCTACGGTTCGGCGTCCGTCCCGATGGACGAGAGTCTGTGCCGCGTGGACATGGACATCTGCGGCCGTCCCTATCTGATTTACAAAGTCCGGTATGAACGCAGGAAAATCGGCGGTTTTGATCCAGCGCTGGTCAAGGAGTTTTTCAAGGCGTTCACGGATCACAGCGGCATTACCCTGCACATTACCCTGGAATACGGCAGCAACAGTCATCATATCATCGAGGCTGTCTTCAAGGCGTTTGCCCGGGCGTTGCGGCAGGCGGTGAATATCCATCCGGAAATTTCAGGCGTTCTTTCCACCAAGGGAACGCTTTGAAAGAAAGGTCAGGCGTCTTGTGTCGCACAACAGATTTTCGATAAAAAGCATCGGCTGCGCCCTGTGGCTTTTGGGGTTCTTCCTTCTCTCCCAGAGCGTTGGGCATGCGCAGGAAGAGCCAAAGGCCGCCGAAAAAAAGGCGACGCGGATCGCGGTCATCCCTTTTCAGGCGGTGCTGCCGGAAGAGCCGTCCTCCACCGTTCAATGCCCGATTTGCGGCAGCGTGAATTCCAGCGGCGGCATTTCCAAAGGCGCAGAAAGAATGGTTGAAGAAATGGTGACTGATAAGCTGATGGACTACAAGAACGTGGAGATCATTCCCCGGGAAAAGGTGGCGGGTGTCTATCGGTGGGTCTCGACGGCTCTCCGCAAACAGCCTTTACTGCAGACTTTCCGGGAGACCGGAAGCGAACTGGGCGCCGATGTCCTGGTGGCGGGGTTTGTCTATCGCTATCGGGAAAGATTGGGGTACGATTATTCCGTGGAACGCCCCGCGGCGGTTGCTTTTGAAATTCATCTGATTGCCGTCGGCGACGGCCGCATCCTCTGGCGGGGTATTTTTGACAAAACACAAAAATCTCTGATGGAAGATGTTTTTCAGGCGTCTTCCTTCTTCAAGGGCGGCGCGAAATGGCTGACGGCGCGCCAGTTGACAAAGCTGGGAGTTGACGACATTTTCAAAACCTTTCCCGGCTTTGAACGCTGACGGCAAAAAGCTTCGGATTCATGCGGTGCCCCGCTCGATATTTGATCTACCGGTTCTGTGAAGGAGTCAGGCAAGGTGTTGATTATTCCGGCGGTTGATGTAAAAAACGGCCAATGCGTGCGGCTTGCGCAGGGCGATTTTAACCGGGTGACGGTTTATGCTGAAAATCCGGTGGACATGGCCAGGCGCTGGGTTCAAAAAGGGGCGCAAAGGATTCACCTTGTGGATCTGGACGGATCCGTCGCCGGATTGCCCAAAAACGCGCCGATTCTTGTCGAAATTGCGAAATCCGTTCCAGTGCCGGTTGAAGTCGGCGGCGGCATCCGCAGCATGGAAACCGTCAACTACTATTTGGAAAACGGCGTGTCGAGTGTGATTCTGGGGACGTCGGCCATTGCGGATGAAGCGTTTGTCCGGACGGCTGCCCGAACCCATCGGGGAAAAATCATCCTGGGGATCGACGCGCTTGCGGGAGAGGTGGCGGTCCGCGGCTGGACACAGAAGACCGGCCAAAATGCGGTCGAACTGGCCGAGCGCTATGTTCATGACGGTATCCAGGCCATTGTTTATACGGATATTTCACGCGACGGCATGGAGGCCGGCGTCAATGTGGAACAAACCCGGGCTCTGGCGAAAGCCGTCAACATTCCGGTCATCGCGTCGGGCGGTGTGGCGACGCTTGCCGATATCGACGCCCTGCTCGCCGTCAAAGACTGCTCGTTTTACGGCGTGATTGTCGGCCGCGCGCTCTACACGGGCGCCATCGCCCTGGAAGACGCGATTGCGAAAACGCAAGCGGCTTCATAAAATCGGAAGGAGGAAAAGCAGATGGCAGAGTGCATATTTTGTAAAATCATCAAGGGAGACATTCCTTCCAAAAAAGTTTACGAAGACGACGCTGTCCTGGCTTTTGACGATATCAGCCCCATGGCGCCGGTGCATGTCATCATCATCCCCAAAAAACATATAGCGACCCTGCTGGATGTTGATACGAATGCGGATATCATGGGAAGATGGATGGCCGCCGCGCAACAGGTTGCTAAAATGAAACAGGTGGCTGACAGCGGATTCCGTCTGGCGATCAACTGCAACGCCGACGGAGGGCAGGTGGTCTTTCATCTGCACATGCATCTGCTGGGAGGCAGAAAACTGGAAGATCCTTTAGGATAATGTGAGGTAAAGGAAAATGGATATTTTGGCCAAATTAAACGAAGACATGGTGACGGCGGCGAAGGCAAAAGACAAAATCCGTCTCTCCGCGCTGCGTCTGCTGAAAACAGCGCTCCACAACAAGGAAATCGACCTGATGCGGCCGCTCAACGAGACGGAAACAATGCAGATTCTGTCCGGATTGGTCAAGCAGCGGAAAGATTCCATCGAGCAGTTTGCCAAGGGGGGCAGGCAGGATCTGGTGGAAAAGGAAGAAGCGGAACTGAAAATCCTGCAGGATTTCATGCCCGCGCAAATGTCGGATGAAGAAGTGGAAGTGCTCATTAAAAAGGCGATTGCCGATGTGGGCGCCCTATCCGTCAAGGATATGGGCAAAGTGATGAAGGCGCTGATGCCGCAGATTACCGGCAAGGCGGACGGGAAAGCCGCCGGTGAAAAGGTGAAAGCGCTTCTGTCGCAATAAGACGCGTTATCCACGACACGGACTCAAACCATCAAAACAGGGCAGGCGATCCTTCGTGCGCTTTGACGACAGCAAGATTGAAGAAATTAAAAGCAGGGCGGACATTGTCGAGCTTGCCTCCGAATATCTGACGCTGAAAAAGGCGGGCCGGAATTATCTGGGGCTTTGTCCCTTTCATCAGGAAAAGACCCCTTCGTTTACGGTCAACCGCGAAAAACAGATTTTCTACTGCTTCGGCTGCGGGGAAGGCGGCAATGTCATCACGCTGCTGATGAAAATCGCCAACAAGAGTTTCCCCGAGGCCGTTAAATATCTGGCGGAAAAAACGGGCGTCCTGCTGCCGGTGCGGACCTTCGGCAGCGACGGACGCGAAAAGGAATCCCTGCGCGACGGGATGTTTCAGTTGAATGCAAGGGCGGCGCGGTACTTTGCCCGTCAGCTCTCCTCTCCCGCCGGCAAAGCGGCCCGCGACTACCTGCAGAAGCGGGCCGTCACCGAGGAAACCGTCCGGCAATTCAGGTTGGGGTATGCGCCGGACGCCTGGCGCTCCCTGGCGGATGATGTGGAAGGCGGCGGTTTGTCCCTGAAAATGGCCGAACAGGCCGGCCTGGTCATCGCCGGGAAAGAGGGTGGCTTCTACGACCGCTTCCGTGGCCGACTGATGTTCCCTATTGAAAATCCTTTCGGCGAAATCGTCGCCTTTGGCGGCCGGATTATCGGAGAGGGCGAGCCCAAATATCTCAACTCGCCGGAATCGCCGGTTTATAGCAAGGGGAAAAATTTATACGGACTCAACAAGGCCAAAGAGACGATCCGCCGGAACGGTTTTTGCCTGATCGTGGAAGGCTATTTTGACGTCATCTCCCTGTGGAACGCAGGGGTGCGCAATGTCGTGGCCACGCTGGGCACGGCGCTGACCCGCGATCATCTGGAGCTCCTGCGGCGTTACACGCAGGATGTCGTCGCGCTGTTTGATCCGGATGCGGCCGGACGCAAGGCACTGGACCGGTCGCTGGAGCTTTTTTTAGGCGCCAATATGAGCGCACGGGCTTTAATCCTTCCCGACGGCTTGGATCCGGATGATTTTGTGAAAAAATACGGCCCGGCGAAGCTGGAGGAACTGATCGCCCTTGCGCCGGCGATCAGCGATTATTATATTGATTCCGTTCTGGGAAACGGCAAAACATTTGAAGAAAACCGTGATCTGGTGAAAACCGCGATGGAATTCGTGGGGAAAATCAACAACGAAATCGAAAAGAATCTTTTCATCAAGCGGATTGCGGAGAAATCGGGCATTGACCAGGCGCTGCTGAAAAGGGAAATCCATCGGAAACCGGCATCCGCGCCATCCGGCGCGGGTGTTAAAAAGCCATCCGGCGGAATGGCCGTGAATCCTCTGGAGTTCAATCTGATCCGGCTGATGCTGGAGTATCCGCAGAAGGCGCTCCTGGTGGACGATGAGAATATTCTGGAGTGTTTTCTGGAGCCCGCGTTAAAGGATCTGGGAACAAAAATTATTCAAACCTATAAACTTCTGGGGTACGTGGATGTCAACATCCTGCTGCCGTCGGATGAAGACAAACCGCTGCGGGAGCATCTATACAAAATGAGCGTGGAAGCGCCTCCGACGGATGATGACAGGGTGGAGCGCAATTTTGTCGACAACATGCGGAGAATCCGTGAAAAATGGTACAAAGAACAAAAGCGGCAGGTGCAGCACAAGTTAAGGCAGGCGCAGGAATGCGGCGATCCGGATCTCATCCGGGAGCTGACTTTTCAAAAGCAGCATTTGATAAAGGAAGAACATAAATACTTGAACCAATCATAACATTCGGGGGCATCCAAATGGCGAAAGAAATACAATCCGACGAATTTAAGAAGCTGCTTTCCCTGGGGGAAGAAAAAGGGTTTTTAACCTATGACGACGTGAATGACATGTTGCCGCCTGATTTGAATTCCTCGGAGCAAATCGATGATATTATCATGCTGTTTGGAGAAAAAAACATCGACATCATCGACATGGAGCAAGGGGAAAAGCTGGTGGTGAAAAAACCGGTCGAGGATGCGCTGCCGTCCAAATTTCCCGAAGCCCTCGCGCTGGTTCCCGGCGCGGGCAAAACCGGAGACCCGGTCAAGATGTATTTGCGGGAAATGGGGCTGGTGTCGCTCCTGAGCCGCGAAGGTGAAGTCGAGATCGCCAAGAAAATCGAAGAGGGCGCCCGGGAAACCATGTGGGCGATTTTCAGTCTGACCGTTTCCATCGACGAAGTGCTCAGCATCGGAGAGAAGCTTGAATCCGGAGAAATCCGCGTCAAAAATGTCGTGGATAACATCGAGGACGAAGAAGGGTTCATGGAAGAGGACGATCACAAGGAAAGAGTGCTTCGGCTGATCGCCCGGATTCGGCTCTTCAATGACCGCAATAAGGTGCTGCGTGAGAAGCTTAAATCCAAAACCATGAGGGCCAAGCAGCGGGAGACCCTGACCGCGGAGCTGGTGAAAAACACAAAAAATATCATCACCCTTTGCCGGAAAATCCGTTTCAGCAAAAAGCAGATGCACCGTTTTATCGCCCGGTTGAAATCCTTCACGGACGAGATTGAACGCTCGGAACGTGTGATCAACCATTTCAAAAAAGAGTCGGGCCTGAATATTTCGCAAATGGAAAAGGCCTGGTCCAGGATGAGGAAATCCAAACAGGACGAGCGGCAGGCGGCGAAAGAGGCAAAAGTGTCCATCGATTGGCTGCACCGGAGTCACTCGGCCGTGACCGAAGCCCAAAAACGATTGAAGCATATTGCCAGGGAGGTGGGGATTCCAACCGCCACGCTCAAGACGGTTGTTTATTCCATCGAAGACGGAGAGGCCAAGGCGGAAATCGCCAAGCGGAAACTGGTCGAAGCCAACTTAAGGCTGGTTGTCAGCATTGCCAAAAAGTACACCAATCGCGGCCTGCAATTTCTGGACTTGATTCAGGAAGGTAATATTGGGCTCATGAAGGCGGTTGATAAATTCGAATATCAGCGGGGCTATAAGTTTTCCACCTACGCAACCTGGTGGATTCGCCAGGCCATTACGCGCGCGATTGCCGACCAGGCCCGCACGATTCGGATACCCGTCCATATGATTGAAACGATCAACAAACTGATCCGGACATCGCGATACCTCGTGCAGGAATTGGGACGTGAACCGACCCCGGAAGAAATCGCCAACAAAATGGAATATCCGCTGGAAAAAGTGCGCAAGGTGCTGAAAATTGCCAAAGAGCCGATTTCCCTGGAAACACCGATCGGCGAGGAGGAGGACAGCCATCTGGGAGACTTTATCGAAGACAAAAAGATCATGTCTCCATCGGAGGCCACCATCAGCATGGATCTGGCGGACCAGACGCGCAAAATACTGTCCACGCTGACGCCGCGTGAAGAAAAAGTTCTGCGAATGCGTTTCGGAATCAGCGACCGGCTGGGAACGACGGTTCTGGGCGAAGCGACGCTGGAGGAGACGGTGGTCTCCGAGGTTGAAGAGCCCCAGGTCGTTGAAGAGGAGCCGTTGAAAAAAGCAAAGCATTCCCCCCGGAAACGGACGGGAAAATAATATTGACAAGCGCCGGGATTGGGTATATTTCAACGCGCCTTGATGCCGGTTGAAACATTCGCGCAATGGCTGAACATGGCGGGCCTATAGCTCAATTGGTAGAGCCACCGGCTCATAACCGGTAGGTCCCTGGTTCGATCCCAGGTGGGCCCACCAAATTTTATGAATGGAAGCTTTACGGATGGCCGGAAAAAAGCGATTTTCACAAGCAAGGAGTTGCTGCGACAAAACGGTAGAGGCAAAAGCCGCGATCAGAAATGTTCGATTATTCTATCGCGGCGCCCAAAACCAGCCCCATCCGACGTTGATCTGAAAATGCACCCCTCAAAAGGTGCTTTTTTTTTTGGCGTCGGGGAAGCATCAGGGGATGAAAAAATAAAAAAGAAGGAGAACGGGGTGAAAGAACAATTGCTGCTGTTGATCGGATTGCAGGAGTGTGATTCTCAATTGGTCAAGCTTGCCGCCAAAAAGACCAGGCTGCCGGAAGAAATCCAGGCAATGGAAAATGATTTTCAGGCCTATCGGGAAAGCATCGAGCAAAACAAGCAAAAACAGGAAGACCTCAAAGCCCGGCGCGCGGAATATGAAGCCGCCATCAAAAAGATCGGCGACGGGATGATTAAAACCAAAGGAAGGCTCCTTGAAGTCAAAAACAACAAAGAATATCAGGCCATGCTCAAGGAGATTGAAACGGCGGAGAAAACCCTCGGCGAGATGGAAACCCGGATCATCGCCCTGATGGAAGACATGGACAAACTTTCCGTGCTGGTCAAGCAGGATGATGCAGTCCTGGCGCAGGAAACCCGCAAACACGAACAGGAAAAGAAAATCATCGAAGATGACTTGAGCGCCGTGGACGCCGATACGGCATGCTGGACGGAAAAACGGGCCGAATTGCAAAAGCAAATCCCCGCGGACCTTCTGAACCGGTATGAAAGAATAAAAAAGCGCAATAACGGCGTTGGTGTGATTTCCGTCTGGAAAGCGGTTTGCAGCGGCTGCCACATGAATATTCCGCCGCAGCTCTACAACGAATTGCAGCGCTCCAATGAACTGCTGAGCTGCCCGAACTGCAACCGGATTATGTATTTTAAAAATCAGGAAAAGGCCGAATAGTTTTCTATGGAACAAAAACCGGTCAAGTTGTTCAGCGACGGAGCCTGCCGGGGAAATCCCGGGCCGGGAGGCGGCGGGGCGGTGATTACCGATGCCTCGGACCGGATTCTTTGGGAGGGGAAGGAATACTTCGGGCGCTGCACCAATAATATCGCGGAATATAAGGCGCTGATCCTGGGGCTGAAAGGCGCTCTGGCCGGCGGCTGGAGAAACGTAGAAATTTATATGGATTCGGAGCTCCTGGCCAATCAGATCAACGGTTCCTACAAAGTAAAAAACGAGAACCTGAAAATATTGATGCAGGACGTCCGGAAGCTGCTGTCTTCCCTTGAATCCGCCAGGGTCCGGCATGTTCCGCGCTGCCGCAATGCGACAGCCGACCGGCTGGCCAACCTGGCCATTGACGAGCAGGGGAAGTAAGGGCTGCCCCCTCCTCCCCCCAAAAAGGGGCGCGAGACTGAAGGCGTCGAATATCTTCTTACATGTGTCCTTTGTCCTTGAACAAAATCCAAATCAATTGTAGGATACTTCCCAGGCCGGAGAAAATCGGATGATCGCGGGCAGAGTTTCCTCTGCCGGAGGAAAGTCCGAGCTCCACAGGGCAGGATGGTCGCTAACGGCGACCGGGGGCGACCCCAGGGAAAGTGCCACAGAAAATATACCGCCCGGGCGAAAGCCTCAGGGTAAGGGTGAAATGGCGAGGTAAGAGCTCACCGCTTTTCCGGTGACGGAAAAGGCATGGCAAACCCCATCCGGAGCAAGACCAAATAGGAGAACGTTTGAGGGTGGCCCGCCTGATGTTCTCGGGTAGCGTCGCTAGAGGCGGCAGGCAACTGCCGTCCCAGATGAATGATCATCGCCGCGGCGAGGGTAACCGAATCGCGGAACAGAACTCGGCTTATGATTTTCTCCGCGCCTGCTTGTTATGACGAGCCGCGGCCCCTGGATGAAGGGGCATCCGTTTGTCAGGCCTGAAGAAGGCTCATCAACCGTTTGATCCAGTCCAGCCCCTGCTCCGTAAAGACAGCCACGAGGATCAGGAAGAGAATGAAGACCGTGATCAGCTCGGAATTGCGGACTTTGGGGTATTTTCTTTTTACAACCAAAAGGAGAATGGCGCCCGCCGCCAGCACCACCAGGTGCAGAAAGGGGAAAAGCTTCAGAAAAGTATCCATTCGGATCTCCTTGGGAGCAGGATTGCTCAACAACCTTCAGAAAAAGCCGTGAGGGCCCAATCAATAAAAAAGGCCGAATCGAAATTCGGCCTTTTTGTTCTTGAGTGAAAGCTACTTATTTGTCGTCATCGTCGTCGTCATTCAGTCCCGCCAGATCTCCTTCCGAGCCTTCCGGAACTTCCGACTGAATGGAGCGGGAAATTCCGCGCACCAGGATCAGCATGATGAAGAACAGGATCACCATGGCCACGATGAGCACCAGAATGACGGTGGCCGTCCACGCCTTGGATTCCTTCTCGATGTTCTGAGAGACCTTCAGGGCCGCTTCGTTGTACTTCTCGACTTCCACACCCAGACAGACCCATCCGAAACCGGCGGGCTCAGGAATGTTTGACGCGTAAAATTTGATCGGCGCATAGGCGACGAACTTGGTCATTCCAAATAATTTATACGTCTTGAATCCTGTTTTCCCCTCGGCCGCCTCTTTCGCCAGAGCCGTTAAATTGGGATCCAGGAAACCGGCCTGGATGATGTTCAGGGCATCGGCGCCCTTGTCCGTCAGTTCTTTCACGTTTTGCTGCGTGATGGTTGGAACCGGCGTTCCGTCCGGATTCAGCCCCACGATATGAAAATCGTTCGGGTGAGCAATCACGTTGCCGCGGTAATCAAACATGTAGGCGTAATTACCGGATGAAGCATCCGTTTCAAACACCCGTTCCGCCTGCGTGGGGATCAACTGATCGGTGATCTGGCCCAGGTGGCGATAGTCCAGGGACAGCACGATCATCCCGGAAAAACCATCCTGATTGAACACCGGCGTTGCAAAACGGACGACGCCGTTGAACCGTTCTCCCTTGTCAAATGCCGCTTTGTTCACGTACCAGCCGGTGACCGGAGATACATAGACTTCGCCCCGGTTCAGATTTTTTGTTTTTGCAAAATAATCTTCGTTTTTGTAAGTGGTATTGGCCGGTTTGCTTACGTCAACCAGTTTTTCCGCCGGCGCCGCCTGACCGCCTACGATTTTAATTCTTTCGTAGCCGTTTTTGTCAATCAGGGCGATTTCCTTGTACAGCGGTGTCAGCACCTGCTGAACTTTGCCGTCTTTCTTGACCCAGAGCGGCGCTTTGTTTTCGGCAACAAACTGCTTGTAGACTGCTTCTGTCGAGGGAATAATGGTTGCAACCTGCAAATCTTTCTTGCTCTCCATGAGGAGATTGGCAACCTGATTTGCCGTGTTGATGGCTCTTGCTTTAATATCTTCCTGAGACTTGACATCAAGAACGTTAACGGCCCTTTCTTTTATGGTAACCCCCAGTTTAAACATGCCGTTAGCGATTAAGAACGCCATCAGTGATAAGGGGATTACAATCAGCAGGAAGAATACGCCTGCAACAGGTAATGACTTCTTATCTTTAGTTTGTGACATTATGATTTCCCCCTAACCTAGGTTAATTTTGTAGTTAACTTCCCTGAAACATTAACCCAAAAAGAAAGGCTTGAAGGGGTTAGCATACAATAAGATCAAGGCAATAACCAGCGCGTAAATGGCGATCGATTCAGCCATGGCCATGCCGACGAGCATCACCATCATGATTTTGCCCTGTACGCCGGGGTTTCTTCCCACCGCCTGGCAGGCGCCGTTTGCCGCATTACCAATGCCCGCGCCCGCGCCGATGGCGCCCAGGCCGATGGCCAGACCCGCGCCGATCATGGCGCCGACCGCAAAAATCACCTTAATGTAGGATTCGCCGCCGACCGGAATCGCATCCGCCGCAAAGGCAAATTGGCTCGAAAGCAGCATCGCCGCTACCGATGTGAAGACCGTTAAAATTGTTTTTCCATGTTTGTGTGACATTAGTTGACTCCTTTCATGACATGTTGTTTATTGTATTCCTTTTTTGCGCTCCATAGCACATTATCCAGGGCTCGCAAAGAAGAATTAACATCAATCGGCTCGACGCTAATGCATGAGATATGCCATGGTTTTAACGAAGAGGGTTTGTTTTTCGGCATCGAATCGACGCCGCCTGCAAATTCGGGAAGACGGCTCAATTTATTGAACTTCCTGTTCCTTCGCTTTCGGCGCCGGGTGTCAAAAAAAGCGCAGGGAAAATGCTTTTTCATTTTCTGTATGACGCCGCGGGAGGGAAAATGAAACGCCGCGTTTAATGTTTTGTTCAATAGCCTGCCATAAAACATTAAATGGTCGCAAACGGAGAGGGAACGTCCTATGCGCAGATCCGCGTGAAAAACCTTTTTGATATTTCAGTTGAAATTTTGAAGCAATGTCGCTACGATGCCCGCACTTGTGCCAAATCATGGGACATCAGAGAGTCATTGTCATGGATCATAGAGGGGCATTATGCAGGAGCTGTTAACGGTTGTCACGTATCCGATTGTCTGGCTGATTTGTTCTTATCTTTTAAAAATGGAAAGCGGTCTGGCAAAACTGCTGATTTCACTCACGGCGGCGGTTCTGGTGTATGTTTTATACGGCATTTGGCAGTCACAAAAAGAAAAGCATAAGGAAAACTAAAATTCAGTGGCCTTGCTGAGAAACTCATACCGATTCCTGCGTCAAGCGTTCAGTCTGCGCATCTGGTTGACCAGTCTCGTTGTTATCCTCCTGATTCTTCTGTTGGCTTTGACCGTAAACAACGCGCGGGAAAAGGAGATGGCGGATTTGTTCAGCCGCCAGCAGTTGGCGTCCGCTCAAAACGCCTCCGCCCGGATGACGGAAATTTTGTCGCAGGTCGAAAGAAACGTTGCCCTGTTTTCCTATTTTGATCCCAACGGGAAAATCCTGTCGCCCCAGGACCATCGAAAAATCGAAATCCTTTATTCCGTTTGGGGAAAGACGATTGATGCCGTGCTGGTGTTTGACGCCCAGGAGCGCGTCCGGCGCGTCCTGTCGCAGGATGCGCTGCCCCGCGTCAACCTGATCCCCCATTTCCAGGCGTTGAAAAGTCAGAAAAGGCAGTATTTGAATTTGGCTTTGGCCGCGGCGGGCTCCGGCGGCGCCCCGACCCAAAAGCAGGACTGGTATTTGATATGGGGGTATCCCATCTGGCGCGAGGGGCATATTTTTGACGGCGCATGGATGGTGTCCTTTTCTCTGGCCGCGCTGGTCCATGCCGGAGAAAGGCAAATTCAGGAAAACCGGCTGGGCGATCTGTGGCTGATCAACGACCGGGGGCAGATCATCATGCATCCTCATTTGCCCACCATCGGCAAAAACACCGGTGATCTCATCCACGACCGCCGGGGAAACGCAATTGCCTTCTCGCCGGAAGGCGGCAGGCATATCGATGCGAAGATTTTGCAGCGCAGCGGCTCGCCGCAAAGAAGCGTCATTGCCTACTATCCGTTTCAGGTTGCCGGAAACCACTGGTTCGTGATGGTGAGCGCTCCTTACGCCCAAGTCGTCGCGCCCGTGCGCACGACATTTCTTTACACCATGTTCAGCGCGTTTGTGCTGATGTTGATCTTGGTGATCGTCGGCATTTTCTATGCGTTCCGCGAGGGAAGGCGATTGCGGATGCGGGAAGTGCAGGAGCGGCTGAAGGAGCGTGAAACCTGGCAGGAAAAGCTGCTGCGGGAAAAGAAAACGATCGAGGGCATTATTGAAGGATCGCCCATTCCCAGTTTTGTGATCAACAAAGAGCATCAGGTGATTCTGTGGAACAGGGCCTGTGTGGAGCTGACGGGGCAATCGGCGGAAGATACACTGGGGACGGACGGTCACTACCGGGCGTTTTATCCCGTCAAAAGGCCCATGGTTGCCGACTTGATCATCGACGCCGACATTGACGCGCTCAACAAGTACTACAGCGCCAAGCAAGTCAAGAAATCGGAGAAGGTGCTTGGTGCCTATGAAGCCTATGATTATTATGAAAACCTCGGCGGCCGCAGCCGGTACATGTATTTCCTCGCCGCGCCGATTTATGACGAGGACGGGAACATCATCGCGGCGATCGAAACCCTTCAGGATATCTCGCGCGAGCAGGAGCTGACGCGAAGCCTGCAGGAATATGCCGAGACGCTGCAGAATGAACTGGCGGAAAATATCGAATTGAGAAAAGAGATCGAAGGTCTCTTGAATTATATGCAGTCCATCGTCAGAAGCCTGCCGGATAAGATTTACGAGCTGGACCAAAACGGCATCATCACCTTCATCAGCTGGGGGCTGAAAAAGCCCAAAAGCGAGCTGCGCGGAAAGCATTTCCTGGAATTTGTCGCGCCGGAAAACGCCGACTTTGTCGTTTCCAGGTGGGAGGACGCCAAACAGGGAATCTACACGCCCTACGAAATTGAAACCGTGGCCAAGGACGGACACAAGGTCAATTTAATGATCACGACGTCCCCGGTCATCGGAACCGACCATTACATCCTGGTGCAAAGAGACATCACCGAGTTTAAGAACCTGGAGAAGAAACTATACAGCAGCCAGAAGCTTGCGGCGCTGGGTCAGCTGTCCGCCGGGATTGCCCATGAAATCCGCAATCCGCTTTCATCCATCAAAATGAGCCTGCAGATCCTGGAAAAGCGCATCAAGCCGGAAGGCAATGATCTGAAGCGGTTTAAAATCGCGCAAAAGGAAGTCGAGCACCTGGAAGAGCTGGTGAACAATGTTTTGGTGTTCGCCAAGCCGATGGAGCCCAAAATCGAGTCGGTTGATCTGACGAAAGTCCTGGAACAGGCGGTGGCTCTTTCCGAGCAGATTATTCATGATAAAAAAATCGAAGTTACCCTGGAAACCCGGGACGCTCCCGCGGTGAACGTGGATGTGGCGATGATTACGGACGCTTTTGTCAATGTGATCCGCAACGCGGTGGAAGCGATGGAGGAAGGCGGTCACATTCACATTTACGCCCGCAGCATCGGGTCCCGGCCGCCTTCCGTGCTGGTGGTCGTGGAGGACGACGGCTGCGGCATCGATGACGCGGACATGCCCCATCTGTATAACCCGTTTTTTACAAAGAAGAAATACGGGACAGGCCTGGGCCTGTCGCAGGTTTTGAAGATTGTGGAAGTGCATCAGGGGAAGCTGGAGATTATCAGCGAGAAAGGCAAGGGCACGAAAGTTTGCGTCACATTACCCTGCAATAAATGACGGGAGGCCGTTGCATAATGTCTCTGTGTCAAAAGCGAACGAAGTGAAGCAATCTCATCAGTATTTGATCGTTTGAAGAGATCGCCACGTCGCTTCGCTCCTCGCGATGACAAAACGGTAATGATGCAAAATTCTCGACGGATCGTTTTGAATGGCGCGAAGCCTGGGCGTTCGGGAGAAAGCGCGGGCCGTCGCCCAAACAGAAAAGGTTAAAATTATGGCGAGCATTCTGGTGATTGATGACGATGCATCCATTGCGGAGACGCTGGATTTGTATCTAACCGAAGAGGGATACAGCGTTCGGACGGCGCTGACCGGTACCGACGGTCTGAATAAATACGTGCAGGAGCCTTCGGACGTGGTCATCCTGGACATCCGTTTGCCGGATGTGGACGGGTTTGCCGTTCTGGAAGATCTCAAGGAAGAAAATGAAAACGTCAAAGTGATCATGATCACCGCTTTCCACGACATGGAAACGACCATCAACGCCATGAAGGGAGGCGCCTTTGACTACATTCACAAGCCGGTCAACGTGGATGAGCTGGATCTGGCGATCAAGAAAGCCCTGAAGTCCCTGGAGATGGAGAAAAAAATTGACGGGCTGCTGATGGAGCCGTCGCGCAGTTTCCGGGTGGGAGACATCATCGGCACCGGCAACGAGATGCGGGAAATTTTCAAAACGATCGGCACCGTATCCCAAAGCCGAACGACGGTGCTGATTCATGGAGAAAGCGGCACAGGCAAGGAATTGATCGCCAAAGTGATTCACAACAACACCTCTCCGAACGAACCGTTTATTGCCGTGAACTGCTCCGCCATCGTGGAGACGCTTTTGGAATCGGAATTGTTCGGCCACGAAAAGGGGTCCTTTACCGGCGCCGTCGCCCGAAAGCTGGGCAAATTCGAGCTGGCCCGGTTCGGTTCGGTGTTCCTCGACGAAATCAGCGAAATGTCGGTGAACCTGCAGGCGAAGCTTTTGCGCGTTTTGCAGGAGATGGAATTCGAGCGGGTCGGGGGCAAGGACAGGGTGAAGGTCAATGCCCGCATCATGGCTGCCACGAATAAAGACCTGCGGGCGATGGTCAAGGAGGGGAAATTCCGGGATGACCTGTTTTACCGTTTGAACATTGTTTCCATCCATTTGCCGCCGCTGCGCAGCCGGCGTCAGGACATCCCGCCTTTGATTGATTACCTGCTTTCCAAAATCAATCTGGATCTGCATAAAAAAATCATCGGCGTTTCCGGCGAAATGATGGAGAAGTTTATGACGTATTCCTGGCCGGGCAATGTCCGTGAGCTGGAGAACCTGCTGGTCCGGGCGTGCGTCATCGCCAAAGGCCAGGTGCTGGGCGTCGGGGATTTCCCCGAACTGGGTAAGGATTATGAGGCGCTCCCGGATAAGAAAGACACAACGGAAGAAGTGTTCACGCCGGAAGAACCGGGCAAATTCCTGACGCTGGATCAGGTGGAAGAACGCTACATTCGCAAGATCATCAAGGAAACCAATAAGAATAAGGGTGAAATCTGCGAGACGCTCGGCATTTCCCGCCCCACGTTCGAGCGCAAGCTGGAAAAATACGGCATCACGTTTGAACGGGACTAACCCGCGCCCCGTAATTCAAGCATGTTTCAAGGGCAACGATATAGATCAGCGGGTGAACATTCACTACCCGGCTACGGCCCGGTCATCGCCGTATTACCGCGTCATCAGCGCGAACACGCCCCAGCCCATGTATTCACGCGTGTAAGTGGCGTGGCGCTCGGGTTCCGAGGTCAGTTGGGCTCGAACCTCGTTGGCTAACTCGTCGCCGGGATTGGCTTCAAGCCATCGGCGCATGGTGAGCCATTTGGCAGCTTCGTATCTGTCCCAGCCGTTCTGGTCCGCCAAAACCATTTCCACGACGTCGTAGCCAAGACGGCCGAAAGACGCGAGAAGTTCCGGAAGCAGAAGAAAGTCGGAGATGGAGTGGGCAAGACACCCTTTGGCAACATCTTCCGTCGGCGGCAACTGCCGCCAGTAGGGCTCGCCGATGAGGATGATCCCCCCGGGGCGGAGGCTCTTCGCTAGAAGCTCGATGGTGCCGGCAACGTCCCCGCCAATCCACGTGGCGCCGAGACAGGCTGCCACACCGACCTTCTCGTCAGAGACGTAGCCCGCAGCATCGCCATGGATGAACTTGACCTGATCGGCGACACCGAGTTCAGCGGCGCGGAGTTTCGCTTGCTCGGTGAACAACCGGCTCATATCGATACCGGTGCCGATGACGCCGTAATCGCGAGCCCAGGTGCACAGCATCTCGCCCGAACCGCTGCCGAGGTCGAGCACGCGGGTTCCCGCTTCCAGACGCAGCGCCGCGCCGAGCGTGGCAAGCTTTTCGGGGGTGAACGGGTTATGGATGCGATGAGCACTTTCGGTAATGTTGAAGATTCTTGGAATGTCCATCGCAGAAAACCTCCTTATGGGTGTGAATCGATACGGTCACTGCCTAACGAAAAGCTTAGCCGGAGCTGCCCGGCGGGCAGCGATCGGGTGGATTGCTTTTGTTAAGCCCGGGTGGCCACTTGAAAATCCCCCGCCCAGCAGGAGCTTTTAATCTCTACGGGTAAATTCCCCGCTCCTTGGGGCGAAATTATTAAAGGGTTTCCTTCTACAATACCCCGCTGCTTGCGGCGGGGTAGTTTATTGCCTGAGAAGCGGGTATTCAAAAGCACCTTCACAAACGGTCTGCAGAACGTTACAAACTCTCATTTTTGACACAGCCCATGGGAGGGCAAGAAAGGATGAACGTTTTGCAACCGAGCAAGAAAACAGCAATCATTACATTACTCACCGCTCCAGGCTGAACTCATCGCCCCCAGGCAAATTGTGCCTCCCCGGGCGATGCCGCCGCGACCGGCAACGGGATCAGGAGCAGGCACGGCCGGAAATCCGGCCGTCAGGGGACTTAAAAATCCGCCAAAGCCTATCCGGTTTTCATGCTGCAGACCTCACGCCATCATCAGATTTCAGGAATGATCAGGCCGGCACCTCAGCTTCAGCAGGTAATAGCTTCCATTGGACCAGAGCACTTCATGATCTGGAAAGATGCTGATCAACTCATCATAACGGTCTTTATACTGCGTCAGGCAATAAACGGCGCCGCCCTTGCGACACCTTGTTTTGAACTGTTCCTCCGTGAGAAAATAATGATCTCTTTCTTCCCGGGGAAGATAATTCACCCCGTAATTCAATTCGCCAAAATCTCCGACCAGAGGCGTTCGAATTTCATTATAGGTGGCGATCCCGTAAACGATGGTTTTGTACTGATACAAGTCATGGCCTGCGGGAAGAAGTTTCTTTACGGCCTGGGACGCCGGATACGCGGACTTGTACGGCGTTAAGAATGCCGCAAATGACGGAGTCATCGCAAGCAGAAACAATCCGGACAAAAGATAAACAGAGATAAACCATCCGTCTGGATATCTCTTTTTGATGACTTCCGGAAGAGTAAAAAGCAGCAACTGGCAAAATACGGGTAAGGCAATCAGCCAGGGTAATTCGCTGGAATAAACGATGGACAGGTCACCGCCTAATTTTGAGCCTTTGGGGAGAAAAAACGGGAGCAAAAACAAACTAATCAGCAGGAGCGATTGCAGCAAGACCGGTATCTGCAAAAGAAAAGACTCCTTCTTTTCCCGGAGATTTAGAACAAGGTCCTCATAATTTCTGAGCCGGTGTCCCATCAGGACGGACAGGGGGATGAATATCGGTGCAATATAGGGAACCAGTTTGGAATGGGATAATGAAAAGAAGATGAAAATAAGAATAATCCACGTCCAGAGAAACCGGTTCCCCGGAAGCGGCGGGGACGAAATTTTTTCTCTGTGCATCGCCCAGGCCGCTTTGACGACAAAGGCAGTCCAGGGAAGAATGCCGAGAATGATGATCGGCACGTATAAGAACACGGTGTTATCCCGCCCATGCATGGTGGTTGTGTATCGCAAAACATGTTCCTGAATGAAAAAGAACCACAGGAAATTCGGATGCACGCGTTGCACCAGGATGAACCAGGGGCCTGCAATGGCCAGGAACAAAGCGATGCCGACCGGTGAAATCAGGCCCGGGATACGTCTCCACTGTCTGCTGACTATCAACCACAACACCAGAATTGCGGAGGGGAAAACCACGCCGATTAATCCTTTGGTCAGAAAAGCCAGCGCACTGAACAGGTAAAACAGGTACAGCCGCCATTTTTCTCCATCCGCGCCGACCACATATCGATATCCCATCCAGGTGGCCAGACAGGTATATAAAGCCAGCGGAATGTCCAGGATGTTGAAATTTCCAAAGATAAAAAAGAACATGGACGTGCAAAGCGTGCCGGCCGCATAGAGCCCCGTTTTTCGATCACCAAGAAAGCGGCCTATGGCATAGGCGAGCCAAATACAGGCCCATGCGCACAGACCGACGTAAATGCGGGCCGTAAAATCAGTCTCGCCAAAAAGCTTGAAAATAATCGCGGAGGCCCAGTAGGTCAAAGGCGGTTTTTCCAGATAAATGACGCCGTTAAGACGAGGAATGGCGTAATCGCCGGAGTCCACCATGTTATCGGATATCTCGAAATAACGGCTTTCATCAGGTTCTATCAAAGGCATGAATGGAGAAAAAGCGGCATAAAGAAGAACCGGCATGATGAGCAGAAATAAAGTTTTGCTGTCCACAAATCTGAATAAATATTTTTTCATGCGATCTCACTACTGTCCAAACGTTTTCGTTAGTAGGTGATGTAAGCTATAGAAAGCAATGAGAGAAATCAAGAAAAAGATATTTATCTGTAAGAAGACGGACTTGACTTGACAGTTAGGTAGAAAGGGTGGTCAGTTACCTCCTGGATTGTTTTGCGGCAATCAAAAAAGGAGGATATTTAAAAATGACCACCCAAGAGAAGCTTATCAGAAACAAATTGAGTTTGCTAGAGTTGGCGGAGTATTTGAAGAACATTTCAGAAGCCTGTAAAATCAATGGTGTATCGAGGCAGCATTTTTATGACATCAAGAAAGCCTATGAGGAAGAAGGACTGGATGGCCTTCGGGAGAAAAGCAGAAGGAAGCCCTGTATAAAGAATCGGGTAGCGCCTGAGGTTGAAGAATCCGTCATCCGGATGGCCTATGAATACCCGGCTTATGGACAAGCAAGAACGTCCAATGAATTACGAAAAATTGGGATTTTAATTTCATCTGGTGGCGTTCGAAGTATTTGGCTGCGCCACGGTCTGGAGACCTTTAAGAAGCGTTTATGTTGTTTAGAGGAGAAAGCCGCCAGGGAAGGCATTGTTTATACAGAAGCACAGTTATCGGCATTGGAAAACGCCAAGCGAGAGAGGGAGAGTTCACCTGACGAGATCGAGACGGCTCATCCGGGGTATTTAATCAGCCAGGACACCTTTTATGTTGGTTCCTGAACCCTGCGCGCATTCAGCATTTTTGTAATCTCTGAGCAAAATTTCATGAACTATCCGCCACGGCGGTTCAGGACGGCGCCCATGCAAGAAATTTCTTGCATCAAATCAGTTAAAATATTCATGCCTTGCACTCCTGAATTTTTTTGAATCGGAGATGATCCAGAAATTCATAAAACAATAGCAACGCAGGCGTCCGTGTATCGCGGATCGAATATTTCACCCGGTCACGATTGCCGGATTTGACCAGCTTCGCGCCGATCACCAGCAGTATCAGGCGCCCAATTCTGATTTTGTTGTCAGCGATGCCAGAAAGTATTTTTACCTTTTTCCCACAGCAGCCAGCCAGGAGCTTAAAATACCGCCAAAGGTTATACGCCAGCAGAACAATCTGAAAGAAAGCATAGTTGTTTTTGAACTTGCCGGACGGAATCGCAGCCAAGCCTTCCTGCTTGGCTTCACCAATCAGGTTTTCTGCATCCGCTCGCTTATCGTATCGTTCAATCGCCTCATGGGCCTTTCCGTTGAGATTGGCGCAAAATATCCGGTAGGTGTACGGATCTTTTTCAAACAGTTCCTGCTGGGGCTGGCTTTTTATTTCCTCCGGTTTCTTGGGAAGCCGCATGGCAACAAATCGGCATGCCTGGCCCCAACCCGTCGGCTGATACATGCAGCCGTTGAACTCGGCTTCTTCTTTCCGGGAGGGGCGATACCAGGTCTTTGGGTCAAACAGCGGTTCGCATTGCTTATTGGAAAAGATAAAATCATACCCCTCATCCAATGCGGCGTCGACACTATTCCAACTCATGAACTCAGCGTCCGCTCTCAAAAGAACCTTTTGGACACAGGACGGCAAATGATCTTTAATGATCCGAATCACTTTGGCCGTCTCCTCCCCGCTGACGGTTTCCCCTTTGCGCAGTTTCCCATACAGGTATTCCCGGGGTTGTTCAATAAAGCACAAAATCGGTCGGTAGCCTTTCTTGCCCCGGTGCTTCGGATTATGGCCGACCCGTCCGCTTTCCTGATCGCCATAGATGGTTTCCACGGTGGCATCGATATCGATAGCAATGTGGCTGTATTGAATTCCGCATCGTTTCCAGGCCAGCTCTCTCAAACGGCTCATGATTCTCAAAAGGGACTGCGCCTGATTGATCCCCAGACTGTCCAAGTAACGCCAATAGGCGCTGGACGCCGGAAGTTTATCCACGCTGAAGATGCCGCAAAGCATGGGCTCCAAACGGAGATAAACAAAATGCCAGATCCGGTTGAACCCGATAAACAGTAGCATCACAAGCCCCATGACCATGGCGTAGTCGCCCAGCTGGGTTTCCCGCGACGGCGCATGGTAGCCCTCATTAAAATGTTTCTCAAAATCAAATAAGTCCAAAACCTTGGTCAGTCCCAAAAGCCCGCCAAACGGGCTTATCTGCTCGCTACATGTCCCATACGCTGTCGAAGCATTGATTTTACTGGCCCTCCCGCTCCCCTGATTAAAATGTTTACTGGCAAGCCTTTTTTTGCTATCCTTCCTATGCTTTTTTACCATCTGGGCACCTCCTGTTTGCTATTGGGTTATTTGCGTATCCCTTTATACAACAGGTTTCCCAGATGGTTTATTTATTTTTTTTCACTATGTCGCGCAGGGTTCAGGTATTAGTTTTTCCTCAGGCGGAGTGCTCAAAGTTGTGTCATGAATCTCCAGATGATCGGCAATCTCCTTCAGCGTATAACCATGTTGGATATGTGCTGGATGGATTTTCAGGAAGGTGGGACACATGATGAACATTGGCAAACATGACGCATTACTTGTCGTTGACGTGCAAAATGATTTTCTCCCCGGCGGCGCGCTTAGCATGGCGGGAGGAGACCGGATTGTGCCGGTCATCAACCGGATTTCAGCGCTTTTTACAACGCGGGTCTTTACCCGCGACTGGCATCCGGCCGATCATGTCAGTTTTTCCGGTCATCCGCAATTTCTTGATCAATCCTGGCCTCCCCATTGTATTCAAAACACCTGGGGCGCACAGTTTCATGCCGACTTGAAAATTGACGCAAAAGACCGGATTGTCAGCACGGGGGACAACCCGCAGGAAGAAAACTACTCCAGCTTTCACGGCACAGATCTGGAAGCGTGGCTTCGCCGCCGGGACATTCGCCGGATTTTTATCGCCGGTCTGGCCACGGAATATTATGTCTTGACCTCCGCCATGGACGGTCTGCAGGCCGGTTTTGAAGTGCTGGTTCTTGAAGATGCCGTTGCGGGTGTGGATGTTCCTCCGGGAAGTGCGGCCAGGGCCCTGCAAAAGCTTCGCGATTCAGGCGTCCATATCCTTTCATCCGGCGATTTGTTGTCGGAATAATGGCAACCGTCTCAAGTTTCTTACAGGAGGGGTTTGATGATGAACTGGCTGGAAGTAAGCGACGAACTGGTTAAGATGCTGCGGCTGAAAACAGATCCGCTGGCCTTCAAGCGCTTTGAAAAATCAGAGGAGCTGGAAGCGATCAGGAATGTATTCCACATCCCGACATTCTCCACCTTCTGCCAGGCTGTGCACCGCGCCAGAGTTCAGGGTCTGACCATCGGGATCACAAAGCTCGATAAGATGAATCACCGCTGTCTGCGCCTGCATGGCGTCAAACACGCGCATGAGAAGAGCATGAAAGAAGAGGCGGCCATGCTCTCCCGAACATGGTTTGCCTCGCCCGAAGAAGCTTTGTTGCAGCAGCAGGAAACCCCTCGCGTTCCGGTGGCTGAAGCCGTCGCGCTGGCGCCTCTGTCGAAGGGAAAGTTCGACCCGGATGTCGTTCTCTTTTACGGAAATCCCGCGCAGATGATGATGCTCCTGTGCGGATTGCAGAAGGTAAAATATGAGCGCTTTCAGTTTTTCTTTATCGGCGAGGGGGCCTGCGCCGATTCGCTGGGAGAATGCTACCGGACCGGCAAGCCTCAATTGTCCATTCCCTGTTACGGAGAAAGGGCCATGGGGCAGGTGGCCGACGATGAAATATCCGTGGCTCTCCCGCCCGGAGAGATCCCCAGGGCCATCTCAGGAATGAAACAACTGGCTAAAATTGGCTTCAAATATCCGATCAATTTCATCGGCGGCCAGGCCGACCTGGAGCCGATTCTGGCTCAGGTCTATCCGGACTTAAAAGAAAGGAAATCATAGAACGGAAAAAGAGATAGAGTAGATTATCAAGCAATCAACAACACGAGGGAGGATTGAAGCCATGGATATGCCGAAAAGGAAAATGTCCCGGAAGAGAGCAGGCGGTCACCCGTTAAACCTTCATTTCGTGTATCTTTTGGCCTGCGTTTCGCTGATGTTGTTTCTGGCCGGCTGCGAGTCGTCCGGACAAAACCGGATGATCTTTTACGGGGGTGACATCATTACCATGAGCGACACGCCTGCCGGGGGTATTGAAGCCGTATTCGTGGAAAACGGTAAAATTGTTTCGACCGGGACAAAAGACGAGATTCTCAAGCATGGGACAGACGGCACACGGATCATCAATCTGGAGGGGAAAACATTGATGCCGGGATTTATTGCCGTCCACACCCATCCGGATCTTACGGCATATCTGTATGGTTTTGTCGATCTCAGCGGCTTTACCCATAAAACAAAGGAAGAGGTGTGGGCAAAGCTGCGTCAGACGGTGAGGGAAACCAAGAAAGGGGAATGGATTTTTTGCAAGGGATTTGACCCGATGCTGGTCCCGGGACTCACGGCTCCCGATATTCAGTTTCTGGATGCCGTCGCCCCGGATCACCCGGTGCTCATCCTCGCCCAGAACTTACACTCGGCATGGGCCAATTCCATGGCCTTTAAAAAAATGGGCGTCACGGCGACAACACCCGACCCGGCTCCCGGGAGTTACTTTGAAAAAGACAGTCAGGGCAGGCTTACCGGTTTTATTGTTGAAACCGGAGCCGTAAAAGTGATGTCCGCCGACGTACTCAAAACATTTAACATCAAGGACAATGCCGTTAAAGTCGCCGACGCACACATTGGCAATGGGATAACGAGCATTACAACCATGGGGCTCTTCAGCGACAAGGCCCTGATCTTATATGAACACCTATCCACAGCTCACCCGAGGCTCATTCACCGGGTGCTGGGTGCGATTGGTGTGCTGCCCAAGCGCAAACCCACTGTGCGGCATTTTATGTACATCCTGCATTCGACCCCCGATCTGTTTCCGAAAAATGTTGAAAACGGAGATGACTTTTTCAAGATCTGCGGTATGAAAATCTGGTACGACGGCTCCCCCTATACAGGCTCCATGTATATCAATGAGCCTTACCTGAATTCCGAACTGATGCTGAAAGGGCTGAAAGTTCCCGCCAATCATCGCGGACAAACCGTCATCGGCAAGCAGGAATTTTATGACGCCGTCAAAAAATATCATGAACTCGGCTGGCAGGTCAGTGTGCACTCACAGGGCGATCGGGCCAGTGAAGAGGTTCTGGATGTTTTTGATAAGGTCCAGTCGGAATCATCGGTGAAAAACTTACGGCACCGCCTTGAACACGGCGTCCTCCTGCCCCCGGAACTGCTGGCGAAAATGAAGCGGCTTGAGATGACCCTCAGCTTCCATGTTAACCATCTTTATTATTACGGTAAAGCTTTGAGAGATGATATTTTAGGCGCCGGGCGGACTGCAAGAATGTTGCCGGTGAACAGCTCGAGGACGGCAGGGCTGTATTATTCTTTGCACGCCGATGCCCCCATGTATCCGGAAGAACCCCTAAGCATGCTCCAGACGGCTGTGATACGGAAAACCCGCGAGGGAGAAATCATCGGGCCTCATGAGGCTGTCTCCGTAATGGAAGGATTAAAAGCGCTGACCATTTATGCCGCCTGGCAGCTCAAGATGGAAAAAAAGCTGGGTAGTATCGAACCCGGTAAGTATGCCGATTTTGTTATCCTCGACAGGAACCCTCTTAAAGTCAACCCTGACTCCCTGAGGGACATCCGTGTGCTGAATACCTTTGTCAATGGCAATGAAGTTTGGAGCCGGAAAACACGTTGAAAAAATAACGAGACGAGGGAAAACCGGGATGAATTTTTCACGGCCTGCTGCCTAAAATCCTGTTTCCGTCATCCTTTGTGCCCTTTTGTTTTTCTTGTCGGAGGAGCGTTCCAGGGGTCGTCGGGCCAGGGATGTTTCGGATAGCGGCCCTTCAACTCTTTTTTCACCTGCGGGTAGCCGGTGTTCCAAAATTGGCTCAGATCCCGGGTGATCTGAACGGGTCTCCGGGCGGGCGAGAGAAGGTGAAGCAGCAATTTTACACGGCCGCCTGCTATGGCCGGGGTGTCGGCCAGACCGAACATCTCCTGGAGTTTGACGGCCAGGACCGGAATTTCGCCTGCAACATAATCAATCGGAATGTTGTGGCCGCTGGGTACGGCAACAGTCGCAGGGGCGCGCTCATGGAGAAGACGCCGCTGGTTCCACGTCAGCGTTTCCGTAAGCGCCGGCAGGATGTTCAGGCAGGCGAGCTGCTGGGCGTTGCGGATCCCGGAAAGCCAGGGCAAAAGCCAGTCTGCTGGCGACGCCAGAAGCGCTTCAGGAGAAAGGTCCGGCCAGTTTTCTTCGGGATACGTTTCTTTCATCAGGCGCACACGGGCCTGAAGCTGCAAGGCCTCCCGGCTGAAGGTGATCATGGCCGTCTTTGACCGGATGGCTTCACAAAGCAGCGTCGCGACTTCCTCCCTGGACGGGCTTATCGGTTTGGCGGAAAGCGTGAGTGTCCCCAGGCGCTCTTCCTCAACAGCGATCATCCGACCTTCCTGTCCGTTCCAGTAAAGGCGCCGCAGGGTTTCGATCTCGCCTGCCAATTCCTCCAGGATGAGCTCCTCCGTGAGCGATTCGGCCATTTGCACTTTGCCTTCCGCCTTTGCGCCCTTGTCCACTATGGGCGCAACAATATAGGGACTTTCGGCCGGGGTGGTTTTTGCGGACAGCCGGACGCCTCTTCCCGAACGCATGACATAACGGCCGCTGCCGTCTTCGCGTCTTTTGGCAATGCGGTCGGGAAAAGCAGCCAGAAGCAAACGGGGGATCACGTCCCTTGTCTCTTTCCCGGAGACCTCCCATGTTTTGTCCGTCAGTCGCCTCAATTGCTGCGACGATCGGTCAACAGCGCGCAGGGCCGGAAGGTCGGCTTTTGCGGTCAGACTCTTTTTCTGTCGCCAGTGCTGCAGCAGTTGGAGACGTTCGCTCAAATCAAGCCAACCGGGTGGGGGCGTCAGGGAAGATCCGGAATGGCGGATGATGTCCCTTTCAGACAGAAGAGCCGCCAGATCCGCGCCGAGGGCCGGGAAGCCCAGATCGGCCGCTTTCAGAAGCAGGCGGCCCAGACGCGGATGGAGCGGCAGGCGCGCCATGGCCTTGCCGACCGGCATCACCGAGCCTTTTTTATCCAGAGCGCCCAATCCTTTAAGCAGCTCCTGCGCAGTGCGCCAGGCAGCAGGCGGAGGTGCATCAAGCCAGGAAAGCGCCGCCGGGTCCCCGACGCCCCAGGCGGCCAGATCCAAAACCAGAGACGATAAATCGGAAATGGCGATTTCCGGCGGGGCAAAGGGAATCAGGGATTGGAAGGTGTGTTGACTGTAGAGACGATAGCAGACGCCCGGCCCGAGGCGGCCGGCGCGTCCCTGACGCTGCCGGGCCGAAGCCTGTGAAACCGTGACGGTGACCAGACGGTTCATGCCGGTTGCCGGATCGTACTGAAGCCTGCGGGTCAATCCGCAGTCAATCACCACGCGGACGCCTTCAATGGTCAGGCTGGTTTCCGCGATGTTGGTCGCGAGGACGATCTTGCGCCCGGACGCGGGAAGGATGGCCCGTTCCTGCTCTTCAAAGGGCAAATCACCGTAAAGGGGATGGATCGACAGGTTGCTCATTGCCCTGTTCCTGAGCTTTTCTTCGAGGGCATTGCGCACGGCGAGAATTTCGCCGGCTCCCGGCAGAAAGGCAAGAATGTCGCCGGACGTTTCCTGTAAAGCCCTCCCAACAGCGTCCGGTAAACGCGCCGTAACGGATTGATCCGGATGATCCACGCAGTAGCGCTCTTCCACAGGGAAGGCTTTGCCCCGCGATGAAATAACGGGCGCCCCGTTGAGAAGGGCCGCGACCGGACCGCCGTCGAGTGTGGCGGACATCACAAGAATTTTCAGATCTTCCCGCAAGGCGCGGCGGATATCCAGGCAAAGAGCCAGCGCCAGGTCGGTCTGCAGGCTCCGCTCATGGAACTCGTCAAAGATAACCATGGCGACACCCGCAAGATCAGGATTGGCCAGGATGCGCCTGGTGAGAATCCCCTCCGTCATGACTTCAACGCGGGTTTCTTTCGAGACGCGGCTGTCAAACCGGATGGAGTACCCCAGTGTCTGACCGATTTCCTCGCCAAGGGTCTTCACCATCCACCGGGCTGCGGAGACGGCGGCAAGCTTTCGGGGTTCCAGCATGAGGATTCGCCCCTTTTCAGGCGGGATCACATCCAGGAGCGCCAACGGAACCCGTGTGGTCTTGCCGGCGCCGGGCGGCGCTTGAAGAACCACGGAAGAATGCTTCCGGATGGCTTCTTTCAACTCCGGCAGAATCTCATCAATGGGGCAGGATGTCAAAATACGTCCGTTCTTCAGATCCTTCTGCATGCCGCAAAGTATAGGGAAGGCGGGCGATCATGTCAATACAAACCGGATTTCCCCGATGGATATGACCGGATGCTCCACCCGATACGCGACATCATTAACTTGTCCGGGGCGCGAAGCTCTTATACGATTCGTCAATGGGCGGCATCTTGACGCATTCGGCGATGGTCGGCAACTTGCCGTAAACGGAATCATCTTGCCAGCCGTCCATGTTGGCGGCGCGACGGGCCGCCGCCTGAAGCTTTTTCCAGTTGGCGCTGCCGTAAAGAAACATTTCCTGAGCGGCCATCGATCCTTCGCCGTGAATGGTATCAACCTGCCAGTGATTTCCGGTGATGTCCTTGATCAGTCTTAAAATGCGCAGACGGTCTTCAGTGGAAACGCCGTCTTTGGCCGCCAGATATTTGTCGATAAACGGCTGGATTTCCGGATTGTTCCAGTCGCGAAACGCCGGGACGGTGGTGGTGAGTCCGCCGCCGATGTCCTGCATGTGCTGGCACATGGTGTGGAAGTTGCTGGCATACGTCCACTTGGAGGCGTTGATCGCCATGCGGTTGGGCATCATGACATCCATGCCGAACTCAGTGATCGGGTCAAGGCAGGCCTGCCTGGCCAGCATCTGGACGGTTTCCGTGATATAGGCCATCCAGGCCAGCTTCTTGCGCACATGGGGAATATTCTGGACGCCGTTGTATTCAGCAATGAGACTCGCCGCGCCCGTCATCAGCTCCAGCGTCCACGTCATCTTGCAGGTGCCGAACAGACGGTGATAGCTGGCGAAGGCATACGCCAGAATCTGGGAGTACTGCCATTCGCCGCACATAAAAACCCGCTCCCAGGGCACAAACACATCGTCAAAAATGATCAGGGATTCCGAAGGCTGGAGGTGATCGGAAGCGGGATAATCGAATTCGCATTCTTCTCCGTACGTCCGCACATTCGGCTCCACGCCCAGAAGTTTGACGCCTTTTGCGGCAACCGGCACCGCAAAACCCAGCGCGTAGTCCTTGTCCGCTTCGCCGTGGGTCCGGCAGGGCAGGCACAAAAGCTCGTTGGCGCAGGGAGACGCGCTGATATGGACTTTGGCGCCCCGCACGACAATGCCGTCTTTCTGCCGGTCGACGATTCTCAGGTAAAAATCCTTGTGCTGTTTCTGCTGCGAGGGGTGAAGACTGCGGTCTCCCTTGACATCCGTGATGGCGCCGGTCAGGGCAAGGTCGTTTTTTTGGAGGTAGCGGCGATAATTTTCGACGCGTTCGACATAATGGGTGCCGAGTTTCTTATCCATCACCTCGGCGGCCACACTGAAGGAAGCCAGAGCATCCGCTCCCATGCAGTGCACGAGCACACCGCCGCCCGACCGCATGCCGACCATGTAGCATTCGCGCCTGTGCAGCATGTCCTGCGGTGTCTTCGGAGAGGTGAGCAGAAAATGGATGTCCTCGCCGTCTGCATCCTTTGTGACAAACAATTCCCGGTAATCCGGATGATTCGGCAAAACGTAATCCATCGCAGCCATCCGGACAATCGTGCTGATCGACGGATGGGTCCGGACATCTTTTACCTTTTCGCCCAGACACCAGACTTCCCGGCCGTCATTCAAACTTTCCAGATATTGCTCCACGGTCTTGATCATGATCCCCTCTCCTTATCTATTTTTATCTCCAGAATAAATTGCAGGAAGAATATCAGGAAAAGCATTAACAATAAACAATTTAATGACCTCTTTCCTTGCAAGAAATTTTTTGCAGGGATTTAGCCTTGAAAAGCTACAGGAGAATGACGATGTGAAATCTTTTTTTGCTGATCAAGAAATCCTTCAATGCGCGCAAGATTCAGGATTTACTTTTCGCCTGTCCTGTGGCTATAGAATCCGCCAAGAATTCTGTTGGAGAGAGTGTTGCTGCAGATGAGCCTGACAACCATATTTCTTCTGGCGGTCGGTCTGGGCGTGGACGCGTTTTCCGTGGCGATCGGCATCGGTGCGGCCCATCATAAAAAGGACTGGGCGCCGGTTTTGCGTCTGTCCTTTGCGTTCGGCCTCTTTCAGTTTGTGATGCCGTTAATCGGCTGGCTGGCCGGTTCGACCGTGGTCGGACTGATCCGGTCCTTCGATCACTGGATTGCTTTCGCGCTTTTGGCGGCGGTCGGCGGAAAAATGATCCGGGAAGGATTTGAAGCGGAAAGCGATGAGGAAAAAGAGGATCAGACGCACGGCTGGGCGCTTTTTCTGCTTTCGATGGCCACCAGCATTGATGCGCTGGCGGTGGGATTCAGTTTTTCTCTTCTCAAGACGCCCATTTTGTTTCCGGCGGCGGTGATCGGCGTGGTTTGCTTCATGATGACGGCGGTTGGGATGGTATTCGGGAAAACGCTCGCAAAAATCTTCGGCAAAAAAGTGGAAATCCTGGGAGGACTGGTCCTGATCGGCATCGGTGTGAAGATATTGATCGAACATATGAGGTGAAGACTGAAGGCTGGAGGAAAAGACATGTGAAAAGGATCGAATATTTTTGTTTCGCAACATAAGCGCGAGAAAAAATGAAAATACTGAAGGTCAACAAAACAGACCTTCGGTCTTCAGCCTAAAAACCGATACGAGGTTTTTTATGTATTATCAAATCCTGAAGGCGGCAAGCGACGAAATCGGATGGGTGTGGAAGGGGGCCGGAAAGCAGGTCCGGCTGGAAAGGATTTATCTTCCGGGCAGGGAAAAGATGATCCAGAGAATCCTCCGGGATTTTCCCGCTGTCGGGAAAAGGCCGCGCAAAATATCCGGCGGTCTGGATCGTCTGATGGTTGATTTGTGCCTTGGGAAAGAACGGCGCGTGGATCTATCGTTGCTGAATTTATCCGGGTTGACGAAATTCTCGGCGCGGGTGTTAAAGGAAACGCTCGGCATCCCCCGCGGGAAAGTCTGTGCCTATTCGGGTCTGGCGGAAAGGGCCGGTTTTCCACGCGCGGCCCGGGCGGTGGGTTCCGTGATGGCGAACAATCCTTTTCCGCTTGCCATTCCCTGCCATCGCGTGATTCGGGCCGACGGGACGACCGGTCATTTTGGCGGCGGCGCCGACATGAAAAAGCGCCTGCTGGAACGGGAAGGAATTCCGTTTGACGCGGCCGGAAGAGTGCCTCCGGCCTATCTCGTAGTGGTGGGATCGCCGCGGCGGGCAAATGGGCGCTCCTGAATCTTCCATTTTCAACGACGGCAATCGGAGGGGACATTCATGAAACCGGGAACCATCCATCCTTCCGTCATGACCATGAAGATTAGAATTCTGCTATTCTTCCTGATCATCGCCGCTTTTCTCTTCACGGCGTCCAACCTTCAGGCCGGGCCGGCCGCTTTGGACGAACGTCCCCGGATCGGTCTGGTGCTGAGCGGCGGCGGCGCACGGGGGCTGGCGCACGTGGGTGTGATTCAGGTTCTGGAGGAAATGAAAATTCCGATTTCCTGCATCGCGGGAACCAGCATGGGGGCGATTGTCGGCGGAATTTACGCCTCCGGCATGTCGCCTGCCGAACTGGAAAAGTTCATTACCAGCATGCAGTGGAATGAAGCCTTCAAAGATAAGCCGGATGCGAGCGAAATGACCTTCCGCCGGAAGAGGGATGCTGCCGACTTTCTGATCGACCTCGATCTGGGTTTCAAAGACGGAGAATTTACCATGCCCAGAGGAGTGCTTCAGGGGCAGAATCTGAACCTGATTCTGAAATCCATGCTGATTCACACGGAGGGCATTGATGATTTTAACCGGCTGAACATTCCGTTTCGGGCCGTGGCCGCGGATATCGAAACCGGCGACGCCGTCATTCTGGAAAAAGGGGAGCTGGTGAAGGCGCTTCGCGCCAGTATGTCCATTCCCGCGCTGTTCGCCCCGGTGGAAATGGACGGCAGGCTTCTGGTGGACGGCGGCATTGCCAACAATCTGCCGATCGATATCGCACGGCGGATGGGCGCGGATGTCGTGATTGTCGTGGACATCAGCACGGAGCTGAGCCGCCGTGATCAGTTGGCAACCTCCGTGGCCATCACCTCTCAGCTGACCTCCATCATGGTTCAGCGCAACACCCAGGCGCAGATTCGCACCATGCGGGAAGGGGACATCCTGATTCGTCCGGAGATGGGCGCCATCGGCAGTAGTGATTTCTTCAAGGCGGCGGACGCCGTCGCCGCCGGACGGAAGAAAGCCGGGGAGATGAAACCCGAGCTCGCGCATCTGGCCGTGAAGGAAGAGGAATTTCTCGCCTATCTGCAGGCGCAGCGGAAAAAAGAACAGCCGCTGCCGGTGATCGACGTTGTGGAGGTGGACAACAAGTCGTCGTTGCCAGACGCGCTGATTGCCGCGCACGTGGACATCAAACCGGGTGAGCCCCTAAGCATGCCCGACTTGAAGAAAAATATCGACCGGGTTTACGGCATCGATACCTTTGAACGCGTGGACTTCCACGTTCGGAAAAAAGACAAGTCCACGGCGATTGTCATCGAACCTTTCGATAAGGCATGGGGGCCGAATTATTTCCGGTTCGGCCTTGGCCTGGAGGACAACTTCAAGGGATCCGGCAGTTACGCCCTGACGGCGCAGTTTACCAAGACGGCCCTGAACCGTCTGGCGGGAGAATGGCGCAGCGAAGTGAGAATCGGCGAGAACCCGCGCATCTATACCGAACTTTACCAGCCGCTGGACGATTCCCTCAGTTATTTTGCCGTGGCCAATGCCGCCTACCTCATGCGCAACATCAACACCTACAACGATAAGGGCGAGATTCTGACGCAGTACCGCGTTCAGTCCGCTCAATTCGGTTTGGGAGCAGGCCGTCAATTCGGCAATTGGGGTGAAGTGCGTGTGGGACTTCACCGGGAACACGGTAACGTGAAGATTGCCATCGGCGATCCCAGTGTGCCGGAAAATATCTATAACCGCGGCAGCGTTCAGGCTTCCGTCGCGTACAGCAGGCTGGACAATTATATTTTCCCGCTCAGGGGAACGGACGCCAGCCTGCTGTGGAGTTACAACCTGAAGGCGTTGGGTTCGGACATTGATGAACAGGCCCTGGGATTGAGCTGGATGACCGCCTTCACCTGGGGGAAGTACACCTTTATCCCCGCGCTCGATATCAAAACCATGCTGGATGACGACAACATGGATGTGCAGGACACGTTTCCGCTGGGCGGCTTCCTGAATCTGTCCGGCTTTTCCACCAATGAAATCTACGGACGCCATACCGGCCTGGCCCGGCTGGTGGCCTACCGGGAAATCGGCTCTGCGGGCATGGGCGCGCTGAAGATGCCCCTGTACATCGGCCTGTCGGCGGAGGCGGGCAATGTCTGGAACAAACGGTCGGACATCAATTTCGAGTCCCTGATTCTGGCGGGGAGCATTTTTCTGGGAATCAAAACGTACCTCGGGCCGGTTTACCTGGCCTATGGCCAGGCCCAGCGGGACCATTCGTCCATTTATCTCAATGTGGGCCAGCGGTTTTAAACGGCGTGAGACTCACTTGCTGAATTTACAAAGGAGGAAAACCGAATGCTTTTTAAAATCAAAACGGTTGTATTTGCAGTGGTCGTATCCGTGTTTCTAGCTTTTTCCGTTGCCGGGGCCTGCACCGGTCTGACGTTCACCGTTGGGGATGCGCGCGGAGACTTGTACGCTTTTCATGCGCGAACGATGGAGTTCGGGCCGGATGTGACCGGCTGGCGTCTGATTTCCGTTCCCAGGGGCTATTCCTTCAAAAGCTGCAAGATGGGCATTTGCGGAGACGGCGTTGCGGGGTTTGAGTGGAAGGCGCGATATCAGCACGTGGGCATGAGTCCGGCCCGGCCGGGACTGCCCGTTCTGGACGAGGTCGCGGACGGCATCAATGAGAAGGGACTGGCCTGTGGATGTTTCTATCACATGGGGTACGAGGAGTACAACGACAAACCCCGAAGCGACAAAGCGATTGCCAATACGGATTTCGTATCCTGGGTGCTGAGCAATTTCGCCACCGTGCGGGAGGTTCGCGACGCCCTGGAGCAGGGCAGGGTGGATGTCGCCCAGTTCACCTTAAAGATCAAAGGCAAACTTCTGTGCGAGCCGGGCACCTGCCCGCAGGCCCACTATGCCGTGTCGGACGAAACGGGATCTTCCATTGTCGTCGAGTTCAAGGCGGGAAAGGCAAAAATCTTCGACAGTGTCGGCGTCATCACCAACAATCCCGAGTATGACTGGCATACGACCAATCTGAAGAATTATATCGGGCTGCAGACGTTAAGCAGAGACAGCGCCGTCTTCAACGGCAGAACTTACGACAAACTGGGAAACGGAACCGGTTCCATCGGATTGCCGGGCGACTTCACGCCGCCGTCGCGGTTTGTCCGGGCCATGTTTTTTCTGAATTCGGCCATGCCGAAGGTTCAGACGGGGCCGGATGAGGCGATCGGCAGGGCTTTTCGGATTCTGAACCAGTTCGATATTCCCGAGGGGTCGATCGTTGCGGCGTCTCCGACCGGAAAAGGCCAGATTCAGGATTCGACGATGTGGACGGCGTTGGCGGATCTGAAGCGCAAACGGTATTATTATCACACTCAGGCGAGCAGAACCGTGCGAATGGTTGAGCTGAACCGACAGCCGAAAAACGTTCTTTCGGTCCAGGACCTTCCCGCTGAGGAATTGATTCTTGACGTATCAAATAAGTTTACACCGGCCGGCAAAACCCGCTGAAAAAAAAGGGGAGGAGGATCCCTGCTTTCGTCAGGAATCCTCCGCCCCGGATCTGCCGACGGACTAGTTTTTTTTCAGAATTTTCCCCCTTAAACTCAGGACGATTTCGGTCAGGGGAATTTTTCGGTTTGCCGCTTCCATGCCTTTTCGGACGATCATGGGCATGCCCGAGCAGCAGGGTACTTCCATGACGGCCACCGTAACGCTTTTGATGTCCGCCGTCCGGAAAATGTCGGCAAACTTTTGAACGTATTCCTGTACATCGTCGAATTTCGGACAGCCCATCATCACCACCCTGCCTTTCAATAGATTCCGGTGCAGCGAGGGGAAGGCGACCGCCGTGCAGTCCGCGAGGACCAGCAGGTCGGCCCCTTTCAGAAAGGGGGCTCCCGCCGGGATCAGTTTAATCTGAATCGGCCAGTGGGAAAGCGCAGATTCTTCCTCGGTGCTTTCAAAATGTTTCGGCTTGTTGGCCGCTTCACAGGCGATGGGTTTGTCAAAAATCTGAATGTGCGCGGCGGGACATCCGCACGGCATTGTTTCCGGTTCTTTTTTTGACAGATGCCTCCGGACAGCCTCTTCGTCAAACGGAGAAGCTTTACGCTCAACGATTTTCAGCGCACCCGTCGGACATTCTCCGATGCAGGCGCCCAGACCGTCGCAGAATGTTTCCGAAACGACTTTGGCCTTGCCGTCGATGATTTGCAGGGCGCCCTCATCGCAGCCGGTCACGCATTGGCCGCACCCGTCGCACAGCTCTTCGTCGATTTCAATGATTTTTCGCAGTGTCTTTTTCATAACGTTAATTCCCTTTCATCATGGCTTCAACATCCGTCTTCGGATCCGCAATCGGTCTGATGTTGAAATTCTCCACCAGCGCCTTGAGGATGTTCGGCGAGGCAAAGGCGGGCAGCGTCGGCCCGAGGCGGATTCCCTTGACGCCCAGGTGCAGCAGGGCCAGCAGCACCGCCACGGCTTTCTGCTCATACCAGGCGATGTCAAAGGAAATCGGCAGTTCGTTGATGTCGTTCAAACCGAAAACCTCTTTGAGCTTCAACGCGATCACCGCCAGCGAATAGCAGTCGTTGCACTGCCCGGCATCCAGCACCCTGGGGATCCCGCCGATGTCGCCCAGCGTAAGCTTGTTGTAGCGGTACTTGGCGCAGCCGGCGGTGAGGATGACCGTGTCCGCGGGGAGTTCCCGGGCCACATCGGTGTAATAGCCGCGGGATTTATGCCGACCGTCGCATCCGGCCATGACGATAAAGCGCTTGATGGCTCCGGATTTTACCGCAGCCACAACCTTGTCGGCCAGGGCCAGCACCTGATGGTGTCCGAAACCCGTCACCAGCTCGCCTTTTTCCAGCTCTTTCGGCGGAGCGCATTTTTTTGCCAGTGCGATGATTTCAGAGAAGTCTTTTGCTCCGCCTTTTGCTCTGGGCGGAATATGCTTCACCCCGGGATAACCGACAACGCTGGCGGTGAAGATCCTGTCTTTGTAGGAATCCTTCACCGGAATCATACAGTTGGTCGTCATGAGAATGGGGCCGCTGAAGGATTCGAACTCCTCGTTCTGTTTCCACCAGGCGTTTCCGTAATTTCCAACGAAGTGAGCGTATTTCTTGAAAGCGGGGTAGCTGTTGGCGGGCAGCATCTCGCCGTGTGTGTAAACATCCACGCCGGTTCCTTCCGTCTGCTGCAGCAGTTCGTCGAGATCCTTGAGGTCGTGGCCGGAAATCAGAATGCCCGGATTGCCCCGCACGCCGATGTTGACTTTGGAGATTTCGGGATTGCCGTACGTCGAGGTGTTGGCCTTGTCCAGCAGGGCCATGGCGTTGACGGCGCATTCGCCCGCCCGCAGGACCAGCGCGACCATCTCCTCCACGCTCAGATCTCTGGTGGTGGAGATCAGCGCTTCCCGGATGAAATCATGAATTTTTTCGTCCTCGAAGTCCAGCACGGCGGCGTGCTGGGCGTATGCGGAAATTCCCTTGAGGCCATAGAGCAGAAGCATACGCAGCGAGCGCACATCCTCATTTTTTGTGGAAAGAACGCCGACGCCGGCCGCTTTCTTTTTAAATTCCTCCACATGGTCGGAATGCCACACGGCAGCGTCATGCAGGTCGGCGGGCAATGCCGCGCCGCAGGCTGCCTGAAGTTCGCCGCGAAGCCGGAGCGCCTCCCGGATCATTCCGATGATCCGTTCGCTGTCGAAGTTGGCATTGGTGATCGTGGCAAAAAGCGCTTCCATGATGAAGCGTCCGTATTTGGGATTCAGCGGCCCTTTTTCTTTAGCCTTGTCGGCAGTGATGGCCATGCCGCTCAATAGATAAATCAGCAGGTCCTGCAGATTGGATGTTTCCTCGGTTTTGCCGCAGACGCCTCTGACGGCGCAGCCTTCATTCCTGACGGTTTCCTGGCACTGATAACAAAACATGGGACACCTCCTGTGAAGATTCACGATGATTTTCCGCAAAGATACTGAAAATCGTTCCGGACATCCTTGATTTATGTTAAGTAAAGAAAAAATTTTTTACCGGGAGGCGCAACGGATGAACAAAATTCGGAGTATTCTGATCCAAAGCCAGCTTTTTGGAGGACTTCCGGATGAGCATCTTGCGGAAATCGAAAGAATAGCGGTTTCCCGGCACTACGCCAAGGGGCAGGTCGTTTTCCATGACGGCGATGAAGGCATCGGCTTTTATCTGGTGGTCGCGGGGATCGTCAATGTTTACAAGCTTTCCCCTGATGGAAAGGAGCAGATCCTGCACATCGTCCGGGAGGGCGACACCATCGGCGCGGTTCCGGTTTTTTCCGGGAAGTCTTTTCCCGCCAACGCCCGCGCAGTGACCAAATGCCATCTTCTGTTTTTCAACAGAGATGCGTTTATTCGTCTGATTACGCATCAGCCGTCCCTCACGATGAATATCCTGGCCTTGCTGGCCGCACGACTGCGGGAGTTTACCGTCCAGGTGGAAAATCTGTCGCTCAAGGAAATCCCCGGCCGTCTGGCGTCCTGTCTTCTGGGCCTCGCGCGGGAGCAGGGAAACCGGGATCGGGTCGAACTCAACATTTCCAAGCTGCAGTTGGCCAGCCTGCTGGGCACCGGACCGGAATCGCTTTCCCGGGCCCTGGGCAGCATGAAAAGCAGGAAGCTGATCGAGGAAAAAGGGTCCACGATCCGGCTGGTGAACCGGGCGCTGCTGGAAGAACTTGCCGAAAAAGGAAAAAACACACGGTAAAACGCTCCCCCTCCGGCGGATGTGCCCCGGAGGAAGTTTTTTTCGCGTTTTTTCCGATGCCGGCTTTGAATGTCGTCGGGCTATTTGGGCAGCCAGCCGAGCCCTTTGGCATGCAGGCTCTGAATATAAAGCCGGTCGGCGGTTTCCGTCACGCCGGTGGTTTCCGGATACGCGCCGTCCGGATCCTGCAGGTCGGCCACGACCCGGCCGTCTTCCGTGAAGGCGAACACATGCCCGTACGCTTTGGGAACCGGCCACAGGGACCGCGGCAGACGCAGGATAATCTTTCGAAGAAATGGTTTGCTCCCCATTTGATCCAGATCGGGATTACGCGGTTTGGCAAAGCCCAGCCATATTTTTCCGTTCTGCCCCCGCATCAGATTGTCGGGAAAGCCGGGAAGATTGTCAAAAACAATCTTGGCCTGATCGCCGCCCGCCGCGATGTCCAGTTCCTTTGCATTTACGGAGATTTTCCAGACCCGGTATTTTCCCGTCTCGTTCACGAAAAGGTGCTGCTCGTCCTGGCTTAAGGCCAGGCCGTTGGCAAAGCAAAATCCTTTGGCGACAACGTGGGTGGATTTTTGCGCCGGATCATAGGCCAGGACTCGTCCGGTGGAGGACATCTCCATGATGTCGAGGAGGCTGGCTTCAAACGGTCCGCCCCATTCCCCGGGGGAAAAGCGCCTTGACGCATCGCTCAGATAGATCACGCCGGACCGGGCCACCACCACCGCGTCGGCATAGCGGATCGGGCTGCCGTTGACCGAACGGGTCAGAAGGGTGATCTGTCTTTGAGGGCTGACGGACAGCAGTCCCCGGATTGCGTCCGCGGCAATCAGATTCCCCGCTGCGTCAAAATCAAATCCCAGCACGCGACCGCCGGTGCGGATGAAAACCTCCCGTCCGCTGCCGTCCGGATTCATGCGCAGAATGTTTCCGCTTGCTACGGAGACGTACAGTTTTCCGTCCTTTCCGAGGACGATGTGCTCGGGGCCCTCTTCGGCGCCGAGGTCGATGAGGTTCAGATGGGACAATCCGGTGTTGACCGCGTGCGGTCCGGTATATCCGGCCGCCGCCGGCGCATTCCAGGCGACCGGCTCGATCGGCACGGGCCAGAAAAGGAAATACCCCGCGAGGATCACCAAAAGCGAGGCAATCGAAAAAAATATTTTTTTCATCAGGACCTCCTTCCGATAATACTTGTGTGACCGGTTGAATGATCAATAGGGTTAAAACGAAACTGCCGCGCCGCTCGGAGTCTTGGCAATGTCTTTGCAAAAGAAACGGGAATCAAAATGTTCAGCGTTCTCTCGGGTAGAATCCCATGGTCAACTCGTATACGCCTGACGAGAGCTGCTTTTCCATTTGAAAATTCATTCGTTCGAAAAGGCGGAGCATGGCTTTGTTTTCCGCCAGCACCGTGGCGGAAAATCCCAGCAGCCCGTCCCTTTTTGCGATTTCGGTGAGGTAATCGAGGAGCACGATGCCGATGCCGCGGTTCTGCCAGGCGTCGCCCACCAGGAAGGAGGCCGCGGCCGTGTGGGTGTCCGTGTCGATGATGTACTGACCCATGCCCACAATCTCTTCCATGCCCTGCCGCTCCTGGATGGCGAGCATCAGTATTTCTTTCGAGTAATCGATGATCACGTACTTTTGAAGGATGTTATGAGGCATGTGGACCATGTTGGTGAAAAAGCGCGTGTAGATGCTCTTGTCCGACAGCGAGTAGAGAAAGGCCTTGATGATTCCCTCGTCGCTGATTTTGACGGGGCGAAGGAAAAGCGGAAGGCCGGTCCGCGTGGAGCGGTAGGTTTCCAGATGCTCGGGATACACGCCCGTTGTTCCGGGGATAAACGCCTGGTCGCGGTAGATGAGGCCCCGCTCGCGCGCCTGTTCCACCAACCAGGGGCGGAATCTCGGGTGCGCGATGGAAATGAGAGCCATGGCGCGTTCCCTGATGTTTTTTCCGTGCAGGTAGGCCGTTCCGTATTCCGTGACCACATAATGGATGTCGCCGCGGGTGAGCGTGGCCGACGCGCCGGCGGAAAGGCAGGGGACGATGCGCGAGTGGGCCATGTCGACCGAGGTGGAGCGCAGGGCCAGAATGGACTTGCCGCCCGGCGCAAGCGCTGAGCCCCGCATGAAATCCGCCTGTCCTCCCACGCCGCTGTAAAAGATTCCGCCGATCGATTCCGCGGTAGACTGTCCCGTGAGATCGATTTCCAGCGCGGAGTTGATGGCGGTCATGTTGGTTTGCCGTCCGATGACAAAGAGGCTGTTGGTATAGTCGATCGGCCTGAACTCAAACGCCGGATTGTCATTCAGGTATTTGTAAGTGTCGCGGTTTCCCATGCAGAACGACGCGACGGTTTTTTTGCGGTCCAGGGATTTCTTCGCGTTGGTCACGACGCCTTTTTTCATGAGATCGATGATGCCGTCGGTGAGAAGCTCCGTGTGCACGCCCAAATCCCGCTTTCCCGAAAGATGGGCCAGAATGGCGTTGGGCATGGTTCCGTATCCCACCTGAATGGTGTCGCCGTCCTGCACGATGCGCGAGACATAGGTTCCGATCTTTTCGGTCACTTCGCCGGGTGGCTCGGGCGTGTATTCCAGGATGGGCTCGTCGTGGGGGAGGATGAAATCCACGTCGCGGATATCCACCATGGCATCGCCGCGAACGCGCGGCATGTGCCGGTTGACCTGCGCGATCACCAGCCGGGCCTGCTCCACGGCGGATTTGACGATGTCCACGCTCACGCCCAGGCTCATCAGGCCTTCTTCGTCCGGCTCTGAGAGCTGCACCAGTGCGACGTCGATGGTGATGATTCCGCGGCGAAAGAGGGAGGGGATTTCCGAAAGGAAGGTCGGCGTGTAGTCGGCCAGCCCTTCATTGACCATTTGTCGGGAACTGTCGCTGATAAAAAACGAATTATGGCGAAAGTTGATTTTGAACTTTTTGTTGGCGTAGGGCGCCACGCCAAGGGTCCAGATGTGAATGATCTGCGTTCCGTAAATGGTGTGGGGCGTGTTTTCTACGTAGCGGATGAGCGAGCCGAGCAGGTTCTGCGGTTCGCCGCACGCCGTGCCGATGAAGATGGAATTGCCGCGGCGGATGCATTTGAAAAGGTCTTTTTCAGGGACGAATTTTTCCGGGTAGCGCTTTTTGAATTTTTCAAGATGGTCTTCCCGCCCTGCAGGCATGGCCGTTCCCCCGTTGCTTTCCCGTCTCCAGGTCCTGCGGGACCGGCCGGCCTTGCGTTCGGCCGTTCGTTTCGCGCCCGGGATCGGCCTTTGCCGATTTGCCCAAAACACGATGAAATTACGGGAGAGCTTTCCTTTGCCCGGGAACTATAGAAAGTCCCGTTTTGTATGTCAAGAAGAACTTGACTCGTTTCCCGGTAAAAGCGGCGGCCGGATTTGAGGCGCTGTTCAGGAAGTGGGCCTGCGGGATTGTCTGTTGTATGGAAGTGAAAATCATGTTAGAAAAAAACCGGTCAATGAGTCCGGTATGAGAAAGGCAAAAGGAGGCGCTTGATGTTCCAGATTGTAAAATATGAAACATACAAGGATCAGCAGATTATCTTTAAAGAGGGAACATTTGGCGACTGGATGTATGTCATTGAAGAGGGGGCCGTGGAAATCTCCCGGATCGTTGATGGAAAAAAGATCGTTATCACCGTCCTGAAAGCGGGAGAAATCATCGGGGAGGTGGCCTATATTTCCAAAGAGGGGCGTTCCGCGACGGCAACCGCAGTGGGCAAAACAACGATCGGAATGATCGACCGGGAATTTTTTGACAGAGAGTTCAATGGAATCTCCAGTGATTTCCAGATGATCCTGAAATCCATGGCCCAGCGCCTGAGAGAAACGACCCATCAACTGATGAAACTTCAAAACCAGGTCAAAAAACAGCAACCCCCCTTTACTGTTTGATCATTCCAGCAGGATTCCCGGCCTCATTGTAAAGCCGCGCAGGAAGTCAAAAACAGGCATTCTTTTCTTTCCGGCCAGCTGAACCTCTTTCAAAACAACATAGCCGTCGGAGGCCGCCACGGGCAATCCTTCGGGAGTGGCCGCGGCGACAAAACCGGGCGGTTCCTGCGGCGAACCCGGGCCTGCGGCGGCGGTAAAAATTTTCAGGTCCCGCCCCTCCAGGAGCGCATAGGCCGCGGGCGACGGATTCAGGCCGCGGATCAGATTAACAATGTCGCCTGCGGAATGACGCCAGCGAATTCTGCCGGTTTCCCGGTTCAGGCGGGGGGCGAAGGTTGCGCGGGAGGGATCCTGCTTTTGTCTTCGGGCGGCGCCGGAGACGACCTGATCAATCGTTCGAACGAGCAGCGCCGCGCCCTGAAGAGCGAGCCGGTCATGCAGTTCACCGTAAGTCTCCATTCGGCCGATGGGCGTTTGCTCCTGGGTCAGGATATCGCCGGAATCCATTCCTTCATCCATCAGCATAATGGTTACGCCGGTTTGTTTTTCACCCCGAATGATGCTCCAGTTGATCGGCGCCGCTCCCCGGTAGGCGGGCAGAAGGGAAGGGTGAATGTTCAGGCAACCGAGCGGCGGGAAGTCAAGGACGGCTTTGGGCAGAATCTGTCCGAAAGCCGCCACAACCACCAGATCCGGGCGGGCTGTGCCCAGGACTTCCAGAAAAGACGGGTCTTTCACGCTTGCCGGCTGCAAAACCGTGAGGCCGAATTTTTGCGCCATTTGCTTCACGGGCGGAACGGTTTCCTTTTTTCCCCTTCCCGCAGGGCGGTCCGGCTGGGTGACGACCGCGGCGATCGGGTAGCCGCTGCCGTAAAGCATTTCCAGCGCCGGCAGAGCAAAAGCCGGAGTGCCCATGAAGAGAATGCGAGGTTTTGTCGCCATGTCGGGTCCTTGTTGTTTTCGTGATCCTATATGGAATTGTGGGGTTTGTGTCAAGAATTACCCGTGACCGGCGGTTTTATGGCATTTTCCTGTTGTCAATTTTAATTTCATGCTTTATATTAAATTCAACGAAACAATTCTCATGACCAGTGGATCTTTCAAGAAAGGAGATGAAGCATGAAGACATACGCCATTAAGTATGTGGAGTTGGCCGAGCAGCATGCGGGAAGAATGGCCAAAAGATGGGCAATGGACGTCCAAAACAATGTCCGGACGAAAAGATACAAAAACCTGGATGAAGAAAGCATCATTAATCAGGGCGTCAAGTTCTACCACAATTTCAGTAAAATGTTTGCCGAGGAAAAAATCAGCGAAGCCACCCTGAAATATTTTCGCACGTATGCCCAGGAAAGTTTTGCCATGGGGATTCCCATGGATGAGGCGGTCTATGCATTGATTCTTTTAAGAAGACATACCTGGCTTTATGCGGAGTTCCAGACCATCTTCAGCTCCGGCATCGATCAGCGGCAAGCCCTGGATACCCTGAGCCGAACGATCCTGATTTTTGACTACGCGATTTATGAAGTGACCAAGGAATATCAGGCATTGATGAAAAAGGGAAAAGACAAAAAATAACACGCCCCCTTACCCGTAAAGGATGCAAGAGAGGAGAAAGGATTATGGTAGAATATATTAAGCTGCTGGATGTGCTGGAAGCCAATATTGATGAAATCGCGGCGCACTGGGCCGCTGATGTCAAGAAAAATAAACGAACGGTTCATTATAAGGACATTCCCGATGAGAAGCTTGAACTGCAGGCCATTAAATTCTACAGCCAGCTGCGGAATATGATCGTTGCCCCCAACCGTCTGGACAAAGCGCAGGAATTCTTCATGCACTACGCGAGAACCTGCTACGAAATGGGTGTTCCACTGCATGAATCCATCTACGCCCTGAACATGATGCGCCGCCATATGTGGCTCTACGCGGAGTTTCAGGCGATTTTTATCAACGCCATCGAGCATAATCAGGCCATCGACTCCGTGATGCGGGTTATGCTGCTTATCGATTACGCGGTGTATGAAATCACACAATACTATCAGGATCGCATTCGGCTGGAGGCCAAACAGCAGAGTTAGCGTCCTGCGGGGCAGACTGATTTGAACGGACTCAACCGACGGCAGCGGATGTTTCGCTGCCGTTTTTGTGTGTTCCCTTCACATGAAATTTTCCGGGTCCACATCCACCGTGATTTTTACCGTGCTCGTGGCGTGCTTCTTCAGAAGCCGGGCGGCCAGGGAATGCATCCGCCGGTTGTCTCTTCCCTTGATCATCATCTGCTGGCGGTGCTCTCCCCGGATTTTCGCCAGCGGCGATTGGGCCGGACCGATGATCTCCACGATGTTTTCAAGCCCGGCGCAAAGCGCCCGGGCGTCGCGTCCCAGCTCCCGCGCCGTTTCGTCAAGGGAGGCCTGCTTTGCCGAGGACAGGCGGAGGTTGATGATGTGTCCGAAGGGCGGGTACTTCAGCGCTTTCCGAAACTCGATTTCCTCTTCGTAAAAAGATAAATAGTTGTGGCCGCGCGCGTGACGCAGCGCGTAATGCGCGGGGTTGAAGGTCTGAATGATGACGCGCCCCGCCGTCCGTCCTCTTCCGCCCCGCCCCGCCACCTGCGTCAGCATTTGAAACGTTTTTTCCGCGGCGCGGAAGTCCGGCATATTCAGCGATGTATCGGCGGAGACAACGCCCACCAGGGTGATGGACGGAAAATCGTGCCCCTTGGCGACCATCTGCGTCCCCACCAGGATATCGATTTCGCCGCGTTCCAGCGCGGCCAGAATCTTTTCCTGCGACCCGCGGCGCGTCGTCGTGTCGGAATCCATGCGGCTGATGCGCGCCTTCGAAAACAGGCTTTGCAGTTCGGCCTCCAGTTTCTGCGTGCCCGCGCCGTAGTTGAGGATCCGGCCGCCGCCGCACCGGGGGCAGAGCGGCACGGCCCTGCGGCTGTAATCGCAGTAGTGGCATTTTACGACATTTTCCGCCGGATGGCTTTTCAGGGAAACCGCGCAGTTGGGGCAGGAAAAGGTGTAGCCGCAGTCGGCGCAGACCAGAAATGTATCGAATCCGCGCTTGTTGAGAAAAAGAAGCGCCTGCTCCCCGCGGTTCAGGGTGCTCCGAAGCGCCGCGACCAGCGCATCGGAGAGAATCGGCGATTTGCCGCCGGTTCCCTTTTGCATTTTCATGTCCACGACGTCGATGCGCGGCAGCGGCTGGCGGTTGACCCTTTGGGCCAATTCCAGGTGCGCGTATTTTCCGGCGCGGGCATTGAAGAAGGTGCGCACGCCCGGCGTCGCTGAACCGAGCACGCAGACGGCGTTTGCGAAACGGGCTTTGACGACGGCCAGGTCGCGGGCGTTGTAGCAGAGCCGTTCGTCCTGCTTGTACGAGGGGTCGTGCTCCTCATCCACAATGATGATTTTCAGGTTCGGCAGCGGAGCAAACAGCGCCGAGCGCGCGCCGATCACCAGCTGAATCCGGCCCCTCCGGATCTGGCGCCACTGGTCGTAGCGGACGCTCTCGGCGATGCCGCTGTGCATCACGGCGATTTTGTCCGGGTCAAACCGCCCGGTGATCCGGGAAATCAACTGCGGCGTGAGGGAAATTTCCGGAACCAGATAAATGGCCGTGCCTCCCGCCTTCAGCGCCTGCTCGACGGCGCAAAGATACACTTCCGTTTTGCCGCTGCCCGTCACGCCGTGCAGCAGGACCGGATGAAACGACGCGCTTGCGATAAATTGCTGAAGAGTTTCCAGGGCTTTCTCTTGCTCTTCATTGAGCACAAAATCCGGACGGGGGGTGGCGAGGGCGGATTCCATCGGGGCTCTGCGGATAAATTCCTCGTCGCTGATGCAGACGACGCCTTTCTCCAGAAGCCTTTTGACGACGGCGGCGGTCGTTGCGGTTTTCTCCATCAGCGCGCGGAGCCGGGTCGGCCCTTCTTTTTTCAGGCAATCGGCGACGATCTGCTGCCGGGGCGTCAGCTTCAGCGGATCGGCATCCGGTTCATTGAGCCGGATGATCTTTTGCGTACGGATGCCCAGCTGCTTTTTTTCCTTTTCCACCACATGAACCAGGCCGGCCACCTGGAGGCTGCGGGCGATCGAAGCCGCGTTTTTCAGATTGGATTTTCGGATCAGATCATGGAAAGCCAGGCCGCCGGGATATGAATGCAGGATGTCCAGAAGCTTTTTCTGCGCGGGGGTCGGCCTCGCGTCACAAGCGGCGGGCGCGGGAATCAACCAGCGAAGCTCTTTTCTTTCCGATCCCGCGGGAATCAGCTCGGCCAGTGTTTTTCCCAGCGGATAGATGAAATAGCCGGAAATCCACTGATAAAATTTCAGGTCCTCCGCGTCGAACAGCGCCTCTTCGTCGAGGACGGCGACGATTGATTTGGCATCTTTGAGCTTGCAGTCGGCTAATATTTCAACAACAAATCCGGTTCGTTTTCTGAGGCCGAACGGCGCAAAAACGCGTTTGCCGATCCCGACGGCGCTCTGAAGATGGGCCGGAACTTCATAGGTGAAGAGTTTATCGGCCGGAATGTTGACGGCGACGCTAACGAACATGGGCCTTGTTACCACTTTTGCCGGAAAAAGAAAATATCGGATGAAAAAACCGGCCATAAAAAAAGCCCCGACTTGGCGGGGCTTTTTGGATTCCGGTCCGGTCTTTATTCGCCTTTGAGCTTTTCCATTTTTTCCTGCTTGGTTTTGCAGTCGATGCATTCGGTCGTGACGGGTCTGGCCAGCAGTCTTTTTTCGGAAATCGGGCCGCCGCAGGATTCACAGACGCCGTAAACGCCGTCGTCGATTCTTTTGATGGCTTCCTGCATTTTGACGATGAGTTTGCGCTCGCGGTCGCGGATGCGCAGCTCAAAATTGCGGTCGGATTCCAGAGAGGCGCGGTCGTTGGGATCCGGGAAATTTTCCTTGCCGCTGGTCATTTCCGAGACGGTTTTCCCCGCCTCGTTGAGCAGTTCATTGATTTTTTGAGTCAGCAGTTTGCGGAAGGCTTCGAGCTTTTCCGGCTTTAAAGTCGTTTGTTTTTCCAAGGCCGCCACTCCTTTACCTGTAATATTTGGACGATCCTTTTACCTAATGGCAGGTGGTTTGTAAAGCAAAAAAATCATGCATAAAAACCCCGAAAAAAACCGCCATCCGGCATACCCACCCGCCCGTTTCGCCTTCATTTTTCCAGTCCATAGACCGCCATGACCTTGTCCACGATGTTGGTCGTGGACTTACCCGCAACTTCCGGAATGATCTCAACCCGTCCACCCCACTGACGGATTTCTTTGCGGCCGACGACTTGCTCTTCGGCCCAGTCGCCGCCTTTAATCAAAACATCGGGCTTCAGCAGGCAAATCAGCTCCAGAGGGGTCGGTTCTGAAAATATCGTTATAAAATCAATGCATTCCAAAGAGGCAAGGACTTCGGCTCTCTCCTTTTCGGGGACCAGCGGCCTTTTGGGCCCCTTGATGGTCTGCACGGAAGAGTCGCTGTTGAGCGCCAGAACCAGAACATCAGCCGTTTTTCTGGCTTCCTTCAGGTAACGGACATGACCTACGTGAAGAATATCAAAGCAGCCGTTGGTAAAAGCGATCTTTTTTCCCTCTTTGCGCAGCAGGTCCAGATTTTCCTTTAAGGCGGTTCTGTCCAGAATCTTGTCCATGATGACTCCTTTCCTGACCAGGCGGAAAACCATTTCTATAAGGTTGATCTCTTCAGGGCGCCGGTTGCCGCGGGTAGTCCATCAGAGATTAAAGGACTCTGGCTGCCGTCATCGCCGCGACCCGTTTCGCGCCTGCCTCAACCAGCGTTTTGGCGCATTCGTTGAGGGTGGCCCCTGTCGTGTAAACATCATCCACCAGCAGGAAACTCCCGCCGCGGATCTTGTCCGGATGATTTGCGGCAAAAGCGCCGGAAATGTTTTTATCCCGCTGGCTTTTGTTCAATCCTGTTTGCGTTAAAGTAAATCTTCGCCTTTTTAGCAAGGAAAAATCGACGGCGACGCCATGTTTTTTGCCCAAAGCGCGCGCCAGAACCAGCGATTGGTTAAACCGTCTTTCCCGCAGCCGTCTGATATGCAAAGGCACGGGAATCATCGCGTCAAAAGCGCTGAAATCGATTCCGGCAAAATCAAAATCGGCCAGAAGACCTGCCAGCGCCGCGCCTGCCGTCAGGTCCCGTCCGTATTTGAACCGGTGGATTGCATCGAGGATGATTCCCTCATAGGCAACAGCGGCGCGGGCAAAATCGAACCAGTGAGGATGTTCCATGCATGAACCGCACAGGTGGTTTCCGGCGGACGAGTCGGGAAATGTTACCCCGCAGACCGGACAGAGGCTTCCGTCAAGAAAGGTGATCCGGCAAAAACAATCGGCGCAGAAGAACTCCGGGCGGCCGGTGGGAAGAACGCACGAGCAGGCCAGACAGATTCTCGGGAAAAAAGCATCGGAAATTTGAGAGAGAAACTCACGAAAAATCAAGCCATATCCTTGTTTAATCTCTTGATTTCCGTTGCGTTTTCATCAATCTCCATCCGCGGCGCGTCCCACAGGTTTTCCAGATCGTAGAATGAGCGGGTGGCTTCCTGAAAGATGGAGATCACCACATCGTCATAATCCAGCAGGATCCATTCGGCATTGGTCTCGCCTTCCACGCCCAGCGGACGGATGCCCTCTTTTTTCAGATATTCCTGAACCGCGGAGGAAACGGCCTGAACCTGCCGGTCGGTTGTTCCAGAGCAGATGAGCATGTAGTCCGTAAAGGAAGAAATCTCCCGAACATTCAAGGCTACGATATTTTTAGCCTTTTTCTGTAAAACCGCGTTGATGCACAGCATCAGCCGCCGGGCGGATTCATTCTTTTTGAAGGGCAAAGGATCCTCCTGATGCATAGGTTTATAGGCTGAAGTTCGAAGACTGAAGGCAAAGAGATGAAGCGCGTATCGCGCCGTCATTCAGAGAGATTTGAATAACGGCCGTTTTTGTCATTTCGACCGAAGGGAGAAATCTTGAACAAAAGGCCATCCTTAAGATTTCTCGTCGCTC
>Ga0208940_1000422_pt1 | contig 53905 bp, 55 predicted proteins | sample AD_JPNNA6_MetaG_FD_184445 | JGI IMG/M metagenome (GOLD analysis project Ga0208940, IMG submission 184445) | Active sludge microbial communities of municipal wastewater-treating anaerobic digesters from Japan - AD_JPNNA6_MetaG (SPAdes) (version 2) | ecosystem: Engineered > Bioreactor > Anaerobic... | reverse complement strand
GCTTTACTTGATTTTGATGCACATTTTTTACAACAATAACGTAATCTACCATTTGTTGATTGAAATTCCGATACTAACTTAAATGTTTTACACTTAGAACAATATTTTTTACCATTTAATATAACTCCAATGTTTGGGTCAGTATTTTCGTTAAAATATTTACCACATTTTCTGCAAATATATCTTTGACTACCCCTTTTATTTTTACCTGCCCTAACGATATTGCTATGTCCACAAAAAATACAGCTTTCCATGATAATAATTTACAATAAATACTAACATATGCTCAAAAGTATAATATTTTTTTGTTTTTGAGCATATTTTTCATTTTGGTGCACTCTGAGGGATTCGAACCCCCGACCCTGTGCTTGTAAGGCACACGCTCTGAACCAACTGAGCTAAGAGTGCATTTTGGGGTGGGGGATTCGAACCTTATCTTCCGGCTTTCGCTCCGGCATGCTTAACCCTTACATTACTCACCCAACAGTTACTGAGTGGCTATCTTTTCGCTGTTACCATTGACTATGAAACCCCTTCGTTTAAGCTATCACTACTCCGGTTTCCCTTTAAGAGAATGTTATCCCAAGTCTTTGGCATTTTGTGCTTCCTGCAGGGTTTGAACCTGCGACTTTCTGTATGTAAAACAGACACTCTCCCGGACTGAGTTAAGGAAGCAAATTTTCGGCAGCAAATTGAATTTAGTGCCGATTTATAGTATCCGGTACGTGAATCGAACTCGTATTTTCACCGTGAAAGGGTGGTGTCCTAACCGTTAGACGAACCGGACATTTAACGTTGACGGGATTTTCACCCGCATGCAGCCATTATTTTTTAGGTTCTCTGCAGAGACTTTCTTTTCTCTGTGTAATACCACCTCAACATTGTATTGCGTATGGGACTCGAACCCGTAAATCTTCACCGTGAAAGGGTGATGTCCTAACCAATTAGACGAGCCGACCAATTGTACTCGATGGCAGAATTGAACTGCCATTAACTGATTGAGAGTCAGTTTTCCTTACCGTTAGAAGAATCGAGCATAAGTAAGTGGTGGAAAGGGAGTGTATGCCCTATTACATGAGCGTCTCGTGCTCAAAACCACAAAAATCGGTAGACTTAACTACTACTATCTTACGACATTTCGATTTCACTTGTACTGCGTATGGGACTCGAACCCATGCATGTAAGATTGAAGGTCTTACGGCTTAACCATCTTGCCGAACGCAGCATCTGGATGACCTTGGGTACTGGCAACCGTTGCGGGTATTAAAACAACTCTTAACCCACTCGTGTCTGTTTCTCGTGCAGTTTTTTACATCGGTCATCACTATCTTTAGTATCATATATGGCACTTTTTACTGCTTTAACAGTAAAATTTGCCGAAGCCGTGGGATTCGAACCCCTTCTCCATCGTGACAGGGTGGCATTCTAACCATTAAACTACGACCTCGAAATTGCGGTCTTACAGGGATTCGAACCCCCCCTCATCGAGCAATGCATGCTTGCTTTCCGAATCGTTCCAAACCGTGTACATCGGCTACCCGATTTACTCAGGGTAATTATTTATAAGACCGTATGCGGTGCTGAAGAGATTCGAACTCTCCTGATATCATGAGTGACAGTCATGCGTCCACGCCAAGCAGACCCCAGCACCAAATTTCCAGCATGTCAAAGAACTTCTCCTTTCAAAAAAAAACCCGGCTTGTAGGGAAGTCGGGTCTTTTCATTTAGAAAGGAGGTTGTATATGAATACAAATTACCCGACTTTGCATAGCGCATCCTCTACTGCATCCCATAATAGGACTGCGTTCAAGGCTACTGCCATTACTGATATGTCGAGCATTCTTTTCATTCGTTTTGAATTTTAATTGTTAATACTTTTTATTTAAATACTATTTGTTTTGCAATTATACGATACAAAGATAAAAAATGTTTCAAAATAAACAAACTTTTTTTCAATTATTTTTAAAAATAATTTTTCAAGTTTTGCAATCAGTTCTGTTTCAACATATTAATAATTGTTTTTGTTGTACCCATAAAACCAGCATTCATATCCTCACTTGAAGTATTGTCAATGGGATAATTTTCAATCCAAAGTAAATCGCTATCATATTCACCACCAACTGTCCAGATTTTGTATTTTCTTCCTTCAATATCAACAATGGCGTAAGGTCCTTGATATTTATCGAAACCCCTGACTTCGACCAATTTTAATTTTCCATCAGTTTCTGATTCGATTTTTTGTACTTCAGATTTGAGAGCATCTATCCATGCTATATCATCTTCATCACCTGCCCATTCACCAGTTTCATTTAATCTACTACCTTCTCGCATTCCTAACATTTTTTTCAATTCAATTTTAATGCGTTTTGCTGTTTCACCTTTCCATTGACTTGCATTTGAAAGAAAATATGAAACAATACTTCTACCTGAATCCATCATATAGTTATCATCTATTGAATTCAATGTTGACATTGCTTCAAGATATGGTTTTGCATATGGATGAACTGGTCTCCAGTCCTGATAGATTTCTTGAGCAATATCATATAATGGTCTGGTTTGTTCTTCATTAACATTTGCTTCTTCTTGTAATCTCATAACCTGATTTAAAGGAATGTTATAACCATTTGGGTCAATAACTGGTTCACTTTCGCCAGTTTCATTATCAGGCGTGTATTCTATTTCTAACCAATCTGAAGTTTTTGGGTTGTCTGAGCCAAACGCATCACGTACTTTGGCAGCATCACCCGCATCGTTTAACATAATTTCATAACCACCTGCATTCGAAACAGTATATGTGCCGTGTGGGACGAATTCTTCTGGTTCTTCCCCAAAAATTTCATTCAATTTTGGCTTGAATGTTTTATCAAGTCTGCTCATAACTTCGAAAAGTCTTTGTTTGCTATCTTTTTTCATAACATTTATTTTATATTAAATACTTGGCATATAATATTTCGCACTCCATCTGCCATTTTCCTTTTCATCTTTTTCTTTAATGTTTTTTAATTTTTTAATGGCTTCTGGAGAACTAATGAAATTTCTTCCATCAATTGTTATTGCTCTTTGTTTGTTCATTAATCCAGATGATAATAATTCCTCATAAACACTATTATTAAATTTTTGTCTGGCAAACGATTTATATGATTTTGCTTGGTATAATGCAACCATTGCTTCATCTGAAAGTTTGTCCAATGCTTCATCATTACTGGAAAGCATATTCATTGCATCTGGACTTGTTATAATTCTAAGTCTTTTGGGATATGTTCCAACAGTTGCTAAAACATAACCTGACGGTATTGGAACTTCACCATAACTATCACCCATATTTACTTCTGACCAGCCTGACCTTGATACTGGATTTCCCATTTCAGCAGCACCATTATCCATTAATTTAAAATATTGGTGTGTTTCTCTATCAGCATCATGCCAAGGCATACCAAGTTTTACAGCACCTGTTGATTTTTGTATTGTTATATTGTTTTGAAAGCCACTGCCAACAATTGATTTTGCCCAATCAATGATTTGTAACGGCACATCCGATGGCTTTACATATAGCTTTGCACCAGTACCTGCTTTGGGTTTGAAAGTTGGGTCTACTTTTGCCAGAACTTCAAAAAGTCTTTGTCTACCACCCCGATTTTTCATAATCAAATATTTATAATAAATACTATAAAGATATTAATAATTCCGGCACGAAAATTGTTTTATTTATTTAAACACACAAGATATGAAAAGATTAATCTTAACAATAATTGCATTACTTTTAACTGGTGCATTAATTGCACAAGTTAGAGAAAAATCCGATTACGAGAAGTATTGGGAAGCTAAAGAAGCTGCAAAATTTGGTGACACATTGAAGGTTGCAGAAAAACCAGAGTTTGATGACCTCTATTATAACGCTAAATTAGATACTATCAAACAGCAACAAAAATTTTTAAGACAAGAAAAAAGAGAGCTTAAAAAGGAACAGCAAAAAACCATCGTTAACAATTATTATTATAGCGATGATTATTACTATGCAAATTTAATCAATAGGTATCATCACGGAAGTTTTAGCTTTTGGTATAGTTATCATTACTCACCATTTTATTATGATTCATGGTATTGGAGTTGGAATTATGGATGGTATGACCCATTCTATTATGATTGGTATTATCCATATTATAGTTGGGGGTATCCATATTATTCACACTGGTATTGGCATCAACCATATAGGTATTGGTATACACCAAGATATCAAACAATTAATTACAATTATTATAGTTGGAATCAATCAAAGCCGTATTATAACAATATTGAATATGGTCGTAGAGAACGCCCTTCAACAATGACGCTTAGTCAACCAACAAGAAGAATCAGTGTTGCTCAAAATCAGACACAAACACGTACTGTTACAGCAACACAAGAAAGACGTACTGTTGCCACTAATCCGCAGAATAAGCCAACATATGGTGAAAGTAGAAGAACATATACTCCTTCTTACGAAAACCCACGTATGAGTACAAGACCAAGTTATAATAATACAACACCAAATCGCACATATACTCGTTCATCGTCAACTACTCAGACACGTACCCAAACGCAAACTCGCACAACTACTCCTTCAAATCAGGATAAACCGATTTATTCTCGTCCTTCTACAAATAGTAGCAGACCGTCATATTCGACACCATCTACTTCAAGAAGTTCGAACAGCTATTCACGTCCTTCATCAAGTACTCCACAATCATACAATAGAAGTTCAAGTAGTTATTCGAATCAAAGCAGAAGCAGTTCTTCTTTCAGTTCTGGTTCGTCCGGGGCAAGTAGAAGTTCGGGAAGTTCTTCATCCAGCAGTTCAGCAGGTAGAAGTTCAAGTGGTGGGAGAAGATAACTACAATAAACCCTTTTCGTGATACTTATAATAGGTATCGAAAAGAGATTTAATATTAAGACTTCCAGCAGGATTCATCGAATGAATGAAAATCGTTGCTGGAAGTTCTTTTTTATTATCAACACAATGATTAATAAGCCATTTTGCGCAATGATATCCTGTTTTTTCTGTTATAAAAGCATAGCAATCTTCAGGATGCTCTTGATAATTATAATGTTCATCGGCTAAATCATGGTCAAACGAAATCATTTCAGGCAGTCCATTTTCCTGAATATATTTTACAAATTCATCATAGCTGCGGACAGTTACCCAATCTTCCAAAAGATATTGGACATTATGTGTATGCTGAAAAGCATCTTCGGGATAACGGAAATCGTCAAGAAAAAGGTTGTATGCCATATTTAAAATTTAGTTGACCCGCAGGGACTCGAACCCTGAGACTTCAGAACCAAAATCTGACGTGTTACCAATTACACCACAGGTCAATGGGTGTTGTCACAGAACTGCCTTTACTTTCATTAAGTTATTACTTCACACAGCGTTACTCTCCACGTAACCAGTAAACTACATCCTGAAAGCCACGAACCCCTGTGAAGGTTTGCAGTTTAAGTGTTATTAGCTTTCGCCTGTAACAACATTGCAAATATACGCAATTAAATATAATTTCAAAGAAAAACGTAAAAATATATGCAATCACATATAATTTTGCTGACCTCGCAAGGTTCGAACTTGCAATCATCGGGGTCAAAGTCCGATATGTTAGCCGTTTACACCAGAGGTCAATTTGTCGTCTCGGCAGGATTCGAACCTGCAATCTCCTGAGTCAGAGTCAGCCATGTTAGCCGTTACACCACGAGACAATAATTAGGTGTTAGACGGGAATCGAACCCGCAGAAGCCTGAGTCACAATCAGGCGAAGAGAACCAATATCTTCATCTAACACAGTCGGGGTAGTCAGGCTCGAACTGACGACCCCCTGCTCCCAAAGCAGGTACGCTACCAACTGCGCTACACCCCGATAAAATTTTTTTTAAATTCCACAATATATTTATCAATCTTTGTTTTAATCAAATGTCTAAATCTACTGTGCCAATATTGATGATGTGTTGGACATAAAGGTATTAAGTTTTCGGGTGAATTATTTTCTTTATTATTATCATAATGATGCACTTCCACAATATTTGTTTCATTGCAGCAGACGCATTTTTTAGGATGATATCGAAAACAAATTCTAATGTATTTCGCAACACCAGTTAATTCATCATCATTTTTGTAATTAGGATTTGAAGTTCCAGACCGAAAATATGTGTTTGCACAAGAATGTGAACAAACTGTTTTTTCTTTGGGGTGTCCCGATTTTGTTTCAAATTCTTTATCACAAATAGGACAACGTTTTATTATCTTAGGATATTTCATGTAAATAAATACTTGAAAATTTTTCAAATCCCATTTTTTCATTAATTCAAAGAACTTATTTATCACTTGTTTACGTGATAAATACAATTATCGTGTAATTAAGCGATATTTTCATTTTATCGATAAATTCATCGATATTTTGAAAATATAGATAAAATCATCGATATTTTTGGATGAACGACTGGATTCGAACCAGCGACAACCAGAACCACAATCTGGTGTTCTGCCAACTGAACTACGCTCACCGTGTTGTCTGGGTAGCTGGATTCGAACCAGCGAACACGTGCTTCCAAGGCACGCCCGTATAGCCATCTGCGGAACACCCAGAATTTCAAAGAACAAAAAAACCCCACTCTTTTCAGAATGGGGTTCACAATGTTTAACTCAAAACTTCATCTTCGAAAAATTAAGCACATGTTCCCCATTCACCATCTTGTGGATGCTGTTGTGGCTGGGGTTGGATATGTACAAAATTCTTCATAACTATAGCAATAAATCTTAAAAAATGATAGTGCAAATATAGCACTTAAAATCATAAATACAAACTTTTTCGAAAAATTTTTCAAAAAAATATTTTTTTGTGAAAAAAAAACGCACCTTATATATGATAACAAGGTGCGTTTAATCTTTCTTTTGAAAAGTCAAGTCTAAAATTTTACATAACCCCTATCAGGCGATAAAATTTTAAAAGTCACATCTAACTTTATCTGACCTAACTTAATATCACTATTAAGCAATGACCCTTTCATTTCATAAATACTTGGATAGCACAAATTTTTCTGCATTTATATAAAGTAATAAGTATTTATAATAAATTTTGCTTTGTGAAAAAGAAAGAATTTATAAAAATAATCAACGAAGAGATTTCCAATTTTGATTTTTTAGGTAGTGAAAAACGTCTTCAAGAAGAAAACGATTTGAGATTGTTGTCGAGTGAAGATTTTCAAAAGCAATTTATTTGTGATTCATTACTCAGTATCAATGATTATAGAAAAACTGAAAGAAATAGAAAAATAAAAATTAATGTAACGGATGCAACAATTGATGGTGATTGGGAAAATGATTTTGGTGACGCATCGTACTTAACATTATTTTATGGTCTTGAAATTGAATATAAACATGATGAAACACAAGCACCTGTAAAATTTACATTGATTTTTGATTCAGACAAAATTTCAATTGGAAAGGGTGGTTATTATACACCTGCAAGACTTGGTGGTACACCTGATACTGATAGAGAAGCTGAAGGTGAGGCATATTTTACACATTTAGATTGGGATGATATTCAAGTGACCATGTGGAGTCCCGATGGTGATGAAATAGATTTCCTTGCATTTAAACATGCTCCACGCAACATTCAAACACTGTTTATTAGAGAATATACTGAAGGTTTTATTGAAAACAGAACGCTATCTATTGAAGACAATAGTAGTCGTTATAATAATATGTCAAAATCACCTTATTGTTAAAATGACAGACGAAAAAAAACAAATATTAGACAAAATCAATAAGCAGATTCTTAAATTAAGAAATGAAATGTTAGATAGATTTCCGGCAGTTCATGAAATTGAGGATGGCTTTATTATTCGTTTTTTCACCGATTGGGATAGTTGTGATGACAACACTAAAATAAGATATAAAAGAATAATTAACGTAAACAAACCAGATGAAAAGGTAGTTTTCTTTTTTATCCCAAAAGGTGCAATTCTTGAACACAGAAAGAGAGATTATATTGGTTGTATAACATGTATTAATGGTGGTCTTGAGCTTGAAATTGGGGATAAGACAGTACTTCTTGAAGCATATACTAAAATTTGCTTAGAAGATAATGAATTTCATGGCAAGGCTTTGGAAAATACTTACTTAATCACAACCAATAAGGTATAACTACCACTTTTTTAATCTGCAATGTGATTTTGGACTTCTTACCTTTGCTGGCATATAGCAGCCACAGAGTGCGCATGTATTATTCCTTTTTAGTTTATCACAATCAACACAGATTGTGATTCTTTTTTTTGCCATTTCTTCAGTTTCGGGATTTGGAAAAGCAAAATTTTTCCAACCATTATAAATTTCTGACAGTCTACTCATAATACTAACGATAGATAATTCTACCACCCTTACTTACAATAATATTCTGATATGGATTGTTTTTCGTTTCCCAATATATATTATGTAATACTTCAGATGATGTTAATGCATTATCGTAAATCCTTAATTTTTGAATTCCACCGATAAATGCTGAATCAAAATTTTGCTCTATTGTTAGGTTGTTTTTTCTTGGGTCTTGTACTAATATGTCTGCTGCTGTATAGCCAAATCCAGTTATAAATAACGGTATGCCAGCATTAAATATATCACTGGATTCAATTAAAATACCAATGTTAATAAATTGCTGACCAGTATTATCATTTATTCTGAATACACATTTCAATGGTTTCCACATACCAAAACCAGAATCAAATACTGTTTCGCTGATAATATTAATGTCAACATTACCGTATGGCAATATTGATATTTTTTTGGTTGCACCGATTCTGAAGAAACCAGCATCAAATACCGACAATTCAACTACGTAATCCCTGTTTGATAAAACTGAAACAGGATGATTATATTTAATATAATATGAATTTCCTGTTGTACCAGTAAATTCAATGCGCATCACTGTCATTGGAATCATCACCATTGGATTACATTCGTCAATACCATAAAATGTTTGACTGTCAGCACTTAACGATAAACCACTTAAATATGTGCTTCCTGTTGGGGGAATATAACATTCTGCCGGAATTGGATTTGCTTCAACAAAGAAATTATTTTCAATGTATGCTGTGTCTTGTCCCGTATATAATTCGTATGTTTGATAATCATAATGCCATGAATGTTTTAAGCCAAATGAACCACCGCCCCAGCTAATTGAATATGGGACACCTATTTGTTTTTCTTTGTCATTAATAAGTGCTTTAAAATAAAATTCGGGGAATTCGTTAATTGTCCAAACACTGCGTCCGTTAACGAAGAATTTTAATTTGCCAGTTCTTTGTTTTGCGCATTCAAGCAAATCCGGGTCTTCGATTATTGAATCAGGTGTGAATGTTATTGTAATCCATGTAAAACCAGTTCTTTCAATTATTGCACCCGAAGCGTTTGTTACAATTAAGCCGTCTTTATTGATATATTTGTAAGCCAAATGCTTGTCTTCAGTTAATTCGAAAGCAATTACATTATTTTTTATGTTATCGAGCGGATTGGGTTGTGAATATGTAGCTTCCATTCTTTCTTCAAAAACACCAAATCCACTCTTTATTGTTTGATTTTCCTGAATCGCATCCAAGTAATTATCAAAACTTGTTGTTACGCCAGTTGTTGTTATACCTGTCATTGTTTCGCCAGAAAAATATGGATTATATTTGTCTTCTGCACGAGCACCCATCATTAAGAAAATACCTTCTGAATCTGGATATAGATATAATAGTGTTTCAATCGTAATACCCGTATTATAGCGTGCCGGAAACAATTGATAATTAAATCCATTCAATTTAAAGAATCCTTGCAAATAACCACCTGCCAAATCAAAATAATTTGAAGTACCACCAGTTACTGAAGTTGCGCTCATTGGAAGATATTCCGTTGTTACCGTAATACCACTTGTTTGTCCGGTTGTTGGGTTTTGTACTTCATTATAACCAACCCTGTGCATTGAAAATAATGTGTCGTTGGGTGTTAATGTAAATCCGCTCCATATAATATCGGTTCTTCCGTTATCGAAACCAGTTAAACCGAAATCAATAAGATTAATATTGTCTGAAATTGCACCTGCCCATTTGGTTAAGCTAAATGCAGTTAAACCCGTATTCCAATCAATCCATGATTTAATGTTAGTTAAATCAATGTGTATTGCCAAATTGTCGGTAATTATGTCGTTTAAGCATTCTAAATTCATTTCGTACTGGAATTTAATATAAATACTAATGCTATTTAAATAGAAATGAGTATTTATAAAAAATGATTTTCAATGGATAAGGATAATAAGAAACGACTTTTTCAATTAATGGAAAGTGTTGGCGGGATGTCATTGAACGAAATTGATTGGGAAGGTGAATTCAGTGATGTTTCAAAAGAATGTATGAATGTTGAGGCATTGAAAGAATATCTCAATAAAGTATTGTCTAATCAGGAATTGCCTTCAGATAAAAGAACTAAATCATCGTTACTTGTACACAATAAAGCAATTCCGTTTGATGAAAAAGGAGAAATTGATGTACAGGCTTTTATTGATAACATAACAGCATACCCCCCAAATATTATCAGTCAAAACGAAAAAATGGGAAAATCTGGTACTGATAATTCAATAACATTTAATATCGGCATACCTGCATTGCGTGGGTTAGTATATGATATGGATAATAAAGAATTTTATATTATAAACACTTGTCCCGGTGCAGGTTCTTGCCAGAGAGTGTGCTATGCAAGACGTGGAAGATATGTTTTAATACCATCAATATTTGTAAAGCAAACAAGAATTTTAAACCTGTTGTTAAATAAACCAGATGAATTTAAAGAAATATTGAGGCGTGAAATTGAAATAGTGGCATTGAAAAATAAAGGTAAAAAATTACTTTTCAGATGGAATGATGCTGGTGATTTTTTCTCAAAAAAATATTTTCAAATTGCTGCAGATATAACACGTGAATTAAAAAGCAAAGGATATAATTTTGGCTCATATGCGCATACGAAAATGGGTGATGTTTATAACTTGAATGACCCTGATGTGACCTTGAATTTTTCTGTCGATGCTACCGAAAAAGAAAAAGGGAAGGTTGATTTAACGCAAGCAAAAACATCTGAAATAGTGTCCTCAGATATTTTTAATGATTTGTTTATTAGAAAAGGTCTGCATTTTGCTGTGGACGATAAAGGCAAATTAATACCAAAAGACGAAAACAGCATTGCTACATTAAAGCAAAGAATTGCTGATAAGTATAATGCAGACATCAATACCTTAATAATGTATGATGACTTAATAAAAATACCTGAAGGTTCTCAAGGTGTTTTTGATGTTATTGTATTGCCAAAAGGACAGGGTGATATTGCAGCACAAAGAAAAGATGTAAAAAGAACCTTTTTATTGTATCATTAATAAGTATTTATCTTATATGAAAAAGCAAAAGGATATAAAAAAGCTATTATTTGAAAACATGGTTAAATTAAACTCTGATTTCAAAGTAAATGAAGGTGTTTTAAATCGTAGCGAAGACGAGTATGATAGAGAATATCAATTAAAGGCTGAAAAACTTAAAGCCGTTATTGATGAATTAATGAGAGAATACGATTACGAAGTGATTGATACACTATATAGACTGTTTGTTGAAAGAAAGCCGAGAGGACAGAACGTTCAACAAGATGTTCAAATGGTAGCTGAAGAATTATTAAAAGTATTTACCAAGAAAAAATAATCATGCATAACGAAGCTGAGAATAAGAAAAATCCAAGATGCTGGTCATGTAAATTCTGGTCAAAAAAGAACGTTTCTGACGTATTGAAAGAAGTTATTGAACCAGATAGCGTTGATGTTTCATCACTTCAAATGCACGATACATTATCTCCGCTTATTTGGGATGAGAGCGAGAAAATGAAACCTGAAGTTAGAAAAGCATTGCTGATGAATGCTAAAAGATTCATTGAGTTTAGTGATGTTGAAAATCTTAAATTCAATGACATTATGCTAACTGGCAGTATGGCAAATTTCAATTATAATGAAAATTCGGATTTGGATGTTCATATTGTTTTGGATTTTGGACAGGTTTCAGAAAATAAAGATTTTGTCGGTGACTTTTTTAAATTAAAAAAAACATTGTGGAATGATACCCTTCCAATTCAAGTGAAAGGACATGACGTTGAAATGTATTTTCAAGACAGTGCTGAACCACATCATGCATCGGGCACATATTCGCTATATAGAAATGAATGGATTAATAAGCCAACAAAGAAGATTGTAAATATTGATACTGCAGATGTTCAATTAAAATCTGCCGATTATATGAATGCAATTGATGATTTGGAAAAGCATGCTAATAGCGAAGATTTTTTGAAAAAATATGAAAAAATTAAGGATAAGGTAAAAAAATATAGACAGACCGGACTTGATAGAGCGGGTGAATACTCAGTTGAAAATCTCGTTTTTAAAGTTTTAAGAAATACCGGATATCTTGGTAAAATGATTGAACTTAAAAACGAATACTTAACACAAGAATTAAGTTTAAAGGAATTTATTGACAACGAATTATGAAAATTATAGTCACAAAAGAGCAATTAGCCGAGTTTGTTGAAAAGAAGAAAGCCGAAAAGGTTTTTTATGAGATTGTTGAAAATTTGCATAAAAATGCAAAATTTTTGAACGAAAGCATTTCACATAAGAAAGCTAACCAGTCTGTCATTGAAAATTACAAGAGAAAAAAATTAATAACCCCAAGGGTATATGAAATGCTTGTTAAGCACAAAATCATAAACGAAAACTATGAAATAATATGAGTTTAGTATTTTTTTGTTCTTAATTAAGTATTTATAAAAAAATGTAAAGTACATAATAGCTATTATAAAAATATAAAAATGAAGAATCATAGTTCAAAAGAAGCTTATTTCGAAAGGCTAAAAAACTTAGCAGAAGTAAACAAAGTTTCTGTAAAAGAATCAAAAACACGTAATTTGGGTACTTTAATTGATTATAAAAGAGCAGCAGACGGTGTTGCTTATGGCATTATCAAAGAAAACCATCACTACTATGTCAAAAAGGCTGGTTTAAAACAAGACCCAAATGTTGCTGATTTTGCATATATCGGTGGGTTGGCAAACATCACTGAATTCCAATACAAATCGTTGGCAGAAGCTGATAAGAATAGAAATATGTTATTTGCAACCATCAATGAAAGTGTTGGCAGCAAGTTAAACAAAAATGGTAGCAAGCTTTTAAAAGAAGATGTTGCTGGGCAAGAAATTGACCAAGCTGCAAGTAAAGTAGCTGATTTAGACGCTGCTACCGCAGACGCTGCTGCTGCAGATGCAAGTGGCGATGCAATGGCTGCTGCTGATGCTGCAGGTGATGCTGAAATGGCTGCTGGTTTAGATGCTGAACCTGCTGCTGGTGAAGAAGTTTCAGCAGAACCCGCTCCTGAAGGTGGTGAAGAAGCTCCTGCTGAAATGCCAGCACCAGAAGGTGGCGAAGAAGAAGTTCCTGCTGAACCTGCTCCTGAAGGTGGTGAAGAAGAAATTCCCGGAGAAGAACCGGAAGGCGATGCTGCTGCAGATGCAACATCTCCTGAAGATGAAAAAAGTCTTACAGTAAAAGAAATTGAAAAAACGCTTGGTAAATTAACTGGTAAAATCAGAAAAACTGAATTAGAACCAAGCGAAGTCAAATCATATGTTAACTCATTCCTTGCTTCATTTAAAGACAAATTCGATGAAATTGAAATCGAAGACAGAAAAGCAATGGCAGACAAAATCCTCAAAGTTGTTCCTGATGATGAAGTTGAAGATTTAGGACAAAATGTTGAAGCAGGTGAAGAAGCTGCTGGCATTGAAGAAGAAGGTGTTTGTGCAGAATGTGGTGGTTTCGGTAGATATGCCGAATCAAGAGGCTATACCAAAGAATCTATTATGGAATGTGGCGAAGAAGAAATGGGTAGTTTGGTTAGTGGATATGCAAATGCATATAATGATGGTCAGAATGATGGCGACTTTAAAATGGTGGCGTTATTATTGAATCCCGAAATGCTTGAAAAATTAAAAGGTGATTATGGTCATGATGAATATGCAGAAAAACTTACTCCTTATGTTAATCAAATGAGCGAATCCAGTGAAGAAGACAAATTAGCTCAAATGAATGAACTTTGGGGTGGTTTGGGTGCTTTAGGTAAAGCAGCAGGTGCTGGTATTAAAAAAGGTGCTCAAGCAGTAGGTGGTGCAATTCAAAAAGGCGCACAAGCTGTTGGTCAAGCTGCACAGGCAGGTGCTGAAAAAGTTGGTCAAGCATATCAGGCAGGTAAAGAAAAGGTTGGTCAAGCTGCAACTGCAATTAAGCAAACATATCACGCAGGTGAAGTTCCGGGTGAAATCAAAAAACTTGAAACCATTGCTGCTGATTTAGGAAAACAGATTGCTGCATTAAATACCAGATTACAGAAAGCTGGTCAGCAACCAGTCAACATAAAAAGTATTTTAGCAACAATACAAAATCAAGTCGGTGCAAAAGGTAGTGCAAGTTTAGGTAAATATGGTATGGCTGCTGAAGGTACAGACCCAGCTAATGTTGAAGTTCAACCGGAAATGTTGAAAGAAGACGATGAAGTTGAAGAACCTGAAGGCGAAGAAGGAAAAGAAGAAGTTGGTTTCGCTGCAGATGCTGATGTTCTTGGCGCAGGTATTGCAAAACCAGATAGTGCTGAAGTTGAAATTGAAGAACCTGAAACTGAAAGTGGTGGAAAAGAAATTGAAATTAAAGATTCAACAGTAAACATTACTGTGAATGAAACAAAAAAGCAAAAAAAAGCCACAATGAGTGAATCTGAAGCAAAACTTAGAAAGTACATTCGTGCACGTTTACAGGAAAAGGTTGGTTTAAGGAAAGCGGTTTTGAATGAAAGCGAAAAATCACCAACAATAAAGAAACTTGATGCAATGATTGATAAACAATTCAAATTGTATGAATCTGTTGACGAAGGTTTTGGTGAAAAAATAACAGGAATGATGAACAAATTCAATCAAAGTGTTGAAGGTAAATTAAGAAAGCAAAAAGAATTGAAAGCAAGTATTGATGCTGACCCAAATCTTTCAAGAAGCGCATTGAAAAAAGCATATTCTTCTGAAATCATGTACAATGGTGGATTGGGAATTATGATTGATAGAGCAGCATTCCAAGATGTAATAAATGTTGCAAAACAAGCAGCAAATGACCCTGATGGATTAGGTAAAGTAAGTTCACAAGCAGGTAAGCTTATTTATATTCCCGCAAACAGAGCATAAAAAAATATTTAAGAAAATAAGAACCCGACTCAAAAAAAGTCGGGTTTTTTTGTAACAAATTTAATTCTTTATCGTATAATGCCGTATGAAAAGTAATATTAGAGAATACGACAGAATTAAATTTTTCAGAGGAAGTAAAAGGAAAAATGCTGAAATGGTGAGACTTGCAGAAGCACATCTCGATTTTGAATATCGTAGATTGCTAATACAAGAAAACGAACTTGACCTTCACGTGGCATTCAGCAAAATGATTGTTTGGAATTGGATTTCATGGATACTTCTGATACTTTCCATATTTTTCACAGAAAATCCAACAATCTTTTATGGATTAATGTTCGCATCCCTAACGTCACAAATTTTTTCATATAAAAATAAAAAACATTTCAAATTTGTCTTCAGAGCATACAATCTTGCACTTCTATTCGTTGATGCTGTAATAAAAAACGAATATGGTATTACAATGCCCGAAATATAATTTTTCGAACGGGTTTTTGTAGTATTTATGAAAAAATCGTGATATGAAAGATGAAGATTCAAAATTAAAATTAATTTTCATATTGAAAATTGGTTATAATTCAAAAGGCGAGGGGTTATATGAATTCATTTTTTCGGAAAATCCAGAAAATATTGATGTTGAAGGATGGTGCTGGGATATTTCACCCGCATGTGACAACGCATTACCGCCAACCGAAAAATATGTTAACGAAGTTTATAGTTTAAAAACAAGTACGTTTGATTTATTTTGCTTACATGAGGCTGTTGATAGAGAATACATGCATGGCTATCATACTATTCATGCGCTTGCATATGAAATCGAAAAACAGGTTGATGAAACTAATGACAGCAAGTATGGCGATTATGAAAAGATGTTTGAAAAAGAAGACGATGATTTGCCATTAATGGTATTTCATTATGGTATGACGCTTGGAAAAGTTAAAGAGATTTTAAATACAAGGAAAATTGTTCTGAAAAATAACGAATTTATTGAAGTCTCTTCGATAAAGTTTTAGTATTTATCCATAACTGATTGCCCACGTGGTAAAACAGTAAAGAAGACGTGGTTCATGAATACGTTTTCGGTTTAATTCTATACCTTTGGTGTGGAATCAATAAAGGTTTCGGACGCTGAACCCGCTAATCAGCGTTCATGAGTTCATCCCATCATTTGAGGGAAGGAAATCGAAAAACGGTATGCCAAGATGTGTATCGTTTTTTGCCTATCTTACCGGAATTGGAAGAAAAGGTTTCGAGGCGGGATAAATCAAGATATTTACCCCGCCTTGCGGTTTTTTATAAGGTAAGTGATTGCATTTTTTAATATTTGAACATCATCTTTTACGCTACCTAATAATAAATTACATCTTTTGCAGAGTAAGCCTCTAATTTCATTGGTGTCATGATTATGGTCAACGGCTAAATTAGATGTGTGCATTTCACGGTGCTCACCGCAAATTGCACAACAGCCATTTTGTGTTGAATACATTTTTTCGTATATTTCAATTGTTATTCCATATTTATTTTTTAATATGGATTTCATACTATTTAATTTTCTTCTGTCCTTATTTGCAATTTCATAATCTTTAACACGTTGTGCATTATTTATGCGCCATTGTTTTGTATATTCAGCATGTTGTTTTTTGTCTCTCATAAGGCACGATTTTTAGATAAATACTGAGCCTTACAAAAATGATGAAAACATAGTATTTATTTATAAAATATTATAAATGAGTATTAATGCAAATTTAAATATTGACCCCGAAAAAAAGAAAAAAGAACAAGAAGAAGATTCCCTATTTCCAGAACATGTACCAATAATTCCACTTGACCTTCAAAAAGAAAAGGAAAAAGAAGAGGCGAGAAAAAAAGCTGCCGAACTTAGAAAAAAAATTGGGAATGTTGAACCGATTGTTGTTACTGAAGAAGGATTAACAAAAAAAGCAAGTGAATTAACTCTTTTAGAGCAAAAACAAGAAATTGTTCGTTGTGCAACAAATCCTGTTTATTTCATCGAAACCTATTTAACCATTTTTGACCAGACTCAGGGTGCTGGTGGTATGATTGTGCCGTTTAAATTATTTGAATTTCAAAAAGAATTGGTTGAAACATATAAAGACAATCGATTTGTTGTTGCAAACAAATATCGTCAGGCTGGTATTTCAACAACCACTTGTGCATATATTGCATGGTACATAATGTTTAATAGGAACAGACAGGTTGCTATTGTTGCAGATAAACTTGAAACAGCACGTGACGAAATGATGGCTGACGTTGTTGACTTTATTGAAAGTTGCCCAAGTTGGCTTAGACCGAAAACTGGAAGAAATAGTGAGAAGAATTTGAAAGACACTCAGAAAATGAAAATTTATGACAATAATTCAAAATTGGGTGCTTTCTCATCAAAAGGTCTTCGTGGCTATACGCCAACATTATTATTCTGGGATGAGGTTGCATGGACAGAAAAAGGTGATAAGTTCTGGACATCTGCAAAGCCTACACTTCAGACTGGTGGTGCAGCTATTTTCGTAAGTACTCCTTCTGGTCTTGATGCAGTATTCTATAAAACATTTATGGGTGCAAGAAGCAAAGAAAATAACTTTAAAGCTGTTGAACTTTGGTGGTATAATGACCCCAGATATAATAAAGATTTGGTTTGGCTGAAAAATAAAGGTAAGTCAAATGAAATAAAAATAGCTGACGAAAATTGGGATTATAAAAAACGCATTGATTTAATGACCGAAGGCTGGGAAGCAAGTTCTCCTTGGTTCGAAGCTGAAGTACGTGATGCAAACGGTGATATGCGTAAAATCGCACAGGAACTTTTATGCTCATTTTTGGGTTCAGGAGATAACTTTATTGCAGAAGAATTTCTTAAACGTATTCAAGAAAACGAAGTATTAACACCAATTCGTCAGGAATATACCGATTTAAATTTATGGGTTTGGGAAGACCCATTACCGGGTGAAAATTATATTATGGCACTTGATGCATCACCGGGACATGGTGAAGATAATTCAACCATGAATATGTTAAAAATAAAAGAAATTATTGAGGAAAAAATAATTACTAAAGGCGATAAGGTAAAAAAGGTTAAAATAAAAAGACATTTGTGCGAACAAGTTGCCGAATATTATGGTAAAATAACACCACAAATGCTTGCTGAAATTGCATATCAGTATGGTAAAAGATATAATAACGCATATTGTGTAATTGATATCACAGGTGGTTACGGTGTGCAAACAGTGGAAAAACTAATTGAATTTGGTTATCCTGAAGAAAGTATTCATTATGCTGAAGTAACACATAAACCATCAAGAGATAGATTACAAGGATATATTAAAAAAGGACAAAAAACTTTGAGTGATGGTAGTGTCGTTACTGTTGATTTAATTCCCGGATTTTTTATTGGCAATAACCGTGCTTCAGTATTACTTGAGATGCAACGTGCTATTCATCTTGAAGATGTGATAATTAGGTCTGTGAGATTATTAAATGAATTGAAAACTTTTGTCACTGTTCCCGGAAACCGTGTAGCTGACCATAAACGTTCATTCCATGATGATTCAATAATGGGATTGTCGATTGGTTTATATGTTTTGAATTTTGATATGGCAAGATACAAGCAAAGTAAAAGCATGACCGAAAAAATGCTTAATGCAATTGTTACTGTAAATGACATTAAAGAAATCGAAAAAAAGAAAGACATAAAAAACAGACCAATGATTTCACCAAGCAGCGCATCACCATTAAATCCATATATCGCACATTCTTGGTTATTTAATGGATTGGATAAGAAAAAGAAAAATTAAATTGTATTTATATTTAAATGAGTTTTTCGTGTCTTTTCCGAAAAACTGCAGTATTTATAAAAAAATATAAAAATTTATAAAAATGGCTGACGAACAGAAAAAAGGTACTATATATCAACAGCTTAATAAAATGTTGAATCTGGACGGTTTTGGTTTTCAAGACCAGCAACCTGCAATTTCGCAAAGCACACCAGTAAAACAACCACCAAAGGTTATTATTAAAGGTAGTAGTCCTGATGAAGTAATGAGGAAGGGATTGGAGTTACAACAAAAAAAAGACCTTCAAAATAAATTTTTCAGAACCACTGATAGAGGTTTCCAGAAAGCACTACAATATGAAGCAGCCAGACTTCCGGCATATATTGATTATGAGGGTATGGAATACTATCCAATTATTTCAAGTGCATTGGATTTATTTATGGAAGAAGCAACAACCATTGGCTTTAATGGTAAAATGCTCAACATATATTCCAACAAAGAAAGAATTAAAACTATGTTGGAAGAATTTTTCTATGATACTGTTAACGTAAATGTAAACTTACCGTTTTGGGTAAGAAATACTGTAAAATATGGTGATAATTTTGTGTTGCTTTATGGTGAACGTAAAAAAGGTGTTACTCACGTAAAACAATTAGTGAATTATGAAATTGAACGTTTCGAAAGAATACAAAATGGTAAACCAACAGTCAGATTTAGAGAAAGAATGACTGGTGATGAATTTAATGTTTTTGAAATTGCTCATTTCAGGCTTCTTGGTGATGATAAATATTTACCATATGGTTCATCAGTACTTAATAAAGTACGTAGAGTTTTTCGTCAGCTTGTAATGGCTGAAGATGCAATGTTAACCTATCGTATTATTCGTGCTGGTGAGAAGAAAGTTTTCAAAATTGACGTTGGAAATATTGATGAAGACGATATTGAAGATTATATCTATAAGGTTGCTACCAAATTTAAAAAGATTGCACAGGTTTCACCAAACGATGGTCAAATTGATTATCGCTTCAATATTCTTGGCAATGATGAAGATTATTTCTTACCAGTAAGAAATGCAAATACTCAAACAGGAATTGAAACACTTCCGGGTGCACAAAATCTTGACCAAATACATGACATTGAATACCTTCGTGATAATTTATTTACTGGTCTTGGGATACCGAAACCTTTCTTATCATTCCAAGATGCTGCAGGTGCGGGAAAAAATATGGCTCAATATGACATCCGCTTTGCAAAAAAAGTAAATCGTATTCAACAGGCAATAATTCAGGAACTCAATAAAATGGCAATGATACATTTATATTTATTGGGTTACACTGGTGATGATTTAAATAATTTCCAATTAACGCTTACCAATCCTTCGCTTCAGGCAGAACAAATGAAGTCTGAATTAATGCGTGATAAAGCACAAACATATACTGAATTAACACGTGGTGAAGGTGGTATTGCTGCAATGTCACACACCAATGCTAAGAGGAAGTTGTGGAATATGAGTGATAAGGAAATTATTGATGACTTGAAACAACAAAAAATGGAAAAAGTCATCATGCAAGAACTTCAAGACTCTCCAGTTAATATTAAGAAAACTGGCTTATTTGCAGATATTGATGCAAGATATGGTGAGCCAGTTGAAGGAATGCCAATTGGTGCTGAAACGGGTGCAACTACTCCGGGTGGAGAAATGCCACCTGCTGGCGGTGGAGCACCTGCTGGTGGCGGTATGCCACCTGTTGGTGGAGCACCTGCTGGTGGAGCACCAGAAATGGGTGGCGGTATGCCACCTGAAGCAGCAGCACCACCTGTTGGTGGAGCACCACCTTTAGCTGAAGGTAAAGGAAGAATGAGTGTTAATGAATTTAACAAGCTCGTTGAAAAATTGGTTGGCGGTGAAACTGCAGAACCCGAACGTAAAAAATCAGCAAAGCATAAGAAAGTAATTAATGAAAATAACGCAATCGTTGAAAATCAGAATAAGAAAGCGTTAGAGATGGTTAATGAAATCGATACTTTACTTAACGTAGGTGAAAGCATTAACACACAGCACGGTGCTATTGATACCGGAGTGGATGTTGACTTTGAAGAAATTGAAAATCTTGATTTAGAAGATAAATAATTCTGAATTGGGAAATGTGACAACAAGAACGTTTATAATTATTTAGAGTATTTATATTAAATTGAGCCAAGTCATATGAAAAACATGAATATAGGAATAGTTAATTTGATGATTTCAAACAAATTAAAAGATTCTTATTTTAGTAATACTTTAATTGAGGAATCAAAGAAAGCAACACAGGATTTTTTCAGTGTCGTGAAAAATTCACCGATATTGCAGCTTGAATTCAATGTTTTTAACAATCTTGAAAACAAACACATTGAAGATGATTTGGCTGCTACTCGCTACATTGACAGCAACATCAAATTATTTGAAGTCTACACCATTCAAGAAATTGACAAAGAACGTGAAAAATTATTACCGTTTGTTTCTGAAACTCAACTTTCTATTGGTGATAAAAGAGTTGAGTTATATTCAGCTATTGACCGTTTAATCACTGAGTCGTTAAATGATAATAGTAAAATTGATGTTGATGCAATTCACGAATCATTTACAGTTGTTTTAAATCATGTAAAATCATCAAGAAATATTGTTAATGAAGACGCTGATTTGAACATGATAAATGAAGAGGTTATTGAAATTGCAGTAAATAAATTCAATGAGAAATACGAATCTTTAAATGAAGACGATAAGAATTTGCTTCAAAAATTAATTAACTCAAACGATAAAGAAAAAGAAGATTTGCTCGAAACCTTTAAAAACGATACGCTGTTAATATTAGAAGGTTTAAACAAAGACATGACAAAAGATAATATCGCAAAAGCTATTCAAAAAATTAAAGAAATGGCGTATAATCGACAAAAAGTTGATGATGATATCATAAGTCTCTATGAATTGAAAAAAGAACTCTTATAAAAAATGCCCCAATCGGGGCATTTTCTTTTTATGCATATTTATTATAAAAGCTTTCTTTCATGGCGTTAATATCCACATCACCACCATATCCATTAACCTTGCCCTGAGAACTAAATTGCCAAATTTTCCAATCATTCCATCCACTTGCAATACTTGGATTACTTACTTCCGGTGTGAGTAAATATTGTGCATGCCACAATGGAATTGAACCAAAATTATTGCTCGTTTTATCTTGGAAGAAATATTTGTTGCTATAAAGAATCGTATCATATCCATTTGCTTTTAGTTCACTAACAAAAGTATTAATCCACAAATCGTTGTTTGTTTTAATCAAACCCCAAAGTTTATTTTGTGGTTCATTATCTTCAATATCCAAAACAAGTGGAAAATCAGGTTTTGGCAGTGTCGCTATATTATTTAAAAAGAATTGTGCCTGTGCCTTTGCATCGTTCACAATATCACTTCCAGTATATTGCTGTGCGTAGTGATAATATCCAATCTTTAACCCTTCAGCTTTTGCACCATTTGCATTTTTACTTGCTTTTTTATCTATAATTGTTGTACCCTGAGTTACTTTAATTAAAGCAAACTTTGGTTTAGGGTCATCTTCATATGTTGGATTTGCCAGTGCATTCCAATCAAGGTCGCCTTGCCATTTTGAAACGTCAACACCATATACTGAATTTAATTGTGCCAATCTTGCTTTAGACATAGTTGTTGCTTGTGCTGCAGCAACAAGCTGTCCAGATGATAATTCTCTTGTGCTGGTCATTCTTGATTCACCGCCATCATAACCCATAAATGCCAACGGGTCTTTTACTCTCGGAACAGGGTATTTTAATATTTTTGTTCCTGAGAATGTGGTTGTCATCTTATTTGCAGTAATATCATGTTCAACACTTAATATAATATATGCGCCATTAAACAATGGCACATTTTCTAATTGAAAATATTGTGTCGGTTGAATCATAACATTTCCCAATCCCATTATGGTTGCTTTATATGACCTGTTTTCATATAGATTATACAAGTTTTGTCCCTTCGGTATTGCGTGTTCTTTATTATCACCAGCCAATCTTGAAAGAATTTGTATTGATTCATTTGTTTCAGGATATTCTTTACTATCAATTTTTATGTTTGTAAACATCGACTGGTTTTGTTCCCCAAACCTTACTTTAAATGCACGAACAGTACGATATGGAAATTTATCTTCACCCTCATCATTCCCAGCCAATTGATTATCTTTTTTCGAGTCAGGGGAGCATTCTTCAGTTGAAAAATCTGTCACATCGGTATTTGCTAAGTCTTCAATACCATCATTTTTAAATCCATTTTGGACTGTTGTGGGATAATTTGCACTACCACCAACATACATGCACACAAACGCAGGTCTATCTTCAATTACGCCACTTGTATCAATTTTAAAGCATTCTTCCCATGCACCCTGTCCAATCATAAAGTTTTGAAGTGGGAAGAATTCAAAACCATTTAATGACAATAATTGTGACAATACACTATATACACTAATATTTGGGTCATCAAGCAATTCTATAAGTATTTCAGCATTAAGCATAGTATCCCCAGCAGGATTCATTGCCCTGTCAACAAAAACAAATGAATCAATTAATCTCTTGTCGTTTCTGTTAAACGGATATCCCCAGACTTTCGAATTAGTTGGATTTGTTAACCATTTATCATTTATGTTTTTAAATGAGTAATATGTTTGTGTGATAATATCCTCATCATTCTTTTTCTTTTCATCCTCATTCTCTTTTTTTATCGTATCAGCTTTTTTGTTTTCAATTTGGTTGAATAGTTCATTCAAGAATTTAGTGAAATATCCATCATTAACAGCTTTTTTACTCGTATTTGTATTAAGCGACTTAATTGATTTATATGCTGTCGGATAATCGGTTGACATTTCAAACGTATCCTGACTGAAAACAATTATATTCATTCTTTCAATCAATGGTCTTAATACAGAGCCATAATATTTCGTAACATTAGCGTTATCTTCCGGGTCTAAATGACTTTTATATATTTTTTCTTTATTATTTCCGGTGCTTCCACTAACAGCATCATATAAATGTTGGAAACGAACCAGATTCAAATAATACTCACCAGTATTACTGCCAAAATTATAATAATCAAGAAACGCATTACGAAGAATTGCTTTGTCTTTTGTTGAAAGATATTTGTTTACATCAGAATAATCACAAAAGATTAAAATTGCTCTATCGTAGAAATACTTACCCGTCCCACCAGTAAAATATTGTATAACGTCATCAATCCAATTGTCTTCACATGCATCAATTAACGCACCAAGATATAGTGGTAGGTATCTCGGAACTTCAATTGCAGCAGGTGTTGTAAATATCAGTGAATTTAAATCACTCGGATATTTGTTGAATGCTCCTAATGTGTTACCAAAATTGGATAATATAAATAATGCACTTAACTTTGAAGGTGTTTTGATGATATCATCGTATATTAAATCATCAAAATATTGTGAAGTGTTGTTAATATAAATTCTTTTTGATAATTGTTCTGACCACACATCTACAATACTTTCAAATCTTTTTAAATTGGCTTTAACAGTACCTGTTGGCAGTGAAGCAAAACGTTTGTTTCCCTGACTAAGTAATACAGGATAATCGTAGTAGGTCATATAAGGAGTGTTCGAGTATCTCATGCTTTCAAATAATGTAGGACTGCTCAAATATCTGGTTATTATATTATTTCCATCAGCATCAAATATATTTTGACTCTTATCATTGCCCTTTTTATCTATTTTTTTATCGAGAATAAATAATGTGTTTTGTTCTGTAAACTGATAGTAAACTTCTTTATCACGACCACTGAAAAATTCAGCAAAGCCACTTTTTTGAACACCTGCTTTGAATTTATCAATCGGTCTTTCAGAATTCTGATTGATTGTTTGCTTCTTTAAATCATCATAATATAAATTAATGCCAAGATACTCAGGATTATTTTTATTAACATATGCTGGTTCATCACCTGTTACACCACTAATTGCGATAATAGTATCATCAGAAAAGCCGTACCATGTTGGCACTTGTTTTTCCAATTCCTTATAGAACTCTCCAACATTTTGTCTATACTTATCAGCAAATGATTTAATATTATCGCCATAATCTGAATTTGCCACAGACAATGCTAAATTAATTGCTTCAGATGTGGCATACATTTTCACGTATTCGGACAATTTAACTGTTTTATTCGTTGTGGTAGGATAGAAATCATTAGATATTGAACTTTGTGATAATACATAAAATCTTTTCAATGCAATTTCTAAAACCTGTGCCAATTTACTGCTTTCAGATGTATTAACCCTATACGTTAAACTATCAACATCGTAATATGGACTGTTTGCATTGATTGTTCCAAGCTTTGAGTCGAAAGGTGATATTGGAATCCACTCATAAGTACCATCATCATTTTGGTTTTCTCTCATGTTGGCAAGATAATTTAATCTGGCTTGAGTGAAAAATGTTTGGATGAAGTCATCAACAAATTCCATTTCAGGAAAAGGAGTTAATGTTTTTTTGCTTAATCTTATAGGTGCTACTCTTTCTTCTTTGTTTCCACCACAAACTGTTTTTTCAGTATCGACAATTAATGGAAATGCATATATTTTATCAGTAACGTCTTTATAGCTATCGCCCAAGATAATTCTTTTGTTAGTTTCATTTATATGGTGTTCATTTTCTGCTTTTTTTGATACGGTTCTTAATCTTTCAAAAAATATATCCACATCATCCAAAATGATTTTAAATATATTATATATGGTTGGCATCATACCAAGTCTCTCAAACACCATATTGTTAATTTTGGTGGTTAAAATATTTGACAAGTCAACCCTTCTTTTATTTGAATTAAATTTTTCCTTATATAATATTAGATAAAAATCGGTAATATCAATACCCACATATTTTGTGGTTTTTTCAAGAATCGTTCTATCTTTAACACTATAATAATTGTCAAATTCTGCTTTAGATATTGTCGGTTCGAGAGTGGTGTTTATAATACCCAGCGTATTCGAAGCATTTTCAATTAATTTTTTTGCGTATTTTTCAAAAGCAGTTTTCGTATTATTGATATATTGCTGATTTGTAATAGTTTTCCCAGACAGTGCTGGTGCTAAACTTTCAAAATTGTATTGAACTGGAACTATAATATATAGTCTTTCTTCCATTTTTTCAGGCACAGCATCAGTTGAAATTGCTTTGATTTTTTCATCATAGTCCGATAATATATCTAATTGTGTTATTGGTTGATTTTCTTCAGCATCATCAGAGCTATTAAAAGATTCCCATTGTGATGGTGTTGCTTCTTTTACCACCAAATATGATGTGCCTAATGCTGACAAGTCAGGGTTTTCTCTGAATCCTTGCAACATGCTCATCATATTATCAATCTCATTTAATCTTAGCAACGTTCTGTCATATTCTTTGCTATCATTGTCAGTTTTAACTTTATCTGTAACTGCAGTATATAGGCTTTTTAACTGTGTGATTAACATAAAAGTGTTTGCAGGTGCTGCTTCAGTAGAAGGAGATACTGCAACTTGAGGATTTGTCATCAAAGCACCATTAACTACATACCTAAACAACACATCACTTAATGGAGCAAATGTCATGGCGACAAATTGTGCATCAATTACGAAATTCCCGGTATCTGATTGAAATTCCGAAGTGTATTTAACCAAGTGGAGTAAATACCTTAGAGTTTTTCCATAATATCCTTTAATCGATAATTCAAAAATTGGCGGTGGAAAATCAAATAATATTCTATAAGGTGAACCTTCTTGATTAAAGAAAGACAAACCCCTTAAATCAACGAATTGTATGTTTACTTGTGGAACATATGAGGAATTTACAACAATTTTAATATTACTTATACCAAAACTTTCATATTGAGTGTATGAACCAGTGCTACCATCATAATAATTGGTGGTGAATTTCAAATAATTCGGATTGTTATCACCCTCATTTTGATTTACGCCCATTAAATTAACTTCTCTTGGTTTTTCAAGTCCGGTTTTTAATGTTCCCTGACTAACGCTACCATCATTTGTTGTAACAATAACTGTTCTTGCTTTGCTTTTTGCTTTCAATTCAGCAAAAATATACATATCCTGATATTGTGGAATAGCATTCACATTATCGTTACCCATGTTTGTGGTGTTGATTTCGTTAGGGTCAATTAAATTTACATTACTCGCCATTTCGTTGATTTTAAATATAAATACCCTGCAATGAAAAATGGATATTTTCTCGTATTTATTATAAAACAAATTTCATGGTGATGTTATATACAATATTAGCACAAATTCAGCATCCAATTTGGTATTACAATGCATTCTTCTATTTGTTTGTCGCATTGGCAATCGTGTTTGCTATCGTAGTTCTGAGCTTTATAAAAACAATAAAGCTAAAAACTGCTGAAGTAAAGACATTGCAGCAGCAATATCTTGCAAGGGTTGATAATATCAGGAAAGAACATGCCGAGACATTGGAAAGATTGAGACTGGAAATGCTTAAACGTGAAGAAGAAAGAACCCGTCAATGGATTGAATCTGAAAAAGAAACATTGCATGTGTTGAACGGAGTATCTAATCTTTTGGATTTGAAGGAAAAATTAGACCATGCTGATTCGATAAAAATATTGAAGAAGTTTGACGAATTCCTCGAATCTTTTAATAAAACCGAATAATAATTTCAAGTCATATGGCAATGGGCAAAATAGAAAAGCTTAAAGAAGTTAATGAAAATCTCAAAAAACTTCTAATTCAAATGGAAACACGTATGTTCATTGAGAACATCAGTGCATCAGAACCAATAAAAAAAAGTAATGAAGAAAAGCCAGCAGTTATTACTGTACCAAATCGATAATTAATACTATTTATATTAAAGACTGTTCAAAATGAGTAAGATATTTAGGTTGAGTGAAGGTAGAATATTGCAAGCGGGTGAATATGGATTTGGAATTTTGATTGAGCACGATGCTGGCTATGTTAATACTGATTTAAATCCTACTATGATAAGTGAAGGATTTGTACTCAAACCAAACGAACCCGTATTAATTAACTGTATTCTGCAGAAGTGGGGTGTAAAAAATAAGAATGGACGTGTTTATCCTAAAGACGTTTTAGTTCCTCAAGTACAATCATATCAACAGTTGGTTGATACAAATAGTGCAGTATCTGAAGCAGACCATCCAGATTCATCAATAATTTCTCTTCAAAACATCTCCCATATGATTACGAAAATGTGGTGGGGTAAGGGTGAACAAAGTAATGTGCTATTCGGTCAGCTTAAAATTATCGTATCTCCGGGATATATTAAATATGGTGTTGTTTCGGTTATTGGCGATAAGATTGTTCTTTATTTACAAAACAAAATTAAATTAGGTATTTCCTCACGTGGTGTTGGCACACTTAAAGAGGTTAATGGTGAAAATATGGTTCAAAACGATTTTGAACTAATAGGTTTTGACTTAGTTGCTACACCAAGTACACCCGGTGCTTATTTATTTCCAGAACAAAGCGGGTTGGAGTTTGAAGAAGGGTATGTAAATAAGAATGGGATATTGATTAAGGAAGAAGATAATAAGATTATAAAAGCGATAGACAAGTTCTTATTATAAGACAGGTTCTATGCGCCATAATATAAATATAAAATTTTGAATTTACAAGAATTTTATTAAAAATAATACTTTTTTGTGAAAAAGATGTATTTATATAAAAATTATAGTATTAGACACGAGATTTTAGGAACATGGCAAACGATAAAAAATCGATAGTAAAAGAAGCTTTAACTGATTATAATGCAATCAGAGAGGCTGCGGAAGCTAATGCTAAGAAAAAGTTAGCGGAAGAATTTCCAGATAACTTTAACAAGCTATTAAAAGAAGAATTAAATAAAAATAAATCAACCAAAGAGTCTTATAAAAAGATAGACGAAAGCAAAGAATCGAAAGATGACGTTGAAACAAATAATGATACTGTTATGAAACAAGAAAAAGAGGCTAAAAAAGCCGTAAAAGAAACCGCAGGAGAAGGAAAACCCTTCGCAGAAAAGGCAAAACAAGTGGCACAGGTAGAAGAAGATGTAAAAATCATTGATACCGTTGGTGATGGCGACCCGTTCGATAAAAAAGCTAAAGGCGAAAAAATAGTTGATGAAACTGTAAAAGTTACTGATACTGTTGGTGATGGCGACCCGTTCAAAGAAAAAGCAAAAAAAGCTCAAAAACCACTTCAAACAGAAAACCTTGACATGACAGGACAAAGTGTTGATAGTGTTGGCACAGCAATAGAAGGTGCTGGTGAAGAAGACGAAATCATTACTATGGATGAGATTGAAGCAGAAATAGCAAATATGGAAAATCTTGATGAAAGAATTACCGATTTTACTGAACCTGCATCTCCTTCATATATGGACAAAGGCAATAAAGGTGTTGCATTCGACCAACTTGTAAGCATGAGAAATCAAATCGATGAAATGATTAACTCATTCAAACCTGTTGATGAAATGCATGCTGCAGGTCAGGAAACATTTGGTAGTGATAGTCAGATAGATGCTTTACACAATCAAGGTCCTACTGAAAAATTAATTGATGAACTTCAATTGCAGCCAGACGAAATGAGTCCTGCTGAATTACAAGAAGAAGCTCCAATTACCGATGCTGACGTTGAAGCAGTATTGGGTGCAGAAAAGGAAGTTGATGAAGCACATGGTGTAACCTATGCAAAAAGGAGACCAATGCCGGGTAGAGTATTGCCGGGACAAGAATATTTAAGTCAGGGCGAAAAAGACCAGTCACCGGAAGCGATTAAAGAATCAAAAAAACTTCAGGGTTTAATTGATGAAAATAAGAAGTTGACAAAGAAAGTTAATGAAACCATTAAGTTCAAAAAGTCAGCTACCACTTTGATTGAGAGCTATAAGACAGCACTTGAAAAGTATCGCACACAATTGAAAGAAATGGCAGTTTTCAATACCAATTTGGCGCATGTAAATAACCTTTTGGTAAATGAAGAATTGGCGTTAACTCAAGAAGATAAAATTAAGATTATCAACGAATTCAAAAAAGTTGATAGTATTGCTGAATCACAGAAGAAGTATAAGAGTGTTCTTTCAGAAATGAAAGAAGGCAAGAAGACTTTAACTGAAGCTATTGAAGAAAAGGCATCTGCCTCAATTGCACCATCTTCAAAGCAGAAACTTGATGAAGCAAAAGAAGTAACAGCCTATGAGAACAATGAACATCTCAATAAAATGAAGAGAATCATTGAGACCATAGAGAAAAGAGGCAAAAAAAATAATTTGTAATTAAATAAAACATTAATAAAATGGGATTTTTAATGGAAAGTGCCGAAGTTGGTAATATTGGATTAAAACAACTTCGTGAACAAAGAGAAATAACAACCAACCGTTGGGAAAAAATCGGTTTGTTGGAAGGTCTTGAAGGTAACGTAAAAGAGAACTGCGCACAGCTTTTCGAAAACCAGTTATCTTACATGATTAACGAATCAACTGATTCTGCAAGTTCAGGTCAGTTCGAAACTGTTGCATTCCCTGTAATTCGTAGGGTATTTGCAAAATTGCTTGCAAACGACATCGTTTCAGTACAGGCTTTAAACTTGCCTATCGGTAAGTTGTACTTCATCAATCCTAAGACTTCTGTTAGGGTTGCTCCGGCTGGTCTTGAGCATACTTCACCTAATGGTGCTTATGGTAATGCTGCTGACCTTGCTTTATCAGCAAGAACTCAGTTCGAAACTCGTTCATTATACGATGCATTCTATGCAACCGAATATAATGACGAAGGTTACTCATTGTTTGACCGTTCAAAAGGTGAAATCACTGTTATTACTGGTAACACAGTTGCAGTTCTTGATTCATCTTTGAAATTCGCTACTTTAACCATATCTGGTTTCAGTACTTCAAACGATGGTAAACTTATCGGTCCTGCTGGTGTTCCTATGGACACAGAATCATTCCTTGCTGGTTTGAGAATTTTTGCAAGTGCTGATTTACTTGCTCCTACTACTGCTGATTCAATTCCTGCAGGTAGTGTTATTCCTTTCAATGTAAAAGTTCAGAAATATGGACAAGGCATCGTTAGCAAAACTGGTGATGTTGTTGTTGTAGCTGACCTTACATATCCGGGAACTGATGGTTATCAACCATTGAGTGGCGCAAGTGGCAACACTTTCAGCTATGCTTACAGAGTATACAGCGACCTTGAAGAAGATTCAAAAATGGCTGAAGTTACTTTCGTACTTGACCAAGTTACAGTATCTGTAGAAACACGTAAAATGCGTGCTATGTGGACACCTGAACTTGCACAGGACGTTAGTGCATTCCATAACATTGACGCTGAAGCTGAGTTAACCGCTCTTCTTTCAGAACAGATGGCTGCAGAAATTGACCGTGAAATCCTTCGTGACCTTAGAAGGGGTGCTGCTTGGACAACAAGATGGGACTACAATGGTCTTCGTAAGCAGACTACTGGATACTACGGTGTTCAGAAAGACTGGAATCAAACATTGGTAACAAAAGTTAACCAGATTTCAGCACAGATTCACAAAGCTACCCTTCGTGGTGGTGCTTCATGGGTAGTTGTATCTCCTGAAGTAAGTGCAGTATTCGATGACCTTGAATACTTCCATGTTAGCAACGCTGCTCCTGAACAGGACAAGTACAACATGGGTATCGAAAAAATCGGTACACTTAGCGGACGTTACATCGTATACCGTGACCCGTATGCTCCTGCAAACACAGTACTTATCGGACATAAAGGTACATCAATCCTTGAGACTGGTTACATCTATGCTCCTTATGTACCAATGCAGTTGACTCCGGTTATGTACAACCCATTCGATTTCACACCGATTCGTGGTATCATGACTCGTTATGCAAAGAAAATGGTTCTTAACCGTTACTACGGTAGAATTTTCTGCGATGGTTTAACAACCTTCGGAATTGGCGACTTGAGATAATCAAAGCTCGATAAATAAAAAAGGGACTGAATTCAGTCCCTTTTTTTATTCTTCATCATCAGGTATTTGAATCAATTTAATTACATCAAATCCTTCTGCTATATTTTTATACGATTGAACCCTTTCGTTTAATTTTTTATACGTTCTATATAGCAGTTCCTGAATCTTATCCAAGTCAATTTCTGTTGAATATGATTCTTCACAAAAGTCCACCCATTCTTTATTATGTGGTTTAAATTGTCCAATGAATTTAATTTCATCTTTTTGCGGCTCAAATTTAACCAGAATTCTTTGATTGGGTATTGGAAGTTTTTTATTGGCTACAATATCAACTTCCTTTCCTTCAATTTTAATTATCCATTCCATATTATTAAGATTCGTCAGTCCAATTTCTATCAAAAATTAATTCAAGTTTTGCCCTTGTATATGCAACATATTCCAAATTCTTTTCTTGAATGTATTGCCAAGATTTGGTATTTTGCATTGGCAATAAGTCCGGGCGTACTATAAATACTCGGTTTGCTTCCAAACCTTTAATTTTGTGCACAGTACTTAAACAAATACCCTGTATTTCATCAGTAAAAATAGTTCTGATTTTACTTTTCAAGTCTTCCACGCTGTCCGAAAGTCCTGCTAAGAATAACAAAGTTGTTACTTTATCTTCAAGTGCCACATATCCACTATGCTCACGTGGATTAATAACACCACTTGATTTTAACTCTTTACGAAATTCAGCCAACTCATTTTCCCAAAAATTAACAAGTTTTGGAAGATTATTAATTTTACCAATTAAGTCAATAAGTTGTATTCCAATATCAGAACCTTTAATAATAGCTTTTTTGCGCTGAGTCAGAAATTCAAAAAATAATTTTACAAGTGGCATTGTAGTTCTACAAAGAACAAAATCACCGCTTTGTGCCTCAGTAAGTACATCGCCATCCCTTACTTCACCGTCCGGTGCATCAGGAAGTGCTTTAATATCTGGCACAATTTCTTGTGCTTTTTTTATTACATTTTGTGAGCATCTGAATGACACTGAAAGTGGTAATGTTTTGGTGTTTGGAAACTTTTCGAACCATTCAAATGATTTTTCATCGGCAGCATTAAATCCATAAATTCCCTGAAAAAAATCACCGACAGTGATTAATCTGCCAGTAAGTTTTCCAGTCACCCTGTCTTTTTTCAAGACCTTTTCTATTATTTTGATTTGGCATCTGTTCAAATCTTGAACCTCATCAACAAACACATAATCCTGTGGAAACATCCATATACCATTATCAACTGCAGGTAGATAAATCATATCGGTATAGTCAAAGCTTTTTCTATCACTTGTTGCTTCATCAAGTACTTTAAGTACTCTTTTTACATCCTTTGGTTTACTGATATTTATATCGTATCTTTCGGCAACATATGGTACAAACTCCGGTTTTAATGTCAATGTTAAACGACAAAGATTAACCAATTTTTTTATCGAATCCTGATAAAGAAGTATTTCTTCATCACTTTTAAATTCATCGTGCAAATCCCAATTTTTTGATTTTGCAAGAATGATTTTATCGATTTTAAATTCATCAAAATGTATTTTATCTCCGTATTTTCTTTTAATCGCTGCAGTTCCAAGTCCATATGTCGTATAGCAGCGAACATGTTCGGGTAATTTGGTTTTAAGTTCTTCCTGAATATGTTTGTTAAATGCCAAGAACATAATATTTTTGTCTTTTGGCAACAATTTTACTGCTTCAACAATAGTGGTGGTTTTTCCTGCACCAGCATATGCTTTAATTAAAATATTTTCTGGTCTTTTTTTAACAAACAAGAATATTCTTTCCTGTTCTTCTGTCGGCTTATTTGTCATAGTGTCAAATTTTCTGTGTAATAATTTCGCTCCAATTTTCGTTATCAATTCCCCCTTTTAATTCATATATTTTCATTTCATCGGTAACAAGTACCCTGAGTCCTTCTTGCCTGAGATATATTTTATCACCAGCCAAGATACCACCAAAACCCAATTGGTTTCTTTCTTCAATTGTATTGACTTGAACATGATATGTCTTATTAAAGAGCAATGATGTATCTCCCAAAAACTTCATGTTTTGCCATAAAATCTCAGCTATTTCATCACCAACCTGTTGAAGTAGTATAATTGCTTGGTCAATTTGCTTGGCAGTTTCCATGTCAAATTGTGTGCTTCTACGAGCATATACATTTTCAAGAACGTATCTTGTCAATTCAAGCGCAAAAAACTTATCTTCAGGTTTATCTTCATATTGATTTGTTAATCCAATACAAGGTCTGCCCGATTTATTCAAAACAATTTCGTATTCAATTTTGAGCATTTTGACTATGAGTTAATTAATTGACAAATATACATAAATTTCCTATTGAACCAAACCATTTTTTAAAAAAACTTTTTAGTATTTATATGAAATAAGCATAATTATGGCATTAATAACTACTGTTGATAAAAATAAACTGTATCTCAAGGTTAAACATGCGTTGGGATATCCACTCAGACCATTTGAAATTAAGGATGAAATGATGGATTCTTACCTTGAAATGGTTATAGAAGATTATTCATCAATTGTGAATAATTGGCTGATACAACAGCAATGGATTGGACTTGAAGGTTTAAGTAAAGAAAGCAGCGATTTTCTTTCTGCTTTTACAACTAAATCAAATCATTATATGGAATCATTTACATATGCTTATTCACGTCAAGTTGGTTTAGGAACAAACGCACCTGCAGCAACTGGTTGGGAATTAAAGCGTGATTTCATTGTTACACAAGCAAATACACAGCATTATATTATACCTGCTGGTAGAGAAATTAATGAAGTTTTGTGGGAAACACCGCCAGAAATAGATGGTGGCTTAGTTGACCCATTCGCATTAAATGCTTGGAGTCCGGGCATGGTTGGCTGGTCATATCTTGGTCGTCCAGCAATGTATGTACAACCCACATTTTCAACTCTTTTAACTGCACAGGATAGAAGAATGAAGCAAAGAGTTTTACAATCAATATTAACATATCGTGTTACTGGTTTGGCAAGTGGAGAAAAAGTATTACATTTGTACCCAATACCCGGTTCACGTGATGAAATTCAAGGTGTATGGGGTAAGCATATGGCTGGTAGAAAAGTTTGGTATTGGTATTATGACACAAACATTAACGATAGAGATAAATGTATGGAAGAAAACAGTGATGTTGTCAGATTACCATCAGACCCGCCAACAAAGGTTTTGGAATGGGGTAAAATGAATGATGTTGCACAACAACAAATAAGAAATCTTCTTATTGCGCAAGTAAAAATTGTTATTGGTGGAATAAGAGGGTTTTACAGTGGTGAACTTGGCGTTACTGAAAAGCAATTGACAATGGATTATCGCCATTTGCTTGAAGAAGGAACAAAATTAAAAGAAGATACTGAAAAAATTATTCTTGACCAGTTGGAAAAATTAAGTCAGGAAAATATGACAGAGATTCGTGCTAAAATAGCTGAAAACGTTAACAAAGAACGTGGCTACCAACCGCCAATGTTCCCAATTATAGCAATTTAATATGAAAAAAGACAGTAAACAACGACTTTTTGAGGTAATGGAAAAACTTAATCCTGAATTCCAATCACCTGAAGATAACACATGGGCAATTTTTAGAATAGGTCACGGTGGAAAATGTTTCATTACTTCTTTGAGTGGAGTAATGAAAGACAGTTTTGGAACATGTGATTATCGAGTTAAACACAGTGACCCAAGCGTTATGAAGTTTACTTTAGAGCGTGCCAAAGAAATAATTAAGAAAAATATAAACATTGACGATAAAATCGGTGTGGTTAATAGTAGGGGCATTCAGAAATTATATAATTGGAGAATTAAATATGAAGATAAATATTCACCAAACGAAATAATAGGCGAAGTTGAAATTGAAAGGAAACCAAAATTACTTCTCCCTGTTGGTATTTCTGGTAGTGGTAAGTCTACGTGGATTAAGGCAAATACTGATGCCAACACTGTTGTTGTATCTCCTGACGATATTCGCAGGGAATTAACCGGAAATATTTCTGACCAAACAAAAAATGGACAAGTTTGGGCACTTGCATTTCAAAGAGTTGCCGATGCACTAAATAACGGTAAAAACGTAATTCTTGATGCTACAAATGTAAAATCTGAAGATAGGAAAAGACTTATGAACTATATGAAAGTTCATGTAGATAAGCCATTTGAGGGATTTGCAAAAATATTTAGTGTTGACCCGGAAGTGGCAAAACAAAGAGTGAGAAAAGATATTGAAGCTGGTGCTGATAGGTCAAATGTACCTGATTGGGCGATTGACAGGCAATATCAAAGTTTTGTTGATGGGATAAATTCACTTGAAGTTGAAGGTTTTAAAATAATTGATTAATGAAAAAGAAAAAACAACTTATAGACCTTGAGGAACAAAGAATGGGTTTGTTCATGACTGACAATTCTTTCGATTTGGATGTAATGTACGGTAGAAATTATCTCGAAACAGATAATGCACAGGAAGTTATATTACACAAGATTAATATAATTGAATCTAAGTCACACGCATTATATGGTCAAACCAAAACTAAAGACAAGAAGTTTTTTGCCCCTGTAAGACTGAAGGTTATGGTTACTGTTGAAGATGGTAAACAAGAAAATTATGGTGGTAATCCGGGTGGTATTGCACGTGATGATGCCGGAAACATAAGATTTGGAATCTATCTTAAAGAATTGGAAGAAAAACAAATTGAAATCGATAGGGGCGACATTATTGAATACAACATGAGTGGAGAAAAGAGTAGGTATTATGAAGTAGAAAGTGCCAATAATGTAACCGATGAAACCAAAAAAACAATAGGTGGGTTTAAGCCATATTGGAAACTTGTTATTGGAGTACCTGTAAAAGAGGACGTTGTTCCTTTTTTAAGCGAAACGAAAGGAAATTAACTTTTGTTGGGGTTATTTAGGTTCTTTTCAGTATTTATATTAAAAAATAACATTACATTAAAACAATAAAGCTATGTTAACACAGAAAACTCTTAGATTGTTCCTTAGAACAGGCGTTGATGAAACTGGTCTTGGTGGCGCAGCAGCTATTGCAGCAGCAATCGCAACAATCGCAGCTTCAAATGAAGCAATGACAGTATTGGTTCTTTAATTAGAAACTAAGCCAAATTAAACAATAAAAAGGGAAGGGTCGTTTTCACGACCCCCCTATTTTTATTGTTTTTTATCCCTCAAAGCCAACTATTCTTTCCTCATAGAACATAAAGTCATCTACATATATTGGTGTTTTTTCACCCATGTATGCACCCTCTACATTGAACTCAAAAAATTCTTCAGCTTCTTCTTTGCTCATTTTATCCCTTTCAATCAGGATTTCAATACATTTCGTTCTGGAATAAACAAGCACGTGTACGCCTTTTATTTTATCATACGCTACACCAATCAGTGCATCTTCAAATCCATCTGCTGAAAGAAATTCTTCATCTGGATACCATTCAATAATTTGTTCAAGTTTTTTCATTTTCGTAAGTGTTTCTTTTTTATTTTATCAAGTTCATTAACAATTTTTTGGTGTTCATCTTTGGACTGTATACCCAAATCATCGCCATACTCTGAAAAAATATCAATTACAAAAGTAATGAATTCTTTTTCTTTGTCAGAAATATATGTACTTTTTCTGACAAAATGATACAATGCCATTGCTTGCAACAGTACAACTATTGCCAAAAAACCAATTGCTATGTATAAAATTATCATTCAATACCAATTACTTTTTATATCCTGTAAACAGTTCAGCTTTAATAGCAGGATGTGATTGATATCCAATCAACTCAAAATCTTCGAAAGTTAGTGTTAGAATATCTTCCAAAGAATTGAGTTCTTTATTGATTTTCAATGTTGGAAGCGGGAATGGTTCTCTGCCAAGCTGTTCCATAACCATTGGTATGTGATTAACGTATAAATGTGTATCACCACCAATCCATGTTGCAACTCCCGGAAGCATGTTAGCTACCTTTGCCAAAATCATTAATAGAATTGACATGCTGGCAACATTAAACGGTACTCCCAAGAATGTATCACAACTACGCTGGTACATATTAAGGTCAAGATAAAATCTTGGTATGCCAGCTTCATCCATAATTTTATGCACATCTTCATCGGTGCAATTTGGGTTCATTTCCCAACGCTGTTCTTCAGTAAAACCATGAATTTTGGCATAATAGTCCTCTCTTTCAATTGCTGCAAGTGGTCTTACAATAAACTGATAAAGTAAATGACATGGTGGAAGTGCCATATCTTTGAAGTCAGCCTTATTCCAACCATCAAGAATATGATAACGGCTATATGGATTAGATTTTAATCCGTCAATAATTTCCTTTATCTGGTCAACACCATTTTGATTGCGCCATTGATAGCCATATACCTTACCCAAATCACCCAAACGATATGTAAACACAACTGAACCAAGTAAAGAATCAGGTACACCAGTAGAACCCCTTTTAAATCTATCCAAATGACCTGCTTTAATTGTTTCAATAAATTCATCCATTGAAAATCTTTCTTCTTCTTTGATTCCCATTCCATCGCAGTATTTTAAATACCAACGATAAGCATCACCGTTCCAAATATTTACGTCTTTATCGACAAGTCTTTTAATATTGGTATCACCAGCCAAGAACCACAATAATTCTTCGATAATTCCCCTGAGAAACATTTTCTTCGTGGTAAGAAGTGGAAACCCTTCCTGAAGATTCATTTTTATTTCACCTTTAGATATGCCAATCGTGTTTGGCATATTTGCTCTACCGGATTCTTTTTCAACACCATAATTAATGATGTCACCCAATAAGTTTAAATATTGTTTCACGCTGCTTTATTTTTCTTTTTCGGATTATTCAACGCTTCAATTTCACGATTGATACGTGCAATATCCGCATTGGTAAGCGGAATGAAGTTGTCGGTAGTCCTACCGTTTATTTTTTCACGTTTCGTGCCACGTTTGAGTTGTGCTTCAAGGAGTTTTTTAGCGTTTTCCCTTCTGATTTTGATTCCAGTTGTACCCTTCATAATCAAATGTTTTTAAATAAAGTTATTTATGTTTAAAATTTCCATCTACCTACAAATAGATAACGGAATGGATTGCTAATCATATACCAAAATCTGGTATACCATCTTGCACCCGAAGTAATTGTAACACTTTCAGTGCCTTTATAATACAAATAAACGTTAGGACCTTGTCCATCCAAAAGTCCCCTTTGATTAACATCTTTTAAATCAAATTCTTCCATATTATGTATCTATATTTACTTTTAAATCGAACCTGTGCTTCCAAAACCACCCTCACCACGTTCAGTTTTAGAAAGTTCTTCGGCTTCAATAAAATTTATGTTTTTTCTATTTCTCAACTGTATTTGTAATATTCTATCGCCAACATTATATGGCGATAATGTTGGTATTATATGATAAAAAATTGCTTGATATTCGCCACGATAATCTTCATCACCAGTACCAATACAATTACTTAATATTAACCCTGTTTTGTGTATCGAACTTCTTGGTCTTAAATCGAGTTGTGTAAATTCAGGCAATTCCAATGCAAACCCAAGTCCATATTTAATTCTGCCATCACCCATATCTTCTCGACTTACAGCAAAAACATCATAGCAAGCATCCGTTTCAATTGTTTTTATTGGTGTTTTTGCGTTGGGGTGGACGTATTTAATTTTAACAATTTGCGTATCCAATTTCTTTTTGTTTTATTATATTTAATGTCAATAATTTTTTTGCTTTTTCGGGATTTTTACACCAAGTACATAAATCTTCCAACGAAATTTTATTATTACAAAATGCCCATAATGTTGCATTTCCAAAATTTTTATGTAACCATCTATGGTCACTCCATGTAATCAATACTAAATTTTCTTCCGAATTATTATTAATCTCACAATCTCTATGATGAACACAATAATTATTCGGTATTTCGTTAATGTTAAGATACTCAAAAACTACCTTATGATGTAATTTAATTCTTCCAAACTTAGGCAATCTATCCAATAAATATCCATTGTTTCTTTCAGCATTTCTAAAATTTGGATTATTTTCACCCAAATATGCTTTTCTTCTATATTCCGCAACGCATTTCGTTGAACAGAAATAACCTTGTGTCCTTTTATATCTTCTTTTTGATGATTCTTTTAAATGAAATGTTTTACCACATTCAGTGCAAACGGTATTTTTTTCACCACACAATTTAACATTTGCACATGCTTTTGAGCAATATTTTGCTTTATCACCACGACTATCAATTACTTGAAATGGCGTTCCACAAGTTAAACAAGTTTTATTTGTCATAGTATTATCATTTTTAGAATAAATACTCGGTGTTATTGAAAATAACAATAAACCCAATAATATTTTTCTAAAAATCCTCATTATCTATAATCTCCATTACCCTGTAAAGTACCTCTATCTCTTCGAGATTTAAGTTTTTCTATATTTTCTTGTGCTACTTGCTCTAAAGATAAACCAAGATTATCACAAAGTGAAGCCAAATACCACATTACATCTCCAATTTCAAGAGAAATTTCTTTTTTCGCTTCAGCACTTATATACCCACCATTGTCTCTGATGATTTTTTTGATTTTTCCTTGAACTTCACCCGCTTCACCAAGACCCAAACCATCATATGCTACTGCAAGCAATAATTTAACGTCTTCTGGTGTATCTGGATGCTCTTCGAGAAATTTATCCAAAGAAATTTTAAGAAAATTTGCTTCTTTTTGGTATTCACTAAATGTAGTTATCTTCATTCTCCCAATTTTTTAAAATCCTCAATCATTCCCATTATTTTATCTGCTTCATCGCCTCTTTCAATAGCACTTGTGACGTTTTTTACAAATTCATCTTCAATTGTTTTGGATAAATTTTCTAATTCCTCTGCTTTTTCAAGTGCAAATCTGGCTTGTGCGCCATTATCCATTTCAATTTGGGAGAATAGTGTGTTATTAATTGGATGTTTTGCATCATAATTACTTTTTTCAGCATAAAATTTCAATGCTTGTCTGAATAATTCAACAACATTTTGATTTTCTTCAAAATTATTCATCTTCCTCAATTTTATTTTCTTCGATTATTTGTTTTGCTTCAGCAATTTCTGTCGGGTAAAGAGTAAATTCTTTACGATAAGGATATTTTGAGTTGTTCCTTATGTTTTGATGAAAGAATTTGCCTTGAGATTCGGCATTTTCAAATTGCTGATACATGTCAGGAGAAACATTCTCATATGAGTATGTACCGCCTCTATTAAAAGCAATATAAAGTCGCTGTGCTTGATGAAAATATGTTGTTTTTAGGATGTTGTCTGAATCAAAGATGGCTTCAATATACCCCACGCTACCATCTTCATTTAAAACTTCTTTACGCTCTACTAACATTTTAAATCAATTAAGTAGGCAAATATAATGAATTAAGATTTAAAGTGCAAGAGTATTTATAGAAAAATGATTATATGTCACTTCCGAAAAAAGTTAAATTGACACTTGATACCAATCCCCCAAAGGTTGGTACTGAATATCTTAAATACGGCATGGACAGAATTGAAGAGTTAATGCGCCAAACAGATACCAAAACAAAGTATTTGCCAAGAACTATTGAACTCGAAGATTTAGACCAAGCACTTTTTGATTATGTCAATCGTGACGGAATGCAATTAACAATTGACAATAAGTTAGTTCCAACATTTTATCTTGATAATGACCGTTGGGGAGAATTTTCTAAGACTTGGAAGTTTATGGATAACGATAAAAACGTTCCCACTCCATACATTACAGTTAGACGTATTGATAAACAACCCGGTACACGTATTGGTAACAAATATCGTATTCCACAACCACGTAAATTCAGATATATGAACGTTCCAATATTGGATAATGGCGAAGTAATATACTTACAGTTTAAAATGCCCGAACCCGTGAACGTTGATTTAATCTATGAAGTAGCATTGTTTACCAAATACCGTGTTGATGTTAATCAATATGATGAACAAGTGTTGAGAAATTTTGCGTCCCGTCAAGAATATCTTTTCATTAAAGGTTCACCAATGCCATTGCATTTTGAAGGTTTTGCTGAAGCTAATCCAATTGAAAATATTGATGGTGACAGATTTTTTGTATCAAAATATGCTCTCAAAATCCTTGGTTTTATTCAGGATGAAAAAGAATTCGAAATAGTTAAAACAACAAGACAACCAAAAATTGGTTATATTGTGTAATATTTTCCATTAAGATAGTTGAATGTATTACCGCTTGGATAATCTTGGGCAAGATTCTCAAAGTTTTCAATTGTATCATTAACCCTATCAGTATATTGTTGATATGTGGTATATTTCAACTCTTTTGCATTTAATGTAAGCGATGATGCAAATGACGGTGTTTGGATTTCCCAAGTATTGTTTGCTAAATTCAACTTTGTTTTAAAATACATTCTTAGCGAAGTCCCTTCTGATTCATTATCTTGATTGTAGAAGACGTGAAGCTTGCCAATTTTTGCATTATAAAAACTGAATTTAGTGTATCCTGTTACAGTAGCACCTGTTTGTGAATTAATATATGATATCGGAATATACCAACGATAAAGCTCACTATTAGATGTTGGACTTATTAAATAAGTTGGACTGTTACCAATTTTTGCCAAATATGTTGTAAATATTTTATTTTGTTCATAAATATCATATGAATCGTAGTATTCTAAGATAAAAAAACTATTCTGTGCGCTGAGTGATTTATTGATAAGCTCAACACTTGTAAATCCCGGAATCGTAAAATTAATACCATATGAATCCAAAGTACTGTTATAAAATGAGAAATTAAGCGTTGTTGCATCATTGATTGCATGCTTAAATCTACGCACTTCGGTGTCAGTAACTGGATTGATTAAATCGTTTGTGGTTATTGTCGTTAAATTATCAATTTCCTGTTGAAAACCAGTAAACGCATCATGTAAACCCAATCTGATTTTCAGGTTTATTTCTTGATTTCTAAGTCTTATGGTTTCTTTCATTAACGACATGGCTTTCCAATATTATTAATATCATCTACAACGGGTGTTGTATTAATTTCTGTTGGTGCGCCAAATTTAAGCTGGCTAAATACCGCAAGAGTATTTGCGTCATTTAAATCTGGAACGATATCAAGTACAATTGTTGAAAACAAATATCTTTTCTTGTTTACAAACGGATAGTCCACACCAATTTCAGTCAAAGGGTCAATATATCCTTGTTCCAATATGTTTCTCCACACATAATTACCAGTTCCTGTTGGATACTCTGTTGCGTATGCTGGTATTGATGAAGTTTGTTCGTATGAAGTACCGCTTATATTAGCACCGTATGCTTGCTCAGTAAAATATCTTAATCTTAGTGGAATAAACGGATTATATTTCCATTGTAATCTTTTTATCGTATATCCATCCAAATATGGTGTTGAGATATAATATGTTTGTGGTGAAAATTGTTCCTGAAGGAATAATGCTTTTGAGTATTCAATTAAATCACCAATGTTTTCATTAATGCTTGTTCTGACAAAATCACCAATATTAAACGTTATTGGCGTAAATAAAATTTTGCTTGGAACTCCTGTTACCGACCATCTTGTGAATGAAAAATTTTCAGTTGGAATCGAAGCATTCTTATATTGTGCATATAAAAATAGTTCGGTTGCGGGAAAGCCAAACTCATCGAAATAGTCGGAAACATCAAAATCGGTATTGAAATTGAATGAGTATGCCTGTTCACCATATACGTTATTTGCAAAACCTATTGGAAATAACTCAAATTCGTTGGGTGTAGCAATTACTTGGAAATACCTTACGTATAGAATATCATTACTACCACTTGTAACGTGAGTGAATCCAGTATATGGTCTGACTAAATAGAAATCAAATGAATTTAAAATGTTTTTTGAATTCCCTGTATATATTGGTGAAAAATAGTGCTCAAGTTTCGTGTAATTATTTCTCAATCCATTTAAAATGGATAGATATTCAATCTTACCATAGATTCTATAAACAGCATTCGCTTCCCTTTCAATATTGAATTGTTCTGTGGCACTCAAGACGTTTCTTGCATCATATTCGTGCACCAAAGAACGTTTATTTGATAGCTCTATTTTCTGGAAAGTATCAACATCAACTGTCCTAATATTTTGCGCACTATGTAATAATATTTGTGTTTTTTCGTCCATATACTATAAATACCTTGAAAATTTTTTCTATTTTTTGTAACATTTTCAAATCCTTTTCGTATAAGTAGTATAATGTTTAACTAAAAACTGTAAAAAAATGAAAAAAGTAGCTTATTTAACAATGATGTTTGTCGCACTGACTCTTATGAGTTTCAGTTGTAGCAAAGACGATGATGACCCGATTGTTGATGAGGGTCTGATTACTCTTACCGAACTTGATGGTTCGTGGAACTTTCAGAAATATTCAAATACTGGTATTGCTGACATTACACCTGCCACTACGTGTGAAGACATTGCAATCAATCCAATAACCGTAGATAAAAGGTGGATTAAACTTAGTCTTAATATTCACAATGATGATGGTTATTATTGTGACCTTATTGACGCATGTGATGCACCAGTACTTAATAATAAACTGACGCTGGATGCTGTGAATGATGAAATCTCACTTGATAACGGACTTGTGTGGAAAATTAATAGTTATAATAAAACCACCAATGTTCTTGTTCTTAAACTACTTAAGCCTGTGAGTGATACAGATTATATTCTGGATGGTGGAACATATACGCTAAAAAAGCAATAAATTAAGACCCCTCAGTTGAGGGGTTTTTTTATGATACTATTCCAAGTAAATATAGATATTCGATACAATCTGCATCACCGAGACCCTTATAAAAATATGTTCTTGGGTCGGCTGAATTCGTGGGTATTCCACCTTCCTTACCACCATTCAATGGACAGGGTGTTCCCCAATTAAATGTAGGATTTGTTGGAACGTTAATTCCATTACGATATTTGTTAATTGTTAGTGCTTTTGGTAGAGTAGTATCGTTATCTTTAAATCCCTTTTTATTCGTTCCTTTCATTGTTTGTATGTCAGCCAATGGCACTTCAACAATATCTGTCCAATGTAAGTCTGAACGTGCAAAATTCTTCGTATTAAAATCGCCACCAGCAATTTCTTGTGTATTATCATACACATAATAGTTGTTCAATCCACCATCATCTTTTCTTTGTCTGGCGAAATTGGTAAATGTCCTGATACGTGAAATATATGAATAACCGTTAGTTAAGAATGGAGCATGAGGTAAATAAATACTTAAATTCAACCATTGAGCACCAAATGATTTATACCCACTTTGTACTGCAGAGTTTGATGGAAACTCATATGCATCATTTTCGGTGTAATCATCACCCATATTGTTGGTTAATATAATACCTGAATTCCAGAAATGGTTATAGTTAGCATAGTTTATTCTATCAACGCCCCAGAATCCATCACTGTAATTCATTTGACTATCTTCGTATGCATTATCATCGCCAGCGTCTTCTGATGCAAAGACTGTTCCATGAAATCTTGCAAAGCTATAAAATTTCGAGCTTTCAAACGTAAATGATTGTTTTCTCCAATTTTGGACATCTGTTGTTTGTGATGGTGAGTCTTCTTTAGTAAATGTGCGATTTCTTTCAGCACATTGTGGAAATTTTAATCTATACCTGAGTGCAACAACAGTAGTATTATCACCAATTGATGTAGTTGCATTAGCAGGTACATCATCATATGTGATTTCAAGGGTTATAAACCCTCTAAATTTGGTAAATACACCATTTGTTGAATTATCTGCAACTGATGTTTCATTTCCTAATTCATCAGTAATAACTCTACTTCTGTTACAATTAATAATAAAAACAAAATCCCCATCTCTCTTATACACAGAATATTCGCTTGGGTCTAATATTAACATTTGTGTTTTGGGGTCTACATTCCCCGCATCAATATCAGCATCTGAAACAGTGGATGGATAATAATATATTTTTTCGGTTATTTTACCAATTCTTTTTGTTGAAATACTGTTATTTAACCATCCATTATCTTTAATACGGTTTAGCTCGTTAATTTTCTTACCTGAATTCGTATCTTTTCCCCAGACAGTTTCATTACTATCAGTAAATGCGCTGCCGAAAACAACAAATGTATTAACTAAAACTGACCTAATTCTAAAGTCTTGACGTGTAATTCCAATCTCGAAATTAGTGCTGTCACCCCAGAATGGTATTACATCAACACTAATTTCCTGTGTTTCAATGTGTGGTAAATCGTTCAAATCATTGCTCGGTTTAATTTTACTGTTATTTTCTGTAAATAAATTTGGGGAATACCCTAAGTTAGTTACCATAGCAGCAGGGGTCATGGAATATTTACCAATATCGGTAATATCGACACTTAGATGAACGGTTTGTGTACCAACTGGAACACCAAAAATCATGTAATCGCCAGAACTATTGGTTAGTGCAGTATATTTGTAATATTTTTTATATACTTTGAGATAATTACTGTTTGTTACAATTTCCTCTTTAATCGGAAACGAACCAAATGGTTGCTTTGGTGAAACAACACCAGTATTTGGGTCTTTTTTTGAAACACGTGGCAATAAGTTATATCTTTTACCATCATTGTTTTTATCTCTGGGTGTTTTATATGGATAAATGCTAAAAATATCACCATCTTCCGCATCATCATCGGCTAATGGAATGAAAATACTGATTTTAGCGTTTGGAATGCCAATACCACCATTTGCTATTACTCTACCTACCAAAACGCCATAGTCTGCATTAAAATCTCTATACACGTCAGTAGTGTCAATGCTCATCGTAAGAAATTCAAGCTGGTTTATGTCCTGTTCGAGTTTTACCTTGACATATTTATCCGTGTTGGGATTATCAACATCCAAATAAATTCGCTGTGACTTATTCATGCAAAATTTGTTTTTCATAAATACTAACAATGAGAAATCCTTACTGTTGTAAAAAAATTTTTAAAAAAAATGAACTTTTTTTTTCGGGAAATTTGAGGATAAAAATTCCAAAAAATTAAAAATCTGGAAAAATTTGGAATAAAAAAATCCAAAAAAGTCAAAATTTGAATTTATGGACAAGAATGACAGGGAGATAATAATTGTACGAAATCGCCTTTTCAAATCTTTTTTAGTATTTATTTGAAAAAGATTGAACATCGAAAAAATAATAAAAATTAAAATAATTAAATAAAATGGCAGAATTCGTATTTACCTCACCGGGTGTAAAATTCAGAGAAAGAGACCTTACATTTGTTACACGTAACGTAGGTATAACAACTTTGGGTCTTGTTGGTGAAACATTAAAAGGTCCTGCATTTGAACCCGTATTCGTTCAGGACAAAACACAGTTCGCACAAAGATTTGGCGCACAAAGCACAAAGAGATTTTCGAGTGGTTTGCTTCAATATCAACTACCTTATGTAGCTAATGCATACCTTGAAGAATCTAATCAATTATATGTAACCAGAGTATTGGGATTATCAGGATATGACGCAGGTACTGCATGGAATATTGTTCTTGAAGCAGGTGTTGACCCTATGACAGTAACTGGCACAACTGTTACCACCGGAACAACACAATTTACCGATGGATATTTTCTCGGCACAGTTTCTGTGGGACGTGTTGGACAAACGGGCATTACTTTTCAGGGATTTCATAAATATGATTTAGCAAACGGCTTATTTAGCGGTGATTCATATGTATATGAAGTAAAATCGTTAACTGGAATTAGTGGTACTGTTGCTTACACAAAAACAGTAATAACGGGAGCTACTGGAGAATATGAAGATAAATATCAAAACATGGTACTCGCAGTAATTAGAAGTAGAGGATATGTTAAAGATAATGTGAATGCAAGTCCAGTTACAATATTTAATACCACAACATTAACACTACCCAGCTATAATCCTGCAGCAAGAACTGGTAATACCACAACAAACGGTATTGGTGATTTATTTGGTTCATTTAATTTGGTTGCAGCATCAGGTACATCAGTTGAAACCTATACTGTATCGTTAAATCCAAATTCAACCAGTTTCTTACCAAATGTGATTGGTTCAGAGCCAAAAGATAAAAATACTAAAATTTGGGTAGAAGCAATTTATGGTGACTTAATTAAATGGTTAGATTCTGCAGGTGATGAGTATCCAGAAGAATTAAGCAAATATGGTATTGGCGGTATTTCGGAGTATGGGTATGGAGTGAAAAGTGATTTACTTCTTTGTACAGAACCAATATATATTGATTATAAAACTCAGTTTAAAACTCCTGAGACTCCTTGGATTGTGTCACAGATAAAGGGTAGCAACGTTGACAGATTGTTTAAATTTATAAGCATTTCTGACGGTGATGCTGCAAACCAAGAAATTAAAATCAGCATTACTAACATTAAACCAGATACCTTGGAATTTGATGTTGTAATTCGTAATTTCAATGATACTGATGATAATCCTGTAATTCTTGAACAATTCTCAAGATGCAACTTAATTGTTGGCACAACTGGTTATATTGCGCAGCGTATTGGTACATCAGATGGTGAATATGACCTTCAGAGCAGATATGTAATGGTTGAAATGGCAAGCGAAATTGAACCGGGTGTATTCCCAGCAGGTTTTGAAGGCTATATGTTCAATAATTATAATAATGCAATTACTGGTGGTGCATTTGATGCAGTAACTCCGGCAATTCTTTACAAAACCAAGTATAATGATGACGAAAGATACAGAAAAGTATATCTTGGTATTTCTGAAAAAGCATATAGTACTGCAAATATGGCAGGTACTGGCATAAATCAAAACTTCTTCAATTTCAATGGTTTTGGTTCAACATCTGGTTTCACAAAAACTGATGGTTTCCATATGGACGTTGATGCAAGTGGTGTTATTTCAAACGGTTATGCATTCCAATATGGTGCTGGTAAATTCCAAACAATTGAAGACATTGTTGACCCAACAAATCCTTATTTCGAATTAGTTTCAAGGAAATTTACTTTAGTTCCTGCAGGTGGTTTTGATGGTTGGAATGTTCACAGAACTGAACGTTCATACGGTGACAATTTCGCATTAAATAAGATTTATGACGGTGTTGTTCCTAATGGAAATCCAACAAATGACTTCCAAGCATGGCAGACTGCAATTAATACATTTGCAAATCCTGAAGAAATTACAATTAACTTGTTTGCAACTCCGGGTATCAATTGGAGTGCTCAGAACATATTAGTTCAGGACACTATTGACATGATTGAAGAACAGAGAACTGATAGCTTATATATTATCGATGCTCCTGATAGTTCAATTCAGCAAATAATTGGTGAACCAAAGGTTGATGTTATTGCAGCACAAGATATTGCTGATTTGCTCGATGCAGCAGAAATTGACAGCAACTATGCATGTACATACTTCCCTTGGATTCAGATAAGGGATACTCAGAATAATGTTAATGTTTATATTCCACCGACAGGTGAAGTTGTAAAAGCAATGGCATTCACCGATAACACTAAATTCCCTTGGTTTGCACCTGCTGGTTTAACACGTGGTGTAACTGATGCAAGGAAATCTAAGTATAAATTATCTCAGGAAGCATGTGATGTTCTTTATGAGAATAGAATTAACCCGTTGAAAGACTTTGCAGATGCTGGTACAGCAATCTTCGGTCAGAAAACATTACAGGTTAAGGAAAGTGCTCTTGACAGGGTTAACGTTCGTAGGTTATTGCTTCAAATTAAGGTTCTTATTGCAAATATCGCAATCAGACTTGTATTCGAACAGAATGACCAGACTACAATTGACCAGTTCTTACAGAAAGCAACTCCAATTCTTGACAATATTAAGAGAGAAAGAGGCTTGTATGAATTCAGAATTAAGATGGATGACAGCAATAATACACCGGAGTCACGTGACAGGAATGAATTGTATGGTGAAATTTTCTTGAAACCTACACGTGCAGTTGAATTTATTGGTATTACATTCACTATTACCCCTACTGGTGCATCTTTTGCTGACGTTGGTGCATAATGTGATTTTTTTAAAGGGAAAACCCACTAAGTCAGTGGGTTTTCTTTTTTCGAGTATTTATGAAAAAATAATTTTATTTTAAAAGTATAAAAATGGCAAGAAGAATTAATAAAAGAAGGGAACTTGATTCACTTGAAGAAACAACAAAAAGCGAAAATATTGTTGAAAAAGAGCCAATTAATGTTGAATTAAAAGCAGAAATGCCGGAATTTGATAATACTGTTGATGAATCAGCAGAATTATCATCAATCGAGTTATCACCCGCACCTGAAGAAGATGAAGAAGAAAAAATTGTAGCAACTATTACGGAAGAAGAAGTAAAAGACCTTGACGAAAAATTTGGTATTGATGCAGAAGAAGAAATTCAAAAAATCTTTGCTGAAAAAGAAGTTGAGGTAAAAGTATTACCAAAACAGCCGAGAAGTGTTGCAGGTTTATCACGTTCTCAATTAAGAATCTTCGAAAGAACTGGCAGATTACCAAATTAATTTTAATTACGGAAGTATTTATGATAAAATAACAAAAAAATAATTTACAACTTAATAAACAAATAACATGGCAGGAGAAATGATTAGGGGTATCCCTTTCGAATATGAACCAAAACGTGTAAACAGGTTCTTCGCTGAATTTGCAGACGAATTGGGCATTGAAGTTTGGAAAGTTCAAAAGTTTAAAAGACCTTCAATGAAAATCAACTCAGTTCCGATTCAATATATGAACGAACAAAACTATGTAGCAGGTAGATATACTTGGGATGAAATGCAATTAGTATTCCTTGACCCAATCGGTCCGTCTACATCACAACAGCTTATGGAATGGGTTCGTTTACATGCTGAGTCATTAACTGGTCGTATGGGTTATGCAGCAGGTTATAAGAAAAATATTCTTCTTAAAGCACTTGACCCAACAGGTGTTGAAGTTGAAAAATGGTTCTTGGAGCAGTGTATGATTACATCAATTGACTTTGGTGATAATGACTACTCAAATGATGAATTAACAAACATCACGCTGAACATACAACCGTGGAGATGTATTCTTAACCTTTAAGAAATACCAAGAAAAAATATCAAAACTCGCATCATTGGTGCGAGTTTTAATATAAACATTATTGGGAAACTAATACAAATTTAAATGAAAAATAGAATAAATTTAAATTTATTTAAAAACATTAAAGATAAAGAAATTGCATATATTTTAGGGTTGTTGTGGGCAGACGGTCATGTTACATTTGCGAACAATAATGCAAAAACACCAATAATAAAACATTCTGCAAAAGATTCTGACAATACAACATTTAAAGAAATATTAAAATTTTCGGGTGAGTGGAATTCATTTACTTGTAAAAATATTGGCTCGTATGCGAAAAAGCCAAAAACAATATCTGTTAATTGGATATCGAACAGAGAATTTGGTGAATTTTTAATTCAAAATCAATATCGTAATAAAGTTCAATCACCAGAAATGATTTTAGGAAAAATTCCACATGAATTAAAATCATATTGGTTTAGGGGATATTTTGATGGCGATGGGTCGGTCACAATAAAAAATAAGGGACATCATTCGATTGCATTCACTGCAAATGAAAAGCAGGATTGGAAGTTTGTTGTTGATTTATTTCACGACCTAAATATCACCAACTATAAGATTAGGATAGTTAACAGTAGAGGGGGTACGTCTTCACAGATAAGAATTACAAATAAAAAGGATTTATTGAAATTTGAAGATTTTATATATTCCGATTATGATGCAAATCGCTTGGGATTAGAAAGAAAACGTATTCAATTTAAAAACCTTTAAGTTCCGCAATACGATTCTCAACAATTTTTTCGGCATAATATGACCTATCTTTTGTTTTAATTAATTGATAACTATCATTATTATGTGAAAACCAAACAAGATATGATTGCCCCAACTTAATTCCAGTATTCTTTTCGATAATATATTTATATAAGTCAAGTTGTAAAGAATATAACTCCAAATCGCAATCTTCGAGCATAAATAAATCACCAAGAAGATGACGGCTTTTCATTTCAAATGTGAAATCTTTATTCGTTTTCCAATCATAAAGTTGCAGTACTTTATATTTCACATTCCAAAACAACATGTCAAGCATACCTGCAATTAAAGATTCTCTATCATAAACAACAAATTCGGTTCGTATTGGTATCAATCTGCTATGAGAATCCTTATAAAATTTGTCAACGTGCTTTTTTGTTATTTCATATTCCCTGTGAACCGGGTCAAATCCAAATTCTTTTAAAATAAGTTCTTTTGGATATTCGTATTTTTTATTTTGAAATAGATTTTCTGCATAGTCGTGAATTGCAGAACCTTTAATTGTACCCTTTTTATTAATAAATTCCCATGCTCTGAGAATATCTTTTTGTTCAATGCTAAATTGTTCGCTTTTATAGTTTGACCAATAATCCTCATTAAATTCTTCCTGATATTTATGAATGATTGTGGTTACTGAAATAAGTTCCTTTCCATCAACAAAATATTTGTGTGGCTCATCAAAAAATGTGACATCATTAAATGTCGTAAACAATTCAGGTGGTATAATAATTTCTGAATCCATAAGAGGCAAATATACGAAAATTTTAATTAGTTACAATATTGTTTTGTAAAATTGCCTCAAAATTAATACTTTCCAAATCCTTAATGATTGAATTTTTGTCTGCTGGAAGTCCAGAATATCCATGAATGTGGTTAATAACTGCCCTTCTGATAATTTCCAACGCTTCTGCTAATATATCTGCTCTGGCAATTGGATGTCCTTCATCGAAAATTCTTTTTCTATCCTCTGGTTTTAATCTGGCTGCTTTAAATTGTGGATTACCACTGTGTGAAATAATGGCAATCTTATCTGCCATCATTATTGCATTACTATAATATTCGTCAGTATCGTCTTTTGTTTCATACACAAGACTTATCTGTGCAGGGTTTTTGGTGTTTAGTTTTAAAATGTTGTCGTTTTCATGTTTACCTGCACGAATGTGTACTTCATTAATGCGCAAAATTACATCTGTATTAATTTTACCCACAAGTGCCACATCATTCATTAATGGAAATACGCCATCGGCATCCGGGTATGTTGATGGTGCTGGTTCTGGGTTAGTTAAACCAATGTTTGTAGTTGATAGTGCAGTATATACTGAATCAAATCCAATTTTTTGCATTTGGGATACAACGCTACCCATCCAAAACCTGCTTCTTTGTGGAAACCTGATGTCTTCAATAAACACTCTCACAATTTCGCCCACTTGTGGATAAATGTGAAAGAATTTTGGGAGCATTGGATAGCACCAAGGCAAATCTGATAATGCAGTTCTATTATCCAAATCAGCTATTTTTACCTTAATTCTTCCACCTTCAGTAGCATCATCAATAGATATTACTTCACCATAATAAATCGTTCTTGTGGTGCTATAATCCCCCTCTTTTTTATAGGGATTGCTTGTTTGTAATATGGGTTTATCAAAAGCCATTACCTTTTACTCATTTCTTCCATTAATTCAACATAATTTTTTTCAAGTTCTTCTAAAATGACAAGCCTTTCATTTATTTTTTTTTCAATAACTTCAGATTCAAAAGTGAGGTCAATGACTTCCTTTTTCAATAAGTCATATCTTGCTTTAACATCATTAACCATTTTAAGTAGCTGAGTTGCAGTATGTCCC
>Ga0208940_1000416_pt1 | contig 54239 bp, 44 predicted proteins | sample AD_JPNNA6_MetaG_FD_184445 | JGI IMG/M metagenome (GOLD analysis project Ga0208940, IMG submission 184445) | Active sludge microbial communities of municipal wastewater-treating anaerobic digesters from Japan - AD_JPNNA6_MetaG (SPAdes) (version 2) | ecosystem: Engineered > Bioreactor > Anaerobic... | reverse complement strand
CGATTTCGCTATCTCTTCTTCTTGCCTATACCTCACGATACAAACCTTGAGAGTCGCTCTGGGGTTCGTCGGCAACTACGCCCCTTGTGGACTTTCACCACAGACTGACAACATGCCCGTCATACACAAAAAAGGTTATGCAACGGCATAACCTTTTGTCTTGGATAACAGGATAAAGAGAAAACTCCTTATTTATTATTATTTATACAAATAACCGAGGTACTCTTTATTCTTCTCCATCATTTCATCAACCATCTCTTTTATCTGATCAAGCGACAGTACGGCGGAAGTAAGCGGATCGAATGCAACCGCATGGAATACCTTTCTCGGGTTACGTTCCAGTGCCGCATCCACAGCCATTACCTCACAGCGGGCCGTTGTGTTTATAAGGGTGGCAAGCTGATCGGGCATAGCTCCTATATGTATCGGTTCCAATGAATTCCTTGATGCAAGAATAGGAACTTCAACACAGCAGTCATACGGAAGATTCTCTATAATTCCGTGATTCATTACATTTCCGTTGAATTTGAACATAGTGTTATCTCCGAATACCGCATTGAAAATATATGTAGCATACTCATAACCGCGCTCCAGATTAATATCCTCCTTTGCAAGCCATTCCTTAATGGAGTCACGCCAGGTGTCTTTCCGTTTCAGATATTCATTAAGAATATATGCATAATGTCCGGGGTTCCAGTTTGTACCGTTCATACAGTATTTTTCCAATAATTCGGGATTCTTTCTGTACCATGCGACATATTCGCTGTTGTGGCCGGAAGATTCCGTTACATAATAATCCAGATGCTCGAACATATTGTTCCGGACAAGTTCTTTTTGGTAAATTTCAGGATCTTTGATGGCTTCCCTGATTAAAGGATACGCGTCTTTTCCGTTCCACTTGTATTCTAAATAGAAAGCCTGATGGTTTACGCCCGCACATTTGTAAGTTATTTCATTCATGGGAGCACCTATCCATTTTGCAAGCATTCCCGCCGTTCCCTGAACACTGTGACACAAGCCGGTTATCTTAAGATTGGGGAATTTCTTCTGCATGGCCATACATAACATAGCCATCGGGTTTGTGTAGTTTAAGAAAACCGCATCGGGACAGTATTTTTCAATGTCTTTACATATATCCAGCATTACCGGTACCGTTCTTAAAAAACGGAAAATGCCTGCGGGACCTCTGGTGTCTCCGATATTTATATCCACCCCGTATTTTTTGGGAATGAGGATATCATGCTGCCAAACATCCACATCGCCGGAAAGTATCGTACACAGTACACCGTCCGCTCCTTTAAGAGCTTTAACCCTGTCTGTAGTTGCGGTAACTTTTGCGGGATATTTTCCCGCTTTTATAATCTTCCTGACAGCCTGATGTATATAATCCAATCTTTCGGGATCTATATCCATCAGAACGATATGGGCATCACGAAATGCGGGGAAAGTGAGAAGGTCCTTCACCAGATTACGTGTAAAGCCGAAACTGCCGCCGCCTATAAATGCAAATTTTTTCATGGCACACTCCTTAATACAATGATATACGGATATTGTATCATTTTTATGTATGTAATGTTCCTTTATTTAATGACCTGAGAACTTTAGGTTGAAACTATTCGTCAGATAATACATGATGGAATAATTCCGGACAGAGGAGAGTCCGATTATTATCATGGAGGAAATAAAGTGCCTACCGTAACTAAGAAAAAAAGCAGATGGACAATAGCGGTAATCGTCTTAATATTATCGGTTGCCGTTCTTTTGTTTTTTGTTATAAGGGCAAATATTACACAGGGAAGAGGGAAATCAGTTGACACATTCAGCACCTATGAAGACTTGTTGGAAAAATCACCCGTTGCCGTAATAGCGACAGTTGTTTCGGATAACAAAGAGTTTGTGTATGATGACATAATCTTTGCCGTTACCGAGGTCGAGATTAAAGACTGTTTAAGAGGAGATTTAGGAAACCTGACATTAGAAATACTGCAAACAAAAATGAAAGAGAATCCTTATCTTATTAAAAATACCGAAGTGTTATTATTTCTGAGGGAATATAAGGGGCCTGTCGCTGAGAATGTTTACATTATAAACGGTTTACATAACGGTCAGTTTATAATTAAAGATAACACCTTGAATGAGGTTAGAGCTGGATATACGACTACTATTTTAAAAACCGCAGATTTGGAAAGTGTTATTACCGATATAAAAAATACGGAATATAAAGAATAGACATATCATATGAAAACAGAATAGTTTCTCAAAAAAGTTAAAGGGGATAGCCTTTGATGTTAAGTATAAAATATTATGCTTTTCTTTTAATCTTACAGGTGTATAATAAGTTGAAAACTTTTGAGGAAAGCTTATGATAAGGGAAGACTTAAGAAATATAGCAATAATAGCGCATGTAGACCACGGCAAGACCACACTGGTGGATGCCATGCTTAAACAGGCGGGAGTGTTCAGGAAAAATCAGGTTGTTGCGGACAGAGTAATGGATTCCGGTGATTTGGAGAGAGAGAAGGGTATAACTATTCTTGCCAAGAATGCTTCGGTAAGATACAAGAATACCAAGATTAATATAGTGGATACCCCCGGACATGCGGATTTTTCCGGAGAAGTGGAACGCGTACTTAAAATGGTTGACGGAGTACTGTTATTGGTGGATGCCTTTGAAGGGCCTATGCCGCAGACAAGGTTTGTTCTTTCCAAAGCTCTGGAACTTAATCATAAAGTCATAATTGTGGTAAATAAAGTGGACAGGGAAGGTGCGGATATCCGAAAGACGGAAAACGACGTGCTGGAACTTCTTATGGAATTGCAGGCAAACGACACGCAATTGGACAGTCCTTATGTGTACTGTTCCGCAAAAGAAGGAGCTGCTTCACTGAACCCGGAAATAAAAGGAACGGATTTGTCGCCTCTGTTTGATACCGTTTTGCAACATATCAATCCTCCGGAAGGCGACGAAAATAGGCCGCTGCAGGTGCTTATTTCTTCCATTGACTACAATGACTATGTCGGAAGAATAGCCATAGGCAGAATAGAAAGAGGTCACATTAAGGCAAACAGCGATGTTGCCGTAGTTAACTTCCATAATCCCGAAGAACCTCACAGGGCAAAGGTAACCAATATATATTCATTTGAAGGAGTTAAAAGAGAGCCTGTTGAAGAAGCATATGTTGGAGATATTATTTCTTTTTCCGGAATACCTGAGATATCTATAGGAGACACGATATGTGATCCGGAATTTGTCGAAGCAATAGAATTTGCAAAAATTTCCCCTCCTACAATAGAAATGACCTTCTCGGTTAATGACAGTCCGTTTGCCGGAAGAGAAGGTAAATATGTAACATCCAGGCATTTAAGAGAGCGGTTGTTCAGAGAAACACTGAAGGATGTTTCGTTAAAAGTGAAGGAAACGGAATCCGCCGATGCTTTTATTGTTATGGGAAGAGGAGAAATGCACCTGTCCATTCTGGTGGAAACCATGAGGAGAGAAGGATATGAATTTCAATTGAGTACACCCAGGGTGCTGTTTACGGATATAGACGGAGTAAAGCAGGAACCCATGGAACATGTATATATTGACGTACCTTCCGACTGCGTAGGGGCTGTATGTGAGAAAATGGGAAGAAGAAAAGGCGAGATGCTGTGCATGAATCTGTCCGGTGCAAGAATGAAAATGGAGTTTTCTGTTCCGGCGAGGGGCTTGTTCGGCTACAGGAACGAGTTTCTGACCGATACCGCGGGAGAAGGCATAATGAATACCCTCTATGAAGGATATGCTCCATACAAAGGCGAGATAGGATACAGAAGCAACGGTTCGCTAATTGCCTTTGAAACGGGAACAGCGGTTACATACGGCTTATATAATGCTCAGGAAAGAGGAGTGCTTTTTATAAATCCCGGAGAGGAAGTATATGCCGGTATGGTTGTGGGCGAGACTCCCAAGGATGAGGACATCACGATCAATGTATGCAAAAAGAAACATGTTACGAATATGAGAGCGGCGGGTAGTGATGAAGCTTTGCGGTTGTCCCCTCCGAAAAAAATGAGTCTGGAACAGGCAATGGAATATATAAAAGAAGATGAATTGCTGGAAATAACCCCCTTAAGTATGCGCATTAGAAAAAAGATATTGGATCCCGTGATGCGTATGAGAGCGAAACTTAAAGATAAACAATAGATTAATCTGTTCTTTTTATATAGTAATAATCGTAATCGCGACCTAAAATATCATGACAAATCTTCAAAGATGCCAGTAAATCCTTGTAAATTTTTTCATTTATCAATGTACTTGAACCGTTTTCATATTCTTTTATGGCATCATGAACGGGAAGCACATATGGTCTGGAGCCTCCCCATTCCGGAGTAAGCATATATGTGGGCACATAATCATATCCTTTAATTACGGTTACATCGGTTTCAAGATTTTTTTCTATATAGAGATTCAATATTGCCGAAGTCAGTGTGTAATGAGTTCTGGTTATATTGGACATGAAGTTACCCAACGAATAACATACGAATACCTGCTTTTCTTGACCTTCCGGGGTGCGTATCGTCTGTATTCCCATAGGTTGCAGCACATGGGGGTGGTTTCCTATCAATATATCCACGCCGTTATCAAACAGAAATTGTGCGGCTTGTCGTTGCTTTTCATTTTCCGTTGTAACATATTCGGTGCCCCAGTGAATAAGGGCTATTATGAGGTCGGTATCAAGGGAGCGCGCATATTCCAAGTCGGAAGAAATCTGTTCCTTATTTAATATTGAATAGGGACCTAAATAGTCTTCATACAGAAGATTAACGCAAAACTCCTTTCCCGCCGGTATCCTTATAACATTGGTACCGTAGGAATAATTAACTATCGCCATACTTATTCCGTTGACCTCTTTAACTAAAACACCATGGGATTCGTCACGATCTTGCTGTGCTGCATATGTTCCCACCTGCAAAAGTCCCGCCGCTTTTACATTCTCTATGGTGGAGACAAGTCCTTTGAAACCTTTATCAAGACAGTGGTTGTTGGCGGTGCTTACAATATCCACCCCTATGTCCTTAAGGTTTTTGGCCAAAGCGGGAGGAGTATTGAAAATAGGATAACCGGTATATTCTCCCTCCGCCATGGAGGTTTCCAGATTGGCAATAAGAAGATCGCTGGTTTTAGTAAAATTTTTAATTCGACTCAAAGAATTGGAATAATCATATTCGCCGGTTTCGGCATTATATGCATCTAAAATCTGAATGTAGTGACTCATTACATCGCCTGTTGCCGACAGTTTCAGAGTAGCTGTTTTCGGAGCGGCTTCCGCAGGTCGGGTTTCCGTCGGTTGCTCCGAAGCGGGCGGTTGGGGAGAAATAGAAGTCTGAGGCGGAGTTTCGGAAGGTACGGAAGTCGGTTGTACTGTAGGTGTTTCCACCGGAGTGCAGGAAGACAGTATAACCGCAACAAGCAGTATCGATATAGTTAAAAATGTTCTTTTTCTCACTTTGCTCCCTCTTCTTCCTTCATGTTGTGTGTCTAATCTGCAGTTTCTGCTGTATTATCGACATGGTTAAAAGTATAAGCATTCAGCACATAACTGTAAAGCCTGCATATAATAGCGGCAGCTTCCGAACGGTATAAGTTGTCATTCGGCGCAATAGTACCGTTCGGATACCCGTTGAGTACCTTCATATGAGAAAAGTAAGAAATCGCATCATATGCCCACAAGGGCACAGTATCTTTATCGGTATATTCCATGTCGGGACTTTCCGTTAAACCTATTACACGCCCCATTATGACTGCAGCTTCCGCCCTCGAAACAGGCTCTTTAGGTCTTATATACACCTTACCTTCATCATCGGTACTTCCTGTAAGATATCCGTAATAATATGCGGTTTTAATGTACGGAAGACTCCAGGAATCCACATCTTCATAATCTTCAAAAAACTCAATATCCGCATCAACATTCGCAGGAATGCTCATAGTTTCCAGAATAACTTTGAAGAATTCCTGTCTGGTCATATACACATGAGGAATATATATATATCCGGTTCCGTTGTATACGCCGTTAATAATACCCAACCGGGACACATGATGTATATATGTCGAAGCCCAGTAATCCTGTGCGATATCGTCAAAGCTGTATACATAAACTTTATTTGTCGAACGCTCCTGAGCACCGGTGTTTCCCAGAATAATAATTTCATCATCATTTGTTTTGAGAATCATCATATCTCTGTTGCAGGAGAGAGTCTTGATATTGCTTAATTCCTGCAGGGAAGACGACATCTCCGTTGCTAATCCTGTATATACAAGCGTTCCGTCCGCTTTAAGTCCCACGGAGTAATTATACCCTGCAAAGACCTCTATAATATTATGCCATGATGAGACATCCGTTTGTTTGAAGCGGTTATTGCCGGTTGCTACTACAGTTCCGTCGGATTTTAACCCCAGTGTGAAACCGTTTCCCGCAGCAACGGAAACTATATCCGACCAACCCGAAGTATTGGTTTCACCGGAAAAGTTTGCACCTACACTTCTGACCGTACCGTTGGATCTTAGGCATACGGTATGCATTGAACCGCATTCCACTTTGGAAACGCCCGCTATAATACCGGTATTGCATTGGCCGGCACTGTTGCTTCCCATAGTCAAAACGGAACCTGCTGTTGTAACCGCCGCAGTGTGGAGCGAACCTGCAGAAACCTGCTTTAACGATGTCCAGTGGGACACATTCAAAGCATAGGAGCCGGAGAAACCGGTATATCGCAATGTTCCGTCGCTTTTTAATCCTAAAGAGAAGGAATCTCCCGTAGCAACGGAGACTATATCCGACCATTGAGCAACATCGGTTTTTCCGAAAGAAGAATCACCGGCACTCATAACCTTATTATTTTGGTCCAGCCATAATCCGTAAGAAAGACCGCAGGACAATGTTGCTTTACGGTCTGTATATTCAAAAGAAAAAGGAGAAGTGCCCTCCGAGGGTTGTTGCTCTTCCGACTGATATATCAAAGAATCCAAATCCAGAGTAAGCGCGGAGAATAAATTGAGCTTACCGTAACCGTAATAATTATTTCTTCCCTCATCGGTGAGTTTGTCCGCACTTGCACACAATATGGTCTCTATTTCCAAGGGGGTAAGGCTCTTGTTAACCGCTTTGAGTATTGCTGCCGCACCGGTTACTATTGCAGCGGAAAAAGAAGAGCCGCTTAAAAAATTATATGTTCCGTTTAATCCTATTGTGTAAATATCTTCTCCGTGGGCACATAAGTCTACCTGGTCGTTATAGGAAGAAAACGGAGAGGATAAAAAGTAATCATCATCGTACAATGAAAGAGCCGATACCGATATTACTCCGTAACAGGAAGAAGGATAAGAGTAATACTCACTGCTCTTATTGCCGGCTGAGGCTATTATGGGGATGGATTTCTCATATGCGGCCAGACAGGCTATTTGCAGACCTTCGTCAAAATTGGGGATATCGATACTAATATTAATTACATCCGCATTCATCTCAATAGCATAATAAATGGCATCTATTATATATCGCATCTGTAATGTGCCGGTAATATCACCATATACTTTTAAAGGAAGAATTTTAACATCCAGATTGCCGCAGACTCCGTAATAATTGTTCTCTTCGGTGGGAACGGCGGCAATGATGCCGGCGATTGCCGTTCCGTGCCCTTGTTTGTCTTCAACATTGTCGGAAGGAGGAGAAGGAACAAAATTGCGTCCCCGCGGATCTATTCTGTCTTTTAAGTGAGGATTATCCGACTCGATTCCCGTGTCGATTACCGCTACCGTGACCGGTTCTGTGGGAATATCGGCAAGAAGTTTCCAGGCCGAAGGTATGGCTGAGGAATACAGCCAATAATATCTGGAGTCAAAAAAATCTTCCTGTGCGCTGACCGACACAAAGGAAAAACATAAAGCGATTATAAGAAGTAAAGCAAATGTAATCCTTACAGATTTCTTCATAATATTATAATAATACAATATCAGGAACAAATCAGCAATGCCGATGATTATCTTAAAATTGTGCTCTTACCGGATGTTTTGTTCAGAAGATAATGGTGATTGTCGTCCCGGTTGAGATATACAATGTAGTCTTCCACAATGTTTATATATGCGCATTCGTCATTGGATACGGTCATCTGATTAAGTGATGCAAGATTCACTTTTTTCAAAATACCGGTAGGCGACATAAAGTAAAGAAAATCCGGATCATCCGGTGAACTTGCAAGAAACCAGCCCTTGACACCTTCCAGTCGCTTGTTCCCCGACCCGTCAAGATTCATGCTGTAGATATAGGATTCATCGTTTGTATTTGTGTAATAGATAAGATTGTCTTTTACGGTATAGAAGATAGTGTGCTGTTTAAGAACCGGTGACACTTCCAATGTTTCCAAATCCAGACGATATATGCCGTTGTTGTCCATATAGTTTATGAAGTACAGAAACCCGTCATGAACCGAAACGGATGTTGCGCTTTCCTCGGCTAATTTCTCCGGAATATAGTCGTGCATACTCATTCTGTAAATGGAATTGTTTTCTTTATTGTCAATATAGTATATCCAGTCTTTCGTTACATAAAGATTGGAGCATATGCTGTCTTTCAACAGCAACTCATCGGTTCCCGAAACGGTTATCCTCTTTATATTTCCGTTGCTGCCGTCAATATAGTAAATATATCCCTCCAGCACATTTAAGTATTTTGCATTTGCTGCGTAAACGAGTTTTTCTTTACCGCTTTCTATATCCAGCCTGAATATCTTGGAGCCTGCATCAAATCGGGTGTAGTAAAGGTGACCGTCTTCATATGCTATAAGCCCGTTGTTTATAATATTGGAAGGAGAGTTGCCTTCATAATTATTATAGGATTTGTTGAACACCTTAAAAAGAAGCACTGCAAGAACAATCAGAAGAACGGCAATGGCTACTGATATTACCGCAACTCTATGCTGTCTGTTTTTGAAATCGATTATAAACTTGCCTTTTTCCATGCCTAAACAACTCCAATGCCCAATATTATACTATCATTTTACTATTTGGTATATAAGTTTTTGTGGAGGCGGCAAATTTTCGGAAAAGGTCAAAGAGCTCAGATATTCATTTTCCGCATCAGGCAGGACATGTTTTCTGTTGGTATATAGTGTTGCCAGAAGCTGACCTTTTTTAATAGAGTCTCCTGTTTTTGCATGTATGTATATTCCCGCATCAAAATCAATGGAGTCTTCCTTTTTTTCACGTCCGGCACCCAGCATCAGAGAGACTCTGCCTATATTAGCGGTATCCATTGAACTTATATAGCCGGAATGTGAGGATAACACATCATGTGTGTAAAAAGCTTTTTTAAACTTATCAGTATTATCTATAAATGCCACGTCGCCACCCTGAGCGGAAACCAGTTGTCTGAATTTTTCAAAAGCCGACCCGTCCATAAGACTTTGTAGAACTTTTCTTCTGCAATTTTCATAAGAATCTTGCGTGCAAAGCGACACCATATATGCGGACAGTTCCACGCACACTTCCCTCAAATCGGAAGGCCCCTTATTTTTGAGTATTTCACAGGCTTCGATTATCTCCATGCTGTTGCCTATGGCATTTCCCAAAGGTACATCCATGTTGGTTATCAATGCGGCAATGTTTCTTCCCGCAAGCTTTCCGGTGTCTACCATTTTTTGCGCCAAAATAACGGCATCTTCCAGTTTAGGTGTAAAGGATCCCGTTCCCACCTTGACATCCAGCAGGATATTTTGTGATCCTGCCGCTATTTTTTTGCTCATTATGCTGGACACTATAAGGGGAAGACAATCTATAGTCGCCGTCACATCACGCAACGCATATATTTTCTTATCGGCGGGAGCAAGATTACCGCTCTGTCCCACCAATGCTATTCCTATTCTGTTTACGTTATCGATAAACTCCTGTCTGTCTAAAGAGGTCCTGTAGCCGGGAATGGACTCCAACTTATCAACCGTACCTCCGGTATGTCCCAGTCCTCTTCCGCTCATTTTGGCTACTTTAAAGCCCAAAGAAGCCACGCAGGGAGCCACTATCAAAGAAGTTTTGTCTCCCACTCCTCCCGTACTGTGCTTATCCACGGTAATTCCGTTAACAGCCGATAAATCAATCATATCTCCCGATTGAGCCATAGCCAGAGTCAGTACGGAAGTTTCATGATCGGTCATACCGTTGAGAAAGATTGCCATCAGTAAAGCGGCAGCCTGATAATCGGGTATGGAGCCGTCGGTATATCCTTTTACAAAGTATCGGATTTCCTCATCCGTCAGTTGATGTTTATCTCTTTTTCTTTGTATGATGTCATACATTCTCATGACCTATCTGGCCCCCTGGTCATACGGCTGTCCGACAGCTTTCGGAGCTTTACTGGATTTCGACGAGAATGCAAGCACTATAAGTGTAGCTATATACGGAGTCATCTTGAAGAATTCCGAAGGTATATTCAGATTCAACAGGAAGGGTATTGCCGAATAAGCTGCCGATATAGTCTGCATAAATCCGAAGAACAAAGAAGCCCACAATATTCTCATAGGTTTCCACTGACCGAAAATGAGAACGGCCAAAGCCAGAAAACCGTATCCGTTAACGGCTCCCTTAAATTCGGTGGATATGGGAACGGTCAGAACAAGTCCGCCCAGTCCGGCAAGCACTCCGGAAATCATAACACCTATATATCTCATTTTGTAAACATTTATTCCTACCGAATCGGCAGCATGCGGATGCTCTCCGCAAGCCCTCAATCTCATTCCGAAACGGGTTTTGTACAGAACTATTGCGGAAACTATAAGTATGAAAAAGCCTAAGAATGTGGTTATATATGTATTCTTGAAGAGAATATCACCTATTACCGGTATGTCACAAAGCACAGGTACTTCGTGTATAAAGAAAGTGTTTTTAAAAGAAACATTGGCTATTCCCGAAGGCTGAATCATTCTGGCTATATAAATAACGAAAGCGGGTGCAAACATGTTAAGGGCGGTTCCCGATATGACCTGATCGGCTTTAAGATTAACCGAAGCATATGCATGCGGAAGAGATAAAAGCAAACCTCCCGCCATGGCTATGAAAATAGCTAAGACAAGCAGCCACTGTCCGCTCATTTGTGATTGCATTTGATTGATAAAATATATGCCGGTAAATCCTCCCATTACCATGATACCTTCAAGCGCTATATTGGTTACGCCGCTTCTTTCGGAAAACATGCCTCCTAAAGCCACTATAAGTAACGGAATAGAGAAATACATGGTCTGTCTGAGTAAAAGATATAGCATATCCATTACTTGTCACCTCCTTGATTTTCAACATTAACAATATCTGCCGTGTCACCATCGGAATCGGCGGTAAGGTTTTCGTCTTTCTTAAGTTGCCGCAATTCCAGATAGTTCCGAATAAGCAAAGATGCTGCGGAACAGTAGATGATAATTGCCGTTATAATCTGTATGAACTCCGGAACAAAGCTGTATCTTTGCATATAGAAACCGCCTATCTGCAGCCATGCAATAAATATACCGGCGAAAAAGACACCTATGGGATTGCTCATGCCTAAAAGTGAAACGGAAATTCCCGTAAACCCCTGAGCGGCCAGAACATCCACGACCTCGATATATACGCCCGCACCGGACAAATAGTGTAAGGCTCCGCCTACACCTGCAAGCATTCCGGATATTGCCATGGAAAGTATAATGCTTCTGTTTTCGTTTATACCGGCATATTTAGCTGCGAATCTGTTGTGCCCGCAGGCTTTCAGCTCATATCCGAAGGTGGTCTTTTCCAGAATTATATACATGAGAATTACAAACAATATCGCTATAAGAAATCCCCCGTTAATACTGGAACCGGGAAATATTGCCGTAAGACCCATCTTGGGTATATTTGCGGTCGGTGCCACGGCAAGCGATCTGTTGGTATATACATTGAGCACAGTTTGTTTTATAAGGTAGTTAACCATAAACATGCCTATGTAGTTCATCATAATGGAGGCTATTACTTCGTGAACATTGAGATAAGCCTTTAAAAGTCCCGGTACAGCTCCCCATATCGTTCCTATAGCCATGGCGGCCAATATGCCCAAAACCCACTGGAAGCCTCCCAGCTGAGGAAGTTTTACTCCGATAAGTACCGCAACATATGCCCCTACGATAAACTGACCGCTTGCTCCTATATTGAAAAGGCCGGTCTTGAATGCGAATCCCACCGCCAGCCCCGTCATTATGATAGGTGTGGCTATATAGAATACGTTTCCGAAGCTTCTTGTCCCGTCGTTAAAACCTCCGATAAGCATGGTAAAAAATCCTGCAAAGGCTTCCCGGGGATTGGATATGAGAAGGATTATAAGGCCTATTATAAGGCCTATTCCTATAGCTACTAAAGAGGAAATAAAGCTTCCCGTCCCTTTTTTTCTGCTTAATCTGTCAAAAAACTGATTCATGGAATTGCGGTTACTCATGCTTTCACCTCATCTCTCTTTGCTCCTGCCATATACAGGCCCAACTCCTGTATAGTGGTCTTTTTGGGATCAAGATCGCCTACCAACTCTCCTTCGTATATAACAAGAATTCTGTCACTTAAATTCATTATTTCTTCCAGTTCCAGCGAAATAAGTAAAACCGCTTTTCCGCTCTCTCTTTGCTCTACCAATTTCTTGTGTATGAATTCCGTCGCTCCGACATCTAAACCCCTTGCCGGTTGGACAGCTATCATTATGGAAGGGTCTTTGTCTATTTCTCTGGCTAATATTACTTTCTGCTGATTACCTCCCGACATGGACCTGGTAACGGTCTGTGCACCTTGTCCGCTTCGGATGTCGTACTTTTTAATCAAACCGTCGGCATATTCATGTATACTGTCATTCTTGAGAAAACCTCTTTTTTGAAATCTGTCGGTGAAATAAGTCTGAAGTATAAGGTTATATGCCATACTGTATTCCAGTATAAGTCCGTATTTATGCCGGTCTTCGGGGATATGGCTCATTCCGTGGGAATTTCTGTATCGTATACTCTTCTTGGTCCAATCCTCACCGTGGACAAGTATCTGTCCCTCATCAAAATGTCTTATACCCGTAAGTGCATAAACCAGTTCGCTTTGTCCGTTACCGTCTATTCCCGCTATGCAGACAATTTCATTTTTTCTTACCTTAAAAGATATTTTATTAAGAGTATTCTTTGTGGAACCTTTAGTCTTCATGGAAAGGTTTTTAACTTCAAAAATGGTTTCACCGGGAGTAATATCTTTTTTGTCCACCGTAAACTGTACCTTTCTTCCGACCATCATTTCACTCAACGATTCTTTTGTGACATCTTCTACGTTATAGGTACCGATGCATTTTCCTCTTCTTAAAACTGTAACTCTGTCGGCAACTTTCTTAATTTCCTCCAACTTGTGAGTGATGAATATCAAAGACTTTCCTTCTTTGGACAGCTCTTTCATTATATCCATCAACTCATCAATCTCCTGGGGAGTAAGAACCGCCGTAGGTTCGTCAAAGATGAGTATTTCATTCTCTCTATACAACATTTTAAGTATTTCCACCCGCTGTTGCATACCTACGGTAATGTTAGACACTTTTGCATCGGGATCTATATACAGCTTGTAACGGTTGCTCAGTTCCATTACTTTCTTTTTTGCTTCATCCATTTTAAGAAAGCCGTTTTTTACCGTTTCCGCACCCAGTATTATATTTTCCAATACCGTAAAATCTTCCACCAACTTGAAGTGCTGATGGACCATTCCTATGCCCAGATGACTTGCCGTTTTCGGATCGGAAATATTAATTTCCTTGCCTCTTAACTTTATGACACCCGCCTCCGGTTTGTAAAGACCGAAAAGTATGCTCATAAGAGTGCTTTTTCCTGCTCCGTTTTCACCCAAAAGTGCATGTATTTCCGTTTTCTTAATTCGGAGAGTGATATCATCGTTAGCGACAATTCCGGGAAATTCCTTCCTGATATTTAACATCTCGATGATGTAATCCATAAATTTGCTCCTTGGCTTTAAGTGTTTTTAACTTACTTTATTATATAATATTTGAAAAGAATAATAAATACGGAATAACCGCTAAAGTGAAAAAACAGAAATATATAGTATTACAAGATAAAAAACTGCCGCTTTTATACGGCAGTTTTTGTTTCTTTATTGTTTTACTCTTACTCTACAAAAGTTAATTTAACATAATCGAGTTTGAGTTCCGTGGGATTTGTTCTGTCGAGATCTTTTTCCGGAACTATAGTTCCGTTAGCCAATTTTGCAAATAATGCGTCATAATCGGCCTGTGAGAATGTTTTCCATTTTGAAGTTGAGAACGGTGCCAGGCTTACAGCATTGGATTCTGCACCGACCGTTACGGCTTCTCCGCCCGGGAACTTTCCTGCATAGAACCCTTTTAATCCGTACTGAACCATTGTTGCCAATCCCTTCATTGCCGAAGAGATAACCGTAGGCGATTCCGCCGATTGGTCAACGTCAACACCTATAACCGCTTTATTGGCTGCTTCCGCTGCCGACATAACGGAGTTTCCTACTTTTCCGCCTGCTGCGAAGATAACTTCGGTTCCTGCCTGATACCAGCCTGCAGCTCTTGTCTGTGATGCCGGTGTATCGGCAAAGTCTCCGGAATAGTTGTACATTATTTTAATTGATCCTTTTGCAAGGCCCAAATCTCTGGCTGCATCATTAGCACCCTGTACATATCCGAATCCATATCTGCAAACTGCCGGAACGGCCATTCCGCCCTGATAACCCAAGTTTCTGTATCCGTCTACTACAGCAGCATAGCCTGCAAGGTAACCGCAATGCTCTTCCGCATATACAACAGGGAAAACATTGGGACCGGTTTTGAAGTTCTCGTAATTTGCATCATGCGGTACTCCGTCAAGAAGAATAAACATTATTTCCGGATATTTATCTTGAGCTATGTATATAGCTTCTTCGAAAAGGAATCCCGGTGTTACGACAACTTTAGCTCCGGATGATACTGCAAGATCAATAGCCGCAATATATGCATCGGTGGAAGCTTCGGTGGGCTTGTAATACTTATGCGTAATTTTATGCTCTACCGCATAGTCCCTCAATCCTTCCCATGTTCCCTGGTTAAAGGACTTGTCGTCAATGTCTCCTATGTCGGTAATCATTGCCAGCTCATAGGTTTTAGCTTGGCAGCCTGCTAAGGACAGCATAGAAAGCAAAAGCACCACTACCAATACGATACTAAATAGTTTTTTCATAATTATACTCCTTTTTTGATATAATGAAATTCACATATAAATACTATCAGATTTATAGTTTATAAACAAGGGGGAAAAAGCAAAAAGTTCACATTCTTGACACATTTCTTTAACATTTCAATAACTTGTATTTTCCTCATCCTTAACAATTCTTACTATACTTGATGTGCCCAGTCGGGAAGAGCCGAGACTGATAAAATCATTTGCATCGTTTAAAGACCTTATGCCTCCGGCGGCTTTTATGAGCTTGCCGTTTTTAATATGTTCCTTAAAAAGCATAATGTCTTCTCTCGTGGCGCCTGCTGTGGAAAAGCCCGTTGATGTCTTTATATAGTCGGCGTCGCTTTTTGATATTATTTCGCACATCTTTATCTTTTCCTCTTCGGTCAGAAGACAGGTTTCGATTATAACTTTAAGAAGTTTTCCCGAACAGGCTTTTTTAACCTGATTAATTTCGGTCAGTATTTCATCGTAAAGCTTGTCTTTGAGCATGTTTATGTTGAGAACCATATCTATTTCGTCAGCTCCGTCGCTTACAGCCCGTGCAGTTTCAAAACACTTGGTTGCCGTGGTGCTGTATCCGTTGGGAAAACCTATAACCGTACAGATTTTAAGGTTATTCTTAAAACAATCTTTTGCCTGCTTAACAAAGTACGGAGGAATACAGGCCGACGCACAATTATATTTAATCGCATCTTCACAAATCGTTTTAATATCTTCCCACTTAGCCGTCTGTTTAAGAAGAGTATGGTCCACTTTGGATAATATGTTTTCTATATTCATTTTTACAATTCCTTTCCCAGTAAAGTATATATATACAAACGGTTTAATGCAACTAATCACTTGACGCAAGCGGCAGGAAAAAAGTATTATATATACTAAAGATGAACAGGTGCTTAATCCTGTAAAAATCGGGGGAAGAGATAATCATGGCTGATATTTTTTCTAATGTACTGGAGATAAGATGGGAGATGGTCCTCATGTGGGTGATAGGAGGGGTTTTGATTTGGCTGGCTATAGCCAAAGACATGGAACCCACACTGCTTCTGCCTATGGGGTTCGGGGCAATTCTTGCCAATCTTCCCACATCGGGAGCGATAACGCAGGTTATCAACGGTAAAACGGAAGAAGGCGTTTTGGATGTCCTTTTCAATGCGGGAATAGCTAACGAGTTGTTTCCGTTGCTTCTGTTTATCGGAATAGGAGCAATGATAGATTTCGGACCGCTTTTATCCAATCCTAAAATGTTGCTGTTCGGTGCGGCTGCACAGTTCGGTATATTCTTTACATTTGCCTTGGCTGCTTTGCTGGGATTTGATCTGAAAGATGCCGCATCAATAGGCATTATCGGAGCTGCTGACGGTCCCACATCCATATTTGTTGCTAACTACTTTAACAGCAACTACATAGGAGCGATTATAGTGGCGGCGTATTCGTATATGGCATTGGTTCCTATAATACAGCCTCCCGTTATTCGCCTTTTCACAACCAAAAAGGAGCGACTTATAAGGATGCCTTACGAGCAGAAGGAAGTATCCGCAACGGTAAGAATACTGTTTCCTATAGTAACCACAATGATAGTAGGTATTCTGGCACCGAGATCGGTAGCACTGGTAGGATTCTTAATGTTCGGTAATCTGTTAAGAGAGTGCAAGGTCTTGAGAATATTATCCGAATCGGCGCAGAAGGAACTTGCCAATCTCGTAACCATACTGTTGGGAATAACCATAGCTTCCAAGATGAGATATGATCTTTTCGTAAAGGTAGACACTCTGGTTATCATTCTTTTAGGACTTGTGGCATTCGTATTTGATACGATAGGCGGAGTGCTGTTTGCCAAACTTCTGAATCTGTTTGTCAAGAAGAAAATAAATCCTATGGTAGGTGCGGCGGGAATATCGGCATTCCCCATGTCCTCCAGGGTGGTACATAAAATGGGATTAAAAGAAGATCCTACAAATTTCTTATTAATGCATGCGGCCGGAGCCAACGTAGCCGGTCAGATTGCATCGGTAGTTGCCGGCGGCGTAATGATTGCCCTGGTGGAAAAACTGATATAACGGAGGCGGAAAATGAATATACATTTTGATATAGATAATTTTTTAAAGACACCTCGTGTGGTTCTTTTCGGAATGTTAGGTGTTTTTATAGCACTTACAATTATATACCTGGCAATATTGCTCTTATCAAAAATATTTAAGAACAAAAAGAAAAAGGACTCCGGTGCAACCGAAGAATAAGAATCAAGGTCAATATTTTATAATAAGTAAAGTTTTTATACGGAGGAAATAATAAGGCGGCTATCTGCCACCTCTTCCTGCTCCTCCTCCTCTGGACGAACCGCCTCCGCCGCTGCTGAAACCGCCCGATCTGCCGCCGGAAGAAAAGGAACTTCTGGAGGAAGAAGAACTGCTGCCGAAAGAAGACCCTCCTCCCGAGTAGGAACTTCTGCCTGAAGAGTAACTACTTCTGTTGACGGTGCTGCTGTTATTGTTGAAGGAAGAATAGTTACTTGTGTTGTTCATATTTTTCAGTGTATTCATATAGCCTAAAGTGCTTATAATCGGCAGTATATTACGGGCAACATCGGATCGCCTTGTACTTTTTCTTCTTCCGAATATTGCGGAAAGCACTCCGAAAATAACCATGAAGAAGAAGATAACCCTCATAATAGCAAAAATAGTTGCAAAGAAACCGAAAACGGAGAAGGAAGAATCCTCCTGCTCAAAGTAATCATCAGGATAGTAATAATTGTCTTGCGGCGGATATACGTCCTCATATTCTATGGTTGTATCGTGAATTGCCAACATCTCTTTGTATAATACATTGAAAATGTTTAAAACTCCCTCATCATATTGTTGCTTGGCAAAATACGGTTCCAGATGTTCGTACAGCAGATAAGAGATAGTACCGCTGGACAGCGTTCTCTCCAAGCCTTCCCCTTGCAGAACATAATAGTCATCATCTCCTATGGAAAGAAGCAACAGCAGACCGTTGTTTTTTTCGGCGGAACCTATTTTATATTCATTGAAAAGCTCGTATGCGTAATCGGCAATGGATGCTGTATGAGTATATTCTACCGTAACAACAACAATCTGAGCTCCCGTCTTTTCGTAGAGTGCAAGATTTTTATCTATTATTGTTTTCTTGGTCTTCTCGGATAACACATTGGCGGTATCATTGACATAGAAATCGGAAGTAGGCGCAGGAATATCTGCGGCAAATACCGCATTACAGGTCAGAATCAATATTAATGTAATGAATATCGCAAGTTTCTTCATATTAATATAACGGGAAAACAGTATAAAAGTTCATCGGAAATATTCCGCTTTGTCAATGCCGGTTATTGAGGCAATAACATTAGCCGGAAACAGGGCCAATTGACTGTTAAATTTATCAACATCCTGATTGAACGATGTTCTCTTTAAGATATCATCCACGGCCACTATATCGGCATAATTGCTTCGTCTTAACCGCTCATCGGTTTCATTGAGACTCATTGTGCCTAATACATCATAAAGAGCCGCTGCGGCATTGGTTATTTTTACCGATGCCGCATATTTTTCCGCAGGTGTCTTTGCCTCTAACAGCAGGTCTCTGGCCTGTGCCATATTTGTTATGTATTCGCTGTTGCGGTCAAGGTATCTTGATGCCACTCCGGACAGATTATCCGCATAAGCCGACTTGGTGTTCAGATCGGCATCCATTGTGTCGTAAAAAGAGTTCATAACCGCTCTTCTTTGCGAAGAAAGAGATACATGCCCGCTTATAAGCACAGAAGCGATTACTGCAATTACTACCAATATCCGGGCTAATGCTCTGTTTTCCTTAAATTTCATCAGTTCTTAAACTCAAGCAATTTGCTCTTGAGCTGTTCCTCAATCCTGTCAAGTTCTTTTTCAGCCTCTTTCCTCTTTGCCTTTCCTTCTTCCTGAATACGGAGAATCTCCTCAAGAGTGGTAATGAGGCTTTCATTGGTGGCTTTCAGTGTTTCTATATCCACAATGCCTCTTTCCGATTCCTTGGCAATATCCACACTGCTCTGTTTCAGCATTTCCGCATTCTTGAGAAGCAGTTCGTTTGTCATGTCGGTAACGGCACGCTGAGCTTTCATGGCATTCTGCGAATGTGTGATGCTTAATGTAAGTACCATGCGGTTTTTCCAAAGAGGAATGGTGTTTATAAGGGTGGTTTGTATCTTTTCCGTCAGAAGAGTGTTATTGTTCTGTATCAGCCTTATCTGCGGAGCCATCTGAACGGCAATATTTCTTGTTATCTCCAGGTCATATATCTTCTTTTCCACTCTGTCTAACATATTGGCAAAGTCATTTGCCGCCTGAGCGTCTTCGGGAAGATTGGTTTCTTTAGCTTTTTTTCTCAGCTCCACAAGCTTTGTCTCTTTAAGTTCTTTATGCTTGGCTCTGCCGCCTTCTATATACAAAGCGAGTTCTTTAATGTAATCCAGATTCATTTCATACATCTTGTCCAGCATTGTAATATCTTTCATCAGCACTACCTGATGATCTTCCATTACAGCCACAATCTTGTTTACATTTGCTTCGACTTTGGTGTAACGTGCTTTCAGTACGTCAATGTACCTTTTTGTTTTTCTGAAGAGTCTCTCCAAGAAGTTTCCCGATTCCCGGTCTGCGGTAAAGTCCTTAAGCTGTGCCATGAGATTGCCTATCATATCCCCTATCTCTCCCAGTTCCTTGGAACGTATCTTTTCCAATGTGGCATCCGAGAAGGTTGTTATCTTTCTTTGCGCATCGGCGCCGTATTGAAGAATGGAAGCGCTGCTTTTAATATCCAGCTTCTCTCCGTATGAAAGTGCAAGTTCTCTGTCTTTCTCTGTTAGTGTAATTTCGTTCATTGCTGTTATCCTTTCATCTATTTTAAATTTTCCGCTTGCAACATACTGTCAAAGACAGTTATTTCAGCGTCTATGTCCATAGCCTCGTCGGCATACAGATTATCAAGGTACTTACGGAAGGAATGTATAATTCCGTCCATTGCCCCCTCAATATCGGTTTTTACCTGCGTTATATTCTCTCCGTGATTGTTCTGTTCTTCCGCTCTTGCATAAGCATTCAGAAGTTTAACCGTGGTAGGCAGAAAATATGTGATAAGTCTGCGTATATCCTTGACCTTCTCCGGTTTCTCCGTGATATATGCGAATATCTTTTTTATAACATCGCTGAGTATGTCAATCTTTTCCGACACTACAGCGTTTTGTATACGGATATTGGCTTTTCTCATCTCCTCAATGTATCTGTTTCCTTCTGCGATAGCCAGGTCCGCATCCTTTGCGCCGGTATATTTTATAGGCTCTTCCACCATCTCAATCCTGTCCGGGAAAAATCTCCTGCTTAAGAAAAAGGTGACTATAAACAGTACGGTTGCGATTACCAGATGAATAAGTTTATGCATAGGGAAAATTATGCTATACAGCACCCATACTGCACCGGCAATATATATCGGTATGGCTGATTTATGTCTTACTTCCATAGTTTTCCCTCTTTCTGCTTGCAGATAAATTATATCATATAAATAGTAAAATACTATGAACATGCGAAAAGAGCGAAAAAAAATTTACAAAAGAATTCCGTCAAATTCGTTGACAGAGAAACGCACGATGATACAATATATAGCACACCATATGTATTGGTAACACAAAATATAGTTTACAGAGGAATAGTCATGCTTACGGAGAATGCAAAAAAAGTACTGGAGAAAAGGTATCTTAAAAAGGATTCGGAAGGTAATGTCATAGAATCTTATGATGATATGTTCAAGAGGGTGGCAAAGACGATAGCATCCGCCGACTCCGATTACCTGGGTAAAGAAGATATAGAGAAAACCGAAAAAGATTTCTATGATATGATGATAAATCTGGAGTTTTTACCCAATTCACCCACATTGATGAATGCGGGAAGACCGTTAGGCCAATTGTCGGCCTGTTTTGTGCTACCCATCGAAGACTCCATGGATGCCATATTTGAAACGGTAAAGAATGCGGCTTTAATACATAAAAGCGGCGGAGGAACCGGTTTCAGTTTTTCCAGAATCCGGCAAAAAGGGGCTGCCGTCAGCACCACCGGAGGAATAGCTTCCGGTCCGATCAGTTTCATGAAAGTGTTTAATATCGCAACCGAAGCGGTCAAGCAGGGAGGAACAAGAAGGGGAGCCAATATGGGTATTCTCAGAGTGGACCACCCCGATATAAGGGAATTTATAACCTGCAAAGCCAACAGCACCGAATTAAATAACTTTAATATAAGTGTGGGCTTGACCGAACAGTTTATGCAGGCGGTGGAACATGACAATATGTACGAGCTTATTGATCCTTCGACAAAGAAAACGGTAGGAATGGAGAGAGCCAAAGACATTTTCGACATGATAGTGGAGCATGCATGGTTGAACGGGGAACCGGGAATAGTTTTTCTGGACAGAATAAACAAGAAAAACACCGTACCGGAATTGGGAGAAATAGAAAGCACCAATCCCTGCGGAGAACAACCGTTGCTTCCGTACGAATCATGCAATTTGGGTTCTATTAATCTGTTAACAATGATTAAAGAAGATAAGAGCGGTTTTGACTATGAAAAACTGGAAAGATGTGTAATAAAAGCCGTGCATTTTCTGGACAATGTAATTGATGTAAATATTTATCCGAATGAGAAAATAGCAAAGAATACAAAGGCCACCAGGAAGATAGGATTAGGTGTTATGGGATGGGCGGACAGCCTGTATACAATGGGGATTCCGTACAACAGTGAGCAGGCATTGGAACTGGGATATGAGGTAATGAAGTTCATAAACGAGCAATCCAAAAAGGCCTCAATGAGTCTTGCGGAGATTAAGGGAGTATTCCCGGCATATGATAAAAGCGTCTATCCCGCGCAGGATATAAAGGTGAGAAATGCCACAACCACCACAATAGCTCCTACCGGTACTCTAAGCATAATAGCAGGCGTATCCAGCGGAATTGAACCTGTTTTTGCCATTTCATACATACGCAATATAATGGACAATACCGAAATGGTGGAAATCAATCCCGTATTTGAAGAAGTGGCAAGAAAAAGAGGTTTCTATTCCGAAGAGCTGATGAGAGATATTGCAAAAAAAGGCTCGGTCAGCCGTATGACGGATGTTCCGGAGGATGTTAAGGAAGTTTTTGTTACAAGCCATGACATAGATCCTTCATGGCATATACGTATGCAGGCGATTTTTCAGGAGCATGTGGACAATGCGGTTTCCAAAACGGTTAATTTACGCAATGAAGCGACATTGGACGATGTAAGGGAAGTATTTATGCAGGCATATGCGTTGGGATGCAAAGGAGTCACTTTATACAGAGACGGAAGCAGAGCCGCACAGGTACTGAACATACCGAAACAACAACATAAAGAGGCGGTTCAGCCGGGTACGGTATTGATACCTAAGCAACGACCGAGAATTACCACGGGATTGACGGAAAAATTCCGGACGGGTTGCGGAAATCTGTACATAACAGTGAACTATGATGAGAACGGGGAAATATGCGAGATATTCACCAATACCGGGAGAGCGGGAGGATGTCCTTCACAGTCGGAAGCGGTTGCAAGGCTGGTTTCCATTGCGTTGAGATCGGGTATAGATACCGCAGCAATTATTGACCAGCTTAAAGGCATCAGATGTCCATCAACCATAAGACAGAAGGATTTGGGAATATTGTCCTGTCCGGATGCGATAGGCAGGATGATAGAAAAAGTTGCCAAGATGAACGGCGGGCTTAAGGAGGAAGTAAAGAGGACCGTTCCCTATCTGCATTACGGAGAAACAAAGAATTCTGCGGATAAGAATGAAAAGAGTTTTGAGAGCAGACTTTGTCCCGAATGCAAAGCTCCGCTGGAAAGTGACGGAGGATGCATGATTTGCAGGAACTGCGGATACTCAAAATGCAACTAACTGTATAAATCATACAAATAGAAGCACCTAAATTTATGGAATATTTTTATGGACATATTTGGCTAAAATAGATATAATTAGTTAAGATTGACAGTAATAGGAGGATCTATACATGGCAAGAAAAAAAGAACTATATGTATTGGCAGTAAAGGATTTAGATAAAACGTTGGCTGATATAGCTGCAGGCAAGTATAAGATGCCGGTTGAAAATTCCAAATATGCGGAAATTTTCGCAACGATAGTAAGAAGATGCGACAATCTTGATGAATTACCCAAATTTATCAGGAAGGCCAAGATGAAGAAGAGCGAATGCATCCACTGGTGGGAAGGCATTATTGAAGACGGATATGAACTTTTTATAGTTCAATACAATGCTCCGGATGAAAACTTTGTGGAATTGGCAGGAAGCGAAGAAGTAGTTAAGTTCGTTGTATCCGTTAAAAAGTAGAAGAATCTGAATAAATATAAAGAAAGCATCAAATGTCTGATGCTTTTTTTCGCGCAAAAATAAGCTAAATACTTGTGTTACCGGGGTTATTGTTGTCGTATAAGTTTTTGTAATAACGACTTTCTTTTGAGAAAGAACGCAATTTTTTAATATTAAATATCCATAAGAATATTACAAAAGGAACAAATGCTATAAGCCAGTGAATGTTCAACGAAAGTATGAAGTTGAATGTACCGTGAAGCAGAACGGGGTACAATAATGACTTTACTCTGTAACTTCTCATGAGAGCATATGTCGGAGCAAATTTGGATAACGATATGTAATATCCCATTGTAACCGCAAAAAGCATGTGCCCCGGAACGGAGAAAATTCCTCTGTAAAGGGCTATCGAAGGATTTTCCGCCTGGAAATTCACTATATATAAAATATTTTCCACCGCTGCAAATCCCAAAGATGCAAAACAACAGTATATGATTCCGTCCAGTTTTTCATTGTAGGCGGGCTTGTGGTAGGAAACAAGATACACGGATGCTCTTTTAAGCGATTCCTCCGTAAGTCCCGCAACTATGTAAGAGGTATATGCTACCCCCAGAATGGTTCCGGAGAAGATGTTCAGCCCTTCCAGGAAGTTTTCAATAAATATTGCGGGAATACTTGTAAGACATCCCGCAACAAACTGTAAGATTAACAGTTTTGCAGGCTCTCTGTCATGTCTGTCAATTACCAGATGCAGTATGATAAGTACTGCAACAGGTGCAATGGCGGAAAAGAGTATTCTGAGAATGTCAGTCATAAGTCCCCCTTAAAACTTAAATATTACCCCGATTACTCCGGCAAAGACTATAAACAGTATAGGGTGGATTTTTCTGAAAAACAGTCTAATTACCAGTAAACAAACAAACAATACCAGGGCCTTTATATTGATTATATCAAGAATATTCCCGGATTCAACAAAAGCATCATATGTTATGACCGAAACATTGAGAAGCGTAAAAGCTGCCGCCGATATAAGTCCCAATGAAGCGGGTCGTAATCCGTACATGGTATTGAGGACTCTTTTGTCCTGACTGAAAGAAACCAAAAACCTCGAAATCAGAAGGACAATAATGACGGAAGGAAGAATTACCCCTATGGAAGCAATCAATGCACCTAAAATGCCGGCAGCGGTGTAGCCCGTATAAGTTGCCATGTTTATTCCTATGGGACCCGGAGTGGATTCGGATATAGCTATCATATCGGGGATTATGGATGTGTCCAGCCAGTCATATCTCCTTCCGATATCATAAAGGAAAGGTATTGTTGCAAGACCTCCTCCTACGGAGAAAAGGCCGGTCTTGAAAAATTCCCAGAACAGCTCAAGATATATCATTCTTATCTCCTTTTCTTTCCCGCATTCTTGTTCCCAGAACCAGTCCGGTAATGCCGGCGCCCAGTACTATGAATACGGGTGATATCGAAGTAAGTACCGACAAAAGGAAGGAAGTGATGTAAAGTATGATGCAAAGCCAGTCCACAACCGATTTTTTATACATGTCCACTATTGTAACTATAACAAGTGCCGCAACGGCTACCCTGATTCCCGCAAAGGCATAAGAGACTTCTTTTATATGCAGAAAATTTGTTATAACCGCCGCTATTACCGTTATAATTATAATTGAAGGAGTTGCAACACCCAAGGCGCTGACTATGCCTCCGAGATAACGCTTCTTTTTGAAACCTATATATGTGGAAACATTGACGGCGATAATGCCCGGCGAGCACTGGCTAAGGGTATAGTAATCAATGATTTCCTCGGAGGTGAGCCACTTCTTTTTTTCCACAATCTCTTTTTGAAGAAGAGGCAGCATCGTATAGCCGCCGCCGAAAGCGAACATCCCGACTTTGAAAAAAACCCAATACAGTTCTAAAAGAATCTTCATAAAGCCTCCTCTTTTTATTATAGCCTGTTTAGGGTTAAATATTAAGAGAGAAACATGTTTCACGGGTAATAAGATTGTTAAATTCTATTAAATTATACAGCCCACAGAGGTATGATTTTGTGATTATCCTTAAGCGGTAGCAAATCCTGTGAAGGGCATATTACACCGCCCTCCCCTATAGTTATATTTTTTACGGATTTCAGCATGTCAAAACTTGCTATATCCCTATAAGAAGGATTTGTATGTTTCTTGATTTCAATAGGGAATAGTGTATTATCCTGGAAGATAAGAAGATCAATTTCTCTACCGTTACTGTCACGAAGAAAATAGAAATACTCGTCCATACCTCTGTTTGCGTAACTTTTAATCAACTCCGAAACAACAAAAGTCTCAAAGAAATGTCCGTTCATTGCACCTGTAGAAAGAGTCTCAGGTGTAAGCCAGCGGGTCAAATATGCTGCAAGGCCTGTATCCAAAAAGTAAAGTTTGGGTGTTCTTATTGCTCGTTTGATTGCATTGTTTGAGTAAGGTTTTAATAAATAAACAATATTGCTCGTTTTCAATATAGAAAGCCAACGCTTCGCTGTCGGCTGACTGATTCCCACTTCTTTTGCAAGGGAAGCTATATTTAACAGGCTACCGGTCATGGCGGCACAAACAGTCATAAATTTCATAAAATCCGATTCATCAGCTACCTGTGTGAGATTTCGAACATCTCTTTCTATATACGTCTTAATATAGTCGGAATAGAAGTTTTGCCAGTTATAACTTTGTTCCTTAAATAACTCGGGCATACAGCCGCGATGAATAATTTTCCAAACTTCATTTATATTCAAGTCTATTTTTGCAGCCTTACGTCTCATTAGATAGTCGGTAGTAGGGATGAAGGGTTCATTCCAGTTTTCATTTCTCATTTCCCGTAACGAAAGCCCCATCAGATTTAATATTCCCGCACGACCGGCTAAGCTCTCACTGACATTCTTCATAAGTTCAAAACTTTGTGAACCGGTAAGATAAAAATCTCCTTTATTACGACTTCGGTCTAAAGAAATTTTTATGTAATGGAAAATTTCCGGGACATATTGTACTTCATCAATAAAAAGAGGTGGCGGATTTAGCTGCAAAAATGCAGCAGGATCCTTCTTTACACGATGCCGAACGGTTATATCATCAAAAGTAACTCGCGATATATCGGGTTTAATATTTTCAATTAATGTAGTCTTGCCGACCTGTCGTGCTCCGGTAACTATGACAGCTCCCTTTTCCCTTGCCCGCTCCGAAACAGCAAATTCTATGTGTCGTTTTATATACATAACTACCTCACATATTTATGATATTCTAACATCATATGTTATTATATCATATGTTTTTGCAAAAACAAATAGCATATAGCAAGGCTGGAAAAACAAACGGATTTATCCGGTAGAAGAATAACTTGAGTTTCCGTAAAATGCACTCGAAACCGGATAATTGACCGGTTTTTGAGGTTAGCTTTAAGACTATAGAGGAATGATTAGTAAAATTGCATATAAAAGTCTCTAAAACCGGAGTTTTGTGTATGAAAATCAGTTCCCACTATGTCGGAACTTTTCATGAGTATTCAATTTTGTATAGCTCAGGATAAAAAACTGAAGGCTAATTGTCTGTACTTTTGACGCTTAACTTTGAACCACCCTCTTACACCCTTACGTGCATAAGAGAGTATTTTTAATATACCTTTGGCTATACGGTAATAGTAGAATTGTACCTTCTGCTTAAGTGGTGCTGCTCTACGCAATATCTCAATTAGTAGTGAGCTGCGTACACTCTTCATGGACATTAAAGCAAGGAAAGTCATGCAGGCTGTTATCATAAAATTCAAAGACCTAATTGACACCATACTTCTCACTCTGAACTTTTCAAAGCCGAATATCTGCTTCTTGGAACGGAAGTATTCCTCTATGCGCCATCTGGAGAAGTAAAGTCTTGCTATGCGAATAACATCTTCTTTTGATTTTATCTCTTTGTTGGTAAGAAGCATCATAGGGTGTTCGGTTACTCCATATACTAATACCAAATATACATAGTTGCTGTCTTCCTTAAGCTGTACTTTTACATGTGATAAATATGCATCATAATCCTTGTCGTTATACCTGACTGTTATTTTTATCTTGCCTTTTCTGCGATTACACAGCTCGGAAACGGAAATCTTCCTGTTATTGCGCACAACTTTCCGCTTTACCGTCAATCTTACGATGTACTCCTGCCGTAATTTTTCAAGCTTAAAGAATATTTTATCTGCGTCATATCCTCTATCCATTACAAATGTTGCTTTTTTGAACAACTTTACAGATTCATCTATGGCTTGAAATGTTATGGCATTCGTAGAGATGTAATCCTCTTCACGTGATGAATGTATTTTAGAGAATACACTGACAGGATGATTGTTTGTTGTAAGTGCACATGCTTCGGTAACATAATATCCATTCTTGTAAACATTCTTCTCTGAAGAACTTTCAGACCCGTCTCTTACTCTTCCCATATCCTCAAATTTGCGTCCGCATGGTTTGACTATATCGGTATCGTCAATATGTACTACCGGTTCTTTGCCAACAATATTTTTTACTTTCTTAAGGTAATTTCTGTTTAACTTGTCCGGTATTCCTTTTTCAAGATTAAGAGCTAAACGTTCTATAGTGTTCTTCTTTTTTGTTTCTTCATGAAGAGTATCTGCAATGTCGGAAAGCAGACAACTGTTTGACGCTAACATTCCGTAGTTCATATCAGTTATGAACTTTTTTACGGGAAGAGGAAGATTTTTCGTCAAATCCTTAGAAAAATTAACAATTTCCCGTTTCATTGAGTAAGTTTTTGTAGTATAATTTGCCATGAGAGATCCTTTCTTTCTTTTGTTTAGTAACATTTTTTTGGTAATTAAATTTTACCACAAAAGAGGTAGGATTTCTTCATTTTTGGAGCTTTTTTACGCAATTTTCAATGGAAAACACAGATGTTTAAATCGGTAGGTGAAAAAGTACGGAAACTCAAGGTAGAAGAATAAATATTTACCAAACCTGCATTTTTATATATAATTAAACAAAGGATGGAATATTATGAAATTTACAAAAATGCACGGAGCGGGAAACGACTACATATATGTGAATTGTATGGAATGTAAGATTGACAACCCTTCTTCTTTGGCGATTAAACTCAGCGACAGGCATAAAGGGATAGGATCCGACGGACTGGTTCTAATACAACCTTCAAAGGTTGCACACTTTTATATGAGGATGTTCAACTCGGACGGTTCGGAAGGTGCCATGTGCGGAAATGCCATAAGATGCGTAGCAAAATATGTGTATGACAACAGACTTACCGATAAGTTAAAGTTGAACATCGAGACAAAAAGCGGAATAAAACACTTAAAACTGTTTCCCGACAAAAAAGGAAAAATAGATTCGGTGGAAGTGGATATGGGTATTGCTTATCTGAAACGTAAAGAAATACCTATGGTTTATGACAACTCAAACAGGGACGAAACATATATAAACAAACCTCTTGTCGTAGATGGGAAAAAGTATAATGTGACCTGTGTATCCATGGGAAATCCTCACTGCGTCATATTTATGAATGACAAAGATAATAAAAGCAATCTTATGCAGTCTCTGGACAGACTGGATTTGGATAATATAGGTCCGGATTTTGAAAGGCATTCGTATTTTCCCGACAGGATAAATACCGAGTTTGTGGAAATCATAGACAGGAGCACCTTAAAAATGAGAGTCTATGAAAGAGGTTCGGGAGAGACTATGGCCTGCGGAACGGGAGCATGTGCAACGGTGGTTGCTGCCGTACTTAACGGTATATGCGAAAGGCACAGCGAAGTGTCCGTCATATTGAGAGGCGGAACATTGAAGATAACATATTTATATGACGGCAGAGTTATTATGAAAGGCGAAGCCGTGCATGTGTTTGATACCGAAATTAGCATATAACATTGAAAAGGAGAAGAAATATGGCAAAACCGAATGTAAACTACGGCAATCTTAAACAGAGTTATCTTTTCAGAGATATAGCAACAAAAGTTGCGGCATATAAGAAGGCGCATCCGGACAGGAAAGTTATTAGCCTGGGAATAGGCGATGTAACATTACCTTTGGCAAAAAAAGTAGTGGAAGCTTTGAAGGCGGCATCCGAGGAAATGGGTAAAGCGGAAACTTTCAGAGGATATGCTCCCGACCAGGGTTATGACTTTTTGCGGGAAAAGATTTCCGAACATTACAAGAAAAGAAATGTAAATGTTGATATAAGCGAGATATTCGTATCGGACGGTGCAAAAAGCGATTTGGGTAATATAACGGAGATTTTCTCACGAGACAATATAGTCATGATACCCGATCCTGTATATCCGGTGTATATGGATACCAACGTAATGGACGGCAGGAAAATTATATTTGCCGATGCAAACAAAGAAAATCATTTTCTTGCCATGCCGGACAAAAGACATGCCGATATGATATATCTGTGTTCACCCAACAATCCTTGCGGAAGCGTATATTCCAAAGCACAGCTGGAGAAATGGGTGGAGTATGCCTTGAAGCATAATTCCGTAATACTTTTTGATGCGGCATACGAAGCATTCATAACCGATGATAAATTGCCGAGAAGTATATTTGAGATTGAAGGAGCGGAAAAGTGCGCCATAGAGTTCTGCAGTTTTTCCAAGCTTGCGGGATTTACCGGTACAAGATGTGCTTATACGGTAATAAAGAAAGAATTAATACTGGAAGGTTTTTCCTTACGCGACATGTGGGTAAGGAGACAGAGTACTAAGCTTAACGGAGTATCCTATATCATACAAAGAGGTGCTGAAGCTGTATTTACAGAAGAAGGAATGAAGCAGTGCAAAGATAACATCAGATACTATCTGGACAATGCAAAACTTATTTCCGCTCTTCTTACGGAAAAAGGTATATATCACACAGGCGGAAACAACTCCCCGTATATATGGATGAGTTGCCCTAATAATTTGAAGTCCTGGGAATTCTTCGACTTGTTGCTAAATGAAACATGTGTTGTCGGAACGCCCGGCAGCGGATTCGGCCACAACGGGGAAGGATATTTCAGACTGACATCCTTCGGAAGCAGAGAGAACACTATAGAAGCGGTGGAAAGACTGAGCAAGGTTCTTTAGTCCGGTAAAGAAACAATTCCCGGTTTAAGTGTCAGCATATAGAGAAAGAGAAACAAAAATCTTGTGTCTATAAACAAGCCCATTATTGAATTTGACAAAAGGTAAAGGATTGCATTGTAAAAGTCAGAAAGTTAGCTATAAATTGATTTAATTGATTATAACAAAGTACAGATATAGGAAGAATATAAGAATTTTTGGTAATAGAATGCATTATTTTTTGGTAATAGAATGGTTGATTTTTTGGTAATAGGGCATTATAATGTAGTTATGAGGTGGTCTGATGAACACTATAAATTACAGAAAAAGACTGATTGAATCTCAAATTGAGAGAAAAATGTCCTATAGCGGCGGCGTCATTATTGAAGGAGCAAAATGGGCAGGGAAATCTACAACAGCCGGTATTTTTTCCAATACTGTTATAAAACTGCATGACCCGTTGATTAAAAAACAATATCAAATTTTGGCTACCATATCAAAAGATGAGGTTTTAAAGGGTGAAAAACCTATATTGTTTGATGAATGGCAGGAAGTTCCGGAAATTTGGGACTTTATTCGTCTTGATATTGATGAAAATAATCATAAAGGTGCCTACCTTCTGACGGGATCCACCAAAAAACAAAACATAACAACTTCACATACGGGAACGGGAAGGATTAACTCGGTTTACATGCGTCCTATGAGTTTATATGAAACCGGAGAATCTAACGGACTTATTTCTTTAAAAGAATTGTTTTCACAACCGCCATTAGTCCCGGTTAAGTCAAATATTACAATTGATAATATAGCACACTGTATTTGCAGAGGCGGTTGGCCCGGAAGCCTGGACTTAAACAAAGACTTACAATTGGAAATTCCTAAAGATTTACTTGAAAGTATTATCAAAAGAGACATAGACGAAGTTGACGGAATTACTAAGGACAAAGAGAAATTTAGAAAAATTATTAAAAGTTATGCAAGGAATATTTCTACATTAGCAGCCAATTCCGCTATTTATGAAGTTATTGTAAATCCCAAAACATTTGATACATATATGAACTCCTTAAAAAGGCTATATATAGTAGAAGATGTTTTGCCTTGGTCGCAGAATATAAGAAGTTCAACAAGACTGAGAAAAGGAACCAAAAGACAATTCGTAGACCCCAGCATAGCAGTTGCCGCTTTAGGCTTGTCTCCTGATAAACTGAAAAACGATTTTGAAACATTCGGTTTTTTATTTGAATCTATTGCAACAAGAGATATCAGAGTTTATGCGGAAGAAATCGGAGGAACCGTATATTACTACAACGATTCAACAGGACTTGAAGTGGATTTGATTGTTGAGTTGAATGACGGAAGATGGGGAGGAATAGAAGTTAAATTAGGAGAAAATGAAGCTGATAAAGCAAGTGCTAATTTAATAAAATTAGCAAATATATCCGCTACTAAACCATCGTTCCTTATGCTGTTAACAAACACTCAAATGGCTTATCAAAGAGATGACGGTGTGTATGTGATACCGCTTGGATGTTTAAGGCCATGATACTATTCTAATGCGTATTTGTTGAAATTTCACATTTTTGTAATGCGTATTTGCAGAAAAAGGCTTGTTTTATAATGCGTATCTGTAGTATTATGTGTTTAGCCAACGGTATTATTGTTGAAAAAAGAGGAAAATCATGTTTAAAAGAAAGATATACGATAAATTATTGGAGTGGAAAGAAACATCGAAAGGCAGAACAGCTTTACTGATAGAGGGAGCAAGACGTGTAGGAAAGTCTACCATTGTCACGGAATTCGGAAAGAATGAGTACAAATCATATATACTTATAGATTTTGCCTTTGCTCCGACCGGAGTAAAAGAATTATTTAACGATATCAGTGATTTGGATTATCTGTTTTTGCAACTGCAACTGCAATTCAAAGAGGACCTGCATGAAAGAAATTCATTGATAATATTTGATGAAGTTCAGTTTTGTCCCAAAGCCAGACAAGCTGTAAAGAAACTTGTAGAAGACGGCAGGTATGACTATATAGAAACAGGTTCTTTAATATCAATAAAGAAAAATGTGGAGCACATTCTTATACCGAGTGAGGAAAGAAAAATAGAAATGTTTCCGATGGATTTTGAGGAGTTTTTATGGGCAATCGGAGACAATACCACAAACAACATTTTGAGAAAATTTTATAATGAGAAAATTTCACCGGGTCAAGATCAAAACAGAGCTTTAATGAGAAAGTTCAGATTGTATATGTTAGTCGGAGGTATGCCACAAGCTGTTAAAGCATATATAGAGACAAACAATTTCAAATTTGTAGATGAGGTTAAGAGAGATATTATTCAGTTATATGAAGAAGACTTTTATAAAATTGATTCAAGCGGAAAAATATCCATGCTTTTTGATTCAATACCCTCGGAATTAAGCAGACACTCTTCCAGATACCAGGTTTCCAGTGTGTTAAAGAATCAAAGAGCCGCTACTATATCCGAGGAAATTGCCGAACTGGTTGCCTCTAAAACGGTTCTCATTTCTTACCACTCAAACGACCCGTCCGTAGGAATGACAACGAATTTAAGTATGGAGCATTTCAGGTTATTTATGGCGGATACCGGCTTAATGGTAACATGCATGTTCAAAGATAAGGATTTCACGGACAATATAATCTATGAGAAGTTGTTGAACAACAAGTTGTCAAAAAATCTGGGGGTACTTTATGAAAACATTGTTGCTCAAACTTTGGCTTTCAACGGAAACAAGCTGTTTTATTATACTTTTTATGACGAAACTCAGAAAAGAAGTTTTGAGGTGGATTTCCTGCTTTCCAAAGATAATAAGGTAAGTCCGATTGAAGTAAAGTCATCAAATTACAGAACACACAGATCTATGGATGAGTTTGCAAATAAATACTCAAACAGAATAAACACCAAATATGTTATTCACACTCAAGATTTAAAAAAGAACGGCAATTTAATTTATTTACCGTTCTATCTGGCACAGTTTATATAAGAATAGTTGCTTATTTTATCAATCCTTCTTCCAGTTGTCTGCTTTTTACCTTTTCCATCAGCTTGTCTATTCTGTCTACCGGATTGAGAAGGTTGGACATGGAAGCGTCATGATGTAAGGTATCTATTATGAAAGACATGTATTTGGACATATCCACTTCCTTGAACCAGGGTCTCTTAAGTAATTCGGGACTTCTGTATACAAGATTGGTGGTAAGTACTCCGGTAACCGCACCTTCCTCATAAGCTTTGTCAAAAGCTTCGAGACCGTTGCAGAACAAACCGAAAGTGCAACACATAAATATTCTTTTTGCTTTCATTTTTGTAAGCTGATAGAAGATGTCCAATGCAGATTCGCCCGATGAGATAATGTCTTCAACAACTATTACATCTTTGCCTTCAACACTGTCTCCGAGGAACTCATGCGATATTATGGGGTTTCTGCCTTGCTCCACAACGGAAAAATCTCTTCTTTTATAGAACATACCGAGATTTAAGCCAATCATGGTTGCAAAGGGAATTGCCCTGTTCATTCCGCCTTCATCGGGGGATATTACCAAGGTGTGCTCTTTATCAAATATGATGTCGGGGAAAGATGCAGTAAGCTTTTTCATCATCTGATATGCAACCGGAACCGATTCGAAACCGTTCAGGGGGATTGCATTTTGAATTCTGGGATCGTGAGCGTCAAATGTAATTATATTCTCCACCCCCATGCCTACAAGCTCCTGCAGAGAAATAGCGGAATCCAACGATTCGCGGTATTTTCTCTTGTGTTGTCTGCCTTCATAAAGCATAGGCATTATGACGGTAATTCTTCTTGCCTTACCGTTGGTTGCGGCTATAATTCTTTTTAAATCGGCATAATGATCATCGGGGCTCATAGGCACCTGCATCCCGTACATTTCATAGGTTACACCGTAGTTGAAAACATCGCAGATTATGAAGAGGTCGTGTCCTCTTATAGATTCCAGTATGACGCCTTTAGCTTCTCCCGTTCCGAATCTGGGGCATATCGCTTCGGTTATAAATGTATGGTCGGAATCCTTGTAGCCGGCTCTTTGTTTCAGATACCAATCAACTTTTTTTGTTATTTCTTCACAACCGCGCATTCCGATTATTGATAATTTTCCTACGGGAAGCACGGTTTCAAAAGGTTTGATCATATCAACAACTCCCTTCGTTAATACACTGTCAATGGTATCATTTGTCCAGGTATTTATCAATAGCGGCGGCGGCTTTCTTGCCCGCTCCCATGGCCAGTATTACGGTTGCCGCACCGGTCACGGCATCCCCTCCGGCGAATATATACGGAATGGAAGTTTGTCCGGTTTCCTCATCCGCAACAATGCAACCCCACTTGTTTGTTTCCAGACCTTCGGTAGTGCTCTTTATCAAAGGATTGGGGCTGGTGCCTATTGCCATTATCACCGAAGTGGTTTTTAAAACATATTCGGAACCGGGTATAACCACAGGTCGCCTTCTTCCGTCAGGACCGGGTTCGGAAAGTTGCATCCTGACGCATTCCATACCTGTTACCCATCCGTTTTCTCCCAATATTTTTGTGGGATTTGTAAGCAGACGGAATTCTATACCTTCTTCTTTTGCGTGATGTACTTCCTCGGCTCTTGCAGGCATTTCCTGCTCGCTTCTTCTGTATACGATATATACCTGTTCCGCTCCCAACCTTTTTGCGGCTCTTGCGGCATCCATTGCCACATTACCTCCGCCGACAACCGCAACATGACTGCCGAAATATATGGGGGTATCGTAAGAAGGATCATATGCCTTCATAAGATTGACACGTGTTAAAAACTCATTTGCCGAAAAAACACCGTTCAGGTTTTCACCCGGTATATTCATAAAATTGGGCAATCCCGCTCCCGTGCCTACAAAGATTGCTTCAAAACCTTCTTCCTCGTGCAGCTCCTGTATGGAGATTATCTTTCCTATTACCATATTCAACTCTATACATACGCCTTTTGCCTTGAGTCGTTCAATCTCTTTTTCCACTATGGATTCGGGCAGACGGAATTCCGGTATACCGTAGACAAGTACACCGCCGGCTTTGTGTAAAGCTTCGAATATCGTCACATCATAGCCCATATCGCATAAGTCCGATGCGGCCGTAAGGCCTGCAGGACCGCTTCCTATTACTGCGACTTTTTTGTTCTTCTTTACCGTAGGTTTAGGTGTGTCGGCTATAAAGGTTTCTTTTGCAAGCATATAGTCTGCAACATATCGCTCCAGTCTCCCTATAGCAACCGGTTCTCCTTTTATGCCTCTCACGCAGGGCAGTTCGCATTGTGTTTCCTGAGGGCATACTCTGCCGCAGATAGCGGGAAGCGAATTGGTTTTGGTAATAATCTCATACGCTTTTTCAATATCGCCCTGAGCCACCGCTTGTATAAACGAGGGAATGTTCACATTTACCGGGCATCCGGAAACACAGGGTTTGTGTTTGCAGTTGAGACAGCGCTGAGCTTCTTCCTGAGCCATTTGGGGAGTATATCCCGTTGCAACTTCCAGAAAATTGCGGTTTCGTATATCGGGATCCTGTTCCGGCATTTTTGTTTTCTCCGGAGTCATATTTATTTTTGCCATTATTCGATACCTCTAAACAGATTACATTTGTGCTTTTCCTGTTCCTTATACATGGAAAGTCTTTGCATAAGTCCGTCGAAATCTACTTTATGTCCGTCAAAATCCGGTCCGTCAACACATGCAAACTTGGTCTGACCGTCAACGGTCAGCCTGCATCCTCCGCACATTCCGGTGCCGTCTATCATAATGGGATTCATGCTCACTATAGTCTTAATGTTGTATTCTTTGGTAAGTAAGGATACATACTTCATCATAACAACAGGACCTATGGCTATTACCGTATCGTAGTTTGCTCCGCCCTCTATAAGTTCCTTGAGTTTTTTGGTAACCATACCTTTTTCTCCTGCAGTGCCGTCATCGGTCATGAGATAGTAGTTTGTGCTGTTACGCTTCATCTCTTCTTGCAGAAATACCAACGACTTGTTCCGAAAACCTGCTATCACATCGACATGAAGGCCCATACCGAAGAGTTTTTTTGCCTGAGGATAAGCTATTGCACAACCTAAACCTCCGCCTACTACACAAACTCTGCTCATATTGTCGGTGTGTGATGCAATTCCCAGAGGACCTACAAAATCCAGTATGTAATCTCCTTGCTGAAGGGTGTCCAGAAGGTAGGTGGTTTTTCCGACTTTTTGAAAAATTATGCTTACCCAGCCTTCTTCACGATTGTAGTCGGATATCGTCAGGGGGATTCGTTCTCCCGTTTCATCTACACGAAGTATTATAAACTGTCCCGGTTCGCATTTCTTTGCAACAGCGGGAGCATCCACTTTCATGTAGACAACATCACTGTTTAAATCTTTTCTTTCCAATATTCTGTACATTAAGATACCGCCATTTCTTTTAATGTGTAAATGATACCACGGCATATATGTATTTTCAATGAAGCGAAGTGTTAATCCAGAGAAAAACTTACCGAAATAATTGAGTCATCCGCTTTGATGCGAATTCTCTTATCCGCATTCTCGACAATATTCTCCGTCAGATTTATCTGCGATTTTTCCGATTTCTCAATTACTACCGAATATTGAACACTGTATGCGTTTATTGCCATATCAATCTGCGAAGATACCGTCTCGATTTTGATATTGTCGGATATTATACCTGCTGCCTGTAGAGAACTCTTATTTATTAAGAAGTCGGTATAGTCGGAAGAAATATAGTTCAGTTTTACATCTGCATTTGCGGATATAACGGTGATGTCTTCGAAACTTATGTCCGAGCATTCTATTATCCCGCCGGTATTCATCAGGTTCAGAATATTGCCGGATAGTGAATTCATCTTTATATCCGCACGGTAATTTTTAAAATCAATCTTTTTTATTTTAGAAAAGGCAAGGGCATTCCTGACAGAGATATCGCCGAAGGTAGTGCTGACTAACAATTCTCCGGTATAAGATGAAGGCATATAAACGGTGATACCGTTGTCCTGCTTCTCTTTCACTAATAGAGACTTGAGATTTAATAATATATTTTCTTTAAAAAACCCAAGGTCGTTTTTCTTGACGATAAGTTTCCCGCCCGCTTGCGTTATCTCAAATGACTGCTCGGGATTTTCGTAATACTCCAAACGGATATATTGTTCTTCGTGAGATTGAATAGTGACAGGCATTCTCTTTGTTATTATGCTTATCATTGTAATACTGTCGGGTTGCGGGGCATCATAGGATTTTAATGACAGGGGTGTTGTTTCCCGGATTTCAAATTCAAGTAAACTATCCGCTTTACGATTGTTGGAAAAGTAACCGACCAGGAATATTACCAGTCCTAAAAGCATAAATACTCCGCCGATTATGATGGCCTTAAGGGTTCTGCTCATTTTTCTGACCCTCCAGTTTTTTCAACAACAGCATATTTTTAATCTTCATATAACCTGATTTCAATAATACGAAAAAGACCTTTATACCTTTGAAAGATCCCGCAACAGCGATTATTACGGCACCCGAAGCAAAAAGACAAATTCCCATTTTCATAACGGAAGACCACAGGTCATCTGCCAAGGAAAAAGCGGAATAGACAAAAAGCGTCACCGCACCGAAGCCGGTCAGCGTGAAACCCAAGACCAGTGCGGCAAACAATGCACATATCGCAACAACAACGGCTATAAGCAAAGTCGCCCATATCGGTGATAAGGCGATAATAATAATCAGCCAATCGGTGTACTTAAGATTCTTCCTTTTATCCGGTTTGTCATCATATCCTAAAAGGGTTCTTCCTTTTAGCATCATTCAGCCTCCAGTATAATATTGTCGCAATGAGCGGTAAATTCTCTTGTGTTAAGCATGTTTTCTCCTACCGTCCACCCCAGTACTATGAGGCCGTCCTTTCTTAATTGGGAAAAATCGGTTTTAACAAGGTTCTCGTATTTGTATGCTACAAAATTTGGTTTGGAGAATAACATATGAAGATTATCCTTAAATCTGTTTGCGATAGCATATTTAAGATTACCTCTCAGCAGTATACCCCTGGCAATACTCGGAGCATTTTTTGCAAACCATCTTATACTTAAAGGATTGAAAGACTGCACGGCAATACTTCCTTCATACTCCTTTATAACCGAATAAACGAGCTTATCCAAATTATGAGATAATCCTGAGGATTTTATCTCCAGTAATATAGGCACGGAACCGTTAATGAACTCTAAAGCTTCGACCAGTTCGGGTATAGTGGCGGAAGTTTCCAGTAACGTAAGAGTTTTAATCTGTTCTAAGGTTGTCATGTTTACATCGGAATCAAAACCCGTCATTCTTTTAAGATTCTTATCGTGAAAAACGATAACATGATTATCCTTTGTCAGCCGCACATCCAGCTCGATAGCATACCCTTTTTTTATCGCCTCCGAAAAAGCTTCCAACGAATTCTCGGGAGCGGTCGTTTCGTTATAGTACCCCCTGTGAGCGACGGGTTGGTTAATGAGCCATTTCGCATCGCTGCCGTTGGGATCCATTGCTTCAAAGTTATGTTGTCTCTCTGCCGAAAATATCAGAAAGACCGTCACTAAAGCAACTATTATAGAGGCAACAATATATATCCATCTGTATTTTGATTTTTTCATTTATTTCTCCCGGTAGCAAAGCTTCCTTCGACATGATTATACCATAGGCTGAGTATAGTATGGAATAAGGAGAAATTTTGTAGAGTAGAGTACAAAAGATTGCTTATATGTGCTACAATACAATGTGGTAACAACCAAGTTATTAATTAATATACATGTTAAATAAAGGAGAGACAAATGGCAAAGAAACTTAAAACGATGGATGGGAACCAGGCAGCGTCATATGTGTCATATGCATTTACCGATGTTGCCGCAATATATCCCATAACACCCTCGTCGCCCATGGCGGAAAACGTAGATGAATGGGCGGCTCACGGTCAGAAAAATATGTTCGGTCAGGAAGTTAAGGTTGTCGAGCTTCAGTCGGAAGCGGGAGCATCCGGTACCGTTCACGGCTCTTTACAGGCGGGAGCTTTAACAACAACATATACGGCATCACAGGGATTATTACTTATGATACCCAATATGTATAAAATTGCGGGCGAGCTGTTACCGGCAGTATTCCATGTCAGTGCCAGAGCCGTAGCGGGCCATGCACTTTCCATATTCGGAGATCATTCGGATATATACGCCACAAGACAGACAGGTTTTGCACTGCTTGCATCGGGCGGTGTTCAGGAGGTAATGGACCTTGCCGGAGTAGCACACCTTGCCGCAATTAAGGGTAGAGTGCCTTTCGTGCATTTCTTTGACGGATTCAGAACCAGCCACGAAATTCAGAAAATAGAAGTTATCGACTATGCGGATTTCGAAGAGCTTGTGGACAAGGATGCGATTAAGGCATTCAGACAAAGAGCATTAAATCCGTCTAAGCCGGTCTTAAGAGGAACAGCACAGAATCCCGATATATTCTTCCAGGCAAAGGAATCGGTTAACAAATTCTACGATGCAATTCCCGCTATAGTGGAAGACTATATGAAGAAAATTTCCAAAATAACGGGTAGGACATATAACCTGTTTGATTACTACGGCGCAAAAGATGCCGACAGAGTTATAGTTGCAATGGGCAGCGTTACCGATGCAGCTGAAGAAGTTGTCGACTACTTAACGGAAAAAGGCGAAAAAGTAGGCTTACTTAAAGTACGTCTTTACAGACCTTTCTCAATTAAGCACTTTCTTAATGCATTACCCAAGACGGTCAAGAAAATAGCGGTTCTGGACAGAACAAAAGAGCCGGGTGCAACAGGCGAGCCGTTGTATCTGGATGTTGTAGCCGCATACAAGGGAGATAAGAATGCTCCGGTAATAGTGGGCGGCAGATACGGATTAGGTTCAAAAGATACCGACCCTTCACAGATAGCGGCCGTTTTTGCAAATCTGTCCCTGAAAGAACCCAAGAATAATTTCACCATAGGAATCAATGATGACGTTACATATCTTTCACTTCCTATAAAGGAAAGAATAAATACCACTCCCAAGAGCACGGTAAGCTGTAAGTTCTGGGGACTGGGATCGGACGGAACGGTAGGGGCAAACAAAAATGCCATCAAGATAATCGGTGACCATACCGATATGTATGCGCAAGCCTATTTCGCGTACGACTCCAAAAAATCCGGCGGAATCACTGTATCGCACTTGCGATTCGGAAAGAATCCCATCAAGTCGACATATTTAGTTTCCGATGCCGATTTTGTTGCATGCCACAACCGCAGTTATGTGGATAAATACGATATTGTTTCCGATGTCAAGAAAGGCGGAACATTCCTTCTCAACACCGGATGGACGGTGGATGAAATGGAAGAGGCTCTTCCGGGGCACATGAAGAGATATATCGCTAACAACAACATCAGGTTCTACACAATAGATGCGGTGAAAATTGCACAGGAACTGGGACTGGGCGGAAGGACCAACATGATACTGATGTCGGCATTCTTTAAGATTACCAATATAATTCCCATTGAAGATGCGGTTAAATACATGAAAGATGCCGTACTTAAATCTTATGGAAGAAAAGGTGAAAAAGTGGTTAACATGAACAATGCCGCCGTAGACCGCGGAATAGACAATATAGTGGAAGTAAAAGTTCCCGCATCATGGAAACACGCTCCCGATCTTCCCAAAGAAGACAAAAAGTATCCCGCATTCATATCCGATGTAGTGGAAGTGATGAATGCTCAACAGGGAGATTCCCTGCCGGTATCCACATTTGTAGGAATAGAAGACGGAACATGGGAGCAGGGTACGGCAAGATATGAAAAGAGAGGCATAGCCGTTAATGTTCCCGAATGGCTTATAGACAATTGTATACAGTGTAATCAATGCTCGTATGTATGTCCCCATGCGGCAATCAGACCTTTCCTTGTAAGTGAAGAGGAAATGAAGAAGGCACCCAAGGGCTTTGAAACAAAGAAGGCTATAGGAAAAGGACTGGACGGAATTACTTTCAGAATACAGGTTTCACCGTATGACTGTACCGGTTGCGGAAACTGTGTCCAGGTATGTCCTTCCAAGGAGAAGGCACTGGTTATGAAGCCTATTGAAACGCAGATGGATCAGGCTCCCAACTGGACATATGCCACAAGTCTTTCGAAAAAAGAAACACCGTTCAATAAATACAGCGTCAAGGGCAGCCAGTTCAACATGCCTTATCTGGAATTCTCCGGAGCTTGTCCGGGATGCGGAGAGACTCCTTACATGAAGCTTATCACCCAACTCTTCGGAGACAGGATGATGATAGCAAATGCAACGGGATGCAGTTCTATCTGGGGAGGTTCTGCACCTTCTACACCTTATTGTAAGGATGAATTCGGATATGGTCCCGCTTGGGCAAATTCACTGTTTGAAGATAATGCCGAGTACGGATTGGGTATGCATATAGCCGTTAAACATATAAGGGAGAAAATAGAGGAACTGTTGAAAGAGCTTTTAACAACCGATGCAAACGACAGCGTTAAGAAGGCAGCTCAGGATTGGTTGGATAATAAGAATAACGGTGAGAAAACAAGAGAAGTAAGTGATGCTCTTCTTAAGCAGCTCAAAGCCTGCAAGAGTAATGAATTAGTAAAAGAACTCTTAGACAGGAAAGACTTCTTCGTAAAACCTTCACAGTGGATTTCCGGAGGAGACGGATGGGCTTATGACATAGGTTACGGCGGACTGGACCATGTTCTTGCTTCAGGCGAGGATATAAATGTTATAGTTTACGACACCGAAGTATATTCCAATACCGGCGGACAGGCAAGTAAAGCGACTCCCACAGCGGCGGTTGCGAAATTTGCAGCATCGGGCAAAAAGGTCAAAAAGAAAGACTTGGGAATGATGGCAATGTCCTACGGATATGTCTATGTTGCACAGGTTGCCATGGGTGCAGATCAGAATCAATTCATCAAGGCCGTAAAAGAAGCCGAAGAATATGACGGGCCTTCGCTCATAATAGCATATGCTCCTTGTATCAATCACGGTATAAGAACAGGCATGGGAACCACTCAGCTACAGGCAAAGAAAGCCGTGGAAGCGGGATACTGGCATCTTTACAGATACAATCCGAAACTTGCCGAGGAAGGAAAGAATCCGTTCATTCTGGACTCCAAGGAACCCACGGGAAGCTTCAAGGATTTCCTGGCTACCGAAACAAGATATACTTCTCTGAAGGTCACATTCCCCGACCATGCGGAAGAGTTGTTTGAAAAGACCGAACAGGATGCCAAAGAAAGATACGAGACCTACAGAAAGAAAGCCGAATAAGTAAAGGTAATATTCGAATAAATCAAGATGACTGTACAAAATGTGCAGTCATTTTGTATGTGAAGGGGAGTTTGCCGATACTTCAATAACCGGAAAACACGCCGCTTGATGTTGACTTAGCAGCCGGATTTGTATATATTAAGAGTTGCTATAACAATATATAAAAAGGAAGGTATTTTCAAATGTTTGATGAAGCAACCCGCAAGATATTACATGCTTGTCCGAGAGAAGCGCTTGATGAGAGTCTGTTTTCCACAAGCCCCATAATAACAAGATATCCCGATACGATTCTGAGCAGACATGATGTTCCTTATTCCGCGGCATTGACCTTTAATGCAGGAGTTGTAAAGACCGATGACAGATACATCATGATTTTCCGTAATGATTACGGTTCATTCGAAGAAGAGAAGATTATCGGAACCAATCTGGGACTGGCTTTCAGTGATGACGGAATTAAGTGGAAGGTGGAGCCGGAACCGTGTTTTGCCATGGCTGACGATGAAGTGCTCAGAGTTTATGACCCGAGAATAACCGTCTTGGAGGACAGATATATAATCTGTTTTGCAGTGGATACCAAGCACGGAGTTCGCGGAGGAATAGCCGAAACAAAAGACCTCAAACATTTTGAAGTACTGTCGATGTCGGTACCGGAAAACAGAAATATGGTTCTGTTCCCCGAGAAAATAAACGGTAACTATGTTCGTTTAGAAAGACCCATGCCGGTTTACGGAAGAGACGGAATGAAATTCGATATATTCCTTTCGGAATCACCTGACCTTGTTTACTGGGGTAAATCCAGGCTGGTAATGGGTGTAGAGCATGTCCCGTTCGCAAATGAGAAGATAGGACCGGGTGCACCTCCTATCAAAACGGACAAAGGCTGGATAATGTTGTTCCACGCAGTGGATTTTGATCCCGCAAGAGGGAAAAACGGATGGGAGCCTACATGGAAAAAGAGATATACAATAGGTGTTGCTTTACTGGATTTGAAAGATCCGTCAAAAGTAATAGGAATGTATAAACGCCCGTTAATGATACCTGAAGGATATTATGAGCTGGAACAGGGATACAGAACCAATGCATTGTTCCCGTGTGCCGCTCTTGTTGATGAAGGTAATGTGGTAAGGATATATTACAGTGCGGGAGATGCCATAATCCGTATGGCAACGTGCGATCTTGATGAGCTTATAGGCTTGTGTACCGAACCGTTATAATATGATACAGACAAATTATATTAATTCACCCATAGTAATCACCCCTTTCAAAAAAAGGGTGATTACTTATGCCTTTCATGATATTGACGGCACACATTCATTAATACGAGACTGGCCACCCGTAATGAGCATAGTTTTAAACGATGTAATAGAAAACGGATTAAAAGAAGGCTATGACAGCGATAGGAATGTAAAAAGACTGGTGGAAAATGCCGGAACCAAACCCTTACCGGAGACCGACAGGTTCTGTGTGGAATCGGCAGGCCTTTCCGCTTTGACTCAGATGGAATGGGCGATAAGAAGGGCGGTTCAGGAGAAAACCGTCACAGTGCAGTGTGATGATTCGGTAAACAGCGAGATAATCAGCCTTATATGGCAGGGAAAAGAAGAATGGCATCATATAGCGGAAACCGAAGAGATGAAACAGATGCTTTCGGAGAACACCCCCAGATTGTTTAAATACTATGAAAAAGTATTGAACGGTTTCTGTCGGGATAAAAACCTCGTACTTGCAAGAAAAAACCCGGAGAAATTCCGAATAAAGGGCTCTTTCAGATTTTTAAACTATCTTAAAGAAAACGGAATTAAGAACTATTTCGTTACCGGAGCGGTGGTGCAAAGAGGAATGGGTATGTTTGAGGAAGTGGAGACGCTGGGGTATAAGATAGGTCACGGAGAGATTGTGGAAGATATAATAGGCTCCACATGGACGGATAAAGTTCCCAAAAACGTCATAATGAATCAACTGCTGGATAAGTACGGTATCAAAGGTGAAAACACCATGGTTGTCGGAGACGGACGCTCGGAAATACAGGCAGGAGTGGATATGGGTGCTTTTACAATGAGCAGATTATGTGCTCATATGCAGTATCAGAAGCAGCTTCATATCAGGATGGGTACCAACGTAATAGTGGAAGATTTTGAACATGAAGATATATACAAGATATTAATTGCGAAGTAAAAGAGGAGTAGCGCATAAAAAAGGGGACTGTCAGGTATTTTTAACAGTTCCTTTTTTATGCAATCGTTTTCTCTTCTTTTAGTTTTTCCGGGTCTCTTATTCCCGGAAAAAAGAAAGAAATCATTTGTCATATACCTGCTTTTCAGATATACTCCGTTTGTAAACCGTTATATTTTTATGTTATAAGGAGAGGTATGGATTTTTATCCTGTTGATTACTTAAAAGAAAATATTAGCGACTCCGGGTGCATAAGAGAATGCATAGAGCAGGCTGTTAAAATCAACGGTCATAAGAGGATAATATTTAACAAACGCAACTGGCATATAGATGAAGCCATTCTTCTGCACAGCGATATGGAAATCATAGTTGACGGGTGTTTTATAAAGCAGAATGACGGTGTGTTTGACAATATATTCAGAGGAGTCAATTTAAAAGTTGATGAGAAAGACCCGTATGGTAAACCGTTGTATGTGGAAAAAATGAAAAATGTATCCATAAAGGGATATAACAACGCAAAGCTTATAGGGTGTGATGTAAATAAAAAAGGGTTTCATCCCGTTAAGAAAGAGTATGAGGATATGGTAGGGGATAACTGGGGGTGGAGGACCTTTATGATATGCTTATCCGAATGTGAAGGCATAGAGATATCGGGGTTAAGTATTGAAAACACTAAATGCTGGGCGCTGTCGCTGGATTTGTGTTCTTACGGAGATATTCATGATATTTTTATTCAATCGCATGTTAAAAACGGAGACGGTATCGATTTAAGAGCGGGATGCCGTCATTTCCGCATATGGAATATAACCGGCAATACATCGGATGATACGGTGGCATGCACTGCGCTTTTACATAGCAAGCGACGGTTCCCGTTTAAAAATTATCTGTATCCTTTAGCTCCGGCGGTTTCCGTATTTGACGGAGACATACGCAAGCTGGACATACATGATATTTCCGTTTCCGATATCCGCACGGGAGGCTTACACCACGCGGTCATATGTCTGGCAGCCGACGGGTTGAGAGTATATAACATAGATATAAAGAATATAGAGGACATAGGGGAAGGTAACAGATCGGCAACGGTTATGTTGTATACCGGGTACGGAGAAAATTACGCGGATAACGATATTCATGACATAAATATATACGGAGTTCATTCAAGATTCTCCAAATATGCGGTGCATATAAACACAAAAGTGCACAATGTCACCGTATCCGATATCTTACAGGAAAACAAAGAAGGCAGTCTTTACGAGTTTGCCGATACGGAAGGTATAACGGTATTAAACTAATTAACTATATACGAGTCTATTGAAGGTTGTGTTATAAAAGAAACCATATACCAAGGCAGATAAAGAATTTTATTTTCTCTTTTAATGTTGCCGGAATACAGAACTATTGCTTCTTTCATATCGTATTCCTTTACAGATAAAAGATTATCCAAGGCTTTATGCAGATTATAGTCTTTACCGGATTTACATTCGACAGGTAAGGCAATAGCGCCTTTTTGTATTATAAAATCAATTTCTCCTACTTTTTTACTGTTGTAGTAATAGAGTTTGAAGTTGTTTGAAACCAGTAATTGCGCTATGGTGTTTTCTAAAATACTTCCCATATTAACCGAAGTATCGCCGTTTAGAATGGCAAATTGGATATTACCCAAAGACTGTGAGCACAATAGGCCCGTATCACACAGGAAGAGTTTGAAAAGATTATACTTGGTATTAAGTTCAAAAGGTAACACCGGTTGAGATATGTTATAGCAGGGAAGTGAAACGCCTGCGTCGGATAACCACATAAATCCGCTTTCGTATCTGTTGTATCTGGCATTTTTATCCATGTCTGATAAAGTAAACCTTTTATTGTTTTTATTCAATTCCGCAGGTATGTGATCAAAGATCTGTCTTATTCTCATCTTTTCTGTTTCGGAGTACTTGGTTATATCCTGCCTATACAGTTCCATTATTCTTTTCTGAACAGTTATGACCTGTCCTATATCTTTTGTTTCCGCAAATTTAGAAACCACGGCGGGCATGCCGCCTATTATCATATATCTTTGAAACAACTTCTTTATCTCTTCATGAACTACTTCACTTATACACTTTTCATTAATAAAACAGTCTTTTAAGTAGTCTATAGTGTCTTCCTGAACATTGTTGGCCCAAAGGAATTCCTCAAAATCCATGGGATACATTTGCAGTATTTCTTCATATCCTACGGGAAGTGAAGGTATTTCTTTATAGTTAATTCCAAGGAGAGAGCCGGATTCAATATAGTCAAATCTCCCGTCTTCCACAAGGAACTTAATTGCCGTTCTTGCATTTGGACATTCCTGAATTTCGTCAAGGAATATAAGGGTTTTACCGGGCACAAGAGCCTTTTTCACAAAAGCTGAGAGGTTTAAAATAATATCATCAGCTCTTAAGCTGCCGCTGAATATGTTGTCGGCATTTATGTCCGTAATAAAATTTATCTCTATGAAGTTATCATAATATGTTTTGCCGAATTGTCTTATAGATGCCGTCTTGCCGACCTGTCTTGCTCCGGTAACAAGAAGAGCCGTCTTATTATTCGCCCGTTTCCATTTCAGTAAATCATTTTCTACTTTTCTTCTCAGCATTTCACACCTCTTAACACTTTATTTGAATTTTATCCGTATTTAAGGCATAAGTCAATATGTGTGTAACGTATTTCTCATATATTAAGGAGCATTTTGTAACGTTTTTCCGATGTAAAGAAGGTTGTTTTGTAACGTTTTTCCCAAGAAAGAGTATTTGACATAATTCTCCTCTTGTTCTATACTTTTTTGGTAAGGCGATGATAAGAAAAAGTAGTGTGGTCAATGGATTTACAGAGAGCCTTGATGCTGAGATAAGGCATTACACATCACATAAAACAGGCCTTGGAGCCGTGAACACCGGGGGTTCCCGTTAAAGGACGGAAGTACTTTTGTACTTTATAAGGCATATACGGCGACGGATATGCGAAGAAGGGTGGCACCGCGATATTATCGCCCCTGATAAAACATTAGTTTTACGGGGGCTTTTTTGAGATAGGAGTTAATTATGAAAGAAGAAATTAAAAGACCGGTATTTCCCAAAAGGGCAGTTATAACATCAGGTATGCCGTACGGAAACAAAGGACTGCATTTCGGGCATATAGGAGGATTATTCGTTCATGCGGATGTCTTTGCCAGATTCATGCGGGACAGAATAGGAGAGGAAAACGTCATCTTCATATCGGGAACCGACTGTTACGGCTCTCCCATTCTGGAAAGTTACAGAAAACTTAAAGAAAGCGGCAATACCGAACATAAAAATATAGTTGAATATGTAGAGTCCAATCATATTAAGCAAAAAAACACACTGGATGCATATGAGATAAGCCTCAATCATTTCGGAGCATCGGGCTTATACAGAGATAAAGAAATTCACAGAAAGGTATCAATTGAAGTTTTTGAATCACTGTACAAAGGCGGGTATCTTTCTGTTATGTCAACGCCTCAGTTTTACGATCCGAAATTCAAGACTTTACTGAATGGCAGACAGGTGGAAGGCAAGTGTCCGTTTGAAGGGTGCGGATCGGAAAAAGCATATGCCGACGAATGCGGACTGGGACATCAGTATATGCCGGAGGAACTGATAGATCCGAAAAGCACTTTATCGGGATTAAAGCCGGAAATAGTTGATGTGGAGAACTGGTATTTCCGGCTGGAAGATTTCCGGGATAAGATGCAGGAGTATACAAAAGATTTGAGAGAGCACTCCGTTACAAGGAAGTTTGTTCTTGACGCAATAGATGAGTTTTTGAAACCTCCCGTCATATATGTTCAGAGAAAACAGATAGATGATTTGGAAGAGCTGGAAAAGGCTTTCCCCGAGCACGAAAAAATAGATGAGGAAAACAAGGCTTCCATTACTTTTGTTTTTAAGAATCTTGATGACCGCGATATTGCGCGCGATGTACTGAATGAAAGGCAGATCCGATACCGTACCGGCAAGACTCTGGTTCCTTTTCGTCTCTCGGGAAACATAGACTGGGGAGTTCCCATTCCGGAAAAAGATAATCTGAAAGACCTTACTTTCTGGGTATGGCCGGAATCGTTGTGGGCACCTATATCATTTTTGAGAACCTATCTTGAAGAAAAGGGAGCAAAAGAGGATGAATGGAAAAAATGGTGGCTGGATGATGAAAGCAATGTATATCAGTTCATAGGAGAAGACAACATATACTTCTACTGCATAGCGGAGATGGCGATGTTTGCGGCAATGAGGCATCCGGATTTTGACACATTGGATATGACCAAGCTTCATCTTCCAGATATTATTGCCAATAAACATATTCTGTTTATGGATAAAAAGGCCAGCAGCAGTTCACAGATAAAGCCGCCGATGGCGAATGATTTATTGGAATACTATACCGCAGAGCAGTTGAGAATGCATTTTATAAGCTTGGGACTTACAAGTAAGAGCAGCTCCTTCAAGCCTCAGGCTTTACTTCCTAAAGAAGAGCGGGAGGGAGTGGACCCCGCATTAAAAGAGGGTAATCTTCTTACCAATGTTTTCAACAGACTGATAAGATCCTGTTTATATTCCATACAGAAATACAACGATTCGATAGTAACCATAGGAAAAGTATCGGAAGAAATCAAGCAGCAATCGGATGATGCAATACTGGAATATGAAAGACATATGTATAACAATGACATTCACAGAATTGCATATGTACTGGACAGTTATGTGAGAATCATAAATAAGCACTGGGCCAACAACATAAGAGTGGCCGATGCCAATAATGACAAGACATTGAGAAATCAGATACTTATCGATTGTTTCCACGGCATAAAGACCGCGCTTCTTCTTTTACATCCCATTGCTCCGACAGGTTGCGAGAAGGCAAGACAATACATAGGGTTTTCCGAAAAACTGTGGAGCTGGGATTATGCGTTTTCCTCCGTAGAAGAGCTTCTTATCGACAAAGATGCCAAAACAATATTCTTGGAGCCGAGAGAAGACTTTTTCCGAAAACATGACAGCCAGTTTGAATAGATTTTAAGTTGCTTATATGAACTTCTGAAAAGAAAGATATTGTATTAAATAATACTGTTTTGTCTGTGGTATATGTTGCTTGATTCTGTTAATATCACCTCGGATGCCCCTTCATGAAACTAAATAGTCAGTTCCCCTACATCTATTTTTCCGAAAATGCAAACATGAAGTTCAAGGCATCTTCTTTAATAATTCAAATCGCCGGGTATATTACGCAGTACGGCTTTTCCGAGTTCAACCGCATTAATAAAATCATCATATGCACAGTAACCGTAGTGGGTATGTGCATACCTAACGGGAATACCTATTACCACCGTAGGTACGGCTCCCGTCACCAGATGAATTTTACCTCCGTCGGTTCCGCCTCCTGCTCTTACCGCATCCTGGAACGGGATGTTGTATTGTTTTGCAATGCTTCTGACAAAGGCAAGAAATCTGGGGTTGGTAATCATGCTTCCGTCCCTGTGACGTAGCTGAGGTCCTTTTTTGAGAGCCGCCTGTGTTTCATAACCGCTTGTAAAGGTATCATCCGCCGGTGTGCCTTCATATACTATGGCTATATCGGGATTAACCGTTTTAACGGTTACTTCCGCTCCTCTTAAGCCTACCTCTTCCTGTGTGGATATGGTTCCTATAAGGTCTATATTGAGTTCTTCACGGGCTAAATCTTCCATTGTTGCGATTACAGCTGCCGCACCTATTCTGTCATCAAATGCTTTTGCACACATAATGCCATTACTGTTCATGGAAAAATCCACATCGGGAACTACCGGAGCCGCTATATCTATACCGAAATCGTTTATAACTTCCTCTCTGGATGTTGCACCTACGTCTATAAGCATGTTTTCAATCTTAGGCGGGGCATCTTTCTGCGCTGCGGTCAGAAAATGAGGAGGAATCGATGCTACTACACCCTTTATATAAACACCGTTGCGGTTTCTTACCCTTACTCTTTGTGCCGCTACATTGGCATCCTGCCAGCCTCCTATGGGAATGAACTTCAACAACCCGTTTCCCGTTATGAACTGAACCATGAAGCCTACTTCATCGGAATGTGCATCAATCATAACAAGAGGTCTGTTTCCGGCATTCTGCTTCTTTCCCAGAAAGACATTGTTCATGGTGTCCACCGCGACTTTTTCGGACACCGCATATTTCTTTATTACATCGACAACTTCATCCTCAAAACCCGATATACCGTTTGCATCGGTCAAGCTTCTTATAAGTTCAACATATTTCATTTTACTTACCTCTTTCTATAACGGCTTTCAGAGACTGCAACTTCTTGATGAAATCTTCGTATCCTCTGTCGAGATATTCAAGATTATATATAGTGGTCTGTCCCTCCGCCATCAGCCCCGCTATAACCATTGCCGCTGCGGCACGAAGGTCGGTAGGCAATACGGGAGCCCCTATCAATTTAGGCACCCCTTTTATGATTGCCGATTCGCCGCTTAACTGTATATTAGCACCGAGTTTCTGAAGTTGCTCCACATACTGGAAACGGGTGGGAAATACTCCTTCTGTTATTCTGCTTTCTCCGTCCGCAACGGACAGCAGTGTTGCGAACTGAGGATGTAAATCGGTCGGAAAACCGGGATAGGGCATAGTTTTTATATTTGTATTTTTTACTCTCTTTACATTGGCTTTTACCGTTATGGAATCATCCATTGCTTCAACGGTGACCCCCATCTCGGTCAGTTTCATGGACAGAGCATCCATATGCTCCGGCATTACGTTATGTAAAGTAACGGTACCTTTTGTTGCGGCAGCGGCTATCATTAACGTACCAGCTTCAATCATATCCGGACATATGGAATAGGATCTGCCTCCCGTAAGTTCCTTAACACCTTTAATTCTTATCGCATTTGTACCCGCACCTTTGATATCGGCACCCATCATATTCAAAAAGTTGGCAACATCCACTACATGAGGTTCTCTGTTGGCATTTTCTATTGTCGTCGTACCTTCGGCCAGAGTCGCCGTGAGTATGGAGTTAATGGTAGCTCCAACGGAATAGTTGTCGAAATAAATACTGTTACCTACGAGTTTTTTTGTTTTTGCGGTGATATATCCGCCGGTGGTTTCCACAGATGCACCTAAAGTCTCAAATGCATAAACATGCTGATCGATAGGTCTCGGAGCAAAATTACATCCGCCCGGGAAAACAACTTTTGCCTGTCTGAATCTTCCCAAAAGTGATCCTACAAAATAGTAGGAGCCTCTCAATGTGCTTAAATCGGGATTATCGCATATAGGCGAATTGACACCCGTTGCATCAACCTCAACGGTTTTATCTCCTGTCCATTGCACGGATGCACCTATCTGTTTGAGGGTTTCCAGCAAAACCTGGATGTCGGTTATCCTCGGAACATTTTCCAAAAAAACTTTACCTTTGACCATGGCCGATGCGCATATTATTGCTACAGCCGCGTTTTTTGAACCACCTACAGTGACATCGCCTTCCAGCTTTTTGCCGCCTTTAACAACAATTCTATCTTCTGTACTCAATCAAGTATCTCCAATCGTCTCTCAATATTAATATGATACATTTTATTGAATGAATATTCAATGATTTTATAATTTTCATTGTGTTCATAACATTTTCACCGATTCATCACATTGAAGATTTAACATAGAATTACCACAAATTAGAAAAAGGTTCCACCCTTTTAGAAGAGAGACTGTTATCTACCCCATGCAGTCTTTTTTCTTTTTAAGAAAAAATTATTCAAAAATGTTAAGTTCATGCTCGTTCCACATAATATTAACATTGAGTTCATAATACATATGTATCATGTAATCATTAACCACTACCCCATAAAGATCAAATTTCCCCCTGAAGAGATTGCGAAAGCGGTCTCTTCATCTTTGTAACAATAAAAGCGACAAGCCGGATAAAATATCCGGCCTGTCTATATAGTTAACATACGATTCATCGTATGGGAACCGGGCAGTAACTATTCGGCCTTTGCTTCAGCTGCCGATATTTCAACAGGTTGGTCTTTCCTGTATACCAGTTTTGTCAGTGCTTCCACAACAATGGATCCGATTATAACGGCGCCTACCGTTTCCGGTATTCCGTTTGCCACTCCTATCCCTACCAGAAAATCTTTTGCCATGGACGGTTCAACGCCTAATTTGGCAACCCATTCTCCGCCGTAAATCAATCCGATCATACTAAGTACCAGAACAGTATTCGTCAATGTCGCAACCGCTGCGGACAGAGCAACGGCAAAGTTCTTGGATTCGTAGTTCAGTATGGCATAAATCTCGGCACCGAAAACCACCAGTAAAAGGAATATATTGAATATGGCATAAAAAGTTTTGCCTTCCTGAAAATTGGTTACAACCTGATTAAGAAGATAATATGCCGTTGCAAAGAGCATAATAGTAAGTAATGTAACGGAAAGAGGCTTTTTCAGTTTTTTGAACAAAGCATATACAAAGTATGCCACAAGGCCGACAAGTATTCTCGGAACTACCGATACTAACGGATTCAAAAATACATATGATGTTACAGTAGGGAATAACAGGGCATTCAAAACACTGGACAACCCGAAAATCAAGCCTACTATCGCTCCTACCAAAGGTCCTTCTAAAATTGCCGCTACAATTACAGGAATGTGTATGATTGTTGCTTTTGTCGGTCCGACGGGAATATAACCTATCGGCGTTAAAGCCATTACTATGCATAATGCACCCATTATGCCCGCTATCGCGATTTTACGTGTCTTCATATTACTACCTCCGCTTCAGTTCCCTTAAGGGATACCTATCTTGGCGTGAATTATATAACAGAAAAGACAGATGTGCAATGAAAATATGACTATTTATCAATCAGTTTCCCGTCTCTCATACTTAAAACTTCGTCCGCATCAGCGGATATCTCCAAGTCATGGGTAACCACAATTACACAATAGTCTTCTTCATGGGCAAGCTTTTTCAGCGTCCCAATTATATTCT